>Ga0255776_10004713_pt1 | contig 14352 bp, 9 predicted proteins | sample 071ome_19_FD_179974 | JGI IMG/M metagenome (GOLD analysis project Ga0255776, IMG submission 179974) | Coastal salt marsh microbial communities from the Groves Creek Marsh, Skidaway Island, Georgia - 071413AT metaG (version 2) | ecosystem: Environmental > Aquatic > Marine > Intertidal zone > Salt... | reverse complement strand
TGACGCCGTTCAGCTCGAGGACGGTCAGGGACTCCCCCGCCTCGAGCGCAGCGATCGACGGGACGCGGATGTCGTAGCGACCGAAGTGAAACCCGGGGATCGCTCGGCTGATGCGCTCGATCGCCGCGAGGAGAGCGGGAGTCCGGTGCGCCTCGCCGTCGAGGAAGATGGAGCCCAGGGCGTGCGTGCCGATCTCGGTGAGCGGCACCTCCTCCCCCGCGCCGGGGACTTCGAAGCTCCGCGCGCCCACCGCGTCGAGGTAGTGAGGCGCCATCGGCAGCAGGGTCGGGTCATCGAGGATGAGCCGCTCGATGCTCCGCGTCCCATCCCCGACCACCGAGGGGAAGCGCTTGTCGGTGATCGCGAAGATCGCGCCGGCCTCCTCACGCGGATCCCGGATGTAGAACACCCCGTACTCGAGCCCCGGGGTGAAGCGCTGGGCGATGGCCGGGAGCGGATGCTGCTCGAGGTAGGAGCGCACCTCCGCCTCCGTCTCGACGATCACGACTCCGGACCCCCGCTCCCCGCGGTCCGGCTTCAGGACGACCCGCCGGGCGGACCCGGGCTCGCGCGCCTCGAGCTCCGCCCGGAACTCACGGACCCTCGCGACCCGTGACTCGAGCTCGGAGTCCTCGGGGAGATGGCACCACCGCGCCACCGCCCCGCCTTCGTCCGAGAAACCCGCGCTCTCCATGGCGGTGAGGATCTCGCGCTTCGACTCTCCGATGAAGCCGCCGTGCTCGAACGCCGGGTTCGCGGCGGTGAAGACGCCGATGCTCCGGTGCCGCAGCATGAGGGTCATCGCGTAGAGGACCAGCGGGGGATAGAAGACCCACACCGGCCAGTACTCGAAGCGGACCGTGCGGATCCACCTCCGGCGCAGCTGCCGTCGGCCGCGGTGACTGCACAGCGGGAGGAGCAGCTTCCAGAGGAGCAGGATCAGGAGGAGCTCACCGAGCAGGATCCAGAGGGCGTGCTCCTGCGAGGCGATCGCCGCATCGAGGAGCGGCCGTCCGACGAGAGCTCCGAGGCCGACGAGGAGCGGGGTCCAGAGGAGCGTGGCGAGGACGAAGTAGCCGACGAACCAGAGGAGGCGGGTCGGCAGGATCCCCGCCGCGAGGTAGGTCGGCACGCGGAGCCCCGGGGTGAAGCGGCTCGCGAAGATGACGGCGGCGCCGCGACGGTCGAGCCAGGCTGCGGCCCGCTCGAGGGTCCGCTCGCTCACGAGCCAGCGGATCGGCGCGACGCGGACCGCGCGGCGCCCGAGGATGCGGCCGATGAGGAAGATCCCGATGTCGCCGAGGAGGATCCCGCCCGCGCACCCGAGGACCGCCGCGAGGAACGCGAGCGAGCCGTTCGCCACGAGGATGCCGCCGCCCAGGCAGGCGAGGTCCTCGCTGGCGAGGGTCGCGAGCGCGAGGAGGAGGACCATGACGACGAGCGCGAACCCACGGGCGCCGGGGAGGCTCTCCGAGTCGAAGGGAACGGCGGCCGCCGCCGCGCGCGCCTCGCTCGCCCCGCTGCGCGTCGGCGCCTCCCCGCGCTCGCAGGAGGCGACGAACTCCGCGATCGGGCCGCGGATCGACTCCGGGTCGATGATGGGGGTGATGTGTCCCCCGTCGAAGCGGACGAGCCGACTCTGGGGGACGAGGCGGTGATGCTCGAGCGCCGCGGTCTCGGGGACGAGGGCGTCTTCCGTCCCGTGGAGAACGAGGAGAGGCGCCTCGAGGCTCTCGAGGATCGCCCGCAGGGGGCGCTGGTCGGTCTCGAAGAAGTTCCGGGCATAGGAGGGGTTCACCGGGCTGCGGTCGAGGAGACCGAAGTGGGGAGTCCCCTCGAAGAGCGCGGTGATCGCGAGGAGCTGCAGGCCGTGGATCGCGTGGTTGAGATGGTAGTCCCCGAGGAGCTCGAACTCCTGCACCCCGATGGAGGCGAGGAGCGTGATCGAGGCGACGCGGTCCGGGGCGAGCCGCGCGCACTCAAGCGCCGGTCCCCCTCCCATGCTGTAGCCGACGAGGTGGGCGCGGGGGACATCCTGCCGACGGAGGAGCTCGGCGAGGGCGAGGCCGTGAGCGCGGACGGAGAGGCTGGAGACCTCCGCGGTGGAGCTCCCCATCCCGGGGAGATCGGGGAGGAGGACCCGCGCGCTCCCTGCGAGCGCCTCCGCGATGGGGACCAGGGAGGATGACGCCACAGGGCTGCCGTGGATCAGGACGATCACGGGGGCGTCAGGGTCCGGGCCGGGGAGGTCGGTGACGGCGAGGCGGATCGTCCGGTCGAGGAAGACCGCCTCCCCCCCCGCGTCGATCGCGATGTCCGAGATCTCGACCACGGACTGGTCGGGGCGGAGGGGGGCCTCGTAAGGGAGCACTCCCCGCACCACATGGCTCGCGCCCAGCAGCAGGAGGTAGAGCACGACGAGGCGCCGGAGGCTCAGGGGTCGCTTCATCGCATCGGCTCGATCGTCGCGACCCGCACGAGGGGGAGATCCTCGTGAAGCTCCAGCTCGCCGGAGACGGAGATCGGGAGGCCGGCCCACTCCACATCGAAGTCGAGAGGCGCCCCGGTCCGCCCGGCGAGCAGAAAGACCGCCCCTCCTCCCCGCCCATCGCGGACGAGGAGCCCCGGGGGAACGCCGCCCGAGAGGCAGCGGATCGCGCAGGCCCGATGGACCTTCCCGGCGGCGGGCCGCATCACGCCGAACCAGCACTTCGTATCGACGAGCTCCCCGACGAGGGTGATCGAGCCGAGGGCTTCGACCTCCACCCCCCCCTCCCCGCTCTCCGGCTCCCCGAGGACCACGAAGCTCTCCGGATCGTTCATCTCCACCATGGCGAGCGCGCCCACGGCGATCAGGGTGCCGTCGAACCGCACCCGTTCTCCGTGGTGGCCCCGCGCGAAGTCGGGGAGACCCTGCTTCCCGAAACCGACGAGGACGACCGCCGCGCCGGGGCCGTCGACCCCCTCCGGCGGGTCGATCCGCAGCAGGGGGAGGGGGCGCTCGACGAGCGTCCCCTCGAAGGTGCGCGTCCGCCCGAACTCGAAGGTCCCCGGCGCCTGCGGCTCCTGATCGAGGGCGAGCCAGACAACCGCGAAGAACGAGAGGATGGCGAGGCGGAGGACGAGAGCGCGGCACCGCCGCGCGATGGCGGGGGCGGCTGTCGGTTGATAGCCGATGTAGAAGGGCTCCTCTCCGGTCGCGCCCCCCCGGTCCGGCGTGCAGGGCGCGCCCGGGCTCTCCGCCTCGAGGGGGTTGGCGATCCCCTTCACGAGGACCTCGCCGTCCACCACCTCGACCGGATAGGTCGCGATCACCTCATGGAAGGGGGGCGGACTCGTCCCGTTCGACGGCTGGTACTGCCAACCATGCCAGGGACAGGTGATGCAGCCGTCGAGGATTCTCCCCTCTCCGATCGGCCCGCCCTGATGCCGGCAGGTGTTCGAGAGTGCGTGGACCCGGTCCCCGTCTCGGAAGATCGCGACCCGCTCCGCCCCGATCCGCCGGGTGCAGCCGTACCCGTCGCGCAGCTCCTCGACCCGACACGCCCGCGCGAAGCCCGCCGCCGCCAGCTCGGCCCTCCGCGCGTCGAGGCGCGCCTCCCTCCGACCCGCGAGGAGATGAAGGGTGCCCAGGGTGAGCGCGCCCAGCGCGAGCAACAGCGCCCCGGCCGGCCCCTGCTCGGACTGGAGGGCACCGAGGGAGACATGGAGGACGAGAGCGGCGTAGGCGATGTAGACGCCGGTGTGCAGGAGCTTCCACAGAGAGGCGCCGAGGTTCCGGAGCCAGAAGTCGTGACTTGTCGCGGCCAGCAGGAAGAGGATCAGGAGGGCGAGCGCGCCGAACGGCTCGAAGGGCAGATCGGCGAACCGACTGGGGTCCTCCCAGGACCCTGCACGGGAAGAGTACGCGGTGAAGATGCTCACGATCGGGTTCACATCACCGAGCGCATGAAACTGGAAGGTCGCGATGAGCGCGTGGATCAGACCGAGGGCGAAGATGGTGACCCCGAGGTGACGACGATTGTAGAGGAGGGGGGGGAATCGACGGTCGAGGCGGGCGACGGGTCCGATCGCGAGCGCGAGGTGGAGAAGGAGGAGGGCCGTGACCGCCGTGCTCCTCAGAATGATCGTCTCCGCCGTGAGCTCCCGCCTCCCCCACGCCGTCAGCGCGGCGAACCCGGCGAGGAGGGAGAAGACGCCGAGGAGCAGGACCCGGTCGTAGATCCGCTTCTGCCGGTTCCAGTGGACGGCCCGATAGGGCCCGCTCACCGTCCCCCCTCCCCATCACCCGTCGTCGGGGTCAGGATCGCGACGAGCTCCCCCTGGGCGATCGAGTAGAGGATCCAGGCGCCTCCTCCGCTCCGGGCGGCGAGCGGCGGGGGGAGGCGGTGCGTCCCGGGCCGGGATGGGACCCGCCCGACGAAGAGCCCTTCCCGGCCCGGCGAGTCCGCCCCGGCCGGCGGTCGCTGGGGGCTCCAGTAGAGCGCGAGCGAGGGAATGCCCAGCGGTCCTGCCACCCGGAGCTCGGTTGCGACGACCTCCTGCTCTCCCCCGAGGAGCGCGAGGGAGACCGGTGCGGCGTCCGTCGCGAGGACGCCTCGAACGGAGAGCGCATCTTCGAAGCCGGCGAGCGGGAGGGGCTCCCCCGCCCGACCGGTCGGAGGGGGATCCCACGGTTCTGTGCGCCCGGAAAGAGCCACGCCGGCACCGAGGAGGGCGAAGAGGAGGAGGGCGGGGAAGGAGACCGCCTGCCACCGCCGGAGCCGGCGGGGGCCGATCGGATGGTCGGGGCCGGGGAGGCTCGTCAACGGCTCGGGATCGGGCCCGCGGTGGACGCGGGACCAGCGAAGGATGAGCAGAGGCCAGAGGGCGATGAGCCCGGGCGTGACGAGGATCCGGAAGCCGGGACGCGCCCCCACGGTGGAGGGGTCGATCACCGCGAGCCCCCGAAGATGGAGCGCCGCTGCGGCGAGCGTCCCGAGAGCGAGATGGATGCCGAGCGCGTCGAGCAGCGCCGCGACTGTCGTCTCCGCCATGGACGATCCCCCCGAAGCGAGCCACCGATCCCCCCCGGCGGGGGGACATCGGATTGCACTGTAGCCGAGTCCCCCTCCGGCATCTTCCGGATAGGCCCCCGGAGGCCCTTGAGATCCGAACGCTTCGTGCGCAGCATGGAGGGAGAGCAGCGCCCCCCTGCTCCTTCCGCCTCCGGGCGGCTCCCCCCACGCAGGAGATCGCGGCCGATGATCGATCGAGAACGAGCGGCTTCGAGCGATGCCACCGCCGCGGGTGACCTCCCGCCGGCGCTCGGCGGGTGCATCGACGCACTGGGCCGCACCCTCCAGCTCCTCGAGCGGATCGATGACGCGGGCTTCGTCGCCCCCGGGGTCGACGGCGGAACGGTCGGCGCGCACCTCCGCCACTGCATCGAGTACTTCCGCTGCTTTCTGACCGAGCGGGAGACCGGGCTCGTCGAGTACGACGCTCGGGCCCGGGACCCCGAGCTGGAGCGGAGCCGAGCTCTCGCCGGCCACGCCATCCGCGCGATCGTCGAGGAGATCCGGAACCGCCGGGAGGATGACCTCGACCGCGAGGTGACGATCCTCCAATCGCTCGCGCCCGGCGCGGTCCCCGAGCGGATCCGCAGCAGCGCGCGACGGGAGTGGATGGCGCTCGCCGACCACACCATCCATCACATCGCGATCATCACCCAGCTCCTCGCGGCCGGCTCCGGGCCGGGCGAGGCGGTCGAGGTCGCCTCACGCCTCGGGGTGGCCTTCTCGACCCAGGCCCATCGGGATGAGCTCGGCGAGCCCGCCGTCCCCGGGAACGCCCCCACCCCCTGACCGATGTGCACCGTCACGATCCACCGGCTCGCCTCCGCGCTCTCCGTCACCATGAATCGGGATGAGTCCCGGCTCCGCGCCGCGGAGGAGCCCCCGACGCTTCGTCTCCCCGAGGCGGCTCCCGCCGTCCTCGCTCCCCGGGACGGCGCGGCGGGGGGGAGCTGGTGCGGGGTGAACGACCGTGGGGTCGTCGCCTGCCTGCTGAACCTCTACTCCGAGCGCTCCGGACCCGGTCCCGAGGTCCCCCCCGGCGGCAGGACCCGGGGAGACCTCATCGACATCGCCCTGCAGGGCACCTGCGCCGCATCCGCGCGGGCGCGGGTCGAGGAGGAGGTCCGCCCCGGGGTCTTCTCCCCCTTCCGGCTCGCGGTCGTCACTCCGGAGGATGGCTGGCTCGTGATCTGGCGCGGGCACGGCGCGATCGAGGTGGAGGAGCTCGGCGGCGAGTGGGTCTTCCTCACCTCATCCTCCTGGCGGGCGCGGGAGGTCCTCCCCTGGCGGGAGGAGCGCTTCTCGGCGTGGCGCGGGGAGGGCGCGGAGGAGGTGGAGGGGATCCCGACCTTCCACCTCTGGCAACCGGCGGGTCGGGAGGAGTGGGCGCCGCTCGTCTCGCGGGAGCGATCGGTGACGCGGAGCATCACCGGGATCATCGTCGAGCGGGACCCGGGGCAGGCGTCGATGCGCTACTGGGTCGACCCGACCGCCGCGGCGCGCGCGCCGGACGCGAAGGCGGTCCTCCCTCTCCGCGCCCCGGCCGCGCCGGAGTCTCTCCCCTAGCGACGCCGGCGGCGTCCCCGGGAGCGGCGCTCCCCTCCCCCTCGGGGGCTGGAGGCGCCGGCGGAGCGCCCCCCTCCCGGCAGGAGCGCGGCGGAGTGTCCCCCGATGAGATCGGTCCGCCCCGCCTCGACGAGCGCCTCCCGGACGAGGGTCTCGTTCTCCGGCTTCCACGCCTGAAGGAGCGCCTTCTGCTTCCTCTTGTCGCGCAGGCGCGTGGTGGTGTGGACCCGCTTCATCGTGTGCGGATCGATGCCGGTCCACCACATGCAGGTCGCGGGGGTCCCCGGGGTCGGAATGAAGTCCTGCACCTGCTGCGGCTTCAGGTTCCTCGCCTTGAGAAACTCCGCCATGGTGACCGCGCTCTTCATGTCGCAGCCGGGGTGGGAGCTCATCAGATACGGGACGAGGTACTGCTCCTTGCCCGCCTTGCGGGAGGCGTCCTTGAACTGCTTCTCGAAGTCGAGGTAGACGTCCATCCCCGGCTTCTTCATCAGCTGCAGGGTCTCGTCGTCCACATGCTCCGGCGCGACCTTGAGGTGACCCCCGACATGGTGGGTCGCCAGCTCCTCGATGTAGTCGGGGTCGAGGGTGGCGAGGTCCATCCGGATCCCGCTCGCGATGAGGACCTTCTTCACCCCCTCCGCCTCGCGAACCTCGCGCATCAGCTCCTTGATCGGAGAGTGATCCGTCTTGAGCAGGCGACAGACGGTGGGATGCACGCAGGAGGGGCGCCGGCAGCGCGCCTCGATCTCGGGGCGGGAGCAGGTCATCCGGTACATGTTGGCGGTGGGGCCGCCGAGGTCGGAGATGACCCCCTTGTAGCCATCGAGGCGCTGGAGGTCCTCCACCTCCCGCTTCACGCTCTCGGCGCTGCGCGAGCTGATCCGCTTCCCCTGGTGCTCGGTGATCGCGCAGAAGGTGCAGCCGCCGAAGCAGCCACGCATGACGTTCACCGAGAACTGCACCGTCTCGAAGGCGGGGATCCGCTCCCCCCCGTAGCTCGGGTGGGGCGCCTTGTTGTAGGGGAGCGCGAAGACCGCATCGAGCTCCTCGGTCGTGAGCGGGTGGGCCGGCGGGTTGATGACCACCGTCTGCTCCCCGTGCCGCTGCACGAGCACGGGGGCGCGGTCCGGATTGTGCTCGCGGTGGAAGATGTGCTGGGCGCGCGCGAAGCGCTCCTTGCTGTGGTCGTCCACCCCGCGGACCTCGTCGTAGCTCGGCAGCTCGAGGACGCCCTCCCCGGGGCGGAGCTCGGTGCCGGGGCGAGGGCGGAGCCGGGAGAGGAGGGAGTCCGCCTGCTCGTACCAGGGGAGCCCCGCCGCGAACTCCTCCTCCGGAAAGAAGTGCGGGCGGCCGTGCTTGCCGATGGCGTAGGCGGTCCCGGGCACATCACGGATCTCGGCGATCGGCGTCCCGCGGGCATGCCGCTCGAGCACATCCACGAGGGGGCGCTCCCCCATTCCGTAGACCACGAGGTCCGCTCGGGCGTCGAGGATCAACGAGCGGCGGACCTTCTCGTGCCAGTAGTCGAAGTGGGCGAGGCGTCGCATCGAGACCTCGACCCCCCCGGCGATGATGGGAACATCACGGTACGCCTGGCGGCAGCGCTGGGAGTAGACGACGGTCGCGTACTCCGGCCTGCGCCCCGCCCGACCACCGGGGGAGTAGCTGTCGTCGGAGCGCGGTCGCTTGTGAGCGGTGTAGTGGTTGAGGAGGGAGTCGAGGTTCCCCGCGCTGACGAGCCATGCGACCCGGGGGCGGCCGAAGATGCGGAAGGGCTCCGCGCTCTGCCAGTCCGGCTGGGCGAGGATCGCGACCCGGAAGCCACGCGCCTCGAGGAGACGACCGATCACCGCGTTCGCGAAGCTGGGGTGATCGACATAGGCGTCGCCGGTGACGAGGACGAAGTCGACCCCGTGCTCTCCCTCGCGCCAGGGATCGCCCGGTCCGGGCAGCCAGCCACGCTGGCGGACCTCATCGAGGGTCATCGGGAGGAAGGGAGCGATGGAAGGGGTGCAGGAGGAGGAGGAAGAGCCTCGGCCGCTCATGGAGCGCCTCGCATTTCACGGGCCTCGCCGCGGGGAGCAGGGACGCGCACCGCGGGGGCTGGGTCCGGTCCTCCCCGGGGGGAGTCCCTCGACTGGGTCCGCCGCCGCCGATCGGCGCGGACCAACCGAGGATCATACCCCCTTCGACGCTCCGAGGGAAAGGAACGCGGATCGGTCCTCCCCCCCCTCCCCGATCCGTTACGATGCTCGCTCCGCTCCCCCCTGAAGCCCCCGGAGGTCGATGAGCAACGAGTCCTGGACGGTCGACGCCCCCGGTCGCCTCGCGGCCGAGGTGAAGAGGAGGCTCGACCTCTCCCATCGCCGCGCCCAGGCGCTCATCGATCGGGGAGCGGTCGAGGTCGACGGAGCGCGGGTCACCGACCACGGCCATCCCCTGTGCGCGGGCGCGCAGGTCCGGGTCTCGATCGACGCCCCCCGTCGCCCCGCGCAGGAGAGCACCCCACCGGGGGAGATCCTTCACGAGGACTCCCACATCATCGTGGTTCACAAGCGCGCTGGAGTCCTGACCGTCCCCCGCGACGCCCAGCGCGAGCTCCCCGCCCACCTGCGGGAGCCGAACCTCGAGGACTGGCTCCGGGCCCGCGACCTCGCTCGGGGCGAGCGACCGAGGATCGGCATCGTCCAACGGCTCGACCGGGGCACGAGCGGAGTCCTCGTCTTCCCCCGGACACGCCACGCTCGAGAGTCCCTGAAGCCTGCCTTCGCCCGGCACGATGTGACCCGCCGATACCTTGCGATCGCGCTGGGACGCCCCCCCATCGCGGAGGGGACGCTGCGCGACCTCCTTGTGGAGAAGCACGGCCGCATGACGATCGCCCATCCGACCGAGCCGGGGGCGAAGGAGGCGATCACCCACTACCGGGTCATCGCGAAGTCCGGCGAGGGGCGGGGGGAGCCCGTCGCCTGTCGGCTCGAGCTCACCCTCGAGACCGGGCGCCGGAACCAGATCCGACTCTCCTGCGCCCGCGCCGGCTTCCCGCTGCTCGGAGATCGGACCTACGGGACCGCCTCCGAGCTCATCGCGAGGCCCGCCCTCCACGCGGCCCATCTCGGGTTCACCCATCCCCACACGGGGGAGCGCATGGCGTTCACCGTGGAGGAGCCGGAGGACCTCCGGGCTGCATGGCGAGGGCTGCTGGGAGAGGCCCCGCCGGAGGATGAAGCCCCTTGAGCGGGGACCCCGCACCCCGACTCAGCTGACTCTCATCATCCGGTGATCGCTCTCTCGTGACTCTCCGTGTTTCTTCTCAGGAATCTCGGGAAAGAGCCTGAATCTGGATCTTCCATGCGGCCCCGGCAGTCGTATCGTTGGGTTGGGTGGTGCCCATCCACCTGCTGTATTCCGATCGCAAAGCGATCCACGAGGGGAAGCCCCCTCGGAGAGTGCCGGAGTTCAAACTCGCGCGGGGGAGGAACCCGCTATCCACGCTGATCGGCTTCGCGCGTGCGGAGCGACGGTCGCCGTGACCTCAATCCTCCCTCGAGCGAGACTCCCCCCTCCTGTCGCAGTCTCATCGGATCCGGTTCATTGCATTCCTGGGGAAGGAGTCGATGTGTTCAGGATGATCCGATCGGGCCTACTCTGTCTCACCGCGGTCTGCGCATGGAGCGCGGCGGAGGGGCAGACGGCCACAATGGAGCTCTCCAGCACCACCGGTGCCGTGGGGGCGACCGCAACCGCAACGGTCAAGATCTCCGGAGACCTGCCGATCACCGGCTTCTCCGTGGGAGTCGTCCATGACCCTGCGCTGACCCTCGATCAGGCCCCCGGCCTCGGCCCGGCCCTCACGGGCCTGCCGGCCGGCTCGCCGGCCTACGCCGAGGTCCACCTCGCGACCAGCGCCTCCGGTGAGCCCGGCTTCACCGCCGGGGTGGTCATCGACTTCGACCTCAGCGAGACCCTCGCGCCGGGGACCTCGCACACCGTTCTCGAGATGCAGTACGGCCTCGGCGCCGGCGTCGTGAACGGTGGGACCTACGCACTGACCTTCTCGGAGCAGCTCGCTCCGCAGGTCGGCGCCGAGACCGGCGCGCCGGTGCCGAACATGATCGTCGAGCTCGGCCCCGCCGTGGAGACCGTCGCCGCGAGCCTCACCCTCGTCGAGGGGAGCATCACCGCCAGCCAGGTCTCCCTCGTCCGGGGAGATGCGACCGACGACGGCCAGGTGAACATCGCCGACGCCGTGCGCATCCTCGATGCGCTCTTCAACCAGACCGCCCCCCCGCTCGCCTGCCCCGGATCCGGGGACATGAACGACGACGGGCTCCTCAACATCGCAGACCCGATCCAGCTCCTGACCGCCTTGTTCGTGTCGGGGACGTGGGACATCATTCCGCCGCCGAACCCCTCGACGGGCTGCGGCGTTGATGAGGATCTGCCCTGCGATGCCGCTGCGATCTGCGCCCCCTGAGGGCGCGATCCCCGGCGCGAGGCGGGAAGGGAACCACAGGAGGGCGACTCGCGCGACGCGCGGGTCGCCCTCCTCCTCATCCCGGGCGCCGGGTCAGCCCCCGAGGATGATCCGACGGAAGGTGAGGTTGATCCGCAGGCCGGGTCCCGAGCGACCGGTGCGCTTGGGGAGAGCGTGCTGCCAGCACTCCTGGGTCCGCCCCCGCATCACGAGGAGGGAGCCGGTCCCGAGCTGCAGGTCGAGGCGACCCAGCTCCCGGCGGGTCCGATGGCGCAGGTGGAAGGTCCGGGAAGCCCCGAGGGAGAGGCTCGCGATGACGGGCTCGGGGCCGAGCTCCGGCTCATCGTCGGCGTGCCACCCCATGCTGTCCCGACCGTCCCGATAGAGATTGGCGAGCACCGCGTTGAAGGGCGGACCGCCGACCACCGCTTCGATCCGACCCCGGATCTCCGTGAGGAGCGGCGTCCAGGGGAGGGGCTCGAGGTCCAGGCCCGAGTAGCGATACCCCGCCCCCGGATCCCCGTGCCACGACTGGAGTCGGGGGACCGGCATCGTCTTCCCGAAGATCCGAATCGACTCCTGCCGCCACGGGAGGGAGCTCCGGAGCTCCTCGAGCCAGCGCGCGGCCTCCCTCTCCCCCACGAAGGCGGGATCGAGGCCGATGTCGAGGTCCGCGGCGCGCGGCGCCTCCCAACGCCCGGAGTCGAAGGGGGCCGCTCCCTCCCGCGCGCTCACGGGGAGCCCCCCGGGTTGGAGGCCGGGGTGGAGGCCGGGGTGGAGGCCGGAGGAGGAGTCTCCCCCGCGCGCTCCGACCCGAGCCACGCATCGAGCCTTCGGAGCAGGGCCCCGTCGATGCGCAGCCGCGCCTCCCCCGCGGGCGGGAGCTCGGGCAGTCCGGACGACGCAGCCGCCGCCCGGTAGCTGCGTGCCAGCCGCTCCTCCACCTCCTCCCGCAGGACCCGCAGCGCCTCGCGCGCCGGTCGCCCCCCGAGATCCCCGAGGAGATCGATGAGGGCGAGCAGCTCCGAGCCGTCCCCGTCCGCTCCCTCCGATCGCTCGAGCGATGCGAGCGCCGGCTCGACGAGACGCTGGACCAGCTCCGCTCGCGCCCTCGAGCCGAGCAGGGCACCCGACGGCTCGGGGGTAGGCGGACCCGACTCGATCCGCTGGCGGAGCCGCTCCCGAGAGGCGGGGAGCTCCTCACCCTCGGCGGCAGCGCGCCGAGCCGAGCGGGCCCGATCGCACTCCGCCGCCACCGCCCAGAGCTCGCCGAGCGGAAGCGCGGCCGGGGTCCCGCCGGGACGGGCCGGTTCCCGCGCTGGCAGGGCTAGAGAGGGCGCCGCGAGAGAGGGCGCCGCGAGGGAGGGCGGCGCAGCGAGGGAAGACGGAGCAGCGGGGGAGGTCGTGGGGGGGGGCCTCGTGGACGGGGGAGCGACCGGAGGCGCCGAAGACGCGGCCGGGACGGAGCGCCGAGGCAGGTCCGCCGCTCGATCGCTCTCCGCACGGCCCTGCACCGGATCGGTCGGAGGCGGAGTGAGCCTCGCCGCCTCCGAGGCGCGGGGGGCGGGCTTCGCAGGGCCCGAGGTGGAGACGAGGAGCAGCACCCCGGTGATCGGGAGGAGGAGCGCGATGAGGGCGGGGAGATGGTCGGTGAGCCGGGGGCCGCTGAGGACGCTCCGAGGGTCGGAGAGCCCCTCCTGCAGGAGCTCGCCCCCCGGGCGCACACGCAGGATCACATCCCCGACGACGAAGCGATCACCCACGCGGAGGAAGCCGTGCTCGAACCGCTCGCCGTCACGCCAGGTGCCGTTCCGCGAGCCGAGGTCACGGAGGAAGAACCCCTCCCCGCGGGGCTCGAGGGTGCAGTGTCGTCGGGAGACCCGGTGGGAGTGGAGGCGGAGATCGCAGCGCCGACTGCGGCCGATCAGCATCGTCTCGCTCCCGCCCGATCCCATCCCGGGGCGCCGCCCGGCCGACTCCCGCCTCGCCGGCTCACGCCGGCCTTCGTCCCGATCGATCCGCGCACACCTCGAACCGGAGTGAACGAAGCCTGCGTCGAGGCGGTTCCTCCCGGGGGGGCCACGACCCTCAGGGTCGACTCGCGGCGGACGACCGGCGCGCCTCCTCGTCCCGCTCCTGGAGCTCGACTCGGGCCTCGCTCGCCCGGGTGCGGACCTCCCGCCAGTGCTGGGCCCGCTCCTCGCTCTCGGCGGACTCCGCGGCGCCGATGAGAACCGCGAGGAGCTCATCCTCGAGGACATAGGCCGCGACCGACTCCCCGAGCTCCAGCGCGGCCGCCCCCCCCTCCGCGGCGGCGATGCGCGCGAGCACCTCCGCGATGCGCCCGAGGTGCAGGCGCCCGCTCGCGAGGAGGGTCCGCTCGATCGCGTCGGCGCCGGGACCATCCCCGAGCGCGCGCAGCAGATCGACGAGCCAGAGCTCCAGGGTCGAGGAGCCCGCGGTCAGGCCACGCAGGAGCGCGAGCCGACCGTCGCGATCATCGAGGAGACCGAGCTCGTGCTGGCGGAGGGTGCAGAACGCGAGCAGCCGGAACGCCGCGCCATCCTCGATCCGCTGCGCGTCGAGCCACTCGAGCACGCTCCGCTCGATGCCCGCGCACCACTCGGCGGCCCCCGGTCGGGAGGCGAGGTCGGTCGGGAAGAGGTCGACGAGCGCAGGCGCGCGCCCGAACCGCTCGAACTGCTCCCGGTACCAGGGGTAGGGGAGGTTCGCGGGCGCCTCGAGCTTGCAGGTGGCGATCTCCAGGCAGCGCAGCGCGGCGTCGATCTCGCCCGCCCCCAGGAAGAAGGGGAGCGCCTCGACCGCGAGGCTCCGCTTCGGGGAGACGGAGAGGTCGAAGGCGCCCTCACAGACGGCGCGCGCCTTCTCGAGGACGCGGTCCGGCCCGAGGAGATTCCGCCAGGTGCGCAGGACGAGGCTCTCGTACGCCTCCCGACCCCACCACGCGTCGGAGCCCGGGTCGGAGAGCTCGAGGACCGCCTCGACGGTCCGGATCCGCTCCTCCCCGGAGAGCTGCTCGATCACCTCCTCGAGGAGGGTGTCGGCGGAGCGCCAGTAGGAGAAGCTGCTCCCCGGCTGCACCACGGCGCACCAACGATAGAGGGTCCCCGCGAGGGAGAGGTCCCCGCTCTTCACGCAGAGTCGGGCGAGGCGACGGAGCTGCACGGTGTCGGTGGGACTGACGTTCTCCAGGAGCCGGTCGAGGATCTCGGTGAGCCCCAGCTCATC
>Ga0255776_10004708_pt1 | contig 14357 bp, 14 predicted proteins | sample 071ome_19_FD_179974 | JGI IMG/M metagenome (GOLD analysis project Ga0255776, IMG submission 179974) | Coastal salt marsh microbial communities from the Groves Creek Marsh, Skidaway Island, Georgia - 071413AT metaG (version 2) | ecosystem: Environmental > Aquatic > Marine > Intertidal zone >... | reverse complement strand
GCTTGTGCGCATGCGCGCCGACCTGAACGCGGCGCGCACCCGCGCGCTGCGACTTTCAGCCGCGGAACATTCCACGTCATCGTGAACCGGCAAGCGTTGTGGCGTTTCGTTCGAATGCCTATCTAAATGAAATGAAAAATTTCGAATGACGTGCTCCGGAGGACTACCGCCGTGAAACACCTTCTTGTTCCCGCCATCCTGTCTCTCGCCACCCTGATCGCTCCAACCCTCGCCCAAGCGCAGGACGCAGATGCCGGCGCTAAAATCTTCAAACGTTGTGCAGCCTGCCACTCCTATAATGAAGGCGGCGCCAATAAAGTCGGCCCGAACCTTTGGGGCGTGTTCGGCAGCACCGCCGGCCAGCGTAATATCAGCTACAAGTTCTCCAAGGCCATGAAGGATTCGGGCGTCGTGTGGAACGATGAGACCATGTCGTCGTATCTGGAAAACCCGAAAAAGTTTATCCCTAAGAACCGTATGGCGTTCCCCGGCCTGAAGAAGGAAGATGACCGCAAGGACCTGATCGCCTATCTGAAAAGCGTCACCCAGTAACTCGGCCTTCTGTCTCGACCGGACCAGGCCTACCCGTCACGCCAACGTAATTTCTCACTGGCTGAGCATCACGGCGCTGGGGAGCTAGAAATACCTGAAGTTAACGCGTGGTGCCGCGTGCCCGTCTCTAACGGCTCTAGTAACGTGGACGATATGAACGAATTCCTGAACATGGGCGGATACGCAGCCTATATCTGGCCCGCCCTCGGATTCGCCGCGCTGGTGCTGGTGGTCATGACCGTGGCAAGTATCGCCAAGCTGCGCGCCAGCGAGGCCGCGCTCCGGGCCGCCGAGGGACAATCCCCGCAACGCCGCCGACGCAATACGCCGGAAGACGCATCATGAAGCGGAAGCATCGCCGCCTTCTGGTCGTCGCCGCCTCGCTCGGCCTTCTAGGCATCGCCGCCGCGCTGGTCCTGACCGCCGTCGAAGACAGCCTTGTCTTCTTTTTCACGCCGACCGATCTCGCCGCCCGCGCGACCCCGCCCGAGACGACATTCCGACTGGGTGGGCTGGTCGAGGAAGGTAGCGTGCGCACCGAGGGCACAACGACCTATTTCCGGGTCACGGATCTGACCCAGGCCGTCCCGGCCAGCTACACCGGCGTGCTGCCGGACCTGTTTCGTGAGGGACAGGGCGTTGTCGCCGAAGGCCAACTCGATGCTGCTGGCCACTTCACGGCAACCGAGGTTCTGGCCAAGCACGACGAGAACTATATGCCCAAGGAAGTCGCCGACGCCTTACGCGAAAGCGGCCAGTGGAAGCCGGGCAAAACGCCTGTGGGTGCGACCCAGTGATCGCGGAAATCGGGCAGTTCGTCCTGATCCTGGCGCTTGTCCTTGCGGGCATTCAAGCGACGGTCCCGCTCTGGGGCGTGGCGCGCAGCGACGCAGCCATGATGCGTCTGGCTGACCGAACTGCCATCGGACAGGTCATGGCGCTTCTCGCCGCCTTCGCGGCGCTGACACATGGCTTCGTCACCTCCGATTTCTCGCTGCAGGTGGTGTTCCAGAATAGCCATTCCCTAAAGCCCATGCTCTACAAGGTCAGCGGAGTGTGGGGGAACCACGAAGGCTCCATGCTGCTGTGGGTCCTCGTACTGTCGCTGTTCAGCGCCGCCGTAGCGCTGTTCGGACGCAACCTGCCGCCGACGCTGAAAGCCCGTGTGCTGGCCGTTCAGGCTATGGTCGGCCTAGCCTTCCTGGCGTTTATCATCTTCACCTCCAATCCGTTCGCCCGGCTGGACCCCGCGCCGCCGAACGGCGCAGGGCTAAACCCGCTGCTTCAGGACCCTGGCCTCGCCTTCCATCCGCCGCTGCTTTACTTGGGCTATGTCGGTTTCTCCATGGCTTTTTCCTTTGCCGTCGCCGCGCTGATCGAGGGCAAGGTCGATGCCGCCTGGGCTCGCTGGGTGCGCCCTTGGACGCTCGCGGCTTGGAGCTTTCTAACTGCCGGGATCGCTCTGGGCAGCTGGTGGGCCTACTACGAACTGGGCTGGGGCGGCTGGTGGTTCTGGGACCCAGTCGAGAACGCCAGCTTCATGCCCTGGCTGTTCGGCACGGCGCTGCTGCATTCCGCCATCGTGGTCGAGAAGCGCGACGCGCTGAAAAGCTGGACGATCCTGCTAGCGATCCTGACCTTCTCCATGAGCCTGTTGGGCACGTTTCTCGTGCGCTCGGGCGTGCTGACGTCTGTCCATGCCTTCGCCACCGACCCTGAGCGTGGCGTATTCATCCTGGCGATCCTGGCCGTCGCCATCGGCGGCGCGCTGACCCTGTTTGCATGGCGCGCGCCGGGCATGAAGGGCGGCGGCCTATTCGCTCCTGTCAGCCGAGAGGGCGCGCTAGTCGCCAACAACATGCTACTGACGGTCGCCGCGCTGACCGTTCTTCTCGGCACACTCTATCCGCTGATCCTCGAGGCCCTGTCGGGCGGCGAGGATCGTGTGTCCGTTGGCCCGCCCTTCTTTAACGCCACCTTCTCCCCAATCATGGTACCGCTGGTGCTGATGGTCGCCGTCGGGCCGCTGCTGGCTTGGAAGCGCGGCGACCTGACTGCTGCCGGACGCAAACTCATCCCCGCCGCCATCGCCGCCGGTATCGCCATTGCCGCTACCTTTACCCTGAAGCCGGATGGTCCCTGGCTCGCGCCGCTGGCCATGGGCCTCGCCGCCTGGCTTGCCGCGGGTGCGCTTGTCGAGTGGACGTCGCGCATCCGGCTGTTCTCCGTCCCGCTAGCGGAGAGCACCCGCCGTCTAGCGGGATTGCCCCGCGCGGCCAGCGGCATGACCCTGGCGCATATTGGCCTCGCCATCCTGATTGTCGGCATCACCGGCGCCTCGGCCTGGCGGACCGAACTCATCACCACCCTCGCACCCGGCGAGAGCGCCGAAGCGCCGGGCTATACCGTAACCCTGGACAACGTCTCGCGCGGCCAGGGGCCAAACTACAATTTCGAACGTGGCGCACTCATCGTCACCAGAGGCGCGCGCAAAGTAGCCGAGTTGCTCGCCGAACGCCGCTTTTTCCCGGTCGCCAACCAGACCACCACGGAAGCTGGCATCAAGACGACCTGGCTTGCCGACTATTATGGGGTAATCGGCGAGCGCGGGCGGACGCCCGAGACAGCGAACAAGTGGACCGTACGCTTTTACCTGAACCCGCTGGTACCGTGGATCTGGCTGGGGGCGATGGTGATGGTCCTTGGCGGGGGCCTGTCCCTAACCGACCGGCGCTATCGGGTCGGCGCGCCACGCGGCGCAGCGAGTGCGTCTCCGGCCACAGCTCCGGCGCCGGCCGAGTAACGCATGCGCCGCCTGATCGTTATCCTTCCGGTGGCTATATTTGCCGCATTAATCGGCGTGATGGCCTCGCTGCTGACCGACAGTGAGCGCAACAGCGACCTGTCCCGGCTGCCGTCCGCCCTGATCGGCCAGCCCGTGCCCGCCTTCGAGCTACCCGCCGTGACTCGCGGCCTGCCCGGCGGATTTTCGAGCGCAGACCTGCGTGGGCGCGTGACCGTTCTCAGTGTCTTCGCCTCCTGGTGCGTGCCATGCCTGGCCGAACACCCCCAGATCACGCAAATTGCTGAGACAGGAACACCGGTCTATGGCCTGAACCACCGGGACAAGCCAGAAGACGCCGAGAACTGGCTGCGCCGCCACGGCAACCCCTACACTGCCGTGGGTGCGGACCTGAACGGCCGCGCATCCGTGGAGTGGGGCGTGACGGGTGTGCCGGAAACCTTCATCATCGATGCCAGCGGCAGGATTGCATACAAGCACGTCGGCCCGGTGACCCCGGACGCGCTCAACGAGAAGATCATGCCCCTGTTGCGCAGGACAAGAGGCGGATGAAGATACTTCTCGGATTGCTGACAGCCTTGGTTATTTTAGCGGTTGCCGTACCGACTGCGGTCCACGCCTACCAGCCCGACGAAGTGCTGGAAGATCCGATACTGGAAGCGCGCGCACGTGAGATTTCCGCCGAATTGCGCTGCGTGGTCTGCCAGAACCAGTCCATCGACGATTCCAATGCCGAGATCGCCCGGGACCTGCGCCTGCTGGTACGCGAACGTCTTGTCGAGGGAGATACGGACGAACAGGTTCTGGACTATGTCGCCGCGCGTTACGGCGATTTCGTCCTACTGCGCCCGCCCTGGCAGCCCAACACCTACCTGCTCTGGCTTGGCCCACCGATCATGGCGATCGTGATCGCTACCCTGATGGTCCTCTTCCTGCGCACTTATAAGAGCCGACGGGGCGCGGGCCTGAGCCCCGAGCCCCTGTCGCCCGATGACCGCGCGGAACTAAATGCGCTGGTCGAGCGCGTTACCGCTACGACCCGGCCCGGCACAGGGCCCAGCAGTACCTTCCGGGCAGAACTGGCCGACGGCCTGCGCCATCTGGATCATCCGAAAGATGAAGATGACAGCGCACAGAAAAGACACTCCGACCTCGATCGCGATACCCGTTCATGACCTTATGGATTGTCGTTGCCGCGCTGACCGTCGCGGTGCTGACTTGGATCGGCTGGCCGCTGCTGCGCCCGAAACAGATTGGCAAGGCCCGCGCTGCCTATGACGCAACGGTCTATCTCGACCAGCTTGAAGAACTGGAACGCGACCGGGCCCGGGGGCTGATCGACGAAAGCCAGGTCGAGGCCGCGAAGATCGAGATCGAGCGCCGTCTCCTCGCAGCGGCCCGCGCCGAAGCAACCCCCACCACCCCAGCAGAACGGCATCCATTTGTCGCGGTCACGGTGCTGGGATTGATCCCCATTATCGCAATACCACTCTACACGCTTGTCGGCTCGCCTGGCCTGCCCAACCTGCCGTTCGCCGAACGCGAACAGGCTGCCCCGCGGAGCAGCATAGCCGAGGCCGCCCGCGCGCGGCTGGCCGAAGCCGATAAGCGCGCCGCTGAAACACCCGATGACGTAGAAGTCTGGTTCGATCTCGGGCGCTTCCGGCTGGTGGCGGGCGATGTGGCCGGTGCCTCCGAAGCCCTTCAGCGCGCCATGGATATCAGCGGCGGACGTGCGGATATCGCATCGGCCTATGGCGAGGCGCTGACCCGCACTGCCGACGGCCGGGTCACGGCCGAGGCCCGCCAGGCTTTCACGACCGCCGTCACGGGCAACTCGGACGATCCTCGCGCACGCTACTTCCTGGCGTTGGGTGATTTCCAGGAAGGCCGCCAGGACATTGCGTTGCGAGCCTGGTCGGACCTCGCGAAGTCCGCACCGGCCAACGCGCCTTGGCTAGCAACCGTACAGGGGCGCATCGCCGAAACCGCGCGCGCGCTGGGCGAAGATCCCGCCGACTGGTTGCGCCCCGTTGAGACCGTCGGGCGCGGCCCGAGTGCGGAAGACGTTGCCGCCGCACAGCAGATGAGCCCGGAAGAGCGTACCGAGATGATACGGGGCATGGTCGCCGGGCTATCAGCCCGGCTGGAGGAGGACCCCGACGACGTGGACGGCTGGCGGCGGCTGGCCCGTTCGCGCGAGGTTCTGGGCGAGAACGAGGCCGCGGCGGAAGCCTACACCCGCGCACTGGAACTGGAACCGGCGAACCCCGAAACACTGCTGCGCGGCGCCGTGGCCGCAGGGCAGGTCGGCGATGCGGAGACCGCACGCGCCCGCCTGCTGCGCCTCCGCGACGGTCTGCCGCCAGAAAGCAGCATCTATTCAATGGTTTCGACCGCAATCGAGTTCATCGAGGCCGACCCTGAACAGGTTGCCGAAGTCACCCGCAACCTGGGCGACAACCCAACCGGGATGTCCCAGGCCTCACCCGCTCCGGCGGCATCTGCTGCGGCAGCTCCCGCGGCGCGGGGGCCCAGCAGGGACGACATCGCGGCCGCCCAACAGATGAGCGATGAAGAACGCGCGGAGATGATCCGGGGGATGGTGGCCGGACTGGCCGCACGGCTGGAGGAAAATCCCGGCGATGTCGAAGGCTGGCGTCGACTGGCCCGTTCACGGGAAGTGCTGGGCGAGGCCGAAGCAGCCGCCGAGGCCTACACCCGAGCGCTCGAACTGGAACCCGATCACCCTGAAACTCTTCTACGCGGCGCAATCGCCGCTGGCCAGATCGGCGAACGCGATGCCGCACGCGCACGGTTCATCCGCCTCCGCGACCTGATTCCGGCGGACAGCGAAATTCGTAGCATGATCGACGAGGCCATCCAGCGCATCGACGACGCTTCGTCGAAATAACCCGTCCGGCCGGGCCAAGCGGCGGGTGGACGGGATCGTGTCAGAACGCGATGTGGTGAAAGCCCGAATCCAGGAGACCGAGCGCGAGGCAACCGCCCTGCGCGAATACATCGCGACCGGCTGACGCCGGGCCTGAAGTCAGGTGCCGGTGAACTGAGGCTTGCGTTTCTCCATGAACGCCAACCGGCCTTCCTTATAGTCGTTGCTGGCGAAGCAGGCCAAAACCTGCTCGTTGCACAGAGCCGTGTTGCGGTCGGCCGGAGCCTTCAGGTTCTCTTGTACCGCGGTCTTCACCGCGCGGATGGTCAGAGGCGCGTTGCCGCCGATCCGGTCCAGATAGCCGTTACAGTATTCATCCAGCTCGGCGCGCGGCACGACCCGGTTCACAAGGCCCATGCCCAGCGCCTCGGCGGCATCGAACTGGCGCGCGGTATAGAAAATCTCCATGGCGAAGGATGGCCCGACAATCTGCATCAGCCGCTCGATCCCACTCGCGGCATAACCAAGGCCCAGCTTAGCGGCCGGCACAGCAAAGCGGGAATCATCCGACGCGATGCGGATATCGCAGCACAGCGCGATCGCCAGACCGCCACCGATGGCATAGCCGCCGATCCTTGCAATGGTCGGGATCGGCGCATGGGTCAGCGTCTGCTGGAAATCGGCAACCATCGCGTTGTAGGCGTCGATGGCTTCTTTCGAGTCGCGTTCTTCCCCGAAGCGGGAAATGTCGGCACCCGCGACAAAGGCCTTCTCACCCGCGCCGGTCAGCATAATCGCGCGCACGTCGGAGTCGGCGCTCATCTCGCGGATAGCCGCGGCACCGTCGCGCCACATCTCGAACGACATGGCATTGTGCTTCTCGGGATTGTTGAAGGTGATCTTGCCGATCGGGCCCTCACGTTCGGCGATGATGCGGTCCGTGGACATACGGTCTCTCCGGTCTGGTTTCGGGGGCCACCCGATTTGCCGGAACGCCCCCCGTGAGAAGATTCGAGCGCCTGTTTTAACGATGTTACGCGGGCGAATCGATAGGCCAGGCAGCCATGCGCGTCATCCCGTTGCGGCGGCCCTCTCCGCCCCCTAAAGTCCAGAAAACGCCTTAATCAAACGGTTCGGACATGTACAACCTCCATCTCAGTGAAGATCAGCTCGCTATCCGCGATATGATGCGGGATTTCGTATCGAGCGAAATTCACCCTGCCGCCATAGACCCAGCACGACTGGAACCTTTCGACCCGCCCTTGCCGATCGAGCTGATATCTGCTGCTAGCGCGCTGGGGCTGCGCAGCCTGGCCCTGCCGGAAGACGACGGCGGCGCAGACGCGGACACGCTGACGCGTTGCCTCGTCGCCGAGGAACTGGCTGCAGGCGACACGGATGTCGCGGCCATCCTCACCGAAACAGCGGTGCTGGCGGGTGACCTGTTCGGCGCGATGATGAATGACGAGCAGCGCACACAGTTCCTGCCCACCTTCGTCGAGGAAGAGGACTTCCACCTGGCGCTCGCCGCGCGTGAAGGCGGTGATCAGCCCACGCTCGGTACTGAATACCACCGCCCGCGCGAGACACCCGCATCGGCGACGACCGCAAAGGCGGACGGCGACGAGTGGGTGATCGACGGCACCAAGGTTCGAGTATCCAACGCACCGATCGCGAAGCTGTTCGTGGTGACTGCTGACACGGACAACGGTCCGGTGGCCCTGCTAGTACCGGCCGACGCGCCCGGCCTGAGCGTTGCCGAGACCCCGCGCGCCGGCGGCTGGTACCACGGCGCGATGGGCGATGTGGAGATGCGTGGCTGCCGGGTTCCAGCGGGCAACCTGCTCACCGGAGGCAACCGCGACCTCGCGGGGCTGTACGGCGCTGGCTCGGTCCTGACCGGGCGCCCCGAGGGGCAGGCGATCAATGTCGGGGTGGCGCGTGCGGCCCTCAACGCGGCCATCGATTACGCCAAGCTGCGCGTGCAGGGCGGCCGGCCAATCATCGAGCACCAGGCCATCGGCGAAAAGCTGGCGAGCGTCGCCGCCAAGGTCGAGCTTGTGCGCGGCGCGGTCTGGCGCGCGGCATGGGACGCCGACAATCCAGGGGGGCGCAGTGATGGCAGCCTGACCGACCTGCCCCACGCGCTCGTCTCGCAGGTGGCGGCAGCGGATATGCTGCACCGCGCGGCACGCGACGCGGCCGAGTGTTTCGGTGCCATGGGCGTCATGCGTGACATGCCGATGCAGAAATACATTCACGACACCCGCGTGTTCCGCCATTCCGGTGGCGGGGTCGATGACGCCAAGCTGCGCCTCGCCGAGGCGCTGGCCGGCCACGACGCGCGATAGGAGGATCGGATATGGACTTCTCGTTCACCGAGGAACAGAACGCGTGGCGGATGAAAGCCCGCAAGTTCGCGGAAGAGGAAATTCGCCCCATCTCGCTGGCGCGCGACGCCATCGAGGACCCGGCGGAGACCATCGACTGGGACATCGTCAAGAAAGGCTCTAGGCTGGGCTTCCGCACCGCGGTGGTGTCGAAGGCGCAGGGCGGCCATGAGATCGACTATGTCACCCAGTCGCTGGTGATGACCGAGCTGGCACGCGGCGACAGCGCGATTTCCAAGACCTTCAGCCAGTGCTGGAAGTGGAGCCATCTGATCGCGTCCGTTTGCACCGACGACCAGCGCGAGCGATTTCTCAAACCCTTCATGGAGGATGACACCTTCGTACTCGGCTTCGGCCAGACGGAGGCCAACAGCGGCTCCGACAACCGCCTGCCGCCGCCCGGCGACATGAAGGCAGGTGTGCGCCTACGCGCTGAACTGGACGGTGACCACTGGATTCTGAACGGGGAGAAGCAGTTCATCGCCCACGGCAACATCGCCAAACTGCTTTTCCTATATGTACGCACGGACTTCTCGGTACCGTTCAGCGACGGCACCACGATGCTGATGATTCCCGAGGACACGCCCGGATTCCGGCGCGGCAAGGTCTATAACAAGTCTGGCTGGCGCTTCTATCAGAATGGCGAGATGATCTTCGAGGATGCGCGCGTCCCCGTCGCCAACCAGGTTGGAGAGACCAACGGCGCGCTCAGGAAGGGTGAGGGTGATCAGTCCGGCGACATGTTCGGTGATCTGGAACTGGCATCCAACGCGCTTGGCATCTGCGATGCCGCCTGCGATCAGGCGCGCGAGGCAATCAAGTCATACGAGGTTCGCGGCGCTTCCATCGTCGACCAGCAGCTTGTCCGCCTGAAGCTGGGTCGTATGACCATGCTGACCGAGGCGCTGCGTTCCTACATCCTGCGCGTGGCGTGGGAGCACGACCAGAAGATCCACTCGACCAACCCCGGGCTGGCCATGAACCTGGCGACGGACACCTCACAGGAGGTTGCCGATCTGAACATGGACATCCATGACGGGGCGAGCGAGCCGGCCTACCGCGCGGCGGACAAGCTGGCGCGCGACGCCTTCATATGGAGCCATCTGGCGGGGGATTCGGTGCAACGCCTGAAGGTGGCCGGACGCGTCGTACGGGCGGCGTAGGCACGCCACCTGAGGTTCAGACCTTTTCTGGCAGTGCCGCGATGATTGCGTCTGTCATCTCGGTGCTGGTTGCTGTTCCGCCAAGATCGCCGGTGCGCACCTGGCCGGCTTCCAGCGCGCCATAGACGGCAGCTTCCACCGCGTCCGCGCTGGCCGCCTCTCCGAGATACTGGAGCATCATGGCCACGGTCAGGACCGTCGCGCAGGGATTGGCGATGCCCTTGCCCGCGATGTCCGGGGCCGTGCCGTGCACCGGCTCGAAATAGGCCCACTGCTCTCCGATGCAGGCCGAGGACGCCAGACCGAGCCCAGCCGCGAGACCCGCACCAATATCCGACAGGATATCGCCAAAAGCATTGGTCGCTACGATCACGTCGAAATAGGCTGGGTGACGGACCATGTCCATCGCGCAGGCGTCGATGTTTTTTGTCTCATACTCGATCTCGGGAAACTCCGACGCGACCTGTTTGCACATCTCGAGGAACAGGCCGTCCGTCAGCTTGAGCACGCCGATCTTGTGCACCGCTGTCACCCGCGCGGTCTTGTTTTCCGCCGGTGTTCCTTCGCGTGCGCGCTTGCGGGCAACGGCCTGGGTGAAAGCCATGCGCGCGGCGCGCTCGCACGCCTTACGCGTGATCAGCCGAACGGCGCAGGCCGCATCGTCACCCGACATGTACTCAATGCCGGAGTACATGCCCTCGGTGACCTCGCGCACGATGAGGCAATCGATATCCTTTGACGGGCTTTCGATCCCGGCGACGGCCCGCGACGGGCGCACGCTCGCGGCCACTTCCAGCCAGTTGCGCAGAATGCCCAGCGGCTCACCACCGTCCGGCGGGATCTGGGCGACATCCATCGCGCCCACAAGAACCGCATCGGCCGCCCTGGCCGCTGTCAGACTTTCCTCTGGCAGCGCCCGGCCGCATTCGAGATAGGTGCCGTGCCCGCCGGGGCGCACGTCATAGGTGAAGGACGGGCCGCCGCGCTGGGCGAGCGCATCCAGCACACGACGCGCGCAATCTGTTACCTCAACGCCGATGCCGTCCCCCGGCATGACGCAAATCGAATACTGCGAAGCCATCGCCCCGCCTCCTTGTAGTTGAGCCACTAGCCAGCGACAGGCACCATGGAAAGATTGGGATCGGTAGCCGGAATTATCAAACGCCACCAGTCTTGATGAATTTACGAATGATCTTGGTCTCGAAAAGATCGACCTTTTCATAGGGATCGCCAGACAGGATCTCCTCGGCATGTTGTCGGTCACGGGCCTTGATCACCCAGACACTGGCGCACATGTTCTCATCATCATCCATGGCGGGACCTGCAAAGACGAGCGTATCGCCGATCTCCTCGGCATATTCGAGGTGGGCAGGGCGCGTCTTCATTCGCAGTTCGAGGGTGCCGGGTTTATCGACGCGGTAACAGAACCAAAGCATTGGTGCATTTCCTTCCTGTGTCTCGAAATCCTGTCACAAACCTATTGAACCCCAGCATTCAGCACCAACCGCCGACCTTGTCCGGACTGTTGAGGCAAAATGGAACTGACCGTCCCCGGCGCGCGCACCGGGAACGAACCTCCAGCTATTTTTTCGGTGGGATCACCGGCACCATCACATAGGACGGATGATCCGGGCCCGCGTGCAGTGTCACCTTGCCGCCAAAGATCTTCTTCGGCCGATCGCGCGGGTCGTCGTGCAGGAACGGACCGCAGCCGTTCAGAGGATGCGCAAAATTCGACAGGTTGAGCGCCTCGCCGGAATACTCATAGTCCTTGCCGCGAACCGTTAACGCCAGCCGGTAACCGGCAGGAATGACAATGCAGGTTGGCCAGATCTCGACATCAAGCTTGTAAACGCGCCCCGGCTTCAGGGGCTGTTTCTCGTCATGGCTGTGCCATGGCCGCCAGGGTTTCGATTTCTTCCGATCGAGCTTGCGGTGTGACGCTCGCAGCCAGCCTTGCGCGATCGGTGTATGCGGATCGACCGTGCCCTTGAATGTGATCTCTTTCATGTCAGGCGAGAACAGGCGCACCACAAGAAACAGGTCGGCGTCTTCCGTCTCCGACGAGACGAAGAGCTTGGACGCAATCGGGCCGGTGATCTCGGTGTCCTGATCCATAGGCGGCAGGAAGAACGTCGCACCGTCACCCATACCGTCATAGGTCAGCTTACCGCGCTTCGCCGGCAACTTGCGCTCCAGGCTCATATGCGACGGGTCGAGAAAGAGCTTCGTCCACTTCGTACGTTTGATCGGCCACTCGTCCTCACCGCGCTCAACGAACTTCTCACCGACATGACGCACCTTGAGGAGAACCGGCGGTTTCTTGTTCCAGCCGTTCTTCTCTCCCTTCAGGTAGTAGCCGAAAAACTGTTTCTGCAGGTCCCGGCCATAGGGCGTATAGAATTCGGTCCAGTGCTCGAGGCCATGACATTCCAGCCATTTTTCTTTGGACGCGGCCTGATAGTAGCCCTCGTAGTTGCCGCGCGGGTGCAGTCCCTGCCCTCCCCAGCTCGCGGGGGACAGCAGCGGCACCTTGATCTTCCGGAAGTCAGGCTCGCGCGCCTTGTACCAGTCGTCATCCATCTCGCGCCGCACGATGTCGCGATCCATGTCAGCGCGGTTTTTCTTTAGTTCTCTTTCGGGGAGGGTCGGCGGACCTGCAACCAGATCGCCATGCACTCGGCTGCGGTATCCCTTAGTCCCGTAGCCGTACTGCACCGGCAGCACCTGCATTTCATACCAGTTCTTGATGAAAGTGCAGAGAATGCCGCCGTGGCGGGCAAATTCACGGTAGTAGTCGTTCGCGGCCTCCCACGCGCACATCGCCGCGAGGTGCTTGGGCTGGCGCGCCGCGACCCACCACTGGTTCATGCCGTAGTAGGAAATGCCATTGAGGCCGACCTTCCCGTTCGACCAGTCCTGCGTTCCCGCCCACTCGATGCATTCGACATAGTCATCAGTCTCCTGCGGAGACCAGCAGTCCATATAGCCTTCCGAGCGTCCCGCGCCGCGGCTGTCGACGCGCACACAGGCATAGCCGTCCGGCACCCATTGTTCGGGATCCACAGTCTCCCAGCTTTGATACTTGTTGGTCGAACCCTTAATGGCGGCAGGGTGATCGGACGAAAAAATGTTCCAGGTGGTGGCATATAGTTCGTCCTGCCAAGCAAGCCCCTTTCCGTAGGGGCCCATCGTCATGATGACGGGATACTTGCCGGACTTGTTCGGCCGGAAAACGTCGGCGCGCAGGACCGTGCCGTCAGCCATCTCAATCGGCAAATCCCAGTCGATCCGCATCCGGTCGCGGACCTCAGTCCACGAACCATCCTTTGCTTTGTTTTTCGGTTTGCGCACCACCGACTTCACCATGACGTCATCCCCCTGGAACAGATTGTTGTTACCCGCAGTGTTCCCGATATGACGGATATTAGCCAGTACTGGCATGAGCAAAATGACTTTCTTAGCCGACTGGACCGGCGACGTGGAGCAGGTCAGACTGGCACCAACAAACCACGATCACGGGGGGAAAATCATGATCTATGAAGTACGCACCTATCGCCTGAAACCACGCATGGTGCCAGGTTTCATCGAAGCCTTCGGCGAGGCCTATGAGAATGGCCGCAAGCAGCTTTCACCACTAGCCGCCTTTTTCTATTCCGAGGTTGGGCCGCTCAACGAGGTCATGCATATCTGGCCCTATGAGAGCCTGGGCGAGCGAGAGGCCGTGCGCGCCGAAGCAGTGAAGACCGGCGTGTGGCCGCCGGATGTCAGCGCGATGATCCACCAGATGAATAGCGAGATCTTCACGCCGTTCCCCTTCATGACCGAATTCCTGAGCGGCGAGCACGGCCCGCTATTTGAGTACCGCTACTATGCAGTCAACCCGGGCACGATGCCGGGCATCATCAAGGGATGGGAAGACGCCATCGATGCGCGTCAGGGACTGTCGCCCTGCGCCATAGCCATGCACACTGATGTCGGCGGCCTGAACAAGTACGTTCACATATGGCCGTACAAGAGCTTCGAGCATCGTGCAGAGGTGCGCGCCGAGGGTGTTGCCAAGGGCATCTGGCCGCCGAAGGGCTCGCCCAAGGGCGCGATCATCACCCAGGACAACAAGCTTCTGATGGCCGCGCCGTTCTCACCGCTGCGCTAGGCGAAAAGTCTATGTGAAAACCGGAGCGGTGGATCTCGCCGCTCCGGTCCGTGTTCCTGCGCAACAAACCGGAGCCGCCCGTGAGCAAAAAGAAAACCTTCCGTCAGCTTGCGAACGAATCCTCGCCGCTGGTCATACCCGGCGCCCATGATGCGCTGTCCGCTCGGATCATTGAACAGACCGGGTTCGACGCATTTATGATCGGCGGCTTCCAGATCGTCGGTTCACGCTACGGCGTGCCCGATATCGGCCTGCTGGGGCTGGGCGAGATTTCCGCCGGCGTGCGTGACATCCTAGCCGTCACCAACCTGCCCTGCCTCGTGGATGTGGACACCGGCTATGGCGACGTGAAGAACGCCGTCTATACGCTGAACCATTATGAGAAGATCGGCGCGCAGGC
>Ga0255776_10004705_pt1 | contig 14366 bp, 10 predicted proteins | sample 071ome_19_FD_179974 | JGI IMG/M metagenome (GOLD analysis project Ga0255776, IMG submission 179974) | Coastal salt marsh microbial communities from the Groves Creek Marsh, Skidaway Island, Georgia - 071413AT metaG (version 2) | ecosystem: Environmental > Aquatic > Marine > Intertidal zone >... | reverse complement strand
GGGCCGCTTCGAACAGGCGCTCCCACTCTTCAAAACCTTGCCCCATCATCATTCGCCCCATGGTTAGCAAGAAATTAGGCAGATAGGTCGCCATAGGCACACGCTCCTCGTCCCACTCCTGCGACATTGCCCACTGCATTATGGCAAACACATCTCCCCTAGAGAGGCTTAACCACAGTCGATATACCTCTGTACTCGGCAAAATCAAACAGGCTTCTTGACCTAACTCCCGATGAAGACGATCTTCATACTGCGATGCTTTGTTTAACCAGTCTTCGGCGTCATCAAACTCTTTTCGGCTCATGTGCCACTGGGCCCGCAACTGAAAATAGTTATACAGCCACTCGCGGGGCTCCGCCCACTTCGAACCAATGGTCTCTATTTGCACTAAGTAGTGCCAAGCTTGTTGGTCTTGCTGCAACTCCATATTGAAAATCGCTGCGGCCCCAACCGAGCCAACCCAGATACCTGAGGGGCGATACCCGTCTTGCTCTAAACGCTGCCAATGGTGCTCGACTAAGTTCAAAGCTCGCCGGGTTTCCCCCATATGATATTGTGCGTAGGCCGCCCAAGGCAGTGTCGCCAATACACAATAGATGTCGCCGTGCTGCCACGCATAGGACAACGATTCCAGGCCCATTTTAAGGGCCTTTGCTAAATCATCCTGAGAGAATGCGTCCACCGTCTGGTAATAAAACCACCATGCACGCAACGGGTGATGCTCACTCAGATCTGCAATCCGCTCGGCCGCGGCCCGTTGTTGCTCTTGCCATCCGTTAAACAAAGACGCAATGGCCGTTAACAAGTACAACCCTTCCTTCAATTGGCGCCACTGAATGGCATCGGTCAGCCCGAGTAAAGTCATCTCATCCTGAGATAATTGCTTGTGGTCTTCATATTGACTCAATAAGGATTTCGTATTTTGCAGGTGCGTCGTGAGCTGATCCGTTTGATGAGACATGAACGCTAGATGGGCTTGCAGTAACGTAAGAAGTGGAAAGCGATTTTGCACCTCAATTGGAAAACGCGATAGGTAATCGCTTAACGCTTGCATATCCCCTTGCTTAAACCACTCTTCATAAAGTTGGCCAAAAACCTGAGCGGCCACAGGCCAAATTTGCAAACGTATAGAGAGTCGCAACGCTGCTAAAGTATGACCAAGCTTTTGCGCCGCGGCTAAACACTGTTGACGCCTTTCACGTAAAACCTCGGAATGATGTTGTGCGGCTTCATTCACCACCCACTGGGCGAATAGAGGGTGAATAACATAGCTTATGCCCACGTCATCTTTGCGTTGAGTAAGCAAGGATTCCTCTTGAAGCGTTTGAATGTCGTTTTTATTCTCACCATGAATGTGCGTCAGCAGACCATGGGACACAATGCCATCAAACGCGGCCATGGTGAGCAACACATCACGACTAGAAATCGATAACTGGCCCCACATTTCTTGGTGTAAATAATCCGCCAGCAATTCATCTTGCTCAAACTGTGCTTGTTGCAACCAGTGCTCGCACTGCTCAAGAGACCGGCCTCTAAGATGGGGCAACATAAGCTGAATGGCCGCTGGCCAACCATGGGTTTTATCGGCGATTAATTGCACGCACTGATCATTGATAGGCAGGCTTGTAGAAAACGTCTGTCGAATAAGCCCTTCATCAAAGGCTAATTGATCCTGCTGAATCATCACCGCCTGCTGTCGACTCACCCGGTGAGCCCAATGAAGCGGCAAGCGTGTACGACTGGTCAGCACGACCTTTAGCCAATAAGGTTTATAATCCAAAAACCGTCCCAGAGATGACAGTAAAGCTTCATCCGTGAGCACATGGGCATCATCAAGCACCCACACGCATTGGCCCGGGCGGAGGCGGTGACGAGTAAACTGGTTCAAATCGTCTAGCAAGCTGTCGACGACGTCCATGGGATCCGTTTGCAAGCCATGTTTCAAACGAGACAATGCAGCGGTTCCCAAACCCTCATGAAGCCGTTGTAGGGAAGCAACCCCATAGCGCCAAAAGTTCTGCACCTGATTGTCATATTCGTCCAAGCTCAACCAAGCCACGGCACTTGCGCTGTGCGACAACCAACTGGCAACCAAAGAGGTTTTACCATAGCCTGCCGAAGCTTGAACCAATACATTCTGAGCCTCGGGCGCGTCTAAGCGCTCAAATAAATCAGGACGCGGTAACCAGTTCTCACTCTGTGGTACTCGTAACTTATTTTGAATAATCAATGACGACACTGACAACTTCCCTAGGTATGGTGACGGCCCCTTTTGCATTCCTTCAGGACTCGATACGCATAAGGGTATGTGGGTTGGCCGAATATGGCAATGGAATGGCCCAAAGCCACCTTGGGTTCCACGCAAGAAGCGATAGGCTAGCCTGGGCTATCTTGTTTTAGGTCCCGACATTCAAGGCAGCCCTTTCGTCCCCAAAATGACACATTGGGGCGCTATGCTCACCACAACAATAATGTATAAGGAAGTCACACATGTCGTTACGTACCCCCTTCTTCTTGCTTGGCCTCAGTAGTGCCTTGAGTTTACCCGTTTTGGCCATGTCCGATGACCCAAGCCCTCTGCCCACCCCCATTCCGGCGCCAGATGCCAGTGTGAGTATCATCGCCATCGGCGACGCAGGCACCGGCGGTGAAGGTCAATACAAAGTCAGCCAAGCCATCGAAGCCGTATGCGCCCAAAAGCAGTGTGACTTTGCCATTGGCCTTGGGGATAACATTTACGATTCTGGGGTCGACAGCGTCAACGATCAGCAGTGGCTTACCAAGTTCGAATATCCCTACGCCAACTTGTCGTTTCCCTTTTATATGGCCCTTGGCAATCATGATAACTCCACCTTCGGCGGTGAGGGCTTAAATAACCGCAAAGGGGAATTCCAAGTGGATTACTCCTATCAAGCCGATCGCTACAGCGACAAATGGACCATGCCGGCACGCTATTATCGTTTCGACGCGCCTTTGAATGCGGAAGCGCCTCTGGTTAACGTCTTTGCCTTAGACAGCAACCCTCTGGCCGCGTTGTCTGATCTGAACCCTAACTACCTGCAATTGCCCTATAAAAAACAGCAAGCAGAATGGATTCAAACCCAAATGGCCAGCGCCAGCGCCCAATGGAAAATTGCCTTCGCCCACCATCCTTATGTATCCAATGGCAAACATGGCAACGCAGGCCAGTATGACAATGTCTTATCCTTGGGCTATGTTTGGCGCGACTTTTTGAATGAAGAGGTCTGTAACAAAGTGGACTTATTCATCTCAGGGCACGATCACGACCTTCAAGATTTAACCGCCGTCGACACCTGTGGCAATACCGAGTTCATCGTCTCTGGCGCCGGTGCGAAGACGCGCAGTTTCAGCGACGCAGATCGAAATCATCACCATTGGCAGCAGGAAAGCACTAAAGGTTTCTTCCGTCTGGCATTCGAGGGCAATACCCTCATCATCGAAGCCTACACCGTCGACGACTCTGGCGAAGCCACCCTCGCCCACACTCGCACCGTTTCTAAGTAGCCCCGCCTTCAGTGAGCCGTTCTCTCCCGCACATTGCGGGAGGTTTCTTTGCCGGATACCACATGCGCCAATACACAGCGTGCCTTAGCCGCTAAACTTAGGCTATTCCAAGCCGTCCTCAACCGGAAAGCCTACCAAATGGGATATATACCTATGGGGGTAGAGTTTTCGAAAAAAGACCTAGGTAAAGTCCGGCACCATACTAAAACGAATAAACAAGGGGTGAACATGGATCAAGCGAGATGCTCCGCTTATTACACTGCCACCGTGAACCAAGAGAGTGATTATCCTCAATTGGAAGGCGATGTACGTGTGGATGTGGCCATTGTGGGCGGTGGGTTCACCGGCATTAATACAGCGCTAGAGCTCGCCGAAAAGGGCTTGAAGGTCGCGGTCATTGAGGCTGAAAAAGTCGCTTGGGGGGCCACCGGCCGTAACGGCGGCCAAGTGACTGGCAGCCTGTCTGGCGACGAAGCCATGCGCAAGCAGATGCGCAAGACCCTAGGCAAAGACGTAGACGATTTCATTTGGGGCCTGCGCTGGCGCGGTCACGACATCATCAAAAACCGCGTTGCAAAGTACAACATTGACTGCGATTTGAAATTCGGTCATTTACATGCGGCTTACAAACCCAGCCACATGAAAGAGTTAACCGCCAGCTATAACGAAGCGGTCGAGCATGGTATGGGCGATCAAGTGTCGTTGCTAAACCGCGATGACATGCCTGAATACCTAGAGAGCCCCATTTACCATGGCGCAATCTACAACAAAAAGAACATGCACCTTCACTCTCTTAACCTGTGTTTAGGTGAAGCGCGCGCGGCCGAATCCCTGGGCGCCCTTATTTTTGAGCACAGCCCTGTTATCGACATCGATCACGGCAATTCAAAGCTTAACCAGCCACCGAAAGTGATTACTGAAAAAGGCACCGTGACCGCCAATACCGTCATGCTAGCCGGTAATGCCTATCATCGCCTAGAGCGCATGAAAATGAGCGGTAAAATTTTCCCAGCTGCCGGTGGTATCGTTTGTACTGAACCACTAGGTGACGACGTGGCCAACGCCATTAACCCGAAAGATCTGGCGGTTTACGATTGCCGATTTGTTTTGGACTATTTCCGTTTAACCGCCGACAAGCGACTGCTGTTCGGTGGTGGCGCGAACTACAGTGGTCGTCCGTCCCGTGACATCGAGGCCGAGTTACGCCCAGCCATTGAAAAAACCTTCCCTCGTTTAGAAGGAGTCAAGATCGATTTCCAATGGAGCGGCATGATGGGCATCGTCATCAATCGTATTCCACAACTAGGGAAACTGTCTGATAACGTATTTTATGCACAGGGCTACTCGGGCCATGGCATCGCCACTACTCACATCATCAGTGAGATCATGGCCAATGCGATCAGTGGTCATATGAAAGAATTTGATACTTTCGCTAACTGCTCACACATCCGTGTGCCAGGCAGTGAGTGGCTCGGTAACCAATTCTTGGCCATTGGTATGTGGTACTACGTATTACTGGAAAAATTCCGTTAATACCCATGGGAGCTGGGCCCAGCCCAGCTCTTACACCGCCAGCACTTCTGACCCTCTTTCTAGCCCCCCCTCGTTCTGCCTTACCCACTGCGTGTTACACCCTAGCAATCCAGTTTTCAAACCTTAGCGTATAACCCAGAGTTAATCAGAGGAACTGATCATGCTCGCTAATCCCTTATATCAATCCATCGTTCTTGTCATGGCATTGCTCAGCGTGCTGCTGCTGCCCAATCTATCCCAAGCCCAGCCAAAATGTGCTTCATGGCTCAATCATGATATGCCTCAGCTTCACAGCAAAAACACCTTATCACTGTGCGATATCACCGCACAAAAGCCCGTGCTCCTGGTGAACACCGCCAGCCATTGCGGTTATACCAAGCAGTTTTCAGCGCTCGAAGCGCTCTATCAAAAATACAAAGATCAGGGGCTCGTAGTCATTGGATTCCCGTCAAATAGTTTCCAACAAGAGGCCAAATCAGAAGCGGAAACCGCCTCTGTTTGTTATAAAAATTTTGGCGTCACGTTTTTTATGACCAAGCCCATTGACGTCAAAGGCAATCAGGCTCATCCCATTTTTCAATATCTGGCACAGTCCCAAGGTGCGCCAAACTGGAACTTCAATAAGTACCTGATCGCCCCCGACGGCACGGTCATTAAGCGTTATAACAGCCGCGTCAAACCGATGGACAGCCCATTAGAGCAGGACATTACTCACCTGTTTTAAAAGTCAGTGTCACTGACTGAGGAAGAAACCGTGGCCCAATCAGACAACTCAAAACGGTTTAAACGTGGCTTAGTGTTGTTTCAAAATGATCTTCGTATCGAAGATCATTTGCCCTTGCTCAATGCTGCCCAGCACTGTGATCGTTTGATCTGCGTGCATATATTGCCTGCCCGGTCCAATTGGCTTCAGCACAGTGGCCTCGACGATTTTGGCGACCACAGGCAACGGTTTATCCAAGACGCTTTGCGGCACTTAGATGGGCAACTACGTCAGTTCAACCAGCGGTTATACCGATTCTCTGCCCAATCACCGTCCAACGACGGTCAAGTGAACACGAGCCAAGTATTCGCCGCTACCCTCTCTGACATCATTAATCGGCATCACATTGATGCGGTATTTCACAGTGACCACCCAGGGTACGAGGAGCGACGAGCACTCGCACTGAGCAAAACACAAGTGAGCGATGTGGCATTTCATTGCTTCGATAACCTCACCCTGTTTTCAAGAGACAGCGTCAAAAAACCGAGCTTCTACAATAGCTATTCCCAGTTCAAACAGCTGGTTCTTAAACGCATTCCTACGGCGCCTAAGGCGGCACCTAACCACCTACCCGCGCCCTTTCCCATCGATACCGACAGCGCTGGGCTGATGATTCAAAACCCCGTTTTTCATATCACTGAATCGCCAGACGTGGGACGTCGCCATTTAAATCAATACATGGGTCTTTCATTTGCGAAAGGTAATGATCCTGATTCGACGCCATTGCGTTGCTATAAAGACACGCGTAACGCAATCGACGACGCCACCGCATCCTCTCGACTGTCAACATTCCTAGCCCAGGGCACCCTTTCTGTTAGAGAAATTGCTGAACAACTGTTTCAACACGAGTTGCAGTTCGGGCAAAATGATTCGACGCGATGGCTCTATTTTGAATTGTTATGGCGTGAATTTTTCTATCATTACGGTTATCACTTTAATCAGTTGATGTTCCGCTTCTCCGGTATTAACGGGCGTCGACCACTCACCAGTTTCTACCCTCAGGCATTTCAAGCCTGGCTTTGGGGACAGACCAATGAGCCTCTCGTTAATGCCATTATGAATCAGTTACGAGAAACCGGTTACATCAGCAATCGTGCTCGCCAAATTGCAGCCAGCTACTTGGTAAATGAAGCGCAATTGGACTGGCGCTATGGTGCGCATACGTTCCAACATTATTTAACGGATTACGACGTCGCCATTAACTGGGGTAACTGGCAATACATTGCAGGCGTAGGAATTGATCCAAGGGGCGGTCGCCACTTCAATATAAAAAAACAAGCCCAAGAGTTCGACCCAGATAAGCGCTACATATCCCGTTGGCGAGGCGAAGTAGGCTACTCGCCTCAACCGTTTCATACAGATGCGGTAGATTGGCCAGTCGCAAAGTCATAAGTAATGGACAGTGAACACCTTCGATGCCGACTAAAGCAATTAAAACGTTAAGGCTCATTCTGGGCGATCAACTGAATGCCCGTCACTCTTGGTATCAAGACATCCATGAGGATGTGTTGTACGTGATCGCGGAACTGCCGCAAGAGGCTCACTATGTGACCCATCATATTCAAAAGCTGTGTGGCTTCTTCTTGGCCATGGAAACCTTTGCCTCGGCAATCAAGTCCGCAGGCCATCAAGTGCTCTACCTCAACCTTGACGACACCCAAGAATATGCTCGTCTGGATGATCTTCTAAAACATCTTATAGAAAAATTTAACGTCACAAATTTTCAGTACCAACGCCCAGATGAGTATCGTTTACACCAACAGCTGCAATCCATCAACATTGAGGGCGTTGAGACCACACAATTTGAAACAGAGCATTTTCTCCTGCCGCATACTGAACTCGCCCACTATTTCAAGAAAGACAAACGTCACCGCATGGAATCGTTCTACCGAAAGATGCGCACGCGCTTTAATATACTCATGGAACACACCCTAGATGGTCAGGAATCACCCATAGGCGGGCGCTGGAACTACGATAGCGAGAATCGGAAGAAATTATCCCAAAGCGACATTGATCTAGTGCCACAACCATTGACCTTTAGTCACGATGTTAGTGACATTTTGGAGCGAATTAGACGTCATAAAATTCCCCACTTCGGCGAAGCGATCAACCACAGCGTTTGGCCCAAAAGCAGAGCGGAAGCACGACAACAACTTAATTATTTCTGTAACTACCTTTTGGTGGATTTTGGGCAGTTTCAGGATGCCATGACAGAAAATAGTCCTTATCAAAACAGCTTGTACCATAGTCGCTTATCCTTTGCGTTAAATTGCAAAATGATCTCGCCCATGGAGGTCATTCGCAGCGTTGAGACTGCCTACTATGAAAATGATCATATTCATATCGCACAAGCAGAGGGCTTTATTCGGCAGATTCTCGGCTGGAGAGAATTTGTCAGGGGGCTGTATTGGGCTAACATGCCCGACTACGAGCATGCCAATCATTTTCAACATACCCGTTCTTTACCTAACTACTTTTGGACGGGAAAGACAGACATGAACTGCCTTCGCCATGGTTTACAGCATTCGCTGCAGGATGCTTATGCGCACCACATTGAACGACTCATGGTGATCGGTAACTTTTGCCTGTTAACTGGGATTGAACCCAGCGAGGTCGACCGCTGGTATTTAGGGGTCTATATGGATGCCATACAGTGGGTTGAACTGCCGAATACTCGGGGTATGAGCCAATTTGCTGATGGCGGACTGCTTGCCAGTAAACCCTATATCAGTTCAGGCAACTACATCGCCAAAATGAGCGATTATTGCAGTCGCTGTCATTACGACGTAAAACTAAAATCCGGATCGAAAGCCTGCCCATATAATAGCTTCTACTGGCATTTTCTAGATCACCACAAAGACAAGCTATCAAAAAATCCGCGCATGGCGTTCGCCTACAAACAATGGCAGAAACGATCGAGCAGTGATCGCCAAGCCATATTACAACAGGCGAAAAGCAACCTTGCTAAATTAGAACAACTCTAGTTTACCGGTCAAACATACTTGCACCACAAAGAGTCGCTCAGCACAATTATGATGCAAGGTTCAAACAAGATACTCGCAAAGATCACCAACAATACTCGAAGCGCCCTGATTTACAGCCGCTTTCATTTTCTGGCACCAAGCTTGCTGTATTCAGTTTAACAGGGTGATCTTGGCTAGGGCCAAATTAGGTAAACACCATTAGGATGATGGTGAGACGTCACACAACCTGACTACAATTTGCAATAGATCGCTAGGGTTCCGGCTTGAATTACAGTTAATTCGGCGACTGGTCCGAGAGCAATCGACCTTTCTTTCATGCTTCCTAAAGGATTCCCAGAGAGGTTACACGGCGGGATAAAAGCCCGGGAGAATCCATTGGCAATAGCCAAGATGACTCTTGTGTAACTTAAAATAATTGGGAGATCCCATGAATACCAAAACACGCTTATCTCGTTTTGCATCTGCAGCCGCACTGGGTGCCACTGTATTTGCTTCTTCGTTAACCGCACCGATCGTACACGCAAAAGAAGACTTCAAAGTTTGTTGGTCTATCTATGTGGGTTGGATGCCATGGGAATATGGTGACCAATCTGGCATTGTTAAAAAATGGGCGGATAAATACGACATCAATATCGACGTGGTTCAGTTCAATGATTACGTTGAATCCATGAATCAGTACACGGCCGGTGAATTCGATGCCTGCACTATGGCAAACGTCGATGCATTAACTATCCCCGCAGCGGGCGGCGTCGATTCCACCGCCCTCATCGTAGGCGATTTCTCAAATGGTAACGATGCGGTCATTTTAAAAGACGGCCAATCCATTAAGGATGCGAAAGGTCAAAACATCAACCTGGTTGAATTAAGTGTATCCCACTATTTATTGGCCCGTGGTTTAGAAACCGTTGGACTATCTGAAAAAGATGTCAAAGTGGTTCATACCTCTGACGCCGATTTAGTCTCTGCCTATACCACCAGTGACGTCACCGCCGTGGCCACTTGGAATCCATTGGTCAGCGAGATCCTAGACATGCCGAAAAGCACTAAGGTCTTTGACAGTTCAAATATCCCAGGTGAAATCATCGACACATTAATCGTGAACACGAAAACGCTTGAAGAAAATCCAAAGCTGGGTAAAGCATTGGTGGGCGCGTGGTATGAAATCATGGAAAAAATGCAGGCGAACAAAGCCGTGCGCGAGCACATGGGCAAAGCATCCGGTACCGACTTAGCCGGATTCGAATCTCAATTAGCCTCAACCAAAATGTTTTACAGCCCAAAAGAAGCAGTTGAGTTTGTAAATAGCCCAGCGTTAAAGCAAACCATGCAAAACGTCGCCGAGTTTTCATTCACTCACGGTCTATTAGGTGAAGGAGCGCCGGATGCCGGTTTTATCGGTATTGAGACGCCCACCGGAATTTACGGTGATAAAGACAACGTACAGTTGCGCTTCAATCCAGAGTTTATGCAAATGGCAGCGGACGGCAGTTTGTAAATTCTCAAACACCCTTCACTTTGCAATATCCACGACAGGGACGTCGATTAATTTCACTATCAATGGGATGCAGTATGAAACGCTGGATAAACAAAACCCCATCAAAAACCAGAGCCTTTGTACTGGGCCTATTGCCCTTTCTTTTAATCATGGCGCTTTACCAATGGGGTTCAGATGTCAGAAAAGCTGAAAACCCCAAAGACAAATTACTGCCCAGTGTAGAAGAGTTTCATTCTGCTATCGACCGCTTGGCATTCACGCCCAGTAAACGAACAGGAGAGTACTTATTCTGGCAAGACACCGTAAGTAGCCTCAGTCGGTTATTAACTGGTGTCGTATGCGCTGCGCTCATTGGCTTATTTGTTGGATTATTCACCGGAGCCATCCCCTATATAGGCGCTCCCTTGAACCCCATTATCACGGCGATTTCTCTGATCCCCCCCATGGCCATACTGCCTATGCTGTTCATTGTCTTTGGCTTGGGTGAATTATCCAAAGTCATGCTGATTGTTATTGGCATCACACCGTTCTTAATTCGAGATCTGTACAGTCGGACCAAAGAGATTCCTGCGGAACAACTCGTCAAAGCACAAACGCTCGGCGGCAATTCATTGCAGATTATTATTCGCGTATTACTTCCACAGGTATTACCGCGATTGTTAGATGCCGTGCGCTTAAGTTTGGGTGCCGCTTGGCTATTCCTAATTGCGGCTGAGGCCATCGCGTCTACCGATGGTCTAGGCTATCGCATCTTTTTAGTCCGACGTTATCTCTCGATGGACGTGATCATACCCTACGTCATTTGGATTACGGTGCTTGCTTTCATCCTCGACTGGTTAATCAACCAGATCAGTAAGAAAAGTTTTCCTTGGTACCACGCAGCAAAATAGGTGACACATGAATAAACCGCTAATCGAATTCAAACACCTAGCGAAGCATTACGGTGACCACATTGTGTTAGAAAAATTGCATGGTCAAGTGCAAGCAGGAGAATTTGTCACACTGGTGGGCACATCGGGTTGTGGAAAAAGTACCTTTCTAAAAATGCTCTTGGGCACTGAAGGGGCTACCGAGGGCGCGCTTCTGTTAAACGGCGAACCCATCGAGCAAGAGCCTAGTGAAGACCGAGGCATTGTGTTTCAAAAATACTCCGTGTTCCCTCACCTAACGGTCAAACAAAACGTCGCCATCGCAAAGGAGTTTTCCGCATCTCCTTTATTAGGGCGCCTGTTTGGAAAAAAACGCCAAGCCGCGCTGGATGAAGCGGAACATTGGCTCGACGCGGTTGGCCTCAGTCACGCTGTTGACAAATACCCCCATGAGTTATCAGGCGGCATGCAACAAAGACTCGCCATTGCTCAAGCCCTCATCAAGCGTCCTAAGATATTGCTGCTTGATGAACCTTTCGGCGCACTGGATCCCGGCATTCGAAAGGACATGCACAAATTAATTTTAGATCTTTGGAAACAATACCAGCTCACTGTCTTCATGGTCACCCATGACTTACACGAGGGTTTTTATCTAGGCACTCGTTTATGGGTGTTTGATAAAACCCGTCATGACCCCCACGCACCGAATCGCTTCGGTAGTACCATTACTTATGACTTAGCGGTTGGCGAAACCGGCACACAGTTTCTTAAAGACATCCAATCTGACTTGAGTCAAAACCCCATTGAATCTGACGTAAAGAAATCGGCATAGAGGCGAATATGTCTAAATCATCAAACATCTATCAGTCCATTACAAAAGATAAGATCTACCAAACCACCATACCGGCATCTAGCCACTGGTCTCTTGTAGTACGAAAAGGCACGCAGTTGACACTCACAGATATGGAAGGCGCTGGTAATCTTGCCATGCTGATGTACAACCCATACCAAATGACCGAAAAGTACAATGCACCCGATACCCTAAAATGCCAGCACACGTTTAAGCTCACGAAAGGCAATTGCCTCTATAGCGACATGGGCCGTGTCTTTTGTTCCATCCTTGAGGATTCTTTCGGCTGGCATGACACGGTTTGTGGCAATAGTCACGCTTCCCATGTCACAGAACAATGGGCTGCAAGAGACTATCAAAACGATCGCAATGACTGGCTACAAAATGGTTATGACAGCTTTCTAGTCGAACTGGCAAAGTACAATTTGCATAAGCAAGATATGGCCGCCAATATTAATTGGTTCAGTAAAGTCTCCACCGATGATCAAGGTAACTTAGCTTTATCAAGTCCGTCAAAAGCAGGTGATTGCGTCACCCTAAGGTTTGAGATGGACACCCTCGTCATCATGCACACCTGCCCTCACCCGCTCAATACCAGCGAGACATATCCAAAGAAGCCTATTCGCATCACGTTGACACAAGCCGAGCCCATTCACGCTGACGATGCGTGTATGAATCTCTGCCCAGAGAACCAGCGAGGATTTGAAAACAATGCCCTGTATCACTTTGGCCTTTAAACGCAGTAGGACGACATTATGATCAAGCAGAGCCAACTAAACACAAACAACGCTCACTTTTCACAGTCTGTGGACGCGGGCGAGTATTTTATTCATGTGATAAAGGCTGGGGAAACCATTCGTATTGTGGACACGGAAGGGAATCAGGCGGCAGACACACTGTTTTATAATGCCAATGACGTCAGTGAACGCTATAGCGCCATGGATACCATTCGTGAGCAAGGCAATGTCTACCTCACCGCAGGCTCCATACTCAAAACCAACGATAACCGCGATCTACTGGAAATCGTTGCCGATACCTGTGGACGCCACGATACCCTAGGTGGTGCCTGCGCGACCGAATCCAATACCGTGCGCTATGACTTGGAAAAACGATGCATGCACGCTTGCCGCGATAGTTGGATGCTCGCCATTCAAGAAAACGAAGAATTCGGCTTGGAAAAAGAAGACATCACTCACAACATTAACTTTTTTATGAATGTACCCGTGACCGAAGACGGAGGTCTAACCTTCGCCGACGGCATTTCAGCACCAGGCAAGTACGTGGAGTTAAAAGCCTTAATGGACACGTTGGTTTTGATATCCAATTGCCCCCAGCTTAACAATCCCTGCAATGGATATAACCCGACACCCATTCAGGTATGTATCTGGGCAGCCTAAGGCAAGCCTAAGCAATTACGAACATTCAGTTCCTAATCAGGACGACCTGATTAGAATCGGTTTTTCGGGACGACCCGAACACTGTTGGTCTAAAAACATGTTTAATACCATCTTAATCGCCAACCGCGGTGCCATTGCCACCCGAATCATTCGCACACTCAAATCATTGAACATTAAGAGCGTCTGCATCTATCACGAAGTGGATAAAGACTCCCTGCATGTACAACAGGCCGATGTGGCCGTAAGTCTAGGTGAAGGATCAGCGGCCGACACCTATTTAAATATCGAAAAGATCTTAGATATTGCAAAACAATATGACGTGGATGCGATTCACCCAGGTTACGGATTTTTAAGCGAAAATACCGACTTTGTCTTGGCATGTGAAACATCCGGCATCGTGTTCATCGGGCCAACGGCCACCCACATGAACTTGTTTGGTTTAAAGCACCAAGCCAGAGAAATTGCTGAAAAGGCTAATGTGCCATTGGTGCCTGGTTCACCCCTACTCACGTCCCTAAGCGACGCCATCACTCATGCCAATGAGATCGGCTACCCAGTTATGCTCAAAAGCACGGCCGGAGGCGGCGGTATAGGCATGCAAGTATGCGACAATGAGGAAGCGCTCATAAAGCATTGGGAATCGGTTAAACGATTGAGCCAAAACTACTTTTCCAATGCCGATGTCTTCATTGAAAAATTTGTACGTCATGCACGACATATCGAAGTGCAAATTTTCGGCGACGGAAATGGTAATGTCATTAGTCTAGGAGAGCGCGACTGCTCCGCGCAAAGGCGCAATCAGAAAGTAATTGAGGAAACCCCAGCCCCCAACCTGTCACAACCTCTTCGCCAGAGCATATTAGATACGGCTGAGCGCCTAATGGCGTCTGTTCACTATCGTAATGCGGGTACAGTTGAGTTTATATTCGACGAAGAAGAAAAATCTTTTT
>Ga0255776_10004689_pt1 | contig 14390 bp, 12 predicted proteins | sample 071ome_19_FD_179974 | JGI IMG/M metagenome (GOLD analysis project Ga0255776, IMG submission 179974) | Coastal salt marsh microbial communities from the Groves Creek Marsh, Skidaway Island, Georgia - 071413AT metaG (version 2) | ecosystem: Environmental > Aquatic > Marine > Intertidal zone >... | reverse complement strand
GGCATTTTCAAATCGGGGCTTTTTGTTGTTGACCGCAGGGTTTTTCGTCTGCGGCTTTCATGTGGCCTTCATTACCGTGCATCTTCCGATTTATGTCGCGGATCTTGATCTTGCGCCGATGGTGGGTGCGGTTGCGATTTCGCTGATCGGTATATTCAATATTTTGGGTTCACTGCTTTCCGGTGCGTATGGCCAGCGCTACAGCAAAAAGCTAGGCCTAAGCGGGATCTATGCTTTGCGGGCACTGGTTCTGGCGATATTTCTTCTCTCGCCGAAGACGACCGAGGTGATCTACGTCTTTGCTGCCACGATGGGGATCCTGTGGCTATCTACCGTGCCGTTGACGGCAGGGCTGGTGGCCCAGGTTTTTGGAATCCGCTACATGGCGACGCTTTATGGGTTTGTGTTTCTCAGTCACCAAATCGGGAGTTTCATAGGGGTATGGTTAGGCGGTTTTATTTATGACACGACGGGGTCATATGACCTGATGTGGCAAGCAGGGATCCTGATGGGGCTGATTGCAGCAGTTATTCATCTTCCGATAGATGAGACCCCTGTGCCGCGTTTGCAAGAGGCGTAGTATGGGTTCCGTGTCCGGGACAACGATTTGTTTCCATGAGGAGCCAAGAAAGTTCAGGTTTTGCACTTCTGGGAAGATTGTTGCAGAGGCAGTGCTGGAGTTGATTTAACAGTTGATCGAGGCGTGAAATTGCCGCACAGTAGGCCCAATCCAATTCGGGGGGAGCGATGATCGACGCCAGCCTTAGGGTGTTGCGAACCGATGTAGCCGGGATGCCGATTGAGTGGATCGGCTTTGAAGAGGCCGTTCGGCTTCATTGCCTTGATCAGATTCTTTACCCAATGGGTTCGGTGCTGTATCACGTGCATGGCGGGATCAACGCTCGGTCAGGAGAGCAGAGCACCCTCGCGATCCACTCCATTATCTGCACGGCCGGCCAGTCCCGTGCGCATCTTAAGCGCTTGCCGAGTTATGCCCCTCCACTGAACAACAGCACGCTGTTTCGCCGAGATGCCAACCTATGCCTTTATTGTGGGGATCAATTCAGAAATGCGGATCTGTCTCGCGACCACGTAGAACCCCTCAGCAAAGGCGGAAGGGACATTTGGCAGAATGTCGTCACTGCGTGTAAACGATGCAATCACCACAAGGGAAGTCGGACGCCCGAAGAAGCCGGGATGCAACTCTTGGCCGTGCCTTTTGTGCCGACACACGCCGAATACATTTATCTCTCGGGTCGGAGAATCCTGGCCGACCAGATGGAATTCTTGTTAGCGCATTTTCCGCGCAACAGTCCGTTGCACGGCCGTCTGGAAGTCTCAAGCGAGTCTATAAGTCTCTGACCCCGGGGTATCCCAATCCTTAAGAGCCGGGAGGCCGCTCTCCCGGCCGTTGGGTCGAGACTAATGATGCAGGATCTGACTCAGGAAGAGTTTGGTGCGATCGTGCTCCGGGTTCTCGAAGAACTCTTTGGGCGGTTTTTCTTCGATGATTTCTCCTTCGTCCATGAAGATCACCCGGTCCGCAACCGCAGTTGCGAAACCCATCTCATGGGTCACCACCAGCATGGTCATGCCGCTTTCGGCAAGCTCGATCATGACATCAAGCACTTCCTTAATCATTTCGGGATCCAATGCGGAGGTGGGTTCATCAAACAACATGATCCGGGGATTCATGCAGAGGGAACGCGCGATAGCAACGCGCTGCTGCTGGCCGCCTGACAGTTGACCGGGATACTTGGAAGCCTGTTCTGGAATTTTCACTCGTTCAAGGTACTGCATCGCCTGCTCCTCGGCTTCTGCGCGAGGGAGTTTGCGTACCCAAATTGGAGCTAGGGTGACATTGTCGAGCACAGTAAGGTGCGGGAATAGGTTGAACTGCTGAAAGACCATGCCGACTTCAGACCGGATGATCTCGATGTTTTTGAGGTCCTGGGTCAGTTCGGTGCCATCAACTATGATGGAGCCCTGTTGATGCTCTTCAAGCCGGTTAATGCATCGGATCAGTGTGGATTTTCCGGAGCCCGATGGTCCGCAGATAACGATTTTTTCTGATTTAGCAACTTCCAGATTGATGTCTTTCAGAACGTGAAAGTCACCGAACCACTTATGCATGCTTTTAATTGAGATGATTTTTGAATCCGACTCATTTGGACGGGACCCAACAGGGGATGCGGTGGTTTCCTGATTCATGGTGTAGTTCCAGGTTGTGGGTCAGGACTTATGACCGGTCTGCAGCTTCTTTTCGAGGTTCAATGAATAGCGGGACATCGCAAAGCAGCTGATAAAAAAGAACAAGGCAATAAAGATATAGAGCTCGGGAGCCAGGCCAAGCCAGTCTGGGTCATTCAGGCGGGCTCTTCCCAGGCCCAGAATATCCATCATGCCGATAATCAGTACCAGCGTAGAGTCCTTGAATGAACCGATAAACGTGTTGACGATGCCAGGTATCGAGATCTTCAGTGCCTGCGGCAGGATCACGAGACGATGGGCTTTCCAGTAACTTAGGCCCAGCGCATCCGCGGCCTCGTACTGCCCGCCAGATAAGCCCTGCAAGCCGCCGCGAACCACTTCAGCGATGTAGGCAGATGCGAACAGCGTCACCATAATCAGCACCCGCATCAGCAGGTCAAAGGTTGAGCCGGGCGGCAGGAAGTAAGTGAGCATGGTTGAGGCGACAAACAGCAGGGTAATCAATGGCACGCCTCTTATGAACTCGATAAAGATTACGCATACGGCGCGCAAGGCGGGAAGGTTTGATCGCCGTCCAAGCGCCAGCGCGATACCGAGTGGCAGCGAGAAAGAGATGCCGGTAACGGCAACGACCAAAGTCAGCAGGATGCCCCCAAGCTTGTTTGTGCCGACAGGCTCAAGACCAAAGCCACCAAGCAACAGCCAGGCAGCTATAAAAGGGTAGGCCGCGGCAAAGATCAGCCAGTATTTCTTTCCCGGGATGTTTTCCCGCAGTCCTCCGACAATCGCTGCAATAAAGAGGACAAACGTGAGGTTAACCCGCCAGCGTTCGGGTTCGGGATACCAGCCGTAGACAAAGAGTTCAAAACTGCCGCGGATAAACGCCCAGCAGGCACCATCCCGTGGTGCGTCCATCAGCGCCCAGCATTCTTTGCGGTCGGCCGCGGTCCAAATAGCCCCGGTAAACAGCCAATGGATGGAAGGCGGCAGGATGGTCCACAGCAGCCAAATGGAGAGCAGGGTCAGCGCCACGTTGAGCGGCGAAGACAAGAGATTCATTCGAACCCAGCCGAGTACCCCGGTTGTACGCCTGGGCGGCGGCAGGTCTGGATGCGTGCCGGGTGTGTAACGCGGGTTAGCAGGAGTCTGTGACATGGCCGGGTTAACGCTCGGTCAGTTTTATTCTGTGGTTGAACCAGTTCATAAAACTGGAGATCAGCAGTGATATCACAAGGTAGACCCCCATGACGATGAGCATGGTCTCCATTTCCTTGCCGGTCTGCATCAAACTGATTCCGCCCAGTGTTGCCGTGATATCCATATAGCCAATGGCAATAGCAAGAGACGAATTCTTCGTAAGATTAAGGTACTGACTGCAAAGCGGCGGCACAATAACGCGTAACGCCTGAGGGATGATAATGAGTTGCAGAGTGCGGTTAGGCCGCAGGCCCAACGCAAACGCAGCCTCGGTCTGTCCATGGTTGACGGCCAGAATGCCCGCGCGAACAATCTCCGCGATAAAGCAGGCCGTATAGAGTGAGAGTGCGAGCCAAAGGGCGAGAAACTCAGGCTTGATCGCCATACCGCCCTTGAAGTTAAACCCTTTCAGCACCGGCACATCCCAGGAAAGGGGCATGCCTGTTGCGATGAACGCGATCCCGGGCAATGCAACCAGTATGCCCAATGACACCCAGAGTACTGGATAAATCTTTCCGGTATCGTCCTGTTGGCGCCTTGCCCAGCGTTTGAAGAAATAGACCAGCGCGATACTGATCAGAAGAACGATTCCGACTATGGTGGCGCCGTCTTCAAATACCGGAGACGGCACATAAAAGCCCCGGTTCGAGAGAAAAAAGGCATCGGCTCCGACGTTTAATGCTTTCTTCGCCGGCGGCAGCAACGTGACCACAATCGCGTAGATGGCCAGGATATGAATCAGTATCGGCACGTTGCGCATGAATTCCACAAACGCATACGAGATTTTGCTGACCAGCCAGTTACTGGAAAGGCGCATGATGCCAAGGACAAACCCGACCATCGTGGCAAGAATGCATCCCCAGAATGCAATCAACAGTGTATTCAGTAAGCCAACGACCGCGGCACGAAGATGCGTCGACTGGTTGGTGTATTCAAGAAACGGTGAAAAGCCGATATCGTAGGCAGCGGGCCAAAGAAGAAATCCAAAACTGAATTCTTTGCCGACCGCCTCAAGGTTAATGACAACGTTACGGGCGATGGCAGCCAGCAGGGCAAATACCACCACCATGGTGACGATCTGAATGATGACGCCGCGCGACTCCTGGTTACGCCATAGCTGTAGCAGGGGGTTAGAAGTACTCTGAGCGGGCTGGGTCATTGCGTCAGCTTGGAATTCGGTGAATAAAAGGCAGTACGCGGTCTAAGGACTGCTGAGCACCGGAGGCCCTAATGGGCCTCCGGTCTCATCACAACTACATCAAATACATCAAATACAAAAAACAGCAGTTTTCGGCTTAGCGGAAAGGCGGTGAGTAAATAAGTCCACCGTCGGTCCACAGAGCGTTCAGGCCGCGCGCGATACCCAGAGGGGTGTTCACGCCGATGTTGCGCTCAAAGATTTCGCCGTAGTTACCCAGCTGCTTGATGATCTGGTAAGCCCAGTCGTCGGAAAGGCCGAGTTCCGATCCCTGACTTCCGTCAACGCCCAGCAGGCGACGGACTTCAGGATTGTTGGAGCCCTTCATTTCATCAACGTTAGCCATCGTCACGCCCAGTTCCTCGGCCGTGATGGTGGCATTCAGAACCCATGTCACGATGTCGGACCACTGGTCGTCACCGTGGCGGGTCGCCGGGCCCAGGGGCTCCTTGGAGATGATCTCCGGAAGCACCACGTGGTCATCGGGATTCGGCAGCGCAGAGCGTGTCGAGGCCAGACCAGAAGCGTCTGTGGTGTACACATCGCAGCGACCGGCTTCGTAGTTCTGCCGTGCTTCGTCGTTGGTTTCGATGGGAACCGGCTCATAATTCATGTTGTTGGATGAAAAGTAGTCAGCCAGGTTGAGCTCGGTGGTGGTGCCGGTCTGAATGCAGACTGAAGCGCCGTCGAGTTCGCTGGCGCTGCTCACGCCAAGGTCCTTTTTGACCATGAAGCCCTGTCCATCATAGTAGTTCACGCCATGAAAACGCAGCTTGACGCTGACGTCACGCGAGAAGGTGATCGTGGTGTTGCGCCAGAGCACATCGCCTTCGCCAGCGTTCAGTTTGGTGAAACGGGTTTTACCAGTAGAGGTAACGGCTTCGATCTTGCTGGCGTCGCCCAGTACAGCGGCTGCCGTCGCACGACAGAAGTCGATGTCAAAACCACCCCAAACACCGTTAGCGTCCGGCTGGGCAAAGCCCGCGATGCCGGTGCTCACCACGCAGCGGAGAACGCCCCGATCTCGCACATCTTCCAGGGTGCCCGCCTGCGCAGTACCAGCCATGCCGAGTACCAGCGCGGCAGCCGACAGAACAGCAGTCGTCTTTTGTCTCATTACATTTCCTCCCTCACTAGGTGAGTGTAGGTTGTTAGTCACCTGCGCTTTCCAATGTTTCACGGCAGTAAACGCTGTGATTGGAAACCCAAACCGCAAGTGTTATCTTAACTTTACCAAGATATACCCGTGTTTTTGAAGTCAATTCGCCATAAAAAGAAAAGTAAAGCGAGCTCGCGATGGCGATGGACACCAGTTTGAGAAGCTGCAAACGGCGGGGAAACTCCAGTTTTTAGGTGTTTACGAGGCGAGATTGGCGGCTTTGGCCTGCTGGTCTGCGTGATAAGAGGAACGCACCATCGGGCCGGAGGCCACATGAGCAAAGCCCATCTCATACCCGCTTTTGGCAAGTGTCTCAAATTCCTGCGGATCGACGTAGCGTTCGACAGGCAGATGGTGTCGGGTTGGCTGCAGATACTGGCCGAGTGTTAGCAGGCTGACGCCGTGATCGCGCAGATCCTGCATCACAGCTTCAACCTCGCTGATCTCTTCTCCCAGTCCCAGCATGAGTCCGGACTTGGTGGGAACGTTCTGAAACCGTTTTTTGAAATCTTTCAGAAGATTAAGCGAGTGCTGATAGTCCGCGCCAGGCCTGACGCGCTTATAGAGGCGCGGCACGGTCTCGAGATTATGATTGAATACGTCTGGTAATTGGGCAGCAAGCAGATCCAGCGCTTTGTCGACGCGTGTTCGAAAGTCCGGCGTGAGGATCTCGATTTCGAGCTCAGGACATGCGGCCCTTAAAGCACCGATGCAGTCGGCAAAATGCTGTGCGCCGCCATCGCGCAGGTCATCACGATCCACCGAGGTCACTACGACATATTGGAGACCCATCTCGCGAACCGTCTCAGCCAGTCGTATCGCTTCTCCCGTATCTACCGGTTGGGGCCGTCCATGAGCGACGTCACAAAAGGGGCATCTGCGAGTACAGACGTCGCCGAGAATCATAAACGTCGCAGTGCCGTTGCCAAAACACTCGCCGAGATTAGGGCAGCTCGCTTCTTCGCAGACAGTGTTCAGCCCATGTCCACGAAGGATTTTCTTTAGACGCGCAACCTCAGGGGTGCCTGGGAAACGCGCGCGGATCCAGGCAGGTTTTTTGAGCCGCTCGCTGCGCTCTGTCGGGGCGAACTTAACCGGCACCCGGGCGACTTTCTGTTCCGCATTGACACTCCCGTATTTGCTCACGGTATTTGGACTTCCTCTTCGTAGTAATCGATCGGCGGACAACTGCAGACCAGTGTTTTATCACCTTGGACGTTGTCTACGCGTCCAACCGGAGGCCAATATTTATCCCGACGTGTGGCAGGGGAGGGAAAGAAGGCGACTTCGAGGGGATAGGGTCGATCCCAGCCTCCCAGAGTCAGCAGGTGAAGTGAATGAGGCGCATTCTTGAGAAGATTATTCTCAGGATCCTGCTGGCCTGCCTCAATCTTGGCAATTTCCCCTCTGATCGAGATCATAGCGTCACAAAAGCGGTCGAGTTCCTCTCGTGACTCGCTTTCAGTTGGCTCAATCATGAATGAATCTGCGACGGGCCAGGACATTGTTGGCGCATGAAAACCGTAATCCATCAGCCGTTTGGCAACGTCCTCTACCGTAATGCCGCAGGATTCCCGGATGGCCGACAGGTCCACAATGCACTCGTGTGCCACCAGGCCGTTATTCCCCGTATAGACGACAGGATAGTGTTCATTCAGCCGTTTGGCGACGTAGTTCGCGTTCAAGATGGCGATCTCGGTTGCCCGCCGGAGGCCTGATGCTCCAAGCAGCGCGATATAAGCCCAGGAGATTGGCAGGATGCTCGCTGAACCCCATGGCGCAGCTGAGACCTGCCCGATAGTCGCGCGACCCCCCGACGCGGGGTTGACCCCCTCGACCAGAACATGGTCGGGAAGATAGGGGGCCAAATGCGACAGGACCCCAATAGGGCCCATGCCCGGGCCACCACCTCCATGAGGAATGGCAAACGTTTTGTGCAGGTTGATGTGGGCGACATCTGCGCCGATCTCGGCTGGTCTGCAGATACCCACCAGCGCATTGAGATTCGCCCCGTCCATGTAGACCTGCCCACTATGGTGATGAACAATTTGGCAAATATCCCGCACCCGTTCCTCAAAGACACCGTGCGTGGAGGGATAGGTGATCATGAGCGCAGCCAGTTCTTCCTGGTGGGTTGCTGCCTTGTCGCGAAGGTCATTCAGGTCTACGTTGCCGTCTTCATCACATTTGACGATGACTACCCGCATTCCCGCCATGACGGCACTGGCCGGATTGGTACCATGCGCGGAAGACGGAATCAGACAGACATCCCGGTGACCCTGGCCGTTGGCTTCATGAAAGGCGCGGATGCAGAGCAGGCCGGCATATTCTCCCTGGGAGCCGGCGTTTGGCTGTAAGGAGATGGCGTGGAACCCCGTGATCTCACACAGCATATCCTCGAGCTCCTCAAAGAGTTGCTGGTAGCCTTGGGTTTGTTCCAGCGGCGCAAACGGATGCAGATTTGTGAAATCCCGTATAGAGATCGTCTGCAACTCGGACGTCGCATTAAGTTTCATTGTGCATGAGCCCAGAGGAATCATCGAACGCCCAAGACTCACATCTTTGCTGGCGGTACGGCGCATGTAGCGCATCATTTCTGTCTCAGACCGATATCTATGGAAGATCTCGTGTTCAAGGTAAGGAGAACTGCGAACCAGTTCTGGCGGAATGGCGCTCTTCACCTCGGCATCCAATGCCTCGATATCAAGACGGTGATGTGCGTGGGTATCAAATACTTTCCAGAGCGTCAGCAGGTTCTCACGCTTGGTGGTTTCATCAAAACTGATCCCCAGATGATCGGCATCAATGACCCGGAGATTGATTCGAGATTCGCGGGCCCGCGCAGCGAGCCGACCTGCCAGACCCGGAACGTGCACCGAAATAGTGTCAAAAAAGTGTGACTCAACAATTTCGTAGCCGATCCGCGTTAAACCTTCGGCGAGAATGCAGGTCAGTCGATGCACCCGACCAGCAATGGTCTTGAGCCCCTCGGGACCGTGATACATCGCGTACAGCGTCGAGATGTTTGCCAGAAGGACCTGGGCCGTGCAGATATTGCTGGTGGCCTTTTCCCGCCGGATGTGCTGCTCGCGGGTCTGCAGCGCCATCCTGAGTGCGGACCGCCCCTGAGCATCTTTGGATACCCCGATGATGCGCCCCGGTATTGAGCGTTTATGGGCATCTCGAGTCGCGAAGAATGCTGCATGAGGGCCGCCATAGCCCATAGGCACGCCAAACCGCTGGGAACTGCCTATCACGATGTCGGCGCCCATCTCACCCGGAGGCTTAACAAGTGTCAGGGAGAGAATATCTGCTGCGACGACGGCCAGCGCCTTTTTTTCATGTGCCAGTGAGATGACATCGCTAAGATCGTGCAGTCCGCCGGTGGAGGCAGGGTACTGCAGCAGCACTCCGAAGCATTCCCTGCGCGCGAGTTCCTTGTCAGGGTTGCCGACCAGAATCTCGAAGCCCATAAAGCCTGCCCGGGTTTTGATAACCGCAAGGGTCTGAGGGTGAACCCGATCATCAACGAAGAATACATTTGATTTTGCTTTTGACAGGCGTCGGCACATGCTCATCGCTTCTGCACCGGCCGTTGCCTCATCCAGCAGGGAGGCATTGGCAAGTTCCATCCCGGTCAAGTCACAGATCATCTGCTGGAAACTCAGCAGAACCTCAAGCCGCCCCTGGCTGACTTCGGCCTGGTAAGGCGTGTAGGCGGTATACCAGTCAGGATTTTCGAATACGTTTCTACGGATGACCGGCGGCATGACAGTCCCGTGATATCCGCAGCCGATCATGGAGACAAAGACCTGGTTTCGGTGACGCATGTGACGCAGGTACGTACTCGCGGCGCGTTCGCTTCTTGGAGGGTCCATCTCGAGTTCACGCTCGCTGATGATATTGGCGGGCACGACCTGATTAATCAGGTCGTCGACACTGCGACATCCCAACTCGGCAAGCATCGCTTCGATATCGGCATCCGAGGGCCCGATATGCCGGCGGATGAAATCGCCGTGCATCTCAAGCTCAGTGAGCGTGGTGTGGCGTTCCGTCATCGCTTTTCCTCCTGGTATGGACTCAATCGAGACTGCTGATGAGATCCTGATAGGCAGATTCATCCATCAGGGAATCAAGATCCCCCGTCGATTCCACCCGAACACGGTAGAACCAGCCTTCTCCTGTAGGGTCCTCATTCACTTTTTCAGGCTCGTCGCCCAGCGCGGCGTTGACCTCAATAATCGTTCCGTTGACAGGGGATTTGATGTCTCCCGCCGCCTTGACGGACTCGATCACCACGACCTCCTGACCTGCACTGATCTGGGCCCCGGTTTCGGGCAGCTCAACGTAAACCAGTTCGCCCAACTGGTCTTGTGCGTAGTCGGTAATGCCAATGGTGACGACATCTCCCTCGAGGCGTGCCCACTCGTGCTCGGCGGTAAATTTCAAGTCAGTCATATTTTTTCTCCTCCTACGGTTTTCGGTGGTAGCGGTGAGCCACAAAAGGCAGATCACAGACGGCGACAGACAGGGTTTTGTTTCTAACCTGGGCTTCGAGGGCGCGTCCTGCCGCGGACAGCGACGCTGGGACATAGGCCATGGCGATGGGGGCACTCAGGCTTGGACCAAAGCCCCCGCTTGTCACTTCGCCGACGTGCACTCCGTCAGGCGTGAGCAAAGGGGCGTGCGCCCGGACAGGAGCCTTTCCGTCCGGCCGAATGCCGACGCGAACCCGGCTCGCCCCTTGTTCGATTTCTGACAGGATCCGCTCGGCACCGGGAAATCCCCAGGCACGTTCCCCTCCTGATCTTCTGCAAGCGGGAATGGCCCATTGCAGCCCGGCTTCGATTGGCGTGGTATCCGGACCAATGTCGTTACCGTGCAGACAAAGACCCGCCTCCAGTCGCAAGGTATCACGTGCTCCGAGCCCGACTGGAGTAACTCCCTCAAGAGTCAGTAGCGTGCTCGCGAGTTCAGCCACAGATGTCCGGTCGATCGAGATCTCAAAACCATCTTCGCCGGTGTAGCCACTGCGGGTAACGAAGCAAGGTTGGTCAGCGACCTTGATCTGTGCAGCTTGCATGAAGCCCAGCTTTGTCGCGCCCGGAGCTATCGACTCCAACGCGGTTGCGGCTTGCGGACCTTGCAGCGCGAGCAGCGCCCGGTCTTCATTTAAAGTGATCCCGATACCCGGGATTGCGTTTTTTTCTAAGAGTGCAACGTCGGTATCTTTGTTTGCCGCATTGACGACCAGGCAGTATTCATCCCTAAGACGATAAACCATGAGGTCATCCAGGATGCCCCCCGATTCTGCTGTGAAAAAACTGTAACGCTGGGCGCCCTCTTTGAGTCCGATGATATCTGTGGGCAACAGGGTTTCGAGCCACTCCGGCGCGTTCTCTCCTGTAACCGTGATCTGACCCATGTGGGAGACATCGAATAGGCCTGCTTGGGTCCGGACATTAAGGTGTTCCGCGATGATGCCGGTGGGGTAGTGAACTGGCATTTCGTAACCTGCGAACGGAACCATCTTGGCGCCGAGCTCAAGGTGCAGGTCGTGAAGCGGAGTCCGTTTCACTTTATGTGAGCGGTAGACATTTCTTTTTGGCCGTTCTTTGGGACCGAATGTAGTATATCGCCAGGTACGGTCCAATGACTGCTTAAGTCTTCTTTGATTAGGTAATCTTTCTTTATGAGCATGAATCCCGTTCTGGTTGAAGTGACACGTGGCGATATGGTGGAGAGCCGTCACCGCGGCGCCATAGCCGTCGTGCGGGCGAATGGTCAGACCATGCTCACCGTTGGTGATACGCATAGATTGGTTTATCCGCGTTCTGCGATCAAACCCCTTCAGGCCATTTACGCCGTTGAAAGTGGTGCGGCTGAGGCGTTCAACCTGACCGATGTGGAATTGGCCCTTGCCTGCGCTTCCCATAACGGCGAGCCAGAGCACGTCTCCACCGTTCTCGCCTGGCTGGCGCGCCTGGAGCTCGGGCAGGAGGCGCTCGAATGTGGTGCTCATGCTCCGCGGCGGGAAGCAGACTGGGCGGCGCTCGTTGAGGAAGATCTTTCACCTGGGCCGGCGCATAACAATTGTTCGGGCAAGCACTGCGGGTTTTTAAGTTCTGCCAGGCATCTCGGGCTGGCTACTGAGGGGTACATCCTGAAAGAGCACCCGATACAGCAGGCAGTTCTTGGGCTTATTGGTGAAATGGCCGATTTCAGTCTGGACAACACCCCCGGCGGTATCGATGGGTGCGGCATTCCCGTAGCGGGGATACCGCTTGAGTCGGTGTCGTTGGCGTTTGCACGTTTTGCAACCGGCGCGGGCCTTGACTCCAGACGCCAGGCAGCCGCCCAAAGGATCTATCAGGCGATGGTGCGTGAGCCATTCATGGTGGCAGGAAGTGAGCGATGGTGCACTCAGGCCATGCAGGCAGGAAACGGTGCGTTTATCGTCAAGACCGGTGCGGAGGGCGTGTACTGCGGCGCAGTCCCCGAGATCGGGGTGGGCATTGCCCTGAAGATAGATGACGGAGCGTCCCGGGCCGCGGAATGCGCGATGGGCGCAGTCCTGTCGGGTCTTGGCTGTTTAACTAAAGAGCAATCTTCCGATCTTGTCGGTTCTGCAATCCTCAATGTTGCCGGAAAGAATGTCGGCCGGGTGCAGCCTGCTCCAGAGGCGGCCGACTTCGTGCTGCGGTAATGTAGAAGTCCAAAGAGCGCGGATCTTCTCGGCTAGTCTTTTGTGACAGTTGATGAATTGCCTGTTTTCAGGGGGAGCCGCCGGGGCGAGTCGGAAAATGTTGCGCTGCCACTGCCGTCAATCTGACCTTGCTGCGTGTAACCTTCGTCATGACGCGCCCGCGCTGTGTCCAGGCGGTCGTGCAGTTCGTTGCTGTAGGGAAGCGCATAGGCACGGGGTGCCTCCCATTCTTGTGCCTGCACCCAAAGATAAATCTGACCAGCTTGATCTTGGGCAGGGTTGGGTTCTTCAATCTGCCACGCGTGCAGGGTAAATTCTTCCGGTAGCGATGATTGGCTGGGCCATCCCTGAAGCGTGTTCAGTGAGAAAAAATGTATCACGTAGAAGGCGGACCCTGCCAGGATCACCAATGCCCGCGTGGTAAACGAGAGTCTCGACCGAATCAGCAGCAACAGCAGAACGAAGAGTCCGAATACGTAAGTGACTGTCAGAACAATCAGGTTGCCGGTCACGTCTCGGGCTCCAGCAGATAGGGCGTGAGCCGCACCTGACGCTCGTTCACGTTGATGATACTGCCGTCGCGGGTCGGGGTGAAACGAACAATAGTGCGCTCCTCGTCAGACTTGGAGAGCACGACGCGCTTAACGAAGACCGTCTGGACAGACGGATTGATCCGCTCAATCTTGACGAGAGCCTCAATGGGCTCAAGATCCCGTTTTTCGTAGTAATACAGATTCACGGTGTATTCGCCGTCGATCAGCCCCCGCAGTGTGACGAGTTCCTGATTGATCGGATAGACGACCTCGCGGCCCTCGATGATGACCGTATCATTGACCGCACCCTGGTCATCGCGATCAAGATGGAGCCAGCCAGCGTCCTTCCTCAGGTAGGAGACAATCTCTCCAAGCGGGTCCCGTACCCACAAGTCGATATCATCGGTGCGGCTTTCCGGCCAGGTCACCGAGATAATGTACTCGGCCTTTAGGTTGACTTTGCCCTGGCGAGCCTCGGGATTGAAATAGACCAATGAAACAAAAAATAGCAGCGTGAAGCCGAGCAGCGCATTGAACAGCAGATCCACAAACGGATCCGTGGTGTAGCCCCCGGTTCTTCTGATCATGGATTGGCGTCAGGAGTTGTTTTGGATTCCCGAAAGTCCTGTGTATCTACCGCTGCGACAATGAGGCCGAAGAGTCGGTCTGCGGCGCGATCCAACAGTTGATACTGCACGCCAAGAATCAGACCGCTGCTGAGACCGGCAAGCGTCGTGAAAAGCGCGATACGCATACCCCCGCTCATTTGGGTGAGCATGAGCTTTGCCGCATTGAGATCGGTGGTTTCCATTTGCGCCACTGAGTTCAGCATGAAAATAAATCCAATCACGGTCCCAAGCAGGCCCAGTTTGATCATGAGGTCTGCGACAAACCAGCCGCTTGCGTGACCGGCACGTACCTGCTGTTGAAGATCTGTTCCGAGATTGACGAGGTCGCCTGCATTTCGTCCGTTCGCCATCGCACGAGCAACGGCATGGTGATAATTCTGCGCGATAGATGAAGTGTTGTTGCCAGATGGCACCGTCCCTGACGAAGCGAGATGCCGGGCACTTTCACACTCCTTGTCGATAAGCCATGAGCGATAACCGGCGTGGGCGGTCGCGATCACAAGACCCGCGAGAATCACAAGAGATAGGCGGCTGGTATCCTGCTCCCAAAACAGCGCAAAAAGACCAAATTGAATAAAGAGGGCCGCGCCGATGACTAGCAATCCGGCAATAGCAAGCCAGTAAAGAAAGGTAGGCCCTGCGGAGTCGCGGTATTGCTTCACGGGACGGACTACAACTCTTCTGCGCTGTATGCCTGAATGCTGAGCGCGTGGATTTCCTTTTTCATCAGCTCGCCAACCGCCTCGTACACGAGGCG
>Ga0255776_10004685_pt1 | contig 14395 bp, 10 predicted proteins | sample 071ome_19_FD_179974 | JGI IMG/M metagenome (GOLD analysis project Ga0255776, IMG submission 179974) | Coastal salt marsh microbial communities from the Groves Creek Marsh, Skidaway Island, Georgia - 071413AT metaG (version 2) | ecosystem: Environmental > Aquatic > Marine > Intertidal zone >... | reverse complement strand
CATCCTTAACTGTTTTAGGGTTTCAATTCGAAAAAAAAGGAGGGAAATCTTCCTTTTTTGTGTGCGTCTTCTCTTCAAAACGTGTGAACCCCCTTTTGAGAGTGTTTAAACAACGAAGAAATGGGTGTGAACAAGCAGCGTTTGATTGCTCGAACCGTGGTGCGGTGTTGCGGCGGGGCGGCTCGTCGGAACTCTCTGGTGGCATCGCTGAACAACCGCCATTTGAGCAGCGGTTTGGGCGCGAGCAGTACGACGAGCGGCGGGAGCGAAGCGGCGCGCAATCGTAAAAAATGTTTCAGCAGCAGCAGCACCACGATCGATGATTTTGTTGGCGCGACGACGACGAGCAGGACGACGACGACGACGAATAATGCTGGAAGCGCGTCGTCGGCGAGAAACAGAGGAACGGCGTCGTTCGGGAGCGACCGCGCGTCGACGAGCGGACGAGTTGGAGTTCTGCGGACGATGAAGAAGAACGGAAGGATGTTCGCGTCTGATGCCTCCATTCTCCCGAGCAAAAATGCGGCTGCGTCGTCGACATCGACGAAAGCAGAGGAAGAAGAAGAAGAAGAAGAAGAAGAAGAAGAAGAAGAAGAAGAAGAGGTCGAAGAAGACATCGAGGACGACGACGAAGGAATGAGAAGAGAGGAAGAAGATAAAGCGAGCGTCCCAGAGTTCAGAGGGAACAAAGCCGGTCGTTTGTCCACGCAGGCGATATCTCGACACCCCGGAGGAGGAGGAGGAGGAGGAGGAGGAGGGAAACGAGGTCAAGACGAACGAAATAGAAAAAAATCGGGATACTACAAACCGGCGACGACTCGAGCGCAAATAGACGGCATGAACTGCGAGCAGCTCTTAGAGGAAATCAAGCAGAGATTTGAGTCGAGAAAGAAACCATTTTTAGGCGGCGGGAACGTTCCCAGCGCAACGGCGACTGGGACGACGAAGAGTACGAAAACGTCCTCCACCCCGCGGAACGAACTGGAAGAGTCGACGGTGGAAATCGAAAGTTTTAAGCATGAGATTAGTGAACGTTTAGCTTCGTTTTTAGGTTTTGGAGAAGGTGAGAGGGGAGTCAAAGCGACGAGGAGGTTTGTCGAACGACGGTTGAAGAGTTACTGCGAGGAGATGAATCTGTTCGTGGGAGAACGAGACGAGAGCGGGAAGAGAGTGAAAAGGATGAAAGATCCCGAGAATCCGGGAAAATGGGAGGAGAGACGATTTCTTTTGGATACAAAATTGAAGCGACTGTTTCAAACGCCCGACGGAGTCGATCAGCTCGCGTTCCGTAAGAGAACGAAAGCAGATGAGAGCGGAGATTTCGTGGACGGCGTCGCGCCGGTTTCAGTCTTTTTAGATCCGCACTTTGTGGATATTACCGACCAGGACGCCTCGCGACTGGTGCAATCAAAAGTACACGGCTCTAAAGTTATCGTGAAGAAAAACAACAGAGTATACGCCGTTCGCGAATCGGCGCTAAAGATTTTGTTACAAAGAGTCCGTTCGCCGAAAGACGTGCAGTATGCGTTGGAAGCGGTCGCTTTGTTCCACATGGAACGCGCCGCGATGGGGAAAACGAGAGGCGTCGGTTTTGAGCGCGCGTATGAATTCATCAAGGCGTGTTGCGATGTCAAATCGTACGAAACTGCATTGTGGGCGTGCGAACAGTCGCGCTCGCTGGGTTTGAACTTGTCCCGGAAGACTCTGTTGTTACTTCTTTGGCACTTACTCGATGCGAACCGCCCGTTGGAAGAAGTCCTTCGCGTATACTCGGTGATTCGCAATCTCAAACTCGGCGTCGACGCGAAAACTGCGCAATTCGTCGTCAAATCTGCCTTACAACACGGTCACGTCAACGCGGCTGCGGGTTATTGCGTTCAATTCATGCAAGCCGGCGTCAAAGTCAACCGCAAAACTCCGACTGCAATCATGAACGCCGCCATCGAACACAACCTGCCAAACGCCGCCATCGTCGTTGAACGCAGTTGGAACAAAGAGCAGCCGCAACTCCCAAAAGCGCCTTTCGACCGCTTAGCGCTAGCGCAAGCCTACGCGCTTTTAGATGCCGACGATGAGTGTACTAATGCTGCGAAATCCATCGTCGATACTCTCGACGGTTCCTTTTCTGACGAGCTCAAAAGTACAACCTCCTCCAAGCTCGCCTTGTGGCCGCAAAAGATCCTCGCCAACGCCAACGAAGCCAAAGGCGGCGCGAGCGCGGAGATTTTAGAGCGATGCAAACGCGGTATGGTTCTGATTAAGAGCGCGTGCGACGGGAAGTTATTCGACGACGTGGACGTCGAGTACGCGTTTTCCATGTTGCAAATAGACGACAACGTAGATGATGAACAAGAACAAACAGGGGAAGAAGAGATGGCAGTAGCTGGAGGCGAGGATGAGAAGAAAGAAGGTTAACGATGGCGCGCTCAATCGCGAATACTTTCGCGTAGCAGCGGCAGCAGTGGAAGAGCTTTTTTTTGTATTGTTGTAATAGTCACATCGAGGTTCGAGCATCAACGAGCCTCAGAAAATTTGCTTTGAATAAAAATCATTACTCTAATCCCCCGAGTTACACGCGCGATACGTTGCCACCCCGGTTCTTTCAATGACCACCATCGCCGGCTCGGCGCTCGATTTAGACTTACTCGGCACGAAAACCACCGAGAATAGCAACAACAAAAACAACGCTTCTTCTTCTTCTCGTCCGTCTTCTCGACTGGCGAAACGTGCGTCCGACGACCGACAACAACAGCAAAACGCCGGGGAAAACAAAGATGAGAACAAGAACAAGAACTCTATCTCTTCTTCTTCTTTGGAGAAACAAATCGACCAAAAAACGTTCTTCTTTCGATGTCAGAAGTGCAGAACGCCGTTAGAGGTGGAGAGAATCACCGGCGACGACGACGTAGATCACGCGAAGTTTATCGCGGAAACGAGTGGGAAGTTGAAAGTGACAGTTGGCGAGAAGCAGTTTCGAGATTTTTTATTGGACGAAGACGCGGAAGAGACGGCGAGGGGGATGAGTCGCGAGGAAGATTTCATCACTGGAGACGGGAATGGTGAGGATGCTCTCGAGCGTAACTCGCTCGCGTCTTCATCGTACGTGCACCTACCGACTTCGGTGCAAAGAACGAAAACATCGGACGCGTTGAAAGCAGCCGGGAAAACGGCTGCGACGCTTTCGAGAATATTCGACATAGCGAGCGAGAAAACGAAGCATGATTTCCCGCTTTGCGAAACGTGCGCGAAAGAGGTTGAGATGAGCATCGAGAAGATGTGCGAAGATTTGGAAGAGGAGTGCGAGAAGTACGAGAGAGCGATCGCGAGTTTAGATTTTAGCAAAGTTGGCGGCGGTCGAGAAGGGGAGGGAGACAAAAAGGAAGGGGAAAAGAAGAAGCAAGAGCGACTGGAAGAACTCGAACTCCAGCTCCAACATGCGTTGGAGAAGGATAAAGCGATAGAACTAGAGGTCGAGAGATTAGAACTGGAACTAGAAAAACAGAAAGTGCGGAAGAGAGCCTTGCAGCGCAACGCGGCGCGAGTTAAGAAGGCTGAGTTTGAAATTTGGCACGAGGCGAACCAATTTGAAATCGACGCTAAATCGTTAAAAGAAGAACGAGACGCGTTGGAAACAAAACTAGAACGTGCATCTACACAATTAGATTTACTCAGGCGAACGAACGTATACAACGATGCCTTTCACATTTGGCACGACGGACCGTTTGGGACCATCAACGGATTCCGATTGGGTCGCACGTCCACGGTGCCGGTCGAATGGGACGAAATCAACGCCGCGTGGGGGATGGCCACCTTACTCTTACAATCGCTCGCTAATGCCATGAAAATTGAGTTTCGCTCGCACGCGTTGCGTCCAATGGGTTCGTTTCCTGCGGTGTGCGAAATCAACGCCAATACGAATATGGTTTCGAAGTGTTATGATTTGTTCGGTCCTGTGAACATCATGACCAGTCACAAGTACGATCGCGCCATTTGTGGCTTTCTCGCGTGTCTCGACGAACTCGGTAGGCATTTCGCGCAAAGAGACTTCGAGATGGGCGTTGAACCAGTGTTCCGGTACCCTTATTTGATCGAGGCGGATAAAGTAGACGGGAAGAAAGTTACGTTTACTTTCAATCGAGACGAAAAGTGGACGGCGGCATTGAAGTTGGTTTTAACTGATTTGAAAATGGCAGTCAGTTACGTCGCATCTCGTAACGGTTAGATTTTATATACATAATAGGAACCAATAGATGATATAGGTCAGCGCTGAACGTTGAGAATGTATATTATAGATAAAGCTGTATTTTATAATTGTATGTTTCATCCAGGAACAAGACCTGTTATATAGTAATTTTACAAAGAAACGCCTAATATTTGTTCATGTAAGCTTGTCTCGCGACGCGTTCGGCGTCGATGTCACTCAACGATTCTAAAAATTCTGGTAAGTCCGTTTTCGCTACTTGCACTACACTTCCTTCGAAACTTCCGTGTTTCGTGTGCGCTCTCACTTGCTCTGCCGCGCGTGCGTACGATTGCATGAAAAAGTTACCTCCGCTTTCTATCGAATCAGTCTGCGGCTTTTCCGTCACGCCGACAACCAAACAATAGTTCGGGTCAATCATAGACGGTCCGACGACAATTAACGGTCTGAGAACTTTCTTCACCTGTCTCAAAGCGTCTTGCAAAAACAACGCTAGGCGCAAAAGCGTCAACGGATGCTTAAACAAATCCACATCCGCGGGAGAACCGTGCTCGGTCAACGAAAAGTATCTCAATGAACCGAGCGTTTTAATCGCACCTTTATTCGACAAGGCAAACCCACCTTGACGGATGAGCGCGCGTTGCACTCGCATTGCTCGTTGTAATCCATTCGACGTCTCCTCCCAATTGCTTAAACTTAGAACCTTTGAAGCGGTCCAAAATGCCGCCGCTGAGGATTCCGGCGTGCCGTCGTCTTCCTCGCCTCCACCTCCCACACTTTTCCGTCTGTTATTGTTGCCTCTGATGTCCATATCGTTTTCGGTGTTGATATTCTCGTCGTTTTCCATTTCGTCGTCCTCGTCGTCATCCACGTCGTATCCTGTATAGTTCTCTAAAATAGCCGTCGCTGCGTACACTACGTCCATCGCTGACACTTTCACTTTAAATCCATGGTGGTACGTGAACGACCAGTATGTCAAATCGTGCAAACCGCCGTGCGATCCAGCGTGTTCTTTCAACTTTTCTCGCATTTGCTTCTCCATGTGCGGACTCATGTGAGAAAACTTCTGCTTCGCTTCTTGCAAGGACAACCCGCACGTTGCCAACAACGAATCCAACAAGTGAACACCGCTCTCTTTCCACGTTTGTAATCGAGTAACAACGTAGGGCGAATGCAGCATCGCGTCGTACAAGTTCCAATGTCTCATCATCTCAAACCTTAACTCCTCCACTTCAATAGAAATCTTCCGATCCTCAAATACCTTCACCATCGTTCCGTCTTCCAAAGCTCTCTCGGGGTGCATATTCTCGTTGACTGAATTCGATACTTGCGACATCAACTCGAAACAATACTGCTTATACGTCTCCTGACTCACTTTTTGGTGCGCTAACTGGTCGGTTAAACTCACAATTGCCAACCACAACAACAAATTCTTTTCTAAACCTTCTTTCTTCATGTCGAACGCCATATCGAACGCGCACAAACCAGCCGATCGACCGTAATACGATCCGCGTCGATAATATTCCAACCGTTCCGCTTGCCTTTTCTTTCTTCGTAACGCAACCGTTCTCGGCGATTCCGGCTGCTGAGCTTCTCTTTGTGATTGTCTCTCTCTTTGCCTTTCTAACTTGATTTGTCTGCGTCTCGCCGTTTCTTCTTCGTCATCGTCGTCGTCCGAGCTAAAATCTGACTCGTCTTCGTCCTCCTTGTCGTTCTCGTCGTCTTCGTCTGAGTCTGTATCCATCTCCGGAAAGTAATCTTCCCCTTCCTTGGAGTTGTCCCTGATCACGTACACGTCTTTATTATCCTCGGATACATTTTGTAACGATAACGGTCGGTGCGAATCCAACACGTACGCGCGGCAGTTCACTTTCAAATCCATCAACTCCCTCACGTCCTCGCAGCCTCCGCAGTTAATCAAAACAATCGCGCGATCTTGTTCGTCGTCCGGAATATCTTTCCCTCGCTTGCGCAACTCCTCGGTCCCGCTCACGGGGAACACGGAAAACGGAACGTTATCGGAATGGAACATTGATTTTAAGATTCGGTACGCGCACAAAGCGTCCACGTCCGCGGTGGAGACGTAGATTAATATCGGCGTTTGGTAGCCATCTCGGCGGATGATTTCGTAACAGTGGCGGTAGTTTTCACGTTCGACTAACATCTTCTAAACGCGTTGGTGTGTGATTAACTTCTCTCCCCCTCGGTGCGTGTGTATATTTCTACCGATGCGCGCGCTTGTTCTCTCTTTCTCTGCGTGTGTGTGAGTGTGTATCGCTCGCTATTTCGGGCGACTTCTGAAGTGGGTCGTGTGAAGTGCTGCGTTTGAATTTTGAATTTTGTTTAGGGTTTTCCCATTTTTTTAAAGGCGAAGGAAGGCGTTTGTACGAAAACAAGTGTTATCTTATATTTGTTTGAAGGTACCGAAAGATACCCGTGGTGGTGATGTTGGTCCTCGGCCAGGATGGGAATGTAATGATACTACTCTCGAAATAATCGTAGCATCGGCGTTGTCGTCGTCGATGTGTCCTGCGGTAAAAAGAATATGAAACGAAAAAGCACTCGCGCGAGAAGAAAAAGACAGACAAAAGCGAAAACAAAACAAAAAAAACGAACGCCGAGAAGCCGCGCGTCCAGTCTCTCTCCGTATATATAACCACGCCGAAGCGCGCTCGCTTCGCGGTTCTCATCCATACCAGACGCGCGCTCTCTTGATTTCCTTTTTTTTCTCTTCTTTCTTTCTCTCTTTTTTCCTCTCTCTCTCCTTTCTTTCTTCCAACACGCAGACTCTGCGTGCTCCAACCTTTTCTTTCTCTCCGGCAAGACTATTGCTAAAAACTACTATAAAATACATCTCTCTCTCTCTCCCTTTTCCCATCCATCCATCCATCCCTCTTCTATTCATCGCGTGCACTCTCTACTACTCCTACATTACTTCTAGATATAACCGGCTGATTATTAGTGTGTTGTTGATGCGTTTATCTAAAGTTGAACCTCTTCAAAACCGATCTTTCCGCGTTAGCGGCATCCTTCGCCACCTTTTTCGAGTCCACGCTGCTCTCCGCGAAGCACTTCCAAAATCTCAACGTCTCATCCGCAGCCGCAGAAACCACCGTCGTTCCGTCCGGCGACTGCGCCATGTGCAATACTCTCGCCGTGTGGCCAGTAAACTCGGCAATCTTCGTCATCGTCGGGTACTTCCACAAGCACAACTGATTCTGCGAATACCCGTGGCTCGACAGCAACTCTCTCTCGTGCGTGTTCCACTGCAACGCGCACACCTGCGAGTGCGTGTCGACCGAGTTCGTCATCGCCCCGGTATTCGCGTTCCAAAACTTGATGCATCTATCCGCTGTACCGCCCCCAGACGCCAAAACATTCGCTTGCCACGGACACCACGCCAAAGCCTTCACCGCGGCTTGATGCGCGACCAACTTGTGTCTGTACGTCCCGTTCGACAACGACTGCGAGTCATAAATGTGCAACGCGTTGTCGTTGCCGCCCGAGGCTAGCTGCGTCCCGCTCGGCGACCATTTCAAGCCGCAAACCTCTTGCGAGTGGCACGTGAAAGTATTCGTGCAATGCTCACGAATTCTAACGTCGTGCGTCATCACCGTCGTATCTCTGGAACCAGTCGCCAACTGCGTCCCGTTCCACGCCAAAGCGCCAACTCTCGCTTCGTGGCCTTTCAACGTTCTCACTTTTCTCGCTCTCGACGCGTCCCAAATCTGCACCTCCGCGTTGTTCGTCCCCACGGCAATGTGCTTACCATCCGGAGCCCAGTTCACGGATGTCACATAATCCTCTTCGTCGTTTTCCACGTCCGTCTGCATCAACTGGTCAATCGCGCCCGTCCCGGCGTTCCACAAATACACCGTGCACCCTAAAGCGACGGCAATGGAATTCTGAGACGACCAATCGATCAAGTTCAAATAATAATCATCAACCAACTCTGGCGCGTCTAAAATCCTCTCCGGTGCCTGCGGGATGTGACGAAACTGTTTTTTCCCGCCCTTTGAAACTCCGATGTGATTCGAGGAGTACATCTCGCGCGCGGCGTTCTCCATGCCGCTCGGCGGCGCCGGCGCCTTTGATTTAAACGCTAAGATTTTCGAGTTCAAGTGATCACCATTTTCGTTTCCTCCGGTCGATACCGAATAGTTGGACGCTAATGATTTCTTATACGCCTCCTGGAGTTTGTTTGTTCGTTCGTTTTCAAAAAGAGTGGTTTGGATTGACGTCAGTTTTAACATATTCTTTCTTTAGTTTTTTCTTGTGGGGTATGCGTGAACCCATTTTTTTTTAATTTGCAGAGAGCACTTTTCCCCTAAAACCAATCACAAATCTCTCATCAATCGAAAAGATAACTTTGTGAAGAAGAAGAAGAAGAGAACGGAACGCTTCTCTTCCACACCAAGGGAACGACGACGCGAAAGAAAACAACGAATTCCGACGAAGAGAGGAAGAAAAGATAGACATCGCGGAAGACGACAAAAGGACGAAAGTAAAACACAACAGAAAAAAATCCATATCTAGAAATTTTCCCCATACCTTGCTCGGACTCGCGATTAACAACGAATCTGGTTGACTCGCACTGGACCCATCGCCATTGGTAGCGTTGTTATTACCATTCGTGGATGAATCTAAAGCGTACCTGGCGACGTCCAAGTCAATCGCAGATCGGTTGGCGATGAATCTGTCCCGAGATGGCGTCGGTGGTTGCATGTTTGTGTGTGTGTGTGTGTGATTAGGTGAATTTGCGCGCGCGCGGCGTGTCAGCTTTAAAAAATGACGAATTTTTGAAAATTTTTTTTCTTCCCCCTTTTCAAAAAAAAAACTATTTTAGGGTTTTAACCTCCTAAACCCTAAACCCCAAATTAATGTATAGTAGGGGCGTCACTCACAAAAAGAAAGAAAGAACGAACTGCCCGGGAACGAACGAGCGCAAGATGATGACGACGACAACAACGCGAGGAGGCGCTCTGTTGTTGGCAACAACCGCGATGATAACGAGAAGAAACCCGTTGGAAACCAGCAGCGCGAGTAGTAGTTATAGTTACGGTAGTAGTGGCAGCAGCGGAAGAAGAAGCAGAACGAGTGGTAGAATTTTAACGCGACACCATCATCAGCGGCGCTTCGCCGCCGTCGCCGCGAATGCAACCAACAGAAACGGCAACAACACCGGCGTCGTGCGCTTAATACGCGTGGAAGACGACGACGACGACGACGAAAACGATGCAAACGAGAAAAAATCGAGCGGCAGCGGAAGTAGCAGCAGCAGCGACAGGAGAAGGTCGAGAAGACGAAACGCTTCTTCTTCTTCTTCTTCTTCTTCTTCTCGGCAAAAGGAGCAACAACGACTTCCGAAGGAATACGACAAAGTGGCGAATGCGGATTCGGCAGCCGCGGCGAAGGAAAAAATGTTTCAGATTTTACGCGACAGCGCGAGCTGGGATCCAGACGTGGAAAAATTGTTAGATGGGATCGACGCGAACGATCCAGACGCGATAGAAGAAGCGATACGAAAACGGTTCGAGGAAAAGAAGAGCGGAGTGTATAAACCGCTGAACGAAGACGGGGACGAAGGTTCGAGCGAGAGCGGCGGTTCGCAAACTCCGACGTTGGTGTTCTTCAGGCAAGTGCAGACGCAAAATTTATGGGTCTGGATGGAAGCGAGAAATACCATAGAGGATAAAGAGAAGGAGTTCTTCGACGAGGCGATCAAATCGTGGTTCGTGGTAGGAAAGTTAGGCGGGTACAACGTGGAAAATCAGCAGTGTCTGGAAAGCGCTTCGGTGCTGAACGATACCATCAGTCATTTGGATTACGACGTCGCTCGATCACACGACAGAACGAGCGCGTCCTTATTTCACGCGATCGGAGAGGTTGAGTACAGAGGTAAATGGGCGAGAGTTTGGATGGATTTGGGCACGGCAGATGAGATGGCGATAGATGTGCTCATTAACTCTTTAATCACCTTGAGCAGAGAGTACGTGGGAATAAAACAAATCGTCATCGGCGGCGATAACGAAAACGGCTGGGGCACGGAAGATTCCGGGTACGGGCAAGAACAAGGGAAACAATTTGAAGATTTCGACCCGGCGTTTGATGAGATGTTTGGCGATATGCGAGGGATGCGAGGGAAACCGAACGCGGAAGATTCGAACTGGATGAGTCGATGATGATGTTAGGAGGAGGAGCGATTCGGGAAATAATATTTGCGCGCTGATGAATCGTCGAATGATTGTATAAGTAATGATATATTGTACTCGATAATAATTAATACTGTTAATGAAAACAAATCGCTAAAGTGTTTCGATCGGTCTCTCTCTCTCTCTCACACACACACACTTTCTTTCTCTCTAAAATATTTATGGTAACAACGAAATTTACAACCGGCGCGTTATAAAGAATTTTACGCCGAGGAAGTCTGCGCCAAAAATTGCAACCTCGTGACTGGATACTCGCTCTCTTTCACTTTCAATCCTCGCACGCCAAACTTCACTTCGTTCCAACTCAAATTCTTAATCTCGTCTTTTAACTCATCTTTCGGTAACGGGATGCCTTTCTTGCGCATCTCTTCCAGCGGTAACGCTCGTTTACACTTCGCGAACTGGTAGGAGCCTTCGTTTTCGTCTTTGCCTTTGCCCTTCACCCAGGATAACTGATACCGCTCATCTTTCGTTTCCAAATACAGCGTATCTCTGCGTAACCTCGCGGAAGTCCACTGCGATTTCTTGAATCCTTTGTCAGCTATCGCTGCCATGGAATACTTCATCCACGGTTCGTTGCACAAGTTGTATAAAACGGTCACTTCTCTTATCATCCTTTTCTTCCTGGCGACGTTGACGTTGGCGTTGGACGCCGCTCGCGTCCTCTGAGCGCGTTCCTTATCTTCAGGTACGAACGTCGGAACTACCATATACCTCAACGATTCTGGCGCCGTTGGCATCAACTCGATAGTTTGTTGATTCACAGTCATAGCCACCGCAGATTCTACCACCATCCCGAAATCATCGGCGTTGATTATTTGACCGTTTGACGTATGCAAAACGCCGTTGCTCAGCGGATCCGCCGCGCTCGCGGCGACGCCACCTACCCCGCCTTCCGCATTCTCACCTTCTCCGCCTTCCATCGTTTCTCCCTCTTTCACATCCGCTGGTGTACCCGCCGCCCCCGCTGCCGCCGGCGCCGGCGCCGCGACCAACTTTTCTCCTCCAATCGTCTTCTTCTTCGCGAACCCGCTCTTCCCCCACGCTCGGCTTCGAATGCCGTTCCTGCTCGAACTTCGAAACTCATCCGACACGTCGTCCACTCTTCTCACCCTGGCGCGAATCTCGTGTAAACTCGGCGGTACTTGTAAACTCGGCACGTAGTACCCGCAGTGCATCAATACCGCGACCACGTCCGAATCCGACGTGTACACGTCCGTCCCCCAAAGTTGGTGCCCTCTGACTTGTCGATTGGTCGAAACCGTGCATTCCGCCGGTATGCGCACTTCAAAAACGTCGCTCACGTTGTTCGAATCCGCGAAATACTTGGTCAGAACCTCGCCTATTCGGTAGTGAATGATTTGTTTTTGTTCTTTATCATCTTCTTCTTCTTCTTTCGTTGTTGTTGTGGCTCCTTTCCCCGCCGCGTTATTACTACCACCACCACCCGTAGTCGTCGCGACGTTGTTCGATCGCGCCGAACGGCGCTGACCACCTCCATCTCCGTTATTGATGGAGTTGTTAATGTTGTTGTTATTCTCGTCGACACCCGCACCACCCGCACCACCACCACCACCAACTTCTTCCGCTACCGCCGCAGTCGTTGTCGTCGTCGTCGTTCCGGCGACCGCGGGCAGTTCTGCTTGCGCCGCCGAACGCTTCGCGCGCGCCGAAGGCATGATGATGATTCGACGAGTGACTCTTTCGTGTGTTGTGTTTCTTCAAAAATTCTGAGGAGGTTTTTTTGCTCAAAATCTTCTTCGTTCGCTATTTTTTAACGTAAAAAATCAAAAAAATACAACACCACCTTTATTTACTAATACGCCGACGGTTCTAACTATCAACGGTACTTGATAGCAGCTGACATCATCTCAGTGCTAGTGTTCATTAAACACCGCCACATATCTTAAAACCATCTCGGTACCTTGTGAGACAGGTCTACCAATCAAACTCAAAGTCAATGTGTGTGTCGTAACTACACGCGCGCGCGCGCGCTAAAAATACTAAATAATAATAGACTACAACAGACACCTTTTCTACTACGCGCTCGCTATTTTATTCTCTCTTTCACTCCGTCGTCACTTTTTTAAACTCCCCCTTTTGTTGTCTTCTTTCGAGAAGAAAAGGTCAAGACAAAGGGGTATTCTCGTCGACGTCGAACAAGACTTCGGTCATGTACCTTTCGGTCAAATCGTCGCCCATGGCGCGTCGCAAGACGCTTCGCGTCTTCTCGTTGGCGAGCTGCTTTTCGCAGAAGAACGATTGGTTTTTTAAGCGGAGGATGGCGTCGGAGAGCGCGAAGGACGGGTGGTCTTCTTCTTCTGGATCTTCTTTTTGGACACCTCCGGAGATGGTGGTTCCTTCTTCTTCTCTCGAGGAGAGTACTTTTTCGTTCGTTTTGTACGCGCGCGCGGCGTCTTTGAGGATCTTTCGGTCGCTCGCCGCGGAGGCGAGGAAGAGGTACCCGTCCATGACGTCCAAAAAGTATTCGCGAAACATTTCGAATTGCTTTCGATTCTCGCTTTCGTCCTTATCGCCGCCGATGCACACGCACTTTGGAGATAAAATAGCCTCGCCCCACTCCGGCAGAGGTCTTTGCTCTAACGTTTCCTCTATTCTCTTTCTGCTATCTAATCCCGAGACGAACTTATCGAAGATGTCTTCTTCTTCTTCTTCTTCTCTTCCTCCCTTCTTTGTCGTCGTCGTCGTCGGAGCTAAATCGACTATAGATAACGACATTCGGCCGCGAAATCCAACCACATCGCCAGCGAATATCGGCGCATCTACGCTCGCGTGCGGATAAATCACGCAGTGCAAAACGACAAAATCCATCGGTCCCCACGCCAACTCCAAATGCATCTTACGAAACGTCCGCTTCGATCGCAAACACACGTTCTCTATCCGAATCCAAGAGTTCCCGTTTCTGCCGTCGTTCCCATCGTCTCTGCCTTCAGGAAACGCGAAAACAGATTTCAGCTCCGGCGCGGTCGGGAATTCAGAGTACGAATCGTCGTCGTCGTCATCGCCGTCTTCGATTTGCCGCCCCCGCTGCTTCGCGGCTTCCTCCTCCCATTTTTGTTTCACCAATTTACCTAACTCGACGACGAGCGAATCTCTCGGAGCGTCGGAAACGTCCCAACTCGTCTCGAATCCGTCGTTCAACTCTCTCGGCAAGCTCTGGTAATACAAACGCTCCGCCTCTTCGTCTTCTTCTTCGTTTTCTTCTTCTTCTTTACCGTACAAAGCGCGCGCTATCTTCTCCACTTCTTCTTCCGCGTTTCCATTCTTCTCTCCGTCGTTGTCATTCCAAAACGCGCGAAGAATACGAAGCGCGCGACGACGTTTCTCCTCCTCTCGCTCGTTCGAACGTTGGTTCTGCCGGAAGAGCGAAGAGCTTCTCCCTCTGCTTCTGCTTCTTCCGTTGTTCGACGACGACGACGTCGCGACGACCGGTAACGTTCGCTTCGCCGCCGAAGTGAGACAAAATTGCATTTTTGTTCGCGTGCGTTTATCCACAAAAGAAGTGACGCACAATATTAATAACATGCGCGTCGTCGTCGGAGCGCTTCCCGTCGCGTCTGCACCTTCTCGTCAGCAACAACAGCAAGAACGACGACGACGCGAAAATAACTCGCGCAAGGCGAACGAAAAGGCGATGGAACTGCGCAAGCGAAACGTCCTCGAACTTTCCCGGAGACGAGACGACGCGTGTTTCGGGCACTGCGAACGGTGTGGTGAAAGGCATTCCCTACCGCGCACGCGAGAGGCGGAAGAAGAAGCGTTAGCGCTGATTGCGCGATTGCGCGAACAAAAAACAGTATCGGACGAGACGGGGAGCGATCGGTTTTTGGTGGAGGACGTGTACGACGCGGAGAGCGGAGGGAAAATGATTGGCGTGCTGATTTGCGAAACACCCGACGAGAGGAAGAAGAAGGTATTGAAGGCGTTTAGCGGACAGTGGATGGGCCAGTGGGAGGTGCCC
>Ga0255776_10004682_pt1 | contig 14398 bp, 9 predicted proteins | sample 071ome_19_FD_179974 | JGI IMG/M metagenome (GOLD analysis project Ga0255776, IMG submission 179974) | Coastal salt marsh microbial communities from the Groves Creek Marsh, Skidaway Island, Georgia - 071413AT metaG (version 2) | ecosystem: Environmental > Aquatic > Marine > Intertidal zone > Salt... | reverse complement strand
CATCGTCGTCCTGCTCCGAGGGTAAGGCGTCGAGGGCTGCCACAACCTGAGGAGCCCGAACGGACCAATCTGCGCGAACCGACTCAGGACAGTGTGCGAGCAACAAGTCGGAAGCCATGCGTTGAACGTCTTCAAAATCAATCAAGCCTTGCTCTGATTTGATCAGGTCCGAGGCTTGCCGGTTGGCGTCGTGCACGGTGAAGAGGTCGGCCATCACTTGCGCACTGAACGTCGATCCCGTGGTCAACACCCCATCCACGGGTTGCATGGGCAAGGGGTGGGCCAACGGGGTGGGCCACAGGTCGATGCCCTGCGGGAGGAAGTCGTACTCCAAGCCCGGTTCAAGGTCCAACGCGCAGGCGCCCAAGAGCACCCACCAGTGGTGCTGTGGGTGGTTCAACAGATCACGCACAGCATGGATATGGGCTTCGCAGCCTTCGATGAACGCCACTTTTGCGGTGTCCGGATTTCCCCTTCGTACAGCACCTTTGCAGCCCCCTGCCCATCCTTGGTCCGAGGGCAAGGTCAAGCGGGGGAAGGCGGCGCTGTACGCGAGGTCCTTCACCGCAGCATCGGAGACCACGATACGTACGGCCCCGTACAGCCATCGGATGGCTTCCCATGCATCGGTCGGGGGTGCAAGGTCGCACCAACGACGGAGTTGCCGGAACCGTGTTTGCGTCCCCTCCTTCGCCTCCTTTGCGAGCACGTATTCCTCCTCCCGCGTCAAGATGTGATCGTGCCATCCTCGCAACGCGTTCCGAAGGTTCTCGACAAAGGCGAGCAAGGCGTCCAAGCCGTGCTCAGGTCCAGCGACGGCGGCACGCTCCACCAAACGGCGCAGGGTGGTGCCATCGATGGCGCCCTCACCCAAGCGAACGAGCGCCGTCGTCGCTTCGTCGACGAACGCCGCGTTGCGCAACATCTTGGACAGCACGCGGTGTGCGGCACCCTGACCGCCCAGCGCCACAGACAATCGGTCCCGTGCTTCAATCACGGCAGTGCCGTTCGTGATGCCGAGGCGAGGCGCATCGTGAGGGCCGCGCAAGCGCCACACCGAAGCAAGGGTAAGGTTGTGCAGCGCCTCAACCTGCTCTTCAGGGACGACCCCATCGATGCGTCGTGGCATCAGTTCGTCGATGTACGGGCTGACCAGGCGCTGAAGGAAGGCATCGATGGTGGAGATTGGAGCGTCGTCGAGCAACGAACTGAGCAAGTCAACAACAGCGGTGTCCACGCCACGCCAGCGCACGTCGACCACACCCTCGTCGTCGCCTTCGACGGGCGCCCCTCGGATGGCGCCAATCCGCTGCTTGATGCCTCCCCGAAGGTTTCCTGCGGCCTTTCGGGTGAAGGTGATGGCGACCACCTCGCCCGGCAACAACCCAGGCCACGCCTCGGCCGTGATGCGGTCACGAGGAGCAGCCAACGAGGAGCCTGCGGCTTGGCTGGGTTGGCGTGCCCCGCATGGCGTCACCAGCACAGCACGTTGCTGGGGGGAAAGGAGGTGCTGCACGTAACGCTCGACCATCAAGGTCGTCTTGCCCGTTCCCGCACCGGCATCCATAACGATGTGACGGTCCAGATCGAGGCCGAGCCGTTGGGCATCGCGCAGAGGATGGCGCATCAGGCACCACCCCCGAGTTCAGCCGCCGGACAAGCCGCGCGCACCCCACAATACCGGCACGCACCCGAAGGCGTCGGCACCACGTGCCCGCGCTGTGCGGCCTGAACGGCACGGACCAAGGTCATCCGACGCTCAAAGAGCCAGCGTCGGAACGGAGAGCACGGGGCTCCATCTAGCGTCGAGGCGGGGTGGGTCTGGTGCAAATGCTTGCTTTGCTCACCGATGCTGAGGTCAGCCAGCATCGCTGCAACCTGACCGTCGATCTCAACAAAATGCGTCGTTGTGCTTCCCACTTCCGTGATGCCAACCCCGACGACCATCTCGGTCGGCCGAGCGGCCTCCCATGCCAACGCATAGGTCGCCAACTGCACGTCATCGTACAGGCCTTGCAAGTGACGCTTCCCGTCGTCCCCCTTCTTGGGGCCAACCACGCTTTTCAGGTCTCGAAGGACCACAAGCCGTTCCACATGGTCTGGAATCAGCCCGGCGCGTTGGGCTTCAACCAAGACGCCCTCGGGCAGGAGCACCTCGTCGGCACGGTCAATCCGACACCGGAGATGGACGGGGTCCATGCCTTCTTCGAGCACCACGGACGGGATGTTGCCTTCGTGGTCGACCACGGCCCACTCGCTGGCCAACGGCGCCGCATCGGCGAGGGCGAGGTCGGCCAACAGCAGGCGCCCGAGTTCCCCGGTGGGGCGAGCAGGAGGGTGCAGCATGCCTTCGTCGTCGAACGCGCAGGGCCCGAGGGCGGAACGCCGACGGTGCATCGCCACCGCGTCCGCCCGACCAAGCCACGGGGTGTCCTGAAGCAGGACCTCGACCAGCGACTGCCACAGGGCGGAGGGGTCCTCGGACGGCAACGCTGCCGCTTCAGACGTCCGAAGACCGTCGGCACCCCATGTTCCGAACGACCGAAGCGTTGATTCCTCAAACCGGTGAACGAGGTCGCCCTGTTCTCGACGGTCAACGTCCTCGGAGGACGCCTCATCTTCACCAGCCCCATGCACGCCTTCCAACCACGCCTGCCGAGGGCAGGTCACCCACGCGTGAAGCCGACTGGGTGACCACGCCTCGCGTTCGACGGTGGGCCCTTCGTGGCCGGTTCGGCCGTCAAGTGCCTCGTGTGCGAAGCGATACGGCGGCAGCGGTCGAGGGTCGATCGACACCGACACGCTGCGCTTGTTCAAACGAACGCCAAGGTGGGGCCAAGGCTCGGCTGCAGCGACCGCGCCTTTCCCGAGGTGCGACGGAGACGGGCGAAGCTGCAAGCGTTCGGTGGATTGCAGGCGTTCGCGGACGGCCCACGGCAACTGCTCGTCCTCACCGACGTCGTTCCGGTCGGGCTGCCGTCGAACTCGGTCGAGGAGCACGGACGCCTCCGCAGCAGCAGCAAGCGCGTCCACGGCCACTGGAACGGAGGAAGCCCCTCCGTGCTCAAGCACGAGGCCCGCCCGCTGACGAGCGTCCCTCCGTTCTTGACCCGCCCGGACGGGCCGACCTTCGTCGTAACCCGAGGGACGCGGGCTCCATGATCCATCTGCTTGGCACACCCACAGACCATGGCCCTCACCGGCATCGGCCTCGAGGAACGACGTCGTTTGGGCATGAATCGAGGCTGTCCATCCACGCCGTTGGAGGTGCAGCAGCCATTCTGCCACCGGAGGCGAGGGGCCAGCGGCCTCTTCGGGAGTCGAATCGAAGACCACCGTACACGAGGCAGAGGCCACCATCGAGGCCAGGGCGTGCCTCCCCCTGCACAACGGCCGGTCGGCATCAAACAAGCCCAACCGAAGGCGAGCATCACGGTCGCACCACGGGAGATCAGCGCTGCGCATCGTCCATGCTTCAGCGTCCACACCGGCCAACAGCAACAGATCGGACGACACGCCGACAGCGTCGTTTGGGGCCACCACATGGAGCGTATCCGAGGAAGCACGAGCGCCGGCGGAGGGGCCTCCTTGACTGAGCACCCGAAGGAGGTCGACGGCGGACGAGGGGTCGCTTGGAACAAGTCCTTCAGCAGCAGCCCGTTCGATGGCCTCGACCAAGTGGTGCAGGGACGCAAGGCTGCGGTCAAAGGGCGGGCGGCGTTGACGGATCGTGTCCCAGTCCGCGCCTTGAAGGAGTACGTCGAGCCACGACGCAAGGGAACTCGGTGCTTCTGGGAGGGGCAGGGGGCGCCCAGACCAGGGGCCTGTCACAGGCTCCGTTCCCTCGCGGTCGCCGTCGGTCAGCAACGGCGTCCACAAGCGTTGCACGCATGCCAACCACCATGCTGTTGACTCGATTCTCTGAAGTTGAGCTTCGACAGATCCGCGATGGGCGTTCGGTCGCCAGCCTTCGATCACCCGTCGCCAACGCTGCAACGCCCCAGGGCCGCCACGAAGGTGAGCGCCTCGTGCAACATCACGAAGCAGGGCCACGTCCGGTGCTGCCTGCAAACCGGAGGGGTGGGGGGGAACCATGCCCTCCGAGGAGAGGGAGAACCCCAGGGAGGCCCCACCAGCAAGGTCGAGCAGCCGTTCCAAGTTCCATGCCTCCGGACCAACACCCGCTTCCGCCAAGCGAAGCACGCCAGCGACGCCCCGCGAGAGGGACGGCGGCGGGTCACCGTCCACCGTCAGACCATGGGCTTCGAGGGATCGGGTGATAGCAGACCGTCGAGCAGCGTCAGCGTCAACGATCAGGATGCGGGACGAAGGCTGCTTGCGCACGGTGCGAAGCGCAAGGTCAACGGCGGCCATCGGCCCATGCGAGCGCCGCTGAAGGACAACTCGGTGCACGCGCTCGACGTGCGCGTCGAGCAGGTCCCACGAGGTGCCTGACGTGCCTGCTGCTGCACCGTCGGGCAGCCATGCCGGCCATCCCTCAACGCCGCAAGGAGCAACATCGTCCACCCACCCTCCACCAAAGCCCGTGCGGAGGTTTCCTGGTGTGCGGAGCACGTGCAACGGACGCACGGCGTCCACGGCGCGCAGCAAACGTTGCCACGACCCTTCCATCTGCGGTGGATGGGGAAGCACGAGCACGCCTTTGATCGGCCCAAGTGTGAACGGAACGTCGCTGCTGTGTTCGAGCGCCTCAGCAACCCGGTAAGGAAGCACGGACGGATGCATGCGCCCTGTCGATTCCTCGACCTCACGCACCGCGACCCGGAAGGCGTCCAACCCAGGATCATCTTCCCACGCCGTGTCGAGGAGGTCTTCTTCGGCCAGGCGGGCATGCAACCGTTCCAATCGCTCCGTACGGCCCACGTGCCACGTGGAGTGAAGCAGTGGGAAGGCGCCCTCGCTGGCCAAGCGGCGGCATGCAAGGTCCAGCCTCAGCGTTAAGAGGGGGCGGTCGCGCTCGACCTCGGGGAGGCCGAGGTCTTGACGAAGCAAGCGTGCCAATCGAGGAAGGGTCACGATTCGGGTGGTGTCGGCCGTGGCGTCCCTCGCCGCAAGCGCTCGAAGGTGCTGCTGACGTTGCCGTTCCGTGGCGCACACCACGAGCACGGTGCTGGACGCCATTGCGCCCTCAACCCAGGAGGGGAGCATGCCGTGTTCCACGATGGACACGGTGCTCATACCGAGACCGTCGACGGTCAGGCTACTTGAAGCCGCGGTTCGGGGAGCGGATGCCTTCCCTCATGTCTAAACATAACACTTTCATGTTTGGCGCGCTCGTGTTTCGCGGAAATCGGTGCCATCGGTCTGCGGTTTCTTAGTAACGCTTTTAGACCCCCGCCCCGACCCTCGCCGTCCGGCCAAAGTCGGGAAAGGAAAATGAGGCGAGTTCAACATGAATGGTGATGATAAACACAACGACGACCGCACAAACGACCACGACCTTGAGGGCGAAGAGGGCTCGGCGGAGCCCACAGGCAACGTAGAGCAGCGATGCCCAGAATGCAACGATGCGCCGTACAACCCGCAGGAAATGTGCCGCATGTGCGGACTGGAGCCGGCTGGCGACGAAATCGCTGCAGGCGACCAAGCTGGACTTGTGGCGGACCAAGGCGCCCGTCGACGAGGGCCGAGCCCGTACGGTCCGGCCTTCGATTCCACGGTTCCCCTGAACCGACTCGACCAGTACGCCCGCAAGGGCGTTCCTCAACACCTCGCCCGCCACGTCTATGTGTGCGCTACCGGACTGTTTGGCCGTGCACGAGCGGACCGCTTCTTCGGAAATGGGTTCCTCGATCTCTTCATCCGGCCCCTCGTGGACCATCCTGTAGCGGCAGAACTTGAAGCCCGGCTTCCCGCCAAAAACGCCACCATGCCGAAGGATCCTGTCAGTTCCTTCTCTCGAAGCCGAAAGAACGGCCAGCGTCCCAATGGGCTCAGCGATGAGCGAAAGGTCGTTGCCCTCACCCTCGCCCTTGCGCTGGTGGAAGATGAGTTGCTCGCCGTTGAGCAGCAAGGAACTGATCTCCAACGCCTGCTGCGCAACAACGACCTCGAGATCGAGCATGTGATCGAGGCGAAGAAATGCATGAGCAAGGTCCTCATGGCCCTTGTGAAGGTGGGCCTGGTGGACACATCGCGTTTCACCGGACGTCGTTCGAAGCAAGAGATTGAGGAGGAGCGCTGCATGATGATGGCCCACACGCTCGTAGAACAACTCGCAGAGACGCGATTCCATGCGAGCCTCAAGGACCAAATCCAAGAGCGGGTGGAAGCCATGCTTGCAGTCGACGCGCACCCCCAGTATTGCAACCGCACGCCGCGACGACGCTGGGCGCTCGCAACCTGGGCTGCGTTTGGGGCGATTGGATACCTCGACGGGAACGAGACGGTCATCGCCACGATGTTCGGAATGAATGCGGAGAGTCTCAAGAACTCGATGCGCACACTTCGGGCGGCCGATCCACGCGGACGCGCGCTTGACGCAGACCAACTCCACATACATTCACGTGTTGACCGCCAGCAGCGGCCGTCCTACCCCGCTTTGGAGGACCGTGGCCTGCCCGAGCACATCCTTCGCATGCTTGGCGACCGTGCCCCCGCACACGGGGACGTGGGCGATGACGGCACCGGTTCAGAGGCTTGACCCTTCAAATGGGCTCGCACGCGGTGTCATCCATGAAGTCGACATGCTCCATCTGCACTCAAAGCATCCAGCAAGGTGAGGAAGGCGGCCGGTCCACGTGGTGTGCGCTGTGCACGTCCATCGTCGACAAAGCCACCGACCATCGTTGGCTCCACTCGCTCGATCCAACTGCGGTCGACTGGGCCTACGGTACCCTGAACGATGGGCCATCCAAGGAACGCTGGAGGCACGTGGAGGGTCTGCCATGGGTCGAAGAACGAGGGGCGTGGGCACGGCTCACCGCTCCGGACCTTGATCCGGTCGGGTCGTGGGGTGCTGGTGAAGCAGCATTCAACGAGGCGGCCGCCCAGGTGCTTGCAGGGGAAGGCGTCGACCGCGATGCGCGCCGGGCCCTGACGGCTGGTGTGGTGCTTGTCACCGGGCACGTCATGCAGTTCACGGACCAGGGCGTGATCATTGACGGCGTCGGCCCGCTTGATGGGGCTCCATGGAAGGACCTGCTTCAGGTGTTGACGTCCCCGCTCCGCATCGGCTGGGACCTTGCGGCCCTCACGGTCGCCCTCACCGCTGCTGCGGGAGATGGGGCCGTGGGAGGAACGCACCGACCGAACCGATGGACGAGGAACCACATTGAGCGGTCCGTTCACCCTCTGCTGGCGTGGATCCACGCTCATGCTCGCATCGGCACGCCCATGGACGCAACCTCGCGAGCATGGATTTTGGAAGAGTCAGCACGCCACCGCGTCCACCGCGAGCGGGGTGAGTTTCACGATGCGGTGGCGCGTCGACCCTTGAAGTGCCTCGAAGGGTGGACGGAGCCCTGGCTGCTCGCCTGGTGGGGCGGGACTCCAGATGGCGCATTGCACGTCAAGAACGCGAACCCCCTCCGGCTCCGAAACGGACGGCTGCGGCTCTGTGTCCCAACCCCAAAGCAGAGCAGCCTTGTGAAGATCCCCGCGCATCCCCTCCACTGGGCGTGGCTCACGGAAACCGTGCTGCTGCCGCCGTGGGCGGACGACGCACATCGCCTTCATGCGCTCTGCGCCGCATGGCGGCTGCCTCAGCCGCTTGACGAGGTGGATGCCCCCTTGCAGAGGTCCATCGCGTTGCTGAACGGGGTGCTCGACGACAACGCCGACCGGACGGCCATCGAAGGTGCCCGTGTCCTCGTTCGGGGGCGGTTGGGTCATGGCTACTCCGTCACTGTCGGCCACGGGGCTCACGGCGCACCTTTCGTCGTCAACGGGCTCGATGGACAAGGACGCATCCTCCATGCGCCCATCTGCATCCTTGAGGACAGAGAGGGCCCGGAACGGCCGCTTGGCGACGTGCTTGGGACGGTGGTGCTGTCCTTGCTTGACGACGTGGGTACATCGCGGACCATCCGGTCCTTGGCGACCCACCTGACCAGCACAAGCCCAGCTCAGGACAGCCTCGCTGTCTCGGTCAATGACCTGACGCTCGCCTTGCCATGGTGCGATGCCGAGCCGACGAGGCAGGCCATGGAGACGCTTCGACCGGTGTGGCACGGGCAAGAAGGCACCAGGAACGACCCGGCCATCCTTCCTCAGGAGGCGTTTGAAGCGGCGTGGCGGGAGGGGCGAAGCACCAAGCGGGGGCGCGGCGGCTGGCTGCAGGGCATGGTTCAGCACGGTCGAATGAACGCCGGCATCTTCCATCGGTTCCTGAACGAAGAACGACGTAGGAACGATGAGGACGAACAAGCGGGCGATGCCCGCGCCCTGTTCAGGCATCAGATGGAGATTGGGCGGCAGTTGGAACGTGACATGGTGGAGGGTCTTCATCGCCGATTTGGAGCACTGCGGAACCGCCCTCACGACCCGTTTGAGGCCATCCGACGCCACATGCACGTGGAACATCGGGAACGATGGGAAGAGCACGACCCCCGTGAAGGGGCGCGACGATGGCGCGACCTGTACGCGCGCGTGTGGGCAGCGGTGGGCGGTGCGGGCGAAGACCCACAGCCGATCCATCTGGTTGGTCACCCTCCCTACGACGTGACGCTTCAAACGGGCCTTCGTTTCACCGTTCGTGACGAGCGTGAAGACGGTTGGTTGCGCTTCTTGCTCGGCATCTCGGGATGGGTGGAGCAAGAAGATGGCATGTGGCGCCGGGTTGGAGGGTGGGCTCCAGACGCGGCCACGCAACTCGTGCTTCGCCTGAACGCGATTCAACGTGAGGTCGTCGACACGGACGCACGTCCGTGGTGGTGGGAGTACATCCGCGATGGGGCCCGTCGGCACGAACCAGCGTGGCGGTTGGAAGAAGACCTACGGGACGAGGGCTGAACCTCAGGCCTCGCGTCGAGCGGCCAACGCCAACGCAAGGACACTCAACAGGGCCCCTGGACCTGGAAGACCTGCAGGGGGTGCTGGTTCTGGCTCGACAGGATCGACGACCGGTTCGGAAGCGGCGTTGTACACGAGGTACAGGCTGAGGTCGTCGCCGTCAAAGGCTGCAGGGAGCGAGATGTCCATCGAGCCTGCGCTCGCCACTCCATCTGCACCCCAACCTTGCGTGTCGAGGGTGATGATGTCCCGCACGATGTGCGGGTAATCCTCCTCGCCGTTGCTTCCGTCGGGGAAATGCGCCGTGTCCTCTACGACCCATACGTCCACCGAGACCTGCACGTTGCTCATGCCTGCCGGGGGCCCTCCCTGCGTTGAAAGTGCCCACGACACCGTGCTTTGCCCTGAGGTGGCTGCGGTCCACGTGAAGGTCGACGAGCCTTCGGGGAGGTTGAGGCTCACGTTGGCGAGGGCGCGGAAATCCTCCAGCAGGCTCGCACCTTCAGGCACGCTTCCCACCACCATCGTGCTGCCGTTGAACACCACCGTTGGAGGGGCTCGACGGCTGTACCGCTCCTCCCAGCGCTCGTCGAGCACCTGCGTTCCGAAGGGATCCTCCGCTTCACCAATCGAACGGTGGAACGAGAAAACATGCCCGTCGCGTTCCTCGAGAAGGTCGTGGAGCGCGTGCTCGACGTACACGCAATTTTCGCACCACGTCGCGGTGTAGTCCTCAAGCACGGGGGGCATGGCGTCCAATGTTGCCGTCGAGGTCGAGCCATTGGCTACAGATCCACCCTGACCGCCAAACAGCATGCCCGCGTCGGTCGCGGCCGGTGCCCCTGCCGAGGCCGTTGGGAGGGTCAGGCTGAGCGTCAGCAGCAGGACGGGCATCCAACGGCGCATGCTGCATCGTGTGGCCCGTGGCAGGTCAATGCTTCGTCGTCCTCAGGCGACCGACGCGATGGCGGCTTCGACCTTGGCCACGTCCTCGTCGGTGATGTGCAGGTGCGTGACGAGCCGGCAACGCGCGTCGTCAATCGTCAGGACGTCGATGCCCGCCTCGGCGAGGTGCGCTTGGGTTTGGAGGGCGGACCACCCGTCCACACCGAAGTAGACCATGTTGGTTTGAACCGCGTCGAGGTCGAGGTGGAACGAGCCATGCTTCGCCATCGCTTCCGCCATGCGTCTGGCGCGTGCATGGTCGTCCACGAGCCGGTCGACGTGATGATCCAAGGCGTGCAGTCCCGCCGCGGCGAGCACCCCTGCCTGACGCATGCCGCCACCGAGCATCTTTCTCCAACGGTGGGCTCGAGCAACAAAGGCGGTGGAACCCACGAGAACGGACCCCACTGGAGCGCCAAGCCCCTTTGACAGGCAGACCGAGACGCTGTCCCAACCTTCGAGCATCCGAGCAGGCGTTGACGATGTGGCGACCGCTGCGTTCATCATCCGCGCACCGTCGACGTGCAGGGCGCAACCCTGTGCCCGACCAACCTCAACAATGGCGTCGAGGGTGGTTTGGTCGTAGCAGGCGCCACCGCCCCTGTTGGCGGTGTTTTCAACGCAGATGAGCGTGGCGTCCGGATAGTGCCCATGTGAGCCGGCCGATTTCCGGATGGCCGACGCCACCGAAGTTGGATGCATTCGCCCACGGTCGCCGTCAACCAAGGCAACGGAGCAGCCAGAAATGGCGGCGTAGCCCCCGCCCTCGTACTGGTAAATGTGGGCCTCACGCTCGAGCACGATTTCGTCGCCCGGCTGGGTGTGGGCCCGTACAGCAACGGCGTTGGCCATGGTGCCAGAGGGCATGAACAGGGCGGCCTCCATGCCGCACATCGTCGCCATCCGCGCTTCGAGGGCTTTCACGGTGGGGTCGTCACCAAGCACGTCATCGCCAACGTGGGCCACACGCATGGCCTCCCGCATCGCGTCTGTGGGTTGCGTCACCGTATCGCTGCGCAGATCCACGCGACCTCTGCCTGCAGCACCCATGCACCGGCATGGGCATGGCCATCATCAACGGTCCGGCGGCGGAAGCGTGATGGGCGAAGGCTCGAACGTTTGCATGTGGGGTTCCGTCGCTGGTTGCACCGGTTGACCGCCCCCCCGCCTTCAGGCCCACGGCCAACCGGCGCCACAAAACTGGTGCTCGTGGTCAACCATGGCCTGAAGATGGGCAAAGGCAAGGTCGCGGCCCAAGCGGGCCATGCATGCGTCAATGCCTTGCTCGGCGTCGACGACGCGCACCACGCCGTTCTGCAAGCGTGGCTCTCGAGCGGACAGCGCAAGATTTGCGTCAAAGGCGACGACGCCGAACACCTTCGCGCCCTGCACGCCATGGCGACCGCAGCGGGAGTGCCGTGCACCTTGGTGCACGACGCTGGGCACACACAGGTCCCGGCCGGGTCGGTGACCGTGCTGGCGGTCGGGCCCGCGGAAGAGGAAGCCGTGGACGCCATCACGGGTGATTTGTCGCTTCTGTGACCTCACTTCGTCCAAACGCGCGACGATTCCCAAGGCAAGCCGACAGCGATGCCCGCTTCGGTCAAGACCACGTAATTCACGATGAGGTACAAGACCGTGGCGACGCTGAACGCAAGCAGCGTGGTGTTTACAATGGCACGTCGCTGCCGAACGGCCTCCTCCAGCGTGCACACCCCGGACCGACGGAAGTGAAGCACCACACCAGCGGCCAGCGTGGCCGCGGACACCGCGAGCAACGTCGGGCGGAACCATCCCCACCCCTCACCGCCCCAGTACAGCGTGTCGGACAGGCTCGCTGCGGCCGACACCGAACTCAATCCAAACAGGACGATGACCACGGACGGAAAGCAGCACATGGTGGCAAGAAGTGACGACGACAGGATCGCCCTCCACAGCCCCTTCAGCATGCACGAAGCATACTCGGCTCAGGGATGAAGGTTGGTTCCGCTTCAATAGGTCGACAGGCCCTCAATCAGGGGCAACAGCACACTTGCAGGTGCAGGGCCAAGCCCAAGCACCGTCCAGGTCCCTGCAGGAACCTCCGTTCGGCCTGCGTCACGAACCGCTTTGTGCACAACGCCGAAGCGTTCGGCCTGCTCTTGCCGGTACCGCAACGCTTCCTCGTCGGTCACGGCCAACACCAACAATCGGCCGGATTCGCTCCTCCAGCGCTCGAACCGGTGGGCCGCCACGGTTCGGGAGGTAAGGCTGCACCCGACGGCTGCGTGACCGACCTGTGCCGCGACCTTTCCGGGCCCCATGCCGAGGTCCTGCCGTACAAGCACCGCCAAGGTGGGGGCATCAGACGAGGCTGGCATCGGCCTCCAACCCCGTGATGGCCATCGGATCGGCGATCTCACGGAAGGTCATCCATCGAACGATGGACGGACCGGCCCACAACATCACCACAACGTTACCGAGCGCGTGGGCCGCATCGAAAGGCAGGCCGCTCCACAGCAAGGCCGGCAGGGCGTCAAGACCCACGTTCGGACCCAGCACAGACAAGGTGGTCAAAACACCAAATGGCAGCGCAAGCACGCACGCGAGCGCCGTGGCACGACCGAGCCGAAGCACCCCGTCCTCCAGCAGGTCAAGTTTCGAACCTGCCACGGCCATCAGCGACCAACCGACCGCTTGGAACAGCGTCCACAGCCCATCGCCCAGCACCGTGTTGGAGAGCATGGTGACCAGCACGGCGAAGGCCACCCCTCGACGTGCGCCCATCGTGGCCCCGGCCAGCAGCACCATCACGCTCACGGGCTGAACGTTTGGAAGGTCGGCCATCGCTACGCGTGCTGCGGCCGTCGCGGCGACCAGCGAAAGCAGGACGGTTCCCGAAGGGAAGGTGAGCCGTCGGTCACTGAGAAGAAGGACCAGGGCCCCACCCAGCAGGAGGACGTCGAGCATGAGCGATGCTCCAGGTCCAAGCAGGGGGCCGTGCGTCCCGACGGCTCCAACCATGACCCCGACGACGGGCGACGTGACTTCAAGGTTCAGTCAAGCAAGCCGCCACACCACGATGGCTTCCGGCCCCAACGCACCCTGCGCCGCACCGACACCGAGCAACAGCCCGTCGACCTCCACCACCCAGCCTTGGCCCTCCACCCCCTCAACGGCCGTCACCCACGGTCCGAGGGCATGCTGTTCCACCGTGAGCGTCAATCCGGTGGCCGCTGCTGCGGCCAACGTGGCGTCCAGTACCGTTTCTGCTTCGGAAAGGCCACCGATGGCCACCTGTCCCGAAGGCAACTCGAAGGCCACCACCTGTCCGCCTTCCCACGATGCCGGCCAGGAAGGGTCCCACACGTCCTCAGGGTCTGCTGCGGGGCCAATCGTCGCCCACCACATGCCGATCTGTGGAAGGACCAACACGAAGGCGACCAACAGGAACGGCGATGCCCACTTGGCTCCATGAAGGGCGCCACGGCGCTTCCATGCCACCGCCCCCACGAGGTACGCCACCAGCAAGGACAGGCTCCAGACCGCTGGACTCCGGTCAACCTGCGACGTGAGCGAGCCGAGCGGACAGGTCGAGCGATGGTCGTTCACCACCAGCATCCGTCCATCGTCCTTCACCAGCAGGAGGCCCGAGCCGCAGACCACGGGAGGGGCTGTGCCGAAGCCGCGCGGGCCGTCCACATCGTGTGCTCTCCAGCCGTCCACATCGAGCACGACAAAACCACCCGTTGGACCGTTCTCGGACGCAAGAACGAGGCCTTGTTCTGCACGCAGTGGGCCGTTGACAGAACGGGAGTCCACCTCCTCCGTGCGCCAACCCTCCGGGCCCCACGTCATGTGAAGGAGGCCGGTGCTGTCGGCGATGAGGGCGCTGTCCTGCCCAAGCCCCAACGGCATTCCGGGCGCGCTACCGCCGAGAAGGTGGTGGGCGGGCGATGCGTTCGAGGGGGTGCCGTTCGACGTCAACGGATGCCACGCAACCACACTGCCTGCATCGTCCTGCGTGTGCAGGAGCAGGCCTCCGGAGACGAGCACCGGGGCATGACGAAGGCGTCCGGAAATGGGGATGGACGTGGCCTGCTCCTCGCCTCCGTGCCACGTCCACAACCGGCCTTCCTCGTCCCCCACGTAGGAGGTGCCGTTCAGCACCGTGGCCGGATTTCTCCAGCCAGCCCCAATCTCCGCACGGGCCAACAGGGAACCGTCAGCGAGGCAACGGTGTTCGATGCCGTGCCTGGTGACCTGAACCAGAAACGATGGGGTGAGCACTGGCGTGGCAGTGAGCCCCCATCCGTCCACTTCGGTATCGACCGACCACAAGGTCGTGCCGTCAAGGCGGAGCGCGTCGAGGCGCCCGCTTGACCAAGCGACCAGCAGGGCGTCTGGCCACGTGCCACATGCTGCCCCGCCTGCGGGCGCGTGGACAAGGTCGGCCATGTCGGGCTGCACCGTAGGTGGACCAACCACTCGCCAGGATTCA
>Ga0255776_10004681_pt1 | contig 14401 bp, 12 predicted proteins | sample 071ome_19_FD_179974 | JGI IMG/M metagenome (GOLD analysis project Ga0255776, IMG submission 179974) | Coastal salt marsh microbial communities from the Groves Creek Marsh, Skidaway Island, Georgia - 071413AT metaG (version 2) | ecosystem: Environmental > Aquatic > Marine > Intertidal zone >... | reverse complement strand
ACCAACGGAATTATAAAATTTCATGCACATGACCTTCTTAGTAGGAATGTGGGGTTATACCGAAGTTACCTCTCCGTGGCCAGCGGCCCGTCGGATGGAGGTATGCGTCGCGCATTGGCTCCGGGCCCAGTCTGTCAAGGCTCACACGTGCTTCAGCATTGGCGCTTCAGCATTGGCGCTTCAGCATTGGCGCTTCTGGGCGCAACGCCGGCAGCCTTCAATGGCCAGAGCCCTCTATCGATGATAGCAAGGGCCTAATGCGCTTCAATTAGAGTGGGAATGCCCGCATAATCGGTCCAATTCAGGCATTTTGAGTCACACGTGTTTTCAGCTCGTGTGCACCTGCTCAACATATAACCCGCTAACCAAAGGAATGCTATCCAGAGGCTATCGCCGCTAGGGCGCTCGACTCTGGATGATCGGCGCAATGACAGACTGGCAGAAAATCGCATTTCTCTTGCCGCCCTTATGGCGACGCTTTGGCCATCAAATGGGACTTGCCATCATCGCGATGATTGCGAGCTTCTTGCTACTGTTTACCGTTCCGCTGATCTCCAAATCGGCGCTTGACCGTCTCGCAACCTCAGAAAACGACCCATTTTTCGCCCTTCTAGAACGGATCTTATCCAGCATGGGCTTGGCAGAAGCGCAGCTGATTTATGGGCAGTTAACGATAGCTGGGTGCCTCATCGTGCTCGCCACTGGCGCAGCAGGCTATTTCATCTACCTTCGCGGGCGCTCGATTGCACAAGCAGCGGAAGGGATGGTGCGCCATCTTCGTGATGACTTGATGGATCACCTCAATCATTTACCCATGGCGTTCCATCATGCTGCCGATACCGGCGATCTGATCCAACGGTGCACATCAGACATTGAAACGTTTCGGGTTTTCATCAGCGGTCAATCGATCGAAATTGCGCGGGCGATTCTCATGCTAATCGTAGTGTTGCCTATTTTGTTCGCGCTCAATGCGCAAATGACTTGGATTGCTCTCGCGAGCTTTCCCTTCCTCATGGTGAGCGCCGTGCTTTTCTTTAGCAGGGTTAAAGCGCTGTTTTTAAATGTCGATCAAGCCGAGGCCGCGCTCACTACCGTTCTCCAAGAGAATCTCACGGGTATTCGAGTCGTTCGAGCTTTTGCGCGTCAATCATTTGAAATCAACAAGTTTTCCGCGTCCAACCGCACGTTTCGCGAAGAAAACAAAAAATTGCTCACGCTGCTCGGTTGGTACTACGGCATGAGCGATATCGTCTGCCTGGGCCAAATTGGACTCATCTTGATCATCGGCGCTGACTGGGTACTCGCAGGAGACATGAGTGTGGGCACCTTATTCGCCTTTCTCACTTATGAAAGCATGATTATTTGGCCGATTCGTCATATGGGCCGCGTACTCACAGACTCAGGCAAAGCGGTGGTCGCTCTCGGTCGCGTCGCAGACATTCTCCGCGAACCTACTGAGACCCCAGGTGAGCACAGCCCTACCACTCGCCTGGCGGGCCGAATTCGTGCCGACGACGTGTCCTTCTTTCACGCCACTTCGCGGGCATCAGAGGTGCCCACCCTCGATCGAATCAACTTTGATATCGCTGCTGGGGAAACGATCGGTCTTGTGGGTGCGCCAGGTTCGGGTAAAACCACACTCATCCAAGTGTTACTTCGAATCTTTGACAACCGCGAGGGTCAGCTTTATCTCGATGATCACCCCTTAGATGCCTTGTCGCGAAAATACGTCCGTGGGCAAGTCAGCGTCGTACTACAAGAATCCTTTCTATATGCCGGTAGCATTCGGGAGAATCTTTGTTTAGGCCGCCCAAATGCAACCCAGGCTGAGCTCCAATCCTGCACCCAAATCGCGCAAATTCACGAGACCATCATGCGCTTGCCGCGAGGCTACGACTCCGCCATTGGCGAGCGTGGCGTGAATCTTTCAGGTGGCCAGCGACAGCGTCTCGCCATCGCTCGAGCGCTTCTCAAAGACCCCGCTATTCTGGTGCTTGATGATGCCTTGTCGGCTGTCGATACGGATACTGAAGCGCTAATACTGGACGCCTTGCGAACGAGCCGCCCTTCCGAGAACAAACGAACCACACTAATCATTTCGCATCGGCTATCGAGCATTTTGCTGGCTGATCGCATCTTCGTTTTCGACAGCGGTCGCATTGTTCAGGTTGGCTCTCATCGGACGCTTGCGCGAACATCAGGTCTGTATCGATCACTCTGCGAGATTCAGGGCGCCGTCCAAGAAGAGATTGAATCTATCTCGCCAGTCGTCGCCGAAGATCTTATCAATGGCGACCTCTCGGACACGGCGCAATTAGCTGGTGACTCGTCCGCGCACGATTCCGAGCTGGGAGACGATCGATGACCGACGCCTATTTTGATGATGAGAACTTTGGCGATGAATTCGCCGACGCCGAAGGATCAGTCAAGTTTCGCATCTGGCGGCAACTTCTGGATTATGCGCTTGCGTATCCACGCGACCTTTCAGTCTTGGCTGTCTGCGCGATAATCGTTGCGCTCTGCGAAATTTCCTTCCCGCTGGTCACCAAGCACGTTGTCGACGGCGTGTTCTTATCGGGAGAGGACTATCCATTGACGCAAGCTGGTTGGCTTTACCTCGCCTTGTGCGTAGCCCTCGGAGGCGCCGTGCTGGGCTTCATCTGGTTCGGCGGCAAGCTCCGGGCGCATATTAGCCATGATATTCGTCAAGATGGGTTTAAAAATCTGCAGCGGCTACCTTTTGAATACTACGACTTTCGGCCAGTGGGTTGGTTGATGGCGAGAATGACCTCTGATTGCGAGCGGCTCTCTAATATCTTGGCTTGGGGCATCTTAGATTTGTTTTGGTCACTGACCATCATGCTTGGCGTGATTGTCGCGATGTTAATCATGGAATGGCGACTCGCATTGTTGATCCTCACAACGATTCCGGCACTGGTGCTTATCAGCCGATATTTCCAAAGACGGATATTAAAAAGCGCGCGTTTGGTTCGCAAAACCAACTCTCGAATCACGGGCTCCTACAACGAGAACATCATGGGCGTTCTCACGAGCAAGGTTTTCGTTAAAGAGGCGGATAACCTGAAGCGCTTCGGAGGGTTGACCGACACGATGCACGGCGCGTCCATTCAAAATGCCGTACAGGCAGCCGTTTACTTGCCCATCGTGATCACCCTTGGATCGCTTGCCACGGGTCTGGCATTGGTCATGGGCGGGATTGAATCTCTGTGGGGATGGATCACCACGGGTACTCTGATTGCTTTTTTGACCTACACGCGCCACTTCTTTGAGCCCATCGAGCAATTGGCCCATTGGTTCGCTGAATTGCAAATGGCGCAAGCATCCGCAGAGCGAATACTCAGCTTGATTAATGAGATCCCATCTATTAAGGATTCTGAGGCCGTGCAGGCGCGACTCGCCCAGGCACCAACGGCGCAAATGGCGGCCGATGGCGGTCGCTTAGATATTCAGCAAGTGACCTTTGACCAAGTGTCATTTCGCTACGCGACCGGCCTTCCCGTGTTAAAAAATATCGATCTCAGCCTGAACCGTGGACAGAGCCTGGCCATTGTTGGAGCGACCGGCGGTGGAAAAACCACCCTCGTGAATTTGCTTGCTCGATTTTACGAACCAACCTCTGGTCGAATTCTCATCGATGGCGTCGACTATCGTGAGCGGAGTCTTCACTTTCTGCAATCAAATCTTGGGGTGGTCTTGCAAAGCTCGCACATTTTTGCCGGCACCGTGCGTGACAATATCCGTTACGGCAAACTCAGCGCCAGCGACCAAGAGATCCATGTGGCTGCTACATCTGCGGGTGCGGCTGACATGATCGCGCAGCTTGAAGCGGGCTACGACACACTGATTGAAAGCGGCGGCACGAGCCTGTCCTCTGGTCAAAAACAGCTCATTGCATTTGCCCGCGCGCTCCTACGAGATCCTCAAATTTTGATCATGGATGAGGCCACGTCATCCGTTGACACGCTCACTGAGCAGCGCATTGAGGTCGGTCTACGAGCGCTGCTTAAAGATCGCATCAGTGTCATTATCGCGCACCGCTTGTCCACGATTCGCAATGCAGATCAGATCTGCGTTCTGGATCAAGGTGAAATCACTGAAATGGGATCCCATGAAGCGCTGATTCAGCAAAAAGGCAAGTACTTCCAACTTTTCATGCAGCAGAGCTTGAGTAATCTGTGGGAACACACCGTCTGATCAGGTTATCAGCAACAAGGCCCGGCAATCGCGATTTTTCTTCGAGCGCAAGCCAAGGGCGCACGCATTGCGATAGGATGCGTCGATGATCTTTGATTTCTCTCAGCCCTATCCAAGCGCACGATCCCCCGTATTCGCGCGCAACGTCGTAGCCACATCGCAACCACTCGCGACTCAAGCGGGCCTGGAGGCGCTAAAAAGAGGCGGCAACGCCTGTGATGCAGCCCTGGCAGCCGCGATCACACTGACTGTCGTAGAACCGAACAATAATGGACTGGGCAGTGATGCTTTCGCGCTCGTTTATGATGGACGGCAACTCCATGGACTGAATGCCTCGGGACGATCGCCTGCCAAGTTAAATGCCGCGTATTACGAAGGGCTCGACCAAATGCCCACCAAGGGTTGGCCCTCAGTCACTGTCCCAGGGGCTGTGTCCGCTTGGGTTGCACTTTCTGAGCGCTTTGGTCGCTTGCCGTTTGAGCAGCTTTTTGACGCCGCCATCAACTACGCAAGAGACGGATTCCTTGTCGGCCCTAAAACCGCTCCTTTCTGGGCGGCGGCTGCGCAGCACTTCTCAGACTATGCCGCCTTTCAATCGACATTCGTTGGATCCAATGGCGCGCCAAAGACCGGCGAAGTCAAACGCTTGCCGGACCACGCGACATCCCTTCAAGACATCGCCTCTTCAAAGGGCGCGAGCTTCTACCATGGGCGTCTGGCTGAAGCGATGGTGCGAGATGCGAATGCCCACGACTATCCACTGACGATGGACGATCTTAACTCTCACCGGGCCGACTGGGTCGAGCCTCTCTCCGTCTCGTTTGCCGGCGCCCAGCTGAACGAGATTCCGCCCAATTCCCAGGGACTGATGGCGCTGATTGCGCTCAAGATCCTGCGAAAATTAGACATTCTCGATCAACCATTGGACAGTGCTGTCAGCATTCATTTGCAAGTCGAGGCCATCCGTATGGCCTACGACACGGTGCGCAGGCATCTGGGCGATGGGGATTCGATGACCTTGTCCGCCGAGGAGATGCTGGCTGATCCGCTCATCAACCGGTTGGCCTCCAGCATCTCTCGAGTAAAGGCAGGACCAAGACTTGAACCGATGCCTGCCGCAGCCGACACCGTTTATCTCTGCGCCGCCGATGCCAATGGCCTTATGGTGTCGTACATACAATCCAATTTTCGGGGTTTCGGTTCCGGGATTGTGGTGCCGGGAACTGGCATCGCGATGCAGAATCGAGGTTCCGGCTTTGTTTTGACCCGCGGTCATCCAAACCAAGTGGGCGGCCGGAAACGACCTTTTCACACGATCATTCCGGGATTTGCCTCGCATGATGACCATCCGCTCGCCTTCGGCGTCATGGGAGGCCATATGCAGGCTCAAGGCCACGTTCAAATGATGCTTCGTATCTTCGGTTTTGGGCAAAACCCTCAAGCGGCCTCTGATGCGCCCAGATGGCATCTGACGGAATTGGGTGATCTTGCCCTCGAGCAGGGCACGCCAAGCGCGGTGGTCCAAGCCTTGGCCGATCTTGGCCACAATATCCTGGGTCGTACGCCTGAACACTTGTTTGGCGGCGCTCAGCTCATTCTCCAGCTTGATGAGGGCTACTGCGCAGCCTCAGACCATCGTAAAGAAGGCCATGCTGCTGGGTTTTAGACTATGAGACCTATCCCCTAGAGTCAGCCATGAAAGCGATCGAACGAATCAGCCAAAACCTGAGCACCGTCCTCAACCAACCTGGGGATTGGGATCCACCCGCCGGCATCCAGCCAAAAAAGCCAGTGATTCCGCTCCACATCGGGATTCCCGACCCGGACTACTTGCCTCTCGCGCGCCTCGACTCTGCATCCCGGTATCTCTTTTCGAGCAACGAATCTGGAACCTGGACCTATGGCTTTGGTCCAGGATTCAAGCCGCTCCGTGAGGCTATAGCCGCGCGCTGGGCGGATCAATTTGGTACAGAGCGAGAAGCTGATCATTTTCAGTTAACGCAGGGATCATCAGGTGCGATCGATATGCTGGGTCGCGCGCTCATTAATCCTGGCGACGTGATTTTGATGGAGTATCCATGCTACATGGGGAGTTATCGGAACTTCCGCGCCCTGGGCGCAGAGATCGTGTTCGTCCAAACCGATGAAGAAGGCATCAACATTGATCACCTAAGAACCCAATTGAAGGCACTGAGTCAGCAAGGGCGTGCGCCGAAATTTTTATACGTGGTTACGGAGTTCAACAACCCTACCGGGGCATGCCTTGCGCCCCATCGTCGAGTTGAGCTTGTTCAAATCAGCCAAGCGTTCGACCTCCTAATCTTGGATGATGCGGCCTACGCGGAGCTGCGCTTTGACAAAGCGACCAGCGAGGACCAGAAGCCTAGCCCATTACTGGCCACCTTGGCCGATCACCGAAACATCATTACCGTGGGTTCGTTGTCGAAAACTCTGGCCACCGGGCTACGTATTGGGTGGATTTATGCGTCGCCCGAATGGCAGGAAATCATTGGCCAAATGCGATTCGCCATGGGCCTTAATCAGCAAGTCGTTCGAGTTGCTCACAGCCTCATAGAAGATGGAACTTACTCGGCGCACGTGCAAATGATGCGTGCCCGTTATGGCCAGAGAATGGCGCGACTCGCTGCCGCTCTGAAGGACCAATGCGGTGATAAGATCTACACCCGCCTGCCCACCGGTGGGTTTTACCTTTGGCTCAAGTTAACTTGTGATCACACTGAAGTCTGGCGCGCTGCCTACGAGGAAGGCTTACATGTCATTCCAGGCCGAAATTTTTGCCCTCCCCACCCTGAGGGATCCTCACCCGGCGACTATCTTCGCTTGGCCTACCCCTACACCCCCATCGATCAATTTGAGGAAGCTGCACGTCGCCTTGCGGCAGCAATCAGTCGGGTTATGAGATGAGTCCTAAGCTGAACCAGGGAAAATAGGTAATGAGCGCCAGGGCAAAGAGTAACACCAGCATAAAAGGCAACGTCGCACGATAAAGTTCTGTAATCGAGCGATTGAACCTGTAACTTGCGATGAAAAGGTTCATTCCCACGGGCGGCGTAAAATAGCCAATCTGCATATTCGCCAGAAATATGATCCCCAAGTGAACCGGATGCACACCAAACTGCATCGCCATAGGCACGATCAAGGGAATCATAATGATCAACGCTGAAAAGATATCCAGGATCGCGCCGAGCGCGAGCAAAATGAGATTTAGTAGCAGCAAAAATGTCAACGGGCTCGAGATGTAGGCACTGACCCATTCAAAGAGTGTTTGAGGGACCTCAGCATCCACCAGGAAGTTGGTAAACGCTAACGAAACAGCCAAAATCAGGAGGATCCCTCCCACCATCACCATGGCATCACGAATAATGCCGCCCAGGGCCCGTAACTGAATTTCGCGCATCAACACCACCTCCGCGATCACCGCATAAGCCGCCGTGATCGCAGCCGCCTCGGAGACCGCGAAGAACCCGGAATAAATGCCTCCGAGGACCACAAATGGCAGAGGCAGTTCGTAGCGCATTTCCCAAACAGCAGCACGAATACTGCCACCACGGTCAGCTGCACTCACCCCTTTTTGTGACCACACGGTATAAGCCATGAGAAGTCCGATCATCAAAATGGCAGGCAACAGACCGGCAATGAAGAGCTCTTGAAGCGTAAAGGTGATAGGCAAATCCATCTGCTGAACCAGCACCCCGTACAAAATAAGTGGCAAGGACGGTGCAATGAGGAGACCCAAACTCCCCGAGGTAGTCACTAATCCCAGACTGAAACGATCGTCGTAGCCTCCGGCCTTCAGTGCAGGCAGAAGCAAAGCACCCAGAGCCACGATCGTCACCCCGGAAGCGCCAGTAAATGCGGTAAAAAGCGCGCACGTTACGTAGGCGATCAACGCAAGACCGCCTGGCAATCTGCCAAGCAGCGCGTCGGTTAGCGCAACCAAGCGACGCGACATGCCTGATTCAGCGAGGAGATAGCCGGAAAAGGTGAATAAGGGAAGCGCCATTAGCATCGGCGTCTCGATGAGGCGATACATCTCAATCGCAACCACCGTTGGTGGGATGTCTGAGACATAAAACCCAAGGAAAGCCGCCGCGGCAATGACAATGAAGAGCGGCGTTCCTAAAAATGTAACGACGGTGAGGCCGAGCGCGCCAAAACTACCCATGACTGAGTTCTCGGACCGGAAATATCACCTGAATCGCAAACCGAATGGACATTACTGCAAAAGCCAAAGGGAGAATGAGCTGGCACAGCCAAATAGGCAACGAGCCGAAGGCCATCAAACCATCCATTCGCTCAAAAGCCACCAACTCAGACCCTGCATACGCTCCCAAACCACACACCAAGGCCGAAAATAAAGACAGCACACGCGTTAAGGCGCCCGCAATCCCAGCGGGTAGCCATCGCATGAGGAGATCGATGCGAATGTGCTTCATCTCCCTCGCGCCGATCATCGCACCTTGCAAAGCAAGCCAAAGTACCTGGATTTTGAGCAGCGATTCGAGCCAAAGAAACCCCATATCAAACCCGTTACGCAACACGATTTGGAGCAGCGCGAGTCCGAGTGCGGCACCGAACATTGCAATCAGCGCTGCATCCTCAACCCAGTGGAGCACCTGCAACGTCTTTCGAATTGGGCTGACCTTTAGGGCGGTCAAGCTAATCTCACTTGCGGGCCGCTTCGAGCGCGCGTTGAAACGCATCCAGTTGAGGCTGCGTGATCTCTCCAGCTGCGAGCATTTGCTCGACTGCAGTGTCCGCCACAATTTCCCACGCGCCTAACTCACTTTCATTAGGTGTGACTTTGCGAATCCCGCCTGCCACGAGTGCCTCGAACGCTTTTTCATTATCTGAACGATTCTCTCGATCGATGCGACGCATCAACGGCTCAAGGTGTTTCCGGACGATTAATCGGTCTGCCTCATCCAGCCCGCTCAGCACCTTGGGATCGAGCGCAAAGACTGAGTATATGTACATCAGCGGCAAGTCCATGACATGGGTCACGTGGTTATGCCATTGCAAAGCAATCGCAACCAAAGGCGGTACAGCCACCGCATCCACCAATCCCGTCTGGAGCGCCGCCAGCACATCAGTGATGTTCAGAGGCACAGGACTCACTTTGAACAATTTGACCAATTGTTCGCCAAGGGGATCACCTTCTGGCACCCAAACTTTCAAGTTCGTGAGATCCTCGGGATTTGAAATGGGCTTCTTTGACATCAAATAGGCAAAACCCGTTTCGATAAGCGGTAGCACGGTCATCCCACCGTCGCTGATGCCATCGATGATCCCTTGATCCATCACCTTGCGGACTTGGTCGACCTCGGCGAAGGCGTCGAACTGCAAGGGCATATTGTAAATTTGGAGATCGGTATAAAAGCGAATAAGTGTCCCTGCGGCTAACGCGCCACCATGCAGCTGACCGATGCGCATTTTCCGAACGACAGTAAAGTCATCGCCCTGAACACCACCCGGATAAAGCTTGAACTTCACCCGCCCCTCGGTCTCCTCGTCAATGGTTTTGAATGTTTGCCGCAGCGCTTTAATCCAACCCAGACCATCTGGCGCGATGGTAGCGATCTTGTAGGTCTTTGCTTGAATCGTTTGACTCTGGAGGCACAGGCAGAACAATGCGAGCAGTCCCCAACGCCAACTTCTGAACTTACACAGCATGATCAATCTATCCTTAAAAGTATTCGTCCGATTCCGCCAGTAACTCTTTCGCGAGATTCTGCGCAACCAAGTTAATCAAGGTTAAGTCGGGTGCAACCGGGTCAGCCTCGATCACTTCGTTCAATAAGCGATCATGAAGCGCTTGGTCGAACATGAGCTTCGCATACTGCTCTGCGTAAATCACTTTCGCCATCAAAAACTGTCCTTTTGAGTAGGCAATCGCACGCTCAAAGTGCTCCCTGCCTTTTGCTGGGCGCCCACCCAAGCTGGCTGGTAGGATCGTTTCAAGCCCGCCCATGTAGAGTTGCGCTGCGCCATCTGACCAAGACGGGTCGATCGCCAGCACGCGTTCAAGAATGGCTTTCACGCGTCCCAACTGGCCCAAGGCCATCATGTCGCTGCTGTGCGCTTGAATGTAGCCGGTCCAGGCAACCCCAAGTTGATAAGCCGCTTCGATCGAGCGCGGATCGACCTCTTCGATTTGAGCCTCAAACGCTGGAAAGCTCACCGCTTCGAGGTTGCACAGTGACTCCGACGCCAGACATGCCCCGCGTTTGGCATAAAAAAATGCTTTCTCTGACAAGATCGCTGCTCGGTCAGGTTCAACTAGCGAAGAAAAAGCGCCATTTAATTGGCTCGCCGCAAGGTAAAGCGAGGGATTTGCATCGCCTTCTAGAAGAAAACTGTCGATGAGAATTAAGTAAGCAGGAATAGCCTCTCTGACGGTCTCAATATCTTTCGAATTCAAGATCGCATTTGAGAGATTATCGGCAAGGCCAGAAGTCACGGATCCCACCAACGATGCGCACCCACTCAGCGCCAGCGACAGCGTCAAATAAAACGAGATAGTGAGCTGTCTTAATCTCTTGTTCATGCGCTCACCGTATTTTGAATCAATCGAAACCACACGTCTGACTTGCATTTCACCTCAGAAGGAACCCAGAGTCTAAGAAGTATTGATTCAGACTTCATCTCGGACGTGATGACGCTCATTGAGAGTGATCACCGACTTTTCGCCTGAGCTCGCGGCTCTAAATCGACTAATACTGGTGTAGTAAGGGTTGAAAAACATCCGAGGCGTCATCCCAAGAACGTGAGCTGCCCATACGTTGACAATGCCGCCATGACACGTCACCGCCACTGTCTCGCCGCGGTGATTGGCAATGATGTTATTCAACGCTGTGATGGCACGATCAACAAACGCTTCAAAATCGTACCCCTGCAGTTCTCCGCGCATCAGGGATTTCCAGGCTTCGTAGTTTTCCTCCTTGAGCTGCTCGACAGGTATGTAGTGGTCCGCTTGCTGATCGTACTCAGCCACACCGTCAACAAGAGTCACAGGTAAATCGAGCAACGAAGCCAAGGGCTCTGCTGTTTGCGCTGCCCGCCGCATTGGACTTGAATAGATTTTCGTAATCGGCTCCGTCTGAAGGTACTCAGCCATCTTCTGCGCCTGACGATGGCCAGTTGCGGACAACTCAGGGTCTGCAGCGCCACCGTCGTCCCGTACGACTTTTTCTGGGAGACCGTGCCTGATTAGAATCAATTCCATGATGTTCTCTCTTCTTTTCTAACTGTGCTTTTCTCAACGCCTCTCGCGTCTTCCGAACCGCATTGCTCTCTCTCAATGTTTGATGGAGGACTATTATGCGCGCTGGGTCGATGCCCACAAGTTGCTCTGCCCAGCACAACCGCGATCGCTCTCGTCCGCTTGATCAAGCCAGCGGGCAGTGTCTCATAATTTAGTGCGTGTGTTCTCTATTAGGGCAAGCCTCGCTGGCAAAGTAGCATTAAAATACGCAGTAACTGGCCAGCAAGTGGACCACCTCTCCGTTTTATCGATCGAGTGGCATGGATTGCGCAGCGAATGTCGAGCAAATGTCGGTTGGTGTGAAAAACGGTGCGCTTTGATGGTGCCCACCACTAGCTGACATTTGGTCGAGGGCACAAGTATGGGCGTCACGCAGGGCATCAATTGACATGGCTTCGCGAGCAAGACGCCGGGAGCCTGTCACCCTCAAGCATAAAAAAACGCGAGCCAGCCATTCGGCCAACTCGCGCTTTCAGAGATATGGGTCAGCTTATGTGGCGGCGATCGAGACGTTATAAACGCCCGCCTGGCGCGCCGAGTCCATCACGTGAATCATGGTTTCTGTGGTGCTATCCGGATGCGGCTGAACGACCACAGGGGCCTCTGGGTTTTCCGCATGCAATCGCTCAATGTTAGCCCGCACAGAACGAAAATCGATATCTCGACCTCGAATGCGAATTCGATCTCGATTGGTGATCTGAACCACGATGCTCTGCTTATCGGCATCTTTCACATTCTGGTTTTTATCTGGACTATTCACGTCAAGACCGATCTCTTTAACGAACGTCGCTGTGACGATAAAGAAGATCAACATAATGAATACCACGTCTAGCATTGGGGTGAGATCGATCTCTTCGTTTTCCTCCCCGATGACGGCCTTACGTCTACGCACGGATTTCTCCCTCCTAAAAATCAAACACTCAGACCCTAACCCGAGTCTCATAAAGCGGCACTGATGCAGAGTCAGCTCACCGACTCGAGAGCTTGCTGGATCATATCGCTCTCGATCACGAACTACAATCATCCGTCTGAGCCTAAAAGTCGGTGCTTCACTTCTGGGCAGAATCAATCAGATGATGAAATGGCGGCCTAGGCCTAGAATCTTGGCGGGGTTGGCTTGTTTTGACTTAGGCCATCTTGGCCTGAGCGTTAACCACTTTGCTGACGGTGGTGTAATGCAGCCCTAAATGATCGCCAATCTCTGTCAGCGTATAGCCATAGTCAATATGCGCCATCCTTATGCGAGCGTTTCGATCCTGTTTACCTAATTTCTCGACGCCGCGGAAAATCATCTTCAGAGATTTGCGGCGACCCGCAACCTTGGGGGCACGCTTGGCTGCCGTGGACTTCTTCAGCAACGCCTGCATACGATCGACAAAGTCATCGCTACCGAGCAATACCTGATGTGCACGCTCGTCAAGTGGCGAGCCCTCGAGATCGTCACTATCTACGTAACGACGAAGTCGATTCACCACATCTCGCTGCCCAATGGCCTCATAAACACCTTCGGGTGAAAGCATCTCTGGCATAGGGGCTTCTTCGATGATGGCGGGATAGCTGCTGTGCTGATATTTGTCAGCCGACTTGGCCACCTTGACTCGAACCGGGTTCAGTGCCGCATGCCTGAAGATGGGCAGCAAGAAGGACTTTTTCTCAAACACCACACTCTTGAAACGACCATGGAACACTGGGCCTTCTGTCCCATGACGACGATTGTAAAGTTGGGTATAGACGCCGTTAAGCTGACGCATCCCCTTTGAAAGATTTGAAAGCGGGACTTCAACGATCAAATGGTAGTGATCGGGTAGCAAGACAAAGCTCTCGAGGACCCAGCCAAATCGCTCTACGACGCTGGCTAGTACAGACTTAAAACTTCGGTAGTCCTGAGCGTCTACGAATGCTTCCCGCCCCATCAAAGCGCGACCCGTGATGTAGTAATTAGCACCGGGGTATTCGATTCGAGGTGGACGCGACATAAACCTTCCCTGATTTTCTTGTATCCGGTTCAGCAAAGAGACCTGGCTAAACGCTGGGGCTCAAAACAAACAATCGATTGCCCACTCCGTCTCGAAGGCACGCTCATTTGCGCATCAATTGTTCAATTTCTCCCCTGCCCCACCGTAGCAAACAATCCTTAACTCACTTAAATCGTTAGCGAACGTAGACTGCTTTCGAGTCAGTTCTGTTTAAGCTTCGTTTCAATGACCGGGCCGGCCATATTAACCGCCGATTTCTGATCGGACAAGATAAAAACCCCTAATCTTGCGATTGCTTGACTCTTCCAGCATTCACTGTGTACTTTCGGCAATCCTATTACGGGTTCGGTCAGTTACCAGGGAGAACATTATGGCTGTAGACAAATTCCCGATCGAGGCAGGACACATCATGTTGTTCGCTCGATCTATTGGCGATGCAAACCCCATCTACCATGATGCGGAACATGCGAAGACAACAGAAGCTGGCGCGGTCATCGCTCCTCCCACCTTCGTTCAGGCGAGCGCGCAGTTTGACCCTGACTATTTTTTACGCCCAAAGATTGGCGAGGAGTGGTTCGGTTCTGCTAAGGGTCCGACGGGTATCACGAAAAAAGAAGGCAGCGGCGGTGGAGGCGGCGGCGGTGGTCTACATGCCGAACAACACTATGTCTACCACAAGCCACTCAAAGCGGGTGACGTACTCACGGCCACAACAAAACCCGGCAAAAGCTGGGAAAAAGAGGGTCGACGGGGCGGCAAGCTGATGTTCAGCGAATCCGTCACCGAGTATCGAGACCAATCTGGTGACTTAGTGGTAACCGCAACCAGCGTTGGGGTTCGTACTGAACGCCCTGCGACCAGCAGCTAATTGGGGAGAGTGATCATGGCACTTCGAGCAAGTGAACTGAAAGTTGGCGATACCTAC
>Ga0255776_10004666_pt1 | contig 14436 bp, 19 predicted proteins | sample 071ome_19_FD_179974 | JGI IMG/M metagenome (GOLD analysis project Ga0255776, IMG submission 179974) | Coastal salt marsh microbial communities from the Groves Creek Marsh, Skidaway Island, Georgia - 071413AT metaG (version 2) | ecosystem: Environmental > Aquatic > Marine > Intertidal zone >... | reverse complement strand
CGCAGCGACTCACCGTCCAGGTGCCACCGGTGCCGTGCCGGCTCCCACCCGTGCCATCGGGGGCCAAACGCCCGCGCCTCCGCCGACGCGCGGTTGGGCACCGCGACCTGCAGCACCCCGCCCGGAGCGAGCACCGACGCGATGGATGCAAGACCGGCGTCGATGTCATGCAGGTGCTCCAGCACGTGCCACAGCAGAACGCCGTCAGCGCGACGCCGCGCCAGCACGGCAGGCAGGTCCGCCACCCCGGCGCGCACCACCTCCACACCTCCCGGGAGCAGCCCGGCCATCATGGCGTGGGCACGTGCCTCCTCCACCGGGTCGGGCTCCACTGCCACCACGCGGAAGCCGTGCTCGGCCAGCACGCGCGCGCGCAACCCGGACCCGGCGCCGGCATCCACCACCAGCGCACCGGGCGGAAGCCGGTCCATGAACCGCCGGAGCCCCGCGGCCACCACGCGTGCCGCCAGGCGGTCCTCCACCTCGCGCCCCGGCATCGCCGCCGGTGCGGCCGCGACCTCGGACGGTGGTGGCACGGTGAACCCCACACCGCACGCGCGCGACCGGCACACGCGTACCGTGGCCAGCACGGCGCCCATGCGGTCACGGGGGCGCAGGAGGAACCGCGACCCCGCGGCACACCGGGGGCATGGGGTCTCGCCGCTCACGCCCGCGACCATAACGGGTCATCCGCCGCCGCTCACCCACGGGGGGAGGAGCACGGACGGGGGCGCGGGCCGCGGGGGGCGTGGCGCGCGGGGAGCCCGGGGACGGGCGGGACGCGCCGCGGGCCGTGGCGTGATGGGCTTCAGAGGAGCCTCGATCAGGCGGAGGATCGCCGGCAGCGGCCGCACCGGGGCGGTGCGGCCGAGCGTGGCCTCGCGCACCGTCACCAGGGCCAGCATCACCAGTGCGATCACGATCACGATGCCGACGTATTCCGCGGTGGTGGACCCGCGCTGGTTCACGGGGAGATCACCACTCCCACCTGGGCAGCCAACTCGATGACCATCACGCCGAGGATCAGCAGCAGCGCACCGGGCACCATCACCAATGCGACGACCAACTGGATACGGGGGGCTGCCCGCGCCGCGCGATCACGGGCGCGCTGACGGCGTGCCGCGCGCAGTGCATCGGCCTGTCCAGCGAGGGCGACGGCCAGTGGCGTGCCCAGTTCCTCGGCCTGCAGGAGCGATGCCACCAGGCGCGCCACGTCGTCCGACCCCGTGCGCGCGGCAAGGCCCGCGTAGGCAGCGCGGCGGGGAGTACCGAGCGACTGATCGGAGAGCGTTCGGTGCACCTCCTCACCCAGCGGTCCTCCCAGGCGTGCCGCCGCCAGCCCAAGGGCGGGGTCCAGCGCCATTCCCGCCTCCACACAGATGACCATCAGGTCGAGCAGATCCGGCAGGGCATCTGCGACCTGCGCGCGCCGCATGCGCGCGCGGCGACCGACAGCGCGATCCCCGGCGCCGCGACCTGCGACCGCGCCGATGGGTGCCATCACCACCAGCGGCAGCGCGATCAGCGCCATCAACCCGCCCAAGAGTGCGCCGAGCGCCGCCCCGCCGGCCCGTGCGCGGGCCAGCGCCGGCACGGCGGTACCGGGTGGCAGCCCCGCGGCGACCACCACAGCCGCATCCACCCGACCCGCGAGCAGTGCCCGCACCGACCCCGGTGCGGGCACTGCCCCCAGGATGCGGACCACCCGCGGCAGCTCATCGCGGGCCGGAGCAGCTGCGGAGCGACGGAGGGCCACCACTCCCGGCACAAGGCACGCGAGCGCCGCGGCCACCAGCAGCAGCCCGGGCGCCGGCATCACGCCCGCACCACTGCGATGCGCCGGATTATCAGGATGCCGGCTGCCTGCATCGCCGCCGCCCCGACCAGCACCGCGAACCCCACCGGGATCGCCGCGGTACGCGCGATCAGCCCCGGTGATGCGGCCTCGGCCAGTGCCGCGCCCATCAGCGGCAGGGCGGCCACCATCCACGCCGTCGCCCGTGCCTGGGCAGTGGCCCCGCGCAACTCGCGCGCCAGGCGGGCGCGCTCCTCCAGGCGCGATGACATGTCGCGCAGCGCGCGGGCAAGGTCGCCCCCGGTGCGCCTCTGCACCAGGATGGCCGTCACCAGCAGGCCCAGGTCGGGGTCGGGCAGGCGGGCGGCCAACGCGGAGAGGGCATCATCAACGCGGGCCCCGAGGTCCATCTCGGTGGACGCCCGCTGCAGTTCGGCTGCCAGCGGCGGCGGTGTGTCGCGCGCAACCCGCACCACCGCCTGACGAAGGGACAGGCCCGCGGCAACGGCGTTGGCCAGCATCTGGGCGACCGCCGGCATGGCGTCCGCCACGCGGTGCATGTGCCGTCGATCGGCCGATGCCAGGAACACGCGGAGCGCCACGGGGCCTGCCGCAAGGGCGGCCACGGCCACCAGCGCGCTGCGCAGCACCACCCACGCACTCAACGCCGACACCAGGCTGATCCCCGCCACGGCACCGATGACCGCGTCGGGGGCCACGCCGACCCCCGCCCGGTGCAGCCGCGCCCCGAGCGCCGTGCCGCCGGGCATCCGTCGCGCCACCGCAGAACCCGGTGCCCGCCAGCGCCCGCCGCCACGGACCGCCGCGCGCACGCCCGCGACCAGCGCAACAGCTGCCATGGCCATCATCAGAGGTGCAGCGGCGGGCGTCATCCGCCCCGCCCCCGGGCATCACGCACGAGCGCGGTGCGCCAGGCGATGGCATCGGGTGACCACGCAAAGCCGCCGGCGGACCGCCATCGGCACAGACGACGCACCACGGGGCCACCATCCGCGCGGATGACCTGGGCGATCTCCACGGTGCGCCGGGTCCCGTCCGCGAGCCGTGCCTGATGCACCACCAGGTCCACTGCGCTCGCCACCTGGTCGGCCACCGCCCGCCATGGCAACTCCAGGTCGCCCATCAGCGCCAACGTGACGAGGCGGCGCAGGGCCTCGCGGGGTGAGGAGGCATGGAGGGTGGACAGCGACCCCTCGTGGCCCGTCGTGAGGGCGCTGATCATGTCGAGGGCCTCGCCACCGCGGACCTCCCCCACGATGATGCGATCGGGGCGCATGCGAAGGGCATTCCGCACCAGGGCACGGATGGGCACGGCGCCCCGGCCCTCCACGCCGGGCGGGCGGGATTCCAACCGCACCACGTGGGCCAGCGGCAGGCGCAGTTCGGCGGCGTCCTCGATGGTGATCACCCGCTCGCGCCCGTCGATGGCGGCGCTCACCGCCGCAAGGGTGGTGGTCTTGCCGCTGCCCGTGCCGCCCGTGACCAAGATGTTGCGGCGCGCCCTCACCGCCAGGTGCAGGGCGTCCAGCATCTCCCGCGACATCGCCCCGAGCCGGACCAGATCATCCCCCTGCAGGCGCTCGGCGGGGAACCGGCGGATGGTCAGCGCGGGGCCGTCGATGCTCAGCGGGGGTATGACGGCATTCACGCGCGAGCCATCCGGCAGCCGGGCATCCACCATCGGACTGGCCTCGTCAAGGCGCCGTCCAAGCGGCGACAGGATCCGGTCGATCACGTGCAGCAGGTGGTCGGCATCGGCGAAGGCGATCCCGACGCGCTCGATGCGACCGGCGCGCTCCACCCACGCACTGCTCGGGCCGTTGACCATCACCTCGGTGACGGCGGGGTCACGCATCAGTGGCTCCAGCGGCCCCAGCCCGAGAGTGGCATCGACGACCGCATCGATCACCGCGCGACGGGCGTCGTCGCCCAACAGGTGCCGACCCGCGTCCAGCGCCTCGTCGGCGAGATCGGCGATGGCCTCGCGCGTGGCAGCCCCCGGCGAGATGCGTCCATCGCGCACCACCGCAGCGCGGATGGCTTCGACCATGCCCGGGTCCGGCGTGCCGGCGGCTCCCGTGGTCACGGCCGCTCCCGCAGCGCGGCGACGCACCCGGCCAGGCCGCGCCCGCGAGGGCGCTGGCCGGCCCGGACATGGGCTGCCGCGCGCACGTCGCGCGGAAGGGCGATGGCCGAGGGGTCGGCCAATGCACGCCGCGCGGCGCGCATGCCGAGGAGATCGGCCCCGCATCCGTCGCAGACCACCAGCACCGACGGGGCTGGCGCCCCACGGCGGTGCGCGCGTTCGCGCGCCCTCTGCACGCCGTCCAGGCTCCGCGGCACCAGCATGGCGGTCGTCCCCGCCCGTGCCGCAAGGGCCGCCGCCAGCACGTCGTCACCACGTCCGGCGTCCACCACCCAGGCATCGCGCCCCGCGATGATGTCCGCCAGCACCCGTGCGGCATCGGGCGTCCATGCACCGCAGCCGACGGGGCCCGCGTGACCACCCATCACATCGACGCCCGCGGGGTGACGGTGCCGCACCTGCGCCACGTGACCCGCCCCGAGATCGGCCCCCAGCGCCGCAAGGTCGTCCAGGCCGCGCTCCGCACGGATCCCCCACATCGCCAGCGGGCCGCCGCCATGCGCGTCGGCATCCACGAGCACCGGGGGGTCCGTGGCGTCATCCCCGGTCGCCATCGACAGCGCCAAGGCGCATGCAAGGGTGGTCGTGCCCACGCCGCCCGCCGCACCCCACACCACGATGCCGCTCACGGGCCGGTCACCGGGCGGATGACCACGCGCACCTCGCGGGCGAAGTCGAGTGCCTGCGTGACCGCAAGGGCGTCATCCACGCCCAGCCGGAGCATGAGGGCATCGCCCGCGACGTCCCCACCACCGTCGTCCGACCGCATCAGGGCCAGCACCTCCGCGCCGGACACCACGACCCGCGTGCGGCCGGCGGGGCCCTCGCCGTCGGACGCCAGCACATCCACCCGTGCCCCGGCACCGGGCGCCGCCGCAGATGCCCCGGCGGCACGCAGCGGCACCGGCACCGCCCGCTCCCCCGCCTGCAGGGGCGCGGGCCCGGTGCCCGGAGCGCCGCCCAGGGCAGCCTGGGTGACCGGTTCACCCGGCGCGATGGGCGCAATGGTCCTGCGCCCGTCTGCCTCCGCAGGTCCGGCCAGCAGCCCCGTGAGGGCCAGATCGTCGGGAACCCGCGCGATGGCCAGCAGCCCCGACGACGAGGGCAGCCCGAGCAGCGTGCCCGTGGGGATGACGCGCGCGGCCACCAGGACCTGCCGCGTCGGAACCGCGGGTGCACTGAGCCCGCGGGTCATCACCAGCGCTGCGATGGCCAGCACGGCCGCTGCCAAGAACCACCAGCCCGGTCGGCGCACGCGGGGCATGCTCATGCCGGCAGCGGCCGGTGACCGCACGACGCGCACCCGACGGCATGGAGTCCGCCGCCCGGGCAGCGATCGCATTGGGCCCACGCGCAATCGCACCACCTCGCCAGGGCGCGCGGGCCCACCGCGGGCACGCACGGCCCGTCCTCACCCCACTGACGACGCGGAAGCGGCACCGCGCGCGCGTCCACCAGCCCCATCAGGACCTGGGCACGCCGGGTCAGGTCACCGCGCGCGCTGCTGCGGGCCCAGTACGCGATCACGCGCACCGCCCATGCGGCCGCGGGTAAACGGGCGGGCAGCCACAGCAGTTCGCGGTCCGTCACGCGGGCCAGTGCGGGAAGCGGTGCTGACGGGGGATGCACCCACGGCGGCAGCGCAAGCACCAGCGCCTGCGGTCCGGCGTCGTCCAGCGCGTCCAGCACCGCGTCCGCGTCGAGCCCGTGAGCGCGCCGGGCGGGCCGCGGCACCACATGCACGCCATCCACGCGACCGACGCCCAATGCCGCACCCACGAGGTGGTCCACCACGATCGCCACCGGGGCGGCGCTAGGCATCGTCCGCCACCAGGCGGTAGCCCAGCCCCCACACGTTGATGATGTACCGGCGCCCGCCCGACGCCGCGGCCAGCTTGCGACGCAGACGGGATGCGTGGCTGTCAACCGTGCGCGTGCGGCCCAGCGACTTGTAGCCCCACACATCGCGCAGCAACTCCTGCTTGCTCACCACGCGACGCGGATCACGGGCCAGCGCCACCAGCAGGCCCAGTTCCTTTGCGGAAAGATCCACGGGGTCGCCTCCCAGAGTGACCCGCCGCGCCCGGCGATCGATGACGATGTCGTCCACGCGCAGCCGGCCGGCCGACCACTCTCCGTCGGCACGCCGGATGAGCGCCCGGAGTCGCGCGAGCAACTCGACATATGCGTAGGGAGTTCCGACGACCTCGTCCGCGCCGCGCTCGAGGGCGCGCACCACGCGATGCGGCTCGCTGGCGCCCGACACGCCGAGCACCGGCATGGCCGCATCCCACGGGTCCTCGGGTCCGCCCTCCCGGACCAGCCCCACGGCCTCGAGGCCGCCTGCGGACGGCATGTCGAGGTCGACGATCACCGCGGAGGGGCACGCGCGTGCCAGCAGCCCGCGGGCCTCGTCGGGGTCGGCGGCCAGCATGACGTCGAAGCGATCCGCCTCGAGGTCGGACGCCAGGCTGCCGGACGCCGGTCGGGGGCCGACGAGCAGCACGGAGCGGTTGGGGGCCTGGGTGGTCATGGGGTCCTCCCCTGGTCGCGGGGATCACTGTGTCCCCGGTGACCGGACAACGCACGGGGTCGCCCCGCGCTCCCCCCGTGCCCGCGCGCCGCGTGCGCACCGTGCGGGAAAAGTCGGTCGCCGGACAGGCACACGCGATCGCCGGGTGCCAGGGCCAGCGCACCCGACGCGGCCTCCACCACCGCACGGGCATTGCGGCACGAGGCGCCGCGTCGCGGCAGGGGATCGACCACGCGCAGCACCACGCCGTGGGCGTCGAGGAACGCAGCGCCCAGGCGGGTCCGCATGCCGATGGCGTGAACCGCCCGGCACGGCACGAGCAGCAGCGCCTCATCCGTCCGGGGATCGGGGGTTCCCAGCATCCCCACCAGGCGCGCGACGGCGCGGTCGGCGACGAACGCGCGGGCCGCCACGATGCGCCCGTCGGCCGCGACCAGCGACCCCGCGCTGCGGGCGAGCCGGTCGATCCGCAGGCATCCCATGGGCGCAGCATCACGCGCCACTGCGCGCCGGGGGCGCACGACCTGCCCGAAGTGACGCGCGAGTGCGCCCCGGCCGCTACTCCGGCGGCAGCATGCTCCCCTGCAGCGCCGCCATGGCGCGGGCGAACAGCATGCCCATGGCGTCGGCGGCCTCGTCGGGCGTCTCACGCGGAGTCAGGCTGCCCAGGCCGGCGGAGGCCATCTGCACGGCGAGGGTGACGATCTGGAAGCGGTCCACCGGCGCGATCTGCCCGCCGCCCTCGGCCTGGATCTCCTCCATGGCCTCGCGCTGGGCGCGCATCATCTCCTTCAGGCGCTCCTTGAACTCCTCGGATGCGCCCTCGCCAAAGGCGAAGCCAAACGGAAAGTCCTCATCGCTCACAGGCGGATCTCCCTCAGGGGCGTGCGGCTGAACATGTGGATGGTGTCCACGAACCGAACGGTACGCGTGCGCAGGTCCATGAGGATGGAATGGGTTCTGGCGCCGTCGCTGAAGTAGCGCACGCCGCGCAGCAGGTTGCCGTCGGTAACCCCCGTGGCCAGCACGTACAGCGGCTGCGGTGCCAGCTCGCGCGAGGTCAGCACGCGGTCGGTGTCGTCCAGGCCGAAGGGCTTCAGGCGCTCGCGCTGGGCGTCGTCCTTCGGCCACATCTTCGCCTGGATCTCGCCACCCAGGCATTCGAGCGCCGCCGCGGTGATGACCCCCTCCGTGGAGCCACCGATGCCGATGTACAGGTGGTCACCGGTTCCGCGCACCGCCGCCGACATCGAGGCCGTGATGTCGCCATCGGGGATCAGCTTGATCCGCGCGCCCTGGCTGCGGAGCTCCTCGATCATGTCCTCATGGCGCGGGCGGTCGAGCACGATGACCGAGAGGTCCTTCACCCGGCGGTCGTAGCACCGCGCCACGGTGTCGAGGGTGTCGGCGATTGAGGCATCGATGTCCACCCGCCCCTTGGCGGTGGCGCCGACGCACAGCTTCTTCATGTACATGTCGGGCGCAGCCATCACGCCGCCCGGCGCGCCGATGACGCACACGGCGATGGCGCCGGCGTCGCCGCGCGCCACCAGGTCGGTGCCCTCCAGGGGGTCCACGGCGATCTCGCACGGCATGCCACCCGTGCCGAGCACCTCGCCCACGTACAGCTCGGGTGCCTCGTCCTTCTCGCCCTCGCCGATGATGACCTCGCCCGTGATGGGCATGGCGCTGAACTCATTCCGCATGGCGTCGACGGCCGCGCCGTCGGCGGCGTGGCGGTCGCCCTGCCCCACCCAGCGCGCCGATGCCAGTGCCGCCTGCTCGGTGACGCGCAGGAAGTCCGTGGCCGGCACGATCTCGTGCCCCTTCAGCGAATCCGGCACCGGGGCGGGAACGTCGTTGGTGGTCATGCGTCCTTCCGGGCCAGGCGGGCGGCGTGATCCTCGTTGAACTTCTGGATGCCCGCGGCGGTGAGCGGGTGGTGCAGCATCTGGTGGAACACCTTCGGGGGAATCGTGGCGATGTCGGAGCCCATGCGCGCGGCCTCCATCACGTGGACCGGCGTGCGCACGCTGGCGGCCAGCACCTCGCACTCGAAGTCCGACTGCGCGAAGGCTTCGACGATCTCGGCCAGATGGCCCAGGCCATCCTCGTTGATGTCGTCGTACCGGCCGATGAACGGCGACACGAACGCGGCGCCCGCGGCGGCGGCCAGGATGGCCTGGTTGGCGGTGAAGCAGAGGGTCATGTTGACGCGGATGCCCTCGCGCGCCAGCACCGAGGTGGCGCTGAGGCCCTCCCGGCTGGTGGGCAACTTCACCACGATGCGCGGGTCGATGGCCGCCAGGCGCTGCCCCTCGGAGATCATCGTGGGCACGTCGTCCGCCACGACCTCGGCCGACACCGGGCCATCCACGATCTCGCAGATGCGGCGGTAGATGTCGTCCTCATCGCCCTCCACCTGCGAGAGCAGCGTGGGGTTGGTGGTGGCACCGGAGAGCACCCCCCACGATGCGATCTCCTCGATGTCCTCGAGGTTCGCGGTGTCGATGAACAACTTCACGGGGCATCCTCCGGAGGCGACAACGGCACGGGGCGAGGCTACCAGCCACCCCCCGCGCGGCCCGATGCCCCCATGCGGCGGGGGTCATGTGTCTAGGCTCGGCGCGTGCCCCTGCGCTTCTCCCTTCCGGTGCTCGTGTTCGTGGCGGGCGCGTCCACGCTTGCCGCCGAGCTCACCGGCGCCCGCCTGCTGGCCCCATGGTTCGGCGCGAGCAACCTCGTGTGGGCCAACGTCATCGGCCTCACGCTGATCTACCTCTCGCTGGGCTACTGGCTCGGCGGCAAGGCCGCCGACCGCTACCCCAACCCACGGGTGCTGGGCGGCGTGGTGATCGTGGCGGCCGTCACCGTGGCCGCGCTTCCGCTGGCGCTCACACCGGTGTTCAGCGCAGCGCAGTCGGCCTTCGCCGACCTGTCGGCCGGGGCATTCGTGGCCTCGTTCGTGGGCACCATGCTGATGTTCCTGGTGCCCATCACCCTGCTCGGCACCGTGTCGCCCTGGGCCATCCGCCTCACGGTCACCGACGTCCAGAGCGCGGGGTCGGTCGCCGGTCGGCTGTACGCCATCTCCACCGTGGGAAGCATCCTCGGCACGTTCCTCCCGGTGCTGGTGCTCATCCCCGCCATGGGCACGCGCCGCACGCTCATCCTCATCGCCGCAGTTCTGGCACTGGCGGCGGTGCCCCTGCTCGGTGCCCGCGCGGTGGCGGCCCCCGTGGCAATCGCGGCCCTGCTGGCCCTGCCGGTGGGCAACATCAAGCAGGAGCCCGGGGAGCGGATCCTGTTCGAGGCCGAGTCGCCCTACCAGTACGTGCAGGTCACCGAGAAGCCCGACGGCGAGCGCATCCTGCGCCTGAACGAGGGCTGGGCCCTGCACTCGGTGGTGCCCGCCGGCGGGGGGGCGCTGACCGGCGGGTACTGGGACGCCTTCCTCGCCCTTCCGCTTCTCGCGGGAGGTGATGACGCCCGCATCGCCATCCTCGGCAACGCCGGTGGTACCACGGCGCGGTCGCTGCGGCTCACGTGGCCCGGAGTGCGCGTGGACGGCGTGGAGATCGACCCCGTGGTGACCGACGCCGGCAACCGGTATCTCGACATGGCCGGACCCAACCTCACCACCCACGAGGCCGACGCGCGCTTCTGGCTGGCCGGCGAGCGTGGGCCGTTCGACGCCATCGTCGTGGACGCCTACCGGCAGCCGTACATCCCCTTCCACCTGTCGACCGTGGAGTTCTTCGAGGAGGTCAGGGACCGGCTCACGCCCGCGGGCGTCGTGGCCATCAACGTGGGGACTCCGCCCGACGAGGATGAGGTGGTGGATCGCATTGCCGCGACCATGCGCCATGTGTTCCCCGCGGTGCAGACCGCCCGCTACGGCGAGTTCAACAGCGTGGTGCTGGGGTTCCGCGACCCCGAGGTGGCCCGGCAGGCGCGTGCGCGGCTCGCGGGGGCGCCCGACCCAGTGGCGGTCCCATCGCGCCTGCTCGGCAGCCTGCTCGGCCCGGTTGCCCCGGGCGGCGAGGTGTTCACCGACGACCACGCGCCCGTGGAGCAGATGACCGACGGCGCGATACTCGACTACCTCAACAAGGGCGCTCCCGGGGCCTAGCGCCGCTACATCAGAAAGCCCGCGACGATCAGGCCGAGGCCCACCAGCGCCAGCACGGCGAGGGCCACGTACACCACGGGGGATGCATCGGTGCGCTCGCCCGTGCCATCGTCGTCATCGGGCGGAGGGTGCATGGGAGGGATCTGCATGTGCCCTACACCCCCGCCTCGTCCTCGCCCAGCACCTGGTCGCGGAACTCGAACATCGCGAGCGTCTCACGCTGGGCGCACCGCGCGCACACGGGCTCATCCCGGTAGCGGCTGCGGCCCGATGCCCCATACCCCGCTGCAGCGAGCCGCTCGCGCTCCAGGCGCCCGGTGCCGTCCGCAACGAAGGGGGTGCCGCAGATAGGGCACTCGCTCAGTCCCGCCATGCCCGCACCGTAGTCGGGACCGGCATGCCCGCCTTCACCCAGTCGCTCATGGAGAACGCGGGCTGCGAGACCGGAGCAGAGGCCGGCGGCACCCAACGAAGTGCATCGCCCGGCTTGATCAGACGCTTGTCGAGCAACCCCAGCAATTCCCGCGGACTGGTGGTCTCCGGCGACGTGCTGACATCTATCCACTTCCGCTGCGTGCTGTCCCACTTCTCGACGGCGGATCCCTCCGGGACCTGGCTCATCACGAATGCCTGTACCTCGTTGCCCACGACCTGGCTCTTCTTCATCACGAGCGGCGCAGGGCCCATGGAGGCGTCCATGATCACGGATTGGCTCGTGTCAGGCAGGGGCCGTGACCCGACGCTCCCGTGAGCGATGACGACGGCGCTGGGCCGTATCAGCCACGCGGGATCAGCATGACCTGATGCCAGGTCCACGCCTGCGACGCGCGGTGAGCCGGTGCCCGGAACGCCCGCCTGCTGCTGATCCACGCCACCTCCGGGAATGGACCGCTGCTGCATCTCCCCGCTCGCGCCGCCCGCCACGCCCACGGCGACGGCGGCGAATGCCGCAGCGGTGAGAGCCCGGCGGAGCATGGGGGGAGGGTACTGGACGGGTTCCGAGGGGTTGCGCCCCGTCCCCGCTAGTCGCAGAACCCCGCGATCGAGGTGTTCACGCCGTCGGGGCACGTGGTGTTGTTCCAGATGACACGGCTCAGGTTCGCGAAGTACAGGTTCGCGCGGTACAGGTTCGCCCCGCGAAGGTCGGCATGGCGCAGGTCGGCCCGGCGCAGGTTGGCCCTCCGCAGGTCGCCGTGGTGCTTCACTCGCCCGCGCAGCCGGGCTCCCACGCACGTGGCCCCACGGGTGAGGGCGCAGGTGCGCGCCTTGCCGTTCACTGAGTAGGTGTGGGTTGTGTCCCAGGTGCCGGAGGCCGGAGCACCGACGACGGTCGGGAAATCCCCTCCCGCGCTCGCGCTACCCGCCAGTCCGAGGGCGAGGGCTGCGGTAGTGGTGAGAGCGAGCAGGAGAGCATGCGGCGGAGCACACCGCGCCGCCCCGCCCCCGCTAGGTCGGGCAGCCGGAGTTGGTCACGCTGCCATCGGGGCAGACGGTCTTGCTCCACGTGACGTCTGGCCAGGGGGTGCCGCCGTCCGGACCCGTTGTGACGGTCGCGCCCAGCAGATTGGCCAAGGTGAAGTCGGACCCACCGAAGGCCGCACCGGCGAGGTTCGCATTGGCGAGATTGGCAGCGGTGAAGTTGTTGGAGTTGAACACCCCGCGGGAGAGATCCGCGCCAGCCAGGTTCGCGCGGGTCAGGTCCGTGTCGAAAAGGTCCAAGCCGGTCGCGTTCGCACCGGTCACGTTCGCGTCAGACCATGTCGCCTCCGTCGACATCGCGCCTTCAAGGTTCGCACCCGAGAGGTCTGCGTTTGAAAGGTTGATGCCGTTCAGGTTCGAGTACGCGAGGTTTGCACCCGCGAGTTTTGCGCCCCTGCAGCTCTGCGGCGTGGTCGCGCATGGTGGATTCGGGCCGGGATCCCAGAAGGGGTTGCTGGCTGTCGCGACCTTCACCCGCGACGGGCGCCTGCCGGGCGGGTGGTGCAGTCGCGCGCCCGTCAGGTTCGCCCCGCGAAGGTCCGCATGCTTCAGGTTGGCGCCCCGAAGGTCCGCGCCTGAGAGGTTCGCCCCGCGAAGGTCGGCGAAGCGCAGGTCGGCGCGGCGCAGATTGGCCTTGCGCAGGTCGCCGTGGTGCTTCACGCGGCCGCGCAGCCGGGCTCCCACGCACTTGGCCCCACGGGTGAGGGTGCAGGTGCGCTTCTTGCCGTTCACGCCGTAAGTGTGGGTCTTGTCCCAGGTGCCCGAGGTCGCGGCACCGACAACGTTCGGAAAAGTCACCCCCGGCGGGGGCCCCGCGCTCGCGCTGCCCGCCACTCCGAGGGCGACGGCTGCGGTGATGGTCAGGGCAAGCAGGCGGGAGATCATGCGCCTGAGAATACCGCGCCGCCCCGCCCCCGCTAGGTCGGGCAGGCGTAGGGGGTGTCACCGCCCCAAGTGCCCGCCACGCTGCCGTTGGGGCAGGTGGTTGTGTTCCAGGTGACGCCGGTCAGGTTAGCCCCGCCCAGGTCCGCGCCGAACAGGTTTGCGTGGAATAGGTTCGCACCGGTCAGGTCCGCGTTGGTCAGGTTCGCATCGGTCAGGTCCGCGTTGGCCAGGCCGGCTCTGGACAGGTTCGCACCGGTCATGTTCGTGCTGGCCAGGTCCGCGAGGGTCAGGTCCGCGTTGGTCAGGTCCGCGAAGCTCAGGTTCGCGTTGTTCAGGTGTGCGCCGGCCAGGTCCGCGCCGGCCAAGTTCGCCCCCTTCAGGTCCGCGCCCCCACAGAACGGATCGCAAAGCAAGTCGTTGCCCCGCTTCGCCTTCTTTCCGTTCACCGGAGTGGCGTACTGAAGCTTCGCCCACTTCAGGTTCGCCCCGCGAAGGTCGGCGTTTTTCAGGTTGGCGCTGCGAAGGTCAGCCCCCTGGAGGTTCGCCCCGCGAAGGTCGGCGAAGCGCAGGTCGGCGCGGCGCAGGTTGGCCTTCCTCAGATCGCCGTGGTGCTTCACCTTGCCCCTGAGCTTGGCCCCAACGCACTTGGCCCCACGCGTGAGGGTGCAGGTGCGCCTCTTGCCGTTCACCCCGTACGTGTAGGTGGTGTCCCAGGTGCCGGTGACGATGAACTGGGTCGGCCCCATCGTACGATTGCCACCCCGCTGGTTCAGCGCGCTCGCGCTCCCCGCCACTCCGAGGGCTAAGGCGGCGGTGACGATCAGGGCGAGAAGCCGGGAGATCATGCCGGGAGGCTAGCGGCCCGCCCCTCCCGGCTGATGCCCCGCCCCCGCTAGGTCGGGCAGCCGGTGTAGGTCACGGTGCCGTCGGGGCAGACGGTGTGGTACCACGTGACGCCGGTCAGGTTCGCGTCAGTCAGGTTCGCCCCGGTCAGGTTCGCGTGGTACGCGTCCGCGTAGGACAGTTTCGTGCGGACCAGGATCGCGTGGGACAGATTCGCGTAGTACAGGTTCGCGTAGGACAGGTTCGCGCCTGACAGGTTCGCGCCCACCAGGTTCGCGCCGTCCAGGTCCGCGCCTACACAGTTCGGCAAACATGACGGCGTCTGGTTGCCCCGCTTCGCTTGCTTCCCGTGCACCGGCCGCGCGTACTGGAACTTCGCCCCCTTCAGGTTCGCCCCGCGCAGGTCCGCGTGCTTCAGGTTGGCGCTGCGAAGGTCAGCGCCCTGCAGGTTCGCCCCGCGAAGGTCAGCGAAGCGCAGGTCCGCCCGGCGCAGATTGGCCCCCCGCAGGTCGCCGTGGTGCTTCACACGGCCGCGGAGCTTCGCTCCCACGCACTTGGCCCCACGGGTGAGGGTGCAGGTGCGCGTCTTGCCGTTCACCGAG
>Ga0255776_10004660_pt1 | contig 14444 bp, 12 predicted proteins | sample 071ome_19_FD_179974 | JGI IMG/M metagenome (GOLD analysis project Ga0255776, IMG submission 179974) | Coastal salt marsh microbial communities from the Groves Creek Marsh, Skidaway Island, Georgia - 071413AT metaG (version 2) | ecosystem: Environmental > Aquatic > Marine > Intertidal zone >... | reverse complement strand
GCCTTGGTTTGAGACCACGGTAGTCTAACTAAACTTAATCCACGTACCTGTGGTATGATATCTGATTGCGATAAATCAAGCTTTAAAGTGTCCTCAAGGACGGTTCCTTCCTGGTTAGTCCCAGAGCTTAGGTCGGACCATGCCGGGGAAACAGGGGCGATTTTTATCTATAAAGGGATCTTGGCTGTTACTAGGTGTGAGGAGATTCAAAATTTTGCTTTGCGCCATTTAGAAACCGAGCAAAAACACCTTCAGCGCTTTGATGAAATTTTGGACTCTGGGATTAAAAGTAGGGTTTTGCCGCTCTGGCGTTTGGCGGGTTTTCTAACTGGAGCGATCCCCGCAATTTTTGGGTCCCAGGCGGTCTACCATACGATTGAGGCCGTCGAGGCTTTCGTTAAGAGCCATTATCAGCAGCAAATTGAACGATTAAAAGCTGAAGAAATAAAATTATCACCTGCTTTGATGGAAATTAAGAGAATCCTGGAAGAATGTCAGGAAGATGAGATAAATCATCTTGAAGAGTCCAAAGAAAAATTATCTGAGAAGGTAGGTTTTTTTACCAGATTCTGGGGTCATATGGTTGGGTTTGGGTCTGCAGCTGCAGTTAGGATCGTTCGGTTGATATGACTTTTAATATACTGACCAATCCGGATTTAAGCCGTTTAAGTGCTATCGCAAGGTTTGAAGCGATGCTTCCCAAACTTGGCAAGTCTTATGCGGCTAACCGTAATTTTGATCGGGGAAGGGGCCTTCACAACGCCGTTACAACTCTATCTCCTTGGGTCCGGCATAGGGTGGTTTTAGAACAAGAGATTGTAAGCGGGGTTTTAGCGGCGCACGGCTTCTTAAAAGCCGAGAAATTCATACAGGAAGTGTTCTGGCGTACTTATTGGAAAGGTTGGTTAGAAATGAGGCCGTCGGTGTGGACGGAGTATCTCTCGGAGCGGGACCAAGCGTTAGGGGATATGGAGAAGAATAAGGATCTATCAAATGCTTTGGCAGGGGAAACCGGGATTGACTGCTTCGACTATTGGGTTCGCGAATTAAAAGAAACAAATTACCTTCATAACCATGCTCGCATGTGGTTTGCGAGCATTTGGATTTTTACTCTTAAATTGCCATGGACTATTGGTGCAGATTTATTCATGCGCTTTTTACTTGATGGGGATCCTGCATCAAATACGTTGTCTTGGCGGTGGGTAGCTGGTTTGCAAACACAAGGTAAAAACTACCTTGCTCGTGCAGATAATATAAAAAAATACACCGAAAGACGTTTTGATCCCAAAAATAAACTAGCAACTTTTGCCGATCCGATAGGTTTATCCGTTCACCCGGATCCCATCAGGCTAGAGTTTTCAGAAGTCGTTGATCCCGGAATTCCCTCTCTTCTTTTGGTTCATGAAGAGGACTTAGGTCTCGATAGTTTGGGAATTCTTGCAGAAGATCTTGTTGGGGTGGCTATAATTCCATCGGCGGATGGTCGCGCGGCAGGAGGGGTGTCTGAAAGTGTATCAAGGTTTGTCGCTAAAGGACTCAAAGACGCTGTAAATAATTTCTTGAGTAATTCAAATGTTCCCAAATATGTCGGTACAGATCCAGGCTTAATTAAAGCACTTTATTCTCAAACTCGTGCTCAAAGGTTAGTCACAGCCTATGCGCCAATCGGACCGACGAGGGCTTTACTGGATCAACTAGAGGTTGCCATAGGCGATCCTATTCAAAGAGTTACGAGACCTTGGGATCAAGAATGTTGGCCCCATGCAGAAAAAGGTTTCTTTGGCTTTAAGAAAAAAATTCCTTCCTTAATACAAGCTTTGTGCTCTTAACGTCCTCCAAAGGGCCAAGGTAATTCTATAAATTCCTGTAATAACCCAGGTGGAAAATCACGATTCAGGACTCCCGCTAAAAACAGCAACCCTCCCAAGCCACAGGTAGTCATTACAATAATCTTTTGCCAACTGACCCCAGCATGGAATCTCAAAAACAGAATAAAAAATAAAGCTAAGGCAATAACAAAGCCGACGAGTGAAGTAAAAATTAGTAAAGAGACAAACCATGCAAGCATGGGCCAGAGGCCATGAGGTGCTTTGGCGTCTTCACCTCGGATTTCTCCATCGGCCAGAATAGGATCAGTTGGGGGTGCTAAGATCATTTCTCCTAAGATCAACATGCTTCCGATAAAAGCGACCCCTGTGACGACGGCCGGAAATACCTTGTCGCTGAGAACGTCAACACTGAGGGAGTCTATAAACATCACGGCAAAGAAAAGGGTGATTATACCGCACATAACTGTCGGAGCTGTTTTACTCCAAGTCGGTGGTTCGGTTTTTTCTGCGTGGATCTGTTTGTTCTGTCTAGCTCCCAGCCACACAGAGACCACGGTGATAATAAAAATGGTGATGACGACTGGCGAGAAAATATATTCGAAACCTTCCGATAAGCTCCTGCCAAAACGGGTAATCGCTATCTGGGTTAGCTGATTCGTATAAGCCTCTGCTTGATCTGCGAGCACAAATCCGATCAGGAAAGCAGGGCGAGGCCAATCAAATCTCCGCATGAAAATGCCAATTATACCCACCCCAACTAGGGCAGCTAAATCCCACAAGGTTTGTTTGGACTGGAAGGCTGCAAAGGCGATCATCATAAATAGAAAGGGAACCAAAAGCGGGAAATATATTGTCGTTAATTTTGCTATTGACCCTGATAGGAAAAGACAAAGCCCCGCACCAATAACGTTAGCGAGCGCAAGCGACCAAACAACCGTGTAGGTAAGAGGAAGGTTTGTGGTCACCATTTGGGGACCAGCCTCATGGCCGAGAAGAATAAGCCCCCCGATAAAGACAGCCATAGAACCGGATCCTGGGATTCCAAATAGAAGAGTCGGCACTAGTCCGCCACCTTCTTTTGCATTATTAGAAGATTCTGGTCCTATAACGCCTCGTATTTCGCCTTTTCCGAAATTTTCCCTGTCTTTGGTTGTCTGAACTGTGTGGCCGTATGCAATCCAATCGACTACCGATCCTCCAAGACCAGGTATGACACCGACAATTACGCCAATTGCTGCGCATCTAAGCGAAAGCCACTTTGAGACCCACCAATCTTTTAGACCCTCCATCCACCCGGCGCCCAGGGCAGAGTCCTTTGATATCGCTCGGTTTTGTCGCAATAAAGAGATTATTTCAGGTATGGCAAAAATACCCAAGCCGACAATTACCAGCTGAAAACCATCCTGGAGGTACCAACTGCCAAAATCCATTCTTGGTGATCCTTGGGCAGGGGCTTCTCCGATCGCGCCAAATGCCATTCCAAGGCCGGCCGCGACAAGCCCCTTCAACAAGCTTCGTCCTGCAAGGACGCCGACCATTGAGAAGCCTAGAATCGTCAGCATTAATAATTCAGGTATCCCAAAGGCTAGAACAATGGGACGGGCGATTATGATGAAGAATGTAAGAATTACCGCACCAAAAAGGCCACCGAATAATGAGGAGACGAATGCGGCTGATAGGGCGCGCGCCGCTTGCCCTTTCCTAGCTAGTGGAAATCCATCTAAAACTGTAGCCTGGGATGAGCTTGAGCCGGGTATGCCCATCAGGACTGATGCAAAGGTATCGGAAGTAGGTATCACGGCGACGAGCCCCACCATCATTGCTAAACCCGACACTGGGTCCATACCGTATAAGAACGGCAAAACCAAGCTCAGACCAGCGATGCCTCCAAGTCCTGGGAAAACGCCTACAGATAGGCCCAATAAAACTCCTATGGCCAACCATCCGATTTGGGTAGGCGTAAAGATAAGCGCGAAGGCCTCATTAAGAGCGGGGAGGGCGGTTGCGAAAACTTCCAATTGCTCAGCTCCTCAAAAAGAGAGCGGCATCATGGCCGCTCTCTTTAGATGTCCATGTGCGATAAGTTTATTTTAACTTTACACCAAATCGATCAGTAAGCCATTTCTTAACCCATGCGGTTGCTTGAGGGTCGACTTCTGTTGCCAATTTCTTGTACTTAGCTGCTTGTGCGCCTGTAGCCTGCGGATAGACACCTAATCGCTTTTTGGAGATTTTGCCAAAATCAGCACGGGCAACGACCCGTTTGAAAGCGTTACTATATGTTTCAACCGTTTCTTTTGATGCGGATTTTGGCAGAAAAACCATTTTCTGCGCGGCGAAACCTGCGATAAAGAACGCCTTCCAAGCTTCCCAAGCAGGTCCTGAGGGATCTTTACCATTCACACGCTTATACTCTTCTTTAAATGTCGGAACATTGGGGAAGGTGGGGTCGCGAACGATATTCCCGTCAGCGTCTAGGGCTCCCCAGGTCATCATTGCTTCCGCTTTTCCTGCCTTTACGAGAGGTCTGACTTTAGAGAGAAATGCAGGTGCGGTTTGATAGTCAATGTTTGCTTCACCTCTTTCAAACATCAGGCGACCTGTTCCCCGACTTTTTACGCCAAAGACTGGGTCTACGGTTAGGCCTAACATTTGCCAGGCCAGAATGGGGATTAAATCGAGACGGGTGGCTCCCTGGGATCCAAAAATGAACTTTGTTCCTTTGATCGAATTTGGATCTTTTTTCCATTTAGCAACCATTGCTGGGCTCATATAGGCTACACCACCGGTTGCCGTTCCCAGCACTACCTGCCAGTCCCGATAGTCATATTTTACACGACGATCCCCAAGAATATAGGGGAATTGGGTCGATCCGGAGGAGCCGAAAATTGTCAGCCCATCACCTTTTGCTCTGGAATGAAACCAATTTGCCCCTTTGGTTGATCCAGCTCCTGGCATGTTTTTTACGACAACAGTTGGCTTGCCGGGAAGCGCCTCAGACAGAAGAGGCGCATAAAAACGGGCCCACTTATCTGAACCGCCGCCAGTTGAGAATGGGATTACAAACTCAACTGTTTTTCCGGCCAGATTGATTTCTGCAGATGTCGGTGTTGATAAAGTCGCTGAAAAGACAGTGGCTGCTGCTAGGGTAATCCCAACAGCCGTATATTTTGCTCTTAATTTCATAGTTTTCTCCCAGTTTTTAATCTTTATTTGGACTTGTCGAATACGTTTTTTATGCCTTTTTGGATGTAATTTTAACTATGGGTTTTTTGTCTCCGTCTATAGAAAGACCTCTCCTCTCATTATTAAGCGAGCCGTTCGTAATAATCCAGCCTTCGCTACTGTTAGAGTATCTCCCTCACCGGCCATTTCGAGCCTTACATCAATCTGCCCTGATGGGTGTTCTATTTTAAAATCTCGAGGATTAGAGGAACTTTTTTTAGACAGTTCAAATGCAATAGTTCCAGGAACCGATGCGGCAGATGCGACGCAGATCGCTCCAGTAACTGCGTGCGCGGCATGCAGTTTCCAGGGCATGAAATATCGAGAACAAATGTCACCACCTTCCTTGGGCTCGGCAAGTAATCCCACCTTTGGAATTACAGATTCGGAAACATCACCTAGACCCATCCGTTCTCCCGCTTGCAACCGAAGTGGTTCCATCATTTCGAAAAGCTTTTTGTTCTCGGCTATTTCATCGCGGGATTCATATCCTGTGATGCCAAAATCTGTTGCTCTGAATAAAATCATCGGCATTGCGACATCAACACAGCTTGCGTCGATACCGTCAATTTTTTCTATCACTTTGCCGGTGGGAAGAAGGCCAGAGGTCTTTGAACCACAGACATCAGTGAAATTTAAAAAAATGGGTGCGGATGAACCGGGAACCCCATCGATTTCAGCAGAGCCTTGGTAATTAACACGTTTATTTGGTGTCTGAACGACAGCTTCAATCATGCTTTGTGTATTTACATTGTAAATATTGACTTTTGTTTCACCCTCTTCAGCGGAAACTAGACCTGTTTCAATCGCATAGGGACCTATTCCAGCAAGCATATTGCCGCAGGATGGGTTGGTATCTACGATTCCAGCCTCGATTCCTACTTGCGCAAATAGATAATTGACGTCAGTGCCGGGTTGATCAGATTTTGAGACGATTGCGACTTTACTCGTCAATGGATCTGCTCCCCCCAATCCGTCAATTTGCCTTACGTCAGGTGAGCCCATCACATTTAAGAGAACCTTATCCCGTTCCGCTTCATTACCAGGAAGGTCATCGGCGTTAAAATAAGGGCCTCTGGACGTGCCTCCGCGCATAAAAAGGCACGGGATTGTTCGCGATTTTGGATCCAGCGTATCCATTTATCTCTCCTAGTTAAGGTCTGGGCCTTCAACCGTACCAAGTGTTATTAGCGCTTGTTCAACAAAACTCTCTGATATCACGTCTGATCGGCTAACTTTTGTCAGCTCAGGGTTTAAATCATAAAATAGACGCATCTCATCTTGCCAATGAGCCAGAGAGAGTTCTCCATTTACGGCAAAGCCACCAGATGCACTCTCCTGCTGCCAAATTTTATGAACCTCTTCTGGGGAGACTTCAACGGATACGTTGTGCTCATAAACGGTTTTAAAGGCCTCAAAGTCATCATTGAGAGCACGGGAAGCTCTAATCATTCCCCTTGTCAATCTATGCAGCTCTTCTGAGTGCTCTGAAACATATGTATCTGAGGTCGCTAATACTCCGTGTGGTTGAACGGGAACAAGGTCTTTTAATTGTGCAAATCCAAGAAGATTGTGAAGTGTATTTGAGGGATCTGCATTTAGAGATATCGCTTCCTCAACACGAATTAACGATACGTCGATGGTGCCATTCAACAAGCGCTCGATTCTCTCAGGGGGCGGCCCCACCGCTTGCCAGTCAATTTCCGTTTCGGGGATGTTAAGGCTTTTGACGAGAAGTCGGGCCATGTGATGACTAAGGGCGCCAAACCCATCAAGTGCCCAAGAAACGCCCTTAAGGTCCCCAGTCGATTTAATTTCTTTCTGAACAACGAGGTTTTGAGCCAGAGATCGAGCCATGGAAACGATAATCTTTAGAGGTTTTCCCTCAGATCGAAATCGTAGGGCAGGGCCTAAACCACCATACGCCACGTCAACAACATCATCCATTACCGCCTGCATGGCGGCTACACCGCCATGCACCGGGGTCCACGTAACATCTAAACCTTCATCTTCCCAGAGACCAAGATGTGTTGCCGCCGCACAGGAAAGGTCATCTACACCGAAAGTGGGTCCTGAACCCGCGGCTAATCTAATAGGTAATTTTGTCATGGTGTCACCATCGTATCTAAGTGGATATGAATAGATTCTTTTCCGTCGTCGAGTTCTCTGCCGAGCATTTTTACTGCCGTTTCAGCCTCACCAAGAGGGAATGCGTGAGTGCTTAGCGGCGCTAGTTCTTTCCATTCGTCGGTTAATATATCAACAGCCTCAGCCGTATCTTCCCAGTCAGAAGATAAAACTCCAAGAAAAGAAATCTCGTTAAAAAGAAGCTTATCTGTGAAGAAATTCGTCACAGCATTATGGGTTTTTACGCCCGCGTTAACAAAGGTCCCACCTTTTTTTAGCATTTCTATCCCTTGGATAATTGGATCGGTCGCTCCCATTGAGACATCCAAAACAATATCCGCCTTCTCTCCACCAGTTTCAGCAATCACTCGGGAGACTGGATCTTCTGCGGTGACATCTATTGTGGTGTCGGCCCCAAGCTTTTTGGCTAACTCTAGCCGATAAGCGTCTTTGTCAGTGCCCGTACATATAATTTTTCCTGCGCCAATTTTTTTGGCGACAGCCACAGCAAGAAGACCTCGTTGGCCGGGTCCTTCAACGACGATGGTCTGGCCTGGTTGAAGGTTTGGTTTTTTCCACGCCCATCGAACGGCGTTAGATAGTGGATTGAAGAGACTCATTGGGCCAGTCGGAATGTTATCTGGGACTTTGTGAAGTCTGGCATTGGGATGCAAGTATAGATGTGACGCGTAGCCCCCCCAAAGATGTGGCTCAAGATCAAAACCGATACGAATGCCATATCCTAAATTTTCGCTACAAAAAATGGGTCTGCCATCCCTGCAAGCAAGGCATTGTCCACAAGGAATAGAAGTCTCAACTATGACTCGATCACCTTCATTCACACCCCATTTTTTCTGGGCCTCGGGTCCTAACTTTTCAACAAATCCCATTATTTCGTGACCAAGGGTCATTGGGAGTTGGCCGTGAATTGTTCCGATAAAATGACCATCATATTGCTCATAATCGGTTCCGCAGAGGCCAGCGCATTCCATCCGAAGAAGCCCATCATTTGGCCCAATTTCAGGTAGTGGCACTTCACGAAGCTCAAAAGTCCGCTTAGCTGTGAGTACTGAAGCATACGCAGAGTTGGTCACGGTTTCTCCCCTAATTTTTTACGTTAAACTTATTCCTTAAATGTGAAATCTCCAACCGCCCTTTTCCGTTTCATAGCTCTCCGTTAGTTTAAAGAAAAAAGGGAGGTATCAATGGCTTCAGGGTCGAAGGTAGCGATAATAACGGGATCCAGCTCTATTACAGGCATTGGTGCAGAGTGCGCGCTGGCCTTATCCAGGGTTGGTTATAACGTTGTAATTAATTATTCGAGTAATGCGGGTGGTGCGGAGGAAACAGCTAATCTTTGTCGGAAATCTGGAAACGAGGCGATAGTTTTTCAAGCCGATGTTTCCAACGACACCGAGTGTCGACGGATGGCACAAGCGGCTATGGATCAATGGGGAAGAATTGACGCGTTGGTAAATAATGCGGCCTACACCCGGCCAAACCCAATGGCAGACCTTGAAGGGCTGACCCCCGATGATTTTCATAAATCTTTTTCCATTAATGTCATTGGTACTTACCAGATGACGCGGGCGGCTCAGCCCCACCTGAAGGCGGCAGGTGATAGCGCGGTTGTCAATATTTCTTCTATAGGTGCCTGGCGATCAAATGGATCATCAATGGCCTATACGAGTTCAAAGGGAGCTCTGAACACGATGACTATTGGGCTTGCCAGAGTGCTTGCGCCGGAAACCCGAGTTAACTGTATATGTCCGGGAGGTCTCCTGGGTAATTGGACCCGGAAAATTATGAGTGAAGAGGGCTACCAAAAGAGAGTTGAGGAGGCAGAGACTAAATATCCATTGCGTCGGCCCGTATTACCGGTAGATGTTGCGGAGACAGCGCTTTGGCTAATTACTGCAGCGAAAACAATGACGGGAGAAGCAATTCGAATGGATTGCGGGCAACATTTATTGTAGTGACTTTAGACACTAAAATTTTGATCCAATTCAAGAGAGAGTGAACGATGAGTGACGCAGATGAGACATTGGACGTTTATCAACGCCAAGGTCTGGGTGCGCGGATGGGTTTTGGAAAAAAACCTGCATTAGTAATAGTTGATTTTATTAATGGATTTAATGATCCAGATGCCTTTGGAGGAGGCAATATTCAGTCCGCGATTGACCATACTGAAAAACTTTTGGCCACCGCCCGTCATCATGACTTGCCAATTGTATACACATCTCACTGCTATGCTGAGGACGGTAGTGAAGACGGTGTGTTTAATCTCAAAATGCCAAGCCTCAGAGATGGCCTGAAAAAGGGGACGGAGGCAGTTGAAGTTGTTGAGCAGCTGAAGCCCCGCCCGGGCGAGCGAGTTATTGAAAAACAATATCCCTCCGCTTTTTTTGGAACAGACCTTGGTGGTTGGTTAGCTCAAAGAGGCGTTGACACGGCGTTGGTAACTGGTTGCACAACGTCTGGTTGTGTTCGGGCCACGGTTGTTGATGCTATGGGAATGGGTTTTAGGCCTATCGTTCCAAGGGAATGTGTCGGTGATCGTGCAGAAGGACCGCATGAGGCGAACTTGTTCGACATGGATCAAAAATATGCAGATGTGATGTCTTTAGACGAAGTGCTACAATCTTTGGACGAGCTGGCTCCTGGGCAAACGGAAGGTAATCAAAATGACTGATTCATTGGGCTGGCGAAAGAAGTTCGCAGTTGTCGCTCCATCGACCAATACATCGGTTCAACCTGAGTTCGATGAAATGCGCCCAAGAGGCGTAACTAATCATTTCTCTCGAGTCTGGATCCCGGATGATCCGGTTGAGAGCGATGATGACTTTAATAAGTTGATGGAGAATATCCGGGCAGAATTGGATAATGCTGTTGAACGTGTTCTCACTTGTCGACCAGATTACCTTGTTATGGGTATGTCGTCAGAGACATTTTGGGGTGGGTTGAAAACAAGCATTGAGCTTAAACGACGAATGAAGGAATTATCTGGTTTGCCCGTGGCGATGGGATCTGACGCTTGTAGGGCGGCATTGTCGTGTTATGGCGACATCAAACGTATAGCGGTCCTTACACCCTATTGGCCGGTTGGAGATGAGAATGTTCGGACGTTCTTCACAGATTGTGGTTTTGAGGTCGTTCGCCTGAAAGGTCTGAAATGCATTGGACCCGTGGAGATTGCTCATGCTAGCCCTTCGGAATTAGTAGCCGGCATGAAAGAGTTAGATGGGGAAGATGTTGATGCGATTGTCCAGGTTGGAACTAATTTGGCAATGGCTCGATTAGCAGGGATCGCTGAATTGTTCTTTGAAAAACCTGTTTTGGCAATTAATACGGCGACTTATTGGTATGCGCTTAGAGATTCTGGGATAGATGATCCAGTTGATGGTTTTGGGTCTCTTTTGGCCGACCATCGTGAGATTCCTCAGGCATTCTTGAAGATAAGAGAAGAGTAGTATTATTCGCTCCTCGATGCTGGTAGTGGCTTGGCTCGTTCTTGGTTTAGTAATTTTATACGGTGCGATGTTTAGCTATCTTTGGTGGTTTCAGAGAGATTTGATCTATCGCCCTGACTCCATTCGACCGACCTCTAAAGACTACGCAAGGTTTGGAGTTAAAGAGGTCAAAATCCGAACCGAGGATGGGTTGGACTTGCTGGCGTGGTGGTTTCCACCCAAACGTTCAGAGGCTCCCGTTTTTCTCTATCTCCATGGTAATGCAGGCAATTTAGGGTACAGGGCTGAAAAGATAGGCACTTATATTTCTGAGGGGTTAGGTGTATTGTTGCTGGCTTGGCGGGGTTATAGCGGCAATCAGGGTGCTCCCTCTGAAAACGGGCTTTACGAAGATGGAAGGGCCGCCTATGGCTGGCTTAAATCTCAAAAGATCAAAGAAGAAAAAATTGTTCTTTATGGAGAGTCTCTTGGAACAGGTATTGCGGTTCATCTTGCATACAAAGGGATGGGAACCGCTTTAATACTGGAAACACCTTTTTCCTCTTTGCCTGAAGCGGCACAGTCTCACTATCCATTCTTTCCCGCAAACTGGATTGTGAAAGATAAGTTTGACTCCCTTTTAAAAATCGGAAGGCTGGAACAGCCGATTCTGATAGGGCATGGAAAAAAGGATTATGTGATCCCATTCCGTTTGGCTGCTAAGCTTTTCAAAGCGGCACCTGAGCCAAAAAAATTTAGTGTTTATGAAGAGGCGGGGCACAATAATCTTGCAGAGTTTGGATGGCCATCTGTGGTTATAAATTTTTTGAATGAACATATCTCTGCTGTTCAAGACCCCAATAAATAAGAAAAAAAGATTTTTGGGTCTCTTAACAGGACGATCCTAATTTATTCTTCTTAACCTCAACAATAAGATGAGCATGCCGATGCTAAGGGCGGTAAGGAGAAATAATGAAGAGTCGAAATTTCCAGTCAATTCTGCCGCCGCACCCATGCTTATAGGTCCTAGTGCCCCTCCGATTTCTGCGACCGAAAAATAGAGCCCGCTAACCGCGCCAACACGCTCCGGAGGAATGGAGTCGTGATCCATTAAGGTCAATATTAAAATACTCGTCATGGCTCCGCGGCAGATACCTTGCAATACCACACCGAAGGCTATTAAAGGCGTGTAGGCAGACCATATTAGAAGAGAGCCGGCGGCTGCGGAGAGCACTAAAAATAATAATATGGGAAACCGTCTTTCTTTATTGGCGAGCTTTGGCAACGTCAGAGAGGCTAGCATTCCGAAGACTGTGGGTATCGATGCCCAATATCCTGCCTCAGAGGCCGTCATCCCATAGCTTTTCAAGATAGTTGGAAGCCAATTATTTAGCCCATGGTTAAAGGCAAGAATGAAAACCCCCATTGTCACTATTATTCTAACGGCCGGCAGGCTGATTAATTCTCTAAAAACTTCAAGAAAAGGTTGCTTTTTCTCTGCGGCAAGTAATTTTTCTTTTTCTTTGCTAGCTGGATGTAGGTTCACGGCCAACCAAATGAATCCTGCAATGAGAACAAAGATGGAGTAAGCGAAAAGTAGAACTCTCCAATCATCTCCCAGAGCTGGCAGGAAGTAACTGTTTGTCAGCGAAAGAGCAGAAATACCGCCTAGGGCATTACCAGTAAAATATATGCCAATAGCCAAACCTCGATTCTGGCCGCTAAACCATATACTTATAACCTTTGGTGCACCTGACGAGATAAGTGGTCCGCCAATCCCAAAAATTACAACAGAAAGAAAAAGTTCGATATAATTCTCAGAAATTGCCCTCAAAGCCCCCGAGGCTGAGATGAGTAGAATTGCTATAAATAGCATCCGCTTTGGACCATATTTATCTAGGAGCGCGCCGCATGGGGCAGATGAGGCAATGTAAATTAGCGGCCAAGCCCCTAATATTGTGCCCATCGATGCGTGATCTAGTCCTAAATCCTTTTCCACTTGATAAACAATCGGAGCGAGCGACGCGACCGTTAATCCAAAGGAAAAATAGAGGAACCAGACACCTGCCAGCATCGCCCATCGCCAGGGTAGCGGCGGAGCACTCTCAGTTTTGTCGTTTTCGGCGGAGGAGGTGGCGAGTGCCATACGGCTATTTATCTGCTTTAAGATAGGTTTGAACGGCTTCCGGAGTATCAAGATCGAGTATTACCGCATTATCGTTCATTTCTACGTCCACCACATAATCGTCATACTCCCCAATTAAATGGCGAGCCCCAACATCCCCGGAGACTTCGGAAATTGATGAAAAAAAACGTTTATGCCATAAAACGGGATTGCCTCTTTTTCCTTCACTGGTCGGAACGCAAATTAACTTGTTCTCGTCCGGTTTGAAGGCTTCCATAAGAAGATTAAGGTGGCTTGGATTGACGCTCGGCATATCTCCAAGCATGATCAATGCGCCCTCAATGCTCTCGGGTAAGGCATTTACTCCGGCTTTCAGCGAGGAGCTTAATCCCTGAGAATATTGAGAATTTTTTACCAGTTTGAACTTAAGTCCATTGAGTGCGTTTTCGAGTTTTTTAGATTGATATCCGGTGACGACGAAGATCCTGCTGATCCCAGTTTGCATAACTGCTTCTACCGCGTGGCGGACCATTGGCTTCCCATCAATCTTAATCAACATCTTATTTTCTTTTCCCATCCTACGGGACTGCCCGGCTGCAAGTATGATTGCTGCTAGATTTTTACGTTCTGTTGGCATTTGAGTTTCATTATGTTTTCGAGGCATTGGCCGAGTAGGAATTTCTTTCAATAATCCGCCTACGCCCATCGCAGTTATATCTTTACTTCCAACCGAGATGCCGGCGGCTAATCTTTGTAGAATCCAGTCGAAACCATGCAGTCTGGGTGATCTTGCAGATCCAGGTATCCCGAGGATGTCCATAGTTTTTAGGTTTGCTAATAGAAGCAGATTTCCAGGATCTACTGGCATTCCGAAGTGCTCTAATTTTCCTCCGGCTTTAAGAACAGCTTGCGGCACAATATCCCGCCGGTCGGTTATAGCAGATGCCCCCAAGATAAGCAGCGTTGTGATTTTTCTTCGATGCATCTCCAAAATTGCCGCGGTGATTTCTGTTTCTTCATGCCCACATATTATTTCATGGCAGAAATCAGATCCGAGCGCGTCAATTCGATTTTGGGTTGCCTGATGAGCTTTCTCGATAAGACTATTTTTAAAACCGGGAAAAGTAGTTTGAATTAAACCAACACGAAGCTTCTTAAAGGGGTGTATCTTAAAAGGCTGATTTTGATTTATTTTGTCGCAGCATGCCGAAACAATTTTATCAGATACACCAAAAGTTATTATTTTCACTGTTGCCGCGATATCGCCTGTCTTTAGAACGGTATTAGTGCCGACGGTCGAGATCGTGATTGCTTCGTTTTTTTGGTTTAGGTTATCTATAATTTTTCTATCAATTTGAATTACCCCATCACGCGTTGCGATAAGGTTGCATCGGCCGGTTCCGGCGCGACCAGTCCTGAAGCCACTGGATTTAAGAGCTTTCGCCAATCTTTGCGCAGCTTTATTTTCGTCAAGGTCATTCTCGGAAAGCCTAGCGACAACGAGGCTGTTAACACCATGTTCATCGAGATATTTAATATCTCCAGATTTAAGGACAATTCCTTTCTTGAGGGTCCTCGCACCTATTCGAATACTGTGCGCTAGGATTGCGCCCCGGGCCTTGCTTAACGGTGTATCACCAAATTTCACGCCGCTGCCGCCTTGTCCTCTCGGGCGTGAAGTGTGGCGGT
>Ga0255776_10004658_pt1 | contig 14450 bp, 11 predicted proteins | sample 071ome_19_FD_179974 | JGI IMG/M metagenome (GOLD analysis project Ga0255776, IMG submission 179974) | Coastal salt marsh microbial communities from the Groves Creek Marsh, Skidaway Island, Georgia - 071413AT metaG (version 2) | ecosystem: Environmental > Aquatic > Marine > Intertidal zone >... | reverse complement strand
CTCGGCCGCCAGCCCTACGAGTCGCGCGCGGATATCGGAACCGGCATAGCGATGCAGGGGCGACGAGCCTGCGCCTGTGCCGCGATTATGCGACGTCAGGCGCGGCGTCATGCCCCCGCCGCTGTAATGCCGTTCCGACCATCCTTCGGTCGGCGACGCTGCGTTGCGAGATGGGGCCGGGTCGTCCGTGTCGATCCAGATGCCGTCAAGATGTTCGATCAACGGCCAGTCGAGCACATCCATCCAGATCACAGGCTCTTTGCTGTCGTTGCCGTGCCCGTGCCACGTGCCGTTCGGCGTTAGGATCAGATCGCCCCGCGCCGCCCTGAGCCGTTCGCCCTCCACCGTCGTATAGCCGCCTTCCGTCGACAGGATTGTACGGCTGGCATTGGGGCTGTGCATGTGGGTTTCGGCAACGTCGCCCGCCTTGTAGATCGACACCGCCACGCGGATCGTATTGGTCACCCGGAGTGCGCCGCCGAGGCCGGGGTTGAGCAGGAGGAACTGCTGCCGGTCAGTAAATTCGAGCGGCGCGATCTCCGCGATGCGGTGCAGGTAGGGTTCGATTTTCTCCCAGCGCCACAGGCAGGGGACGGGTTTGAGGACCGGCGGGGGAGGACGCACCGTACCGGCGCCAGCCGGCGCCGCATGCGGAGCCTCGTCCGCACCGTGCGACCATGGGCTGCGCTGTGGCGCGTTGGCGCGTGTCCGAAGCCAGATATTGAGCGGAGCAGCCTCCTCGTTCAGCCGTTCCATTTCCGCCAGAATGTCCGGCGGCAGGGCGGGGTCAGCCAGCGTGACGTTGCTGTCGCGTTGCATAGATGTTTCCCGATTTTTCCGGAAGTCTATCTCCGTTCCGCCTTGCCGGTCCATCCGGTAAGGAACTCCGGTCTGGATAGATACAAATTTCGGGAATTTTTTGATAAATGAAAATAAATATTCGTAAAAATTAAAGTAATAAAAATTACCGGTTTAATAATTATAAATAAAAACAGCATTTTATTTCACCTGTTGTTATTGGTCCGGGAAAATATTCCTGGCTCATGTAGAGCGGAGGTCCGATGACAGAAATGTCGATCCGTCCGGGGGGATCGCTCCCCGCCGCCGAAGAACGAGTGGCGGACGCGGCGCGTCTTGCCGCCGCCATGGGTAAGGCTGCGCCCGGCAGAGTTCGAAACCTGTCGGTTACGGGGATCAGTATCTCCGCAGACCGCCTGAATATCGCGCTTGCGGGCACCTTCGCCGGCGAAGCCCGGGCCCATGCCTCAGCGGCAAGCAATGCGACCGAGGGGATCGCGCAGCTTCAGACAACCGATGCCGCGCTCGCTCAGATTGAGGAACGCCTGTCCGCTCTCGATGCACTTGCCGCCCAGGCGGGGGAAGAAGGCCTTTCCGATCGGGATCTCGCCCGGCTCGATATTTCGTTCCAGGTTGCCAAGGCCGAAATCGATACCATCGCTACACAGGCGGAATTCAACGGTCAGGCCGTTCTGCAGGGCGATGGCGCCGGCGGTCCAATGGAGGTCGATTTCCGGGTTGGTACCGGAGTTGAAGATGCCGATTCTGTGTCCGTATCCATCGGCGCCGCTTCAGTCGAGGGTCTCGACAGCGATCTTGCCGCCGCCGACATCAGGAGTTCGGCAAACGCCGATTCTGCGCGAGACGATATCGAAGCGGCGCAGTTGGCTCTCGCCGGTATCAGGTCGGCAGTGCAGGCGGCCGGGGACGCGCTGTCGTTTGCACGCGCGAACGGTCAGTCGATTTCCCGCAATGCGGCCAATGTGGCTAACCGTGAATTCGCCCCGGCCGTCGTGGTCGATCTGTCGCGTGTCATCGCTGAACGGTCGGTCGACAATGCTGGGTTCGACCTGACCGGGGATGCTCTCAGGCGTTTGCAGGCGACGGCGATCGATCTGTCACGGCTTTCCGCACCGGACCGACGGGAAGAGGTTCAGCCGCCTTCGCCAAGAGAGGAAACATCGAGAGATACGGGTTCTGCGCCTCCATCCGCGCCTTCGACGGAGACAGAAAGGCCGGAGTGATAAGGATCAGCTCCGGACCCAGAGGGCCCGGACCTCTTGCCGTCACGCGGCCTGTACTTTTGCGATAAAGGCGCTCACTTCTGTTTTCAGCCGTTCCGCGGTCTTCGCCAGATCCTGGGAAGCGTGCAGAACCTCTGCTGCCATCTCGCCGGATTCCTTCGCCGACTGACCGACGTTGGAGATATTGTTCGAGACTTCATCGGTTCCCTGGGCCGCCCGCTGCACATTTTGCGATATTTCGGCCGTCGCGGCGCTTTGCTCGTCGACGGCGGTGGCGACCGTGTTTACTTTCTCATTGATTTCGGTGATCGATTCAGTGATGCGGGCAATCTTGTTGACGGTATCGTCCGTCGTTGCCTGCACGTTCTGAACCTGCGTCGCAATTTCTTCCGTCGCCTTGCTGGTCTGGTTGGCGAGCGTCTTGACCTCGCTGGCGACCACGGCAAAGCCTTTTCCGGCTTCGCCGGCGCGCGCCGCTTCGATGGTGGCGTTAAGCGCGAGCAGGTTGGTCTGAGCTGCGATGTCCTGGATCAGCAATACGACATCGCCGATTTTCTGAGCTGCCTGGTTCAGACCTTCAACCGCCTGATTGCTTTCTTCCGCATCTCCGACGGCCTGCCGTGCAATGGCGGAAGACTCGGAGATCTGGCGGCTGATCTCGCCGATTGAGGCCGACAGTTCCTCCGATGCGGACGCGACTGTTGCAACGTTGTTCGAAGCGTTCTGGGCCACTGAATGGACGGTGGCCGCGCGTTCGATGGTGTCCGATGAAACGTCCGAACTGCTCCTGGCGTTCGCTTCGAGCGAGGCGGCGCCCTTTATCAGTTCGTCGACGACAGAGGAGACCGAATTTTCGAACTCGGCCACAGCCGCCCCAACCGCCTGCTGCCGGATCTGGGCCTCGCGCTCTTCGCGGTCCCTCGCTTCCAACTCGTCACGTCTGCGTTTTTCGGTTTCTTCTTCGAGGCGCCGGCGCTCTGCCTCTTTTCTCTCCGCGTTACGCGCGGCAGTTTCTTCGCGGACTCGCAGCGAGATATTGCGGTACGCCGCGACCGAGTCGGCGATCGCACCGATTTCGTCTTGTGCTTCGTGGCGGACTTCGACCTCGAGATCTCCTGCTGTAACCCTGTCGAGCGCGTCACGGCACTTGCGGAGAGGAAGAACGATCGATTTCGTCAGGGCCGCCATGGTTCCTGCAAATATGACGAACGAGAATGCGCCGATCCCGATAATGGTCCAGAGAGCAGTAAGCTCTGCCTGATTCGCCTCCTTCCTCATTTGCGAAACGGCGCTCGACAGCTGGTCGCCCACTGTTTCGTTCACCGTTTCGAGGTTTTTGAAAGCCGTCTGGAAATCCGGAAACCGCGCCAGCGCCGCTTCACGATTCCGGAAAGCGATTTCCACGATCTGTTCAGCGCTCGCGATATAGGCTTTTAGCGGACCCTCGACGCGCTGCAGATCCTGCTGGATCTTTGGACTGAGCGGGAGAGCCTGATTTTCTTGCAGGGTTTTCAGAAACCAATCGGCATGCTCTTTCACCTCGGTCCGGATTGTTTTTGCATCCGATATCTTCTCGCCGGACGAAACCAGCAGCGCGGCGAGAACGTCTCCGTTCAGGGCGTCATGCATCATGTCGCCCTCCATAAAATTCGCGAGCGCCTGTCCGGTTACGGCAACGTCCCTCAAAGCATTGGAAAGCTGACGCTTTGCGTTGAGGCTGGTCCCGACGAGAACGATGAGCAGCAGGCCCATAATGCCCCCGAGGAGGAAGAATTTGTGCTGCAGTTTGACCGTGGAGAGTTTTTCGAACATGGCTGTTTTTTTCATTGTGGTTGGAAACGGTCGCATCGTTCCACCGGTCGGTTTTCATTCGGTTAAAGACGTTGTGTTTTTTCTCACATGTTTGTGAGCGCTCGCCATTCGACGATGGGGGCGGCGCTAGCGGCTGTATTCATAGGCGTAAGTGAAGAGGAAGCCGACGGTGTCAGTATGAATGCCGCCTTCGCGCCGGCGTTTCCAGCCAAGGTCGGCGGTCAGGCCAGATGAAAACGTATAGCCCACGCTGACCTGACTCTGGTGATCATTCACTGCCCCGTCGGTCGGGTCGTCGTCGTTACGGCGCGTATGAGCAAGCGCCAGGTTCCAGCTGTTCCATTCGCCGAGTAAAGATCCGGTCCAGTAACGGCGGTCCTTGCCGCGTGTCCCGCCAAAATCGTCGAACCGTACCAGCTCGACCATCGGCGTCAGCGACATGCCACCGCCGAGGTCGAATCTCGTCTTGACGCCTGCAGCAAATCCGGTTTCATCCGACGTGCCGTCGACGCCATGGGCCTGGTTCACGAATCCCAGATGGTAAAGAAACCCGGGGAGCGACGGGAAGCCGCCTTCAAGGACGATATTGTAGGATGAGAAGTCCTCGGTATTGGCGACGCCGCCATCCTCCCGGCCTAGCGTGCCGCGGGTCTGGGAATAGATCGTGTTCTGCAACGGCGATGTGTCGAGAAAGAACACGCCGCCTTTCAGCGTGTGCTGGCCCCAGCCGTCCAGATCGAATCCGGCGCTCATCGAAAGCGCAATGCGCTCCGAAAGTTCGTAATCTTCCGCCAGTTCGCTGCCATAAATCCCGGGTGTTTGATCCCAGGCGATGCCGAATCCCGGATTGGTCTTGCCCGCGACGAACCCGTAGCGCCCGGTAGAGTAGGACACGAGCAGTTCCTGGATGTAGAACCCCTCGTCCCTGAAATACCGGTCTTCGCGGGCGGCTGCGTCCTGAACCTGTTCGAGAACGCCGTGGACATAAAACGACAGGCCGGGGACGGACCGGATATTGAGAGTGGCCTCCGGTTCCAGCTTTAGCGACATGTTATTGCGCTCGTTGGCCCGGGCGTCGGAGGAGTAGTCGTAGTCGTTCTGCCATTCCGCCGGCAACTTGAACTCAATCCATGGCTGGGTCCCACGCTTGTCCTGTGCGAGCGCTGGCATGGCGGCGTTCAGTGCGATGGCGCAAAGGGAAAGTGCGACCGATCCGGTAATTTTCATGATTTACGGGGTCCTGTTGTTATCTCGACTGCATTCCGCAGCCCGGTTTGTGTCAACTCTATGCAATCTTCATGCAATCTTCTTTTTCGCCCGATATGGCTAACAGCAATTTAAACCGTTTGTCCTCTGCCCGGACTGCGGAGCGGTTGTCTGCGAGATATGTATTCTCTAAATCTCCTTTCAGGATCGAATATTCGAAATCAGGAGTTCCTCATGCCCATGCAAAAGCCGGCTGAGACCAGTCAGCCTCTTATCGATATCATTAGAAACCGGTGGAGCCCGCGCGCCTTTACCGATCAAGTGCCCGCGAAAAACATTCTGGTCAGCCTGTTCGAAGCGGCCCGCTGGGCGGCGTCCTGCAACAACGCGCAGCCGTGGCGCTTCATCGTCGCGACCAAGGACAACCGGGCCGAACACGACCGGCTGCTGGACTGCTTCAACGACCGCAACCAGAGCTGGGCGATCACCGCGCCCGTCATCATGATCACCTGCGCCGACAAAAACCTGCCGAACGGCAATCCGAGCGATTACGGCTATTACGATCTCGGCGCGGCAATGGCGCAGCTGACCGCGCAGGCGTCGTCGCACGGGCTTGTCGTGCATCAGGCGCAGGGCATCCTGCCCGAGAAAGTGCGGGAGGAGTACGGTGTACCGGAAGATTTCGACATCTGCACCGGCGTCGCCATCGGCTACCAGGGTGAGGCCGATGTGCTGCCGGACGATTACGCGGCGCGCGAAGTGCTGCCCCGCGACCGCAAGCCGCTGGACGAGCTGGTCTTTACCGGCGGATTTTCCGAAACCTCCGATATTGTGAGCTGAACATGCTGATTACGACAACCGAAACGGTCGAAGGCCGCACCGTCACCGCCTATCTTGGCATCGTCTCAGGCGACGCCGTCATGGGCACCAATATTTTCCGCGACATGTTCGCCGGCATCCGCAATATCGTCGGCGGTCGGTCGGGCTCGTATGAGAAAGAGCTCCGCGCCGCCAAGATCGCCGCCCTCGAAGCGATAGAAGAAGAGGCCGCCGGGCTCGGCGCCGATGCGGTTATCGGGGTCGACCTCGATTACGAGGCGATCGGCGGCGAGAACGGCAACATGCTGATGGTTAGCGCCAACGGCACGGCTGTGAAGCTGGGTTAGGAGACCCCGCAAGGGGCCGTCTCGAAGAGCCAGCCGGGCTGATGGCCTGACCTACGACCCCGACGCGGGAAACACCAGCGACTTGATCACCACCGGCACCGCGCCGGAAGACGGGACGATTTCGCCGACATCGATGAAGTCGAACTCCTTGAGTTCGATGCCGTCGATCGAAATAACCGGCGTGGCGATCTTCATTTCCTCGCGCAGGTGAATGCCGATCAGCCCACCGATATCGCCGTCGGTGACCAGCACCAGCGGCCTTCCCTTGTCCATCTGCGTCTTGAGCCCGGCGGTCACACCCTTGCCGAACTGGTCGAGCCGCATGAAGCTGGCCGAACCTTTCCAGCGGAAGCCGATGGCGATGGCCGTGTCGGCGTCTGCGAGATCGAGCCGCGTCAGGGCGGTGTCGATCGCGGCGACGATCCGGTCGGGATCGATATCGAGGCCGGAAAAATCCAGCTCGGGTACGATCACGGGAACGTTCCTGAGCGGCACTGTCTCCGTCGGGTCGATGAAGATCGTGGTCCCCGAGAGCTGCACCGTGTATTGCGAAGCGCCGACCACGGTGGCGCGGATGGTGGCGATCGGCTTCTCGACCGGGATGCCGGCCTTGTCGACGCGCTCGCGGATCTTTTGCGCGAGTTCCGGCCCCAGATCGCCGAATTTCGCCGGCTCGTTGCCATAGACATATTCGGAAACGCCGCCCGAAAAGGTCAGCGCATCGACCGAGTCGATGTCGGGCAAAGGCGGCAGCAGCAGCATGTCGCGGGTTACGTCCGACAAGGGGGCAAGCCCGGCCGCTTCCATGATGCGCTGCGCCATGCGGTCGGCGATAGTCGACAGATCTACCGGGTCGGGCGTGTCGCCGACCGCGAGTGCGATCCCGACATCGTCGGCATGGGCCTTGCCGGTCGGTTCCAGCCGCGTCACCGAGCCGTCGCTGCCGAGCACGATAAGCCGCGCGCCGGCGTCGACCGCGGTCACCTGTTCTACCTTGCCGCCGCGGCAATGGGCGATCTTGGTCGTGCCGCCGCCGATATCGATATTGATGGTCAGCCCGTCGCTGTCGGCCGAGCGGATGACAGCGCCGGACCCGTGCGCCGCCATGGTGGCTTCCAGCCCGTCGCCTGCGCTGACCGCGACGAACTTTCCGGCCTCCGCCGAAAACAGGTCGCCGATGGCGCGCGCGTTGGACCGCCGAACCGCGACACCCGTCAGGATCAGCGCGCCGGTGTCGACCTCGCTTCGTGCAATGCCGGCGCTGCGGTAGCTCTCTTCGACGAACGCGCCGAGCTTTTCCGCATCGATCGTATCGCCCTCGGCATAGGGGGTAAGCTGGATCGGCGCTTCATGCAGGGTTTCGCGTTGGGCGACGAAATAGCGCGCGCCGATGCGTTCCATCCTGACCCGCGAGAAGACGAGATGCGACGTCGACGAGCCGATATCGACGCCGACGCTGGTCAGCTCGATCTCTTCCTCTTCGGAGATGTGCCGGTTGGCGCTGGTGAACCGCGTACTCGATTCGGGGTCGTTGAGCACGTCGTCCGACACTAATTGACCTTACGTTCGTAGAGCTCCGGTTCCATTTTCGATTTCGCGCCGACTTCGGCGAGGTAGCCTTCGTACTCCTCGCGGAGATAGGGATCCTCCATGTCGTAGCCGATGGCGGTGCCGCCGTCGCGCACGTCGATGGCGCCGTAATCGTTGGCTTCCTCGCCCGGGCGCTTGATCGTCCGTCCCGGATGGTGCGGGCCGAACCAGGCGGTCAGGCGCAGCGGGCCTGCGCTAATGCCGAAATGCTGGTGGTACCAGTCGCCCGACATCGGCGCGGCAGAAACCAGCCCGACCGGTTCGTAATCCTGCCGCTGCACGACGTCGGCATTGCCGTCCTTCCAGGGCGTCTCGCCGTATTTCGCGGGCCAGGTATAGGTATAGCCCTTGCCCTTGATGCAGATCAGCACCGCGGCGGAGCCGTGCGCGTGCCCCTTGGAATAGCGTCCCGTCTCGTGCTGGCCGATCCACAGATAGAACGAGTTGTCGGTCATGTGCGGCTCGATCCGCCGGTAGCCGGGCGAGCGCCGGTTATCCAGCGGCAGTTCGCAATCGACGATATCCGGCACGATGTTGGTCTGGGTCATCGCCAGTCCGCGAATCGGGTCGGCGAGGATCTCGTCGCTCGGCTTGTAATAGTCCTCGCGGTCCGGGTCGAACCGGTTGCGGAACGGGTAGGGGCAGTTAAAGACGAAATCCGGATTGTCGTAGATGTTCAACACATTCGGCGCGGTGTTGCCGCCGAGAAGCAGCGCGGGGCTGGAGGACGCGTTGACCACCCGGTACTTGGCGTTCATCGGCACCGACCAGAGCGAGCCCTTCTGCCATTCGAAGACATGCACCTTGTCCTCGCGGCCTTCTTCCCATACCTCGGTCGAGCCGCGTCCTTCGACGACGAAATACTGCTGCTCGTAGATGTGCTTGATCGGGTTGAGCGCGCCGGCGCCGGGAACCTCGATCACATGGCAGCCCCACATGCCTTCGGTGCCGTAGAGCTGGATGAAGGTCGCGTTGCCGCCCATCATCTCCCATTTCTGGAGCGGCAGGTCCTGTACCCGGCGGACGCCGATCGAGCGGTAGATCGGAATGTTCTGGGAATCCATCCAGAGATCGTAAGGCGATTTGGGCGCCTTGAACGTGCCGAAACCCGAGCGCGTCAGCTTGTCGGTGGGCGCGACCCATTCGTGATAATGCCCGTCGGGGCCGTCATGCGGTGCCATCCTGTTCTCCCGTTTCTCTATACCCGTCACATGGGGAGCCCGATTTCGCGACTCCTTCTCATTCTGTATGATAGGCGGGTCGATACGGGCTAGCAATCCGGCGTTGCGTGCCGGGAAAGGGAGTGGAAATGCTGTTTATTCACAATGATGTGGTCGATCAGGTCCTCACCATGGAGGACGCGATCGGCTGTCTCGAACGCGCTTTTCGTCAACTGGTCGAGGGCACCGCCACGCACCGGCCGCGCTGCGATATGTATGCGCCGTCGAAAACGGTCGACGATGGCTATTACCGCTGGGGCACGATGGAGGGATACAATGACGGTATCTTCGCGATCCGCATGAAGTCCGACGTCATGACCTGGCCGCAGGACGAGAACGGCAACTGGACCGAGGAAAAATACTGCGTCGAGCCGGGCACCTGGTGCGGCCTTATCATGTTCTTCAGCACCGATAACGGCGAACCGCTGGCGCTGATGAATGACGGCATCATCCAGCATGTGCGGGTCGGCGCGGGCGCCGGGCTCGGCGTCAAGGAGCTGTCGCGCGAGGATTCCGAGACCGTCGGCATGCTGGGGTCGGGCGGCATGGCGCGCACCTTCCTGCAGGCCTTCAACTGCGTTCGCAATATCCGCAAGGTGAAGGTCTACAGCCCGACAAAGGCCAACCGCGAAGCCTATGCAGAGGAGATGCGGCTCCGCATGAATCTCGAAGTCATTCCGGTAGACGAGCCCTACAAGGCCTACGAAGACGTCGACATCGTCTCGTCCTGCACCGACACGATGGCGCCGACCATCGTCGGCGACTGGCTGCAACCCGGCCAGCACGTCACGATCGTCAACGCGTTCGAAATTGCGCAGGACGGGCTGGATGCGTGCGACGTGAAGATCCGCCAGGGCATCCAGGGGCTCAAGATTCTCGAAGACATCTATGACGGGGTCGAGGGCAGTGACGGCATCACGGTGAAGGCGTCGCGCGGCCACAGCCCGGTCGCCTTCATCGCCGGCACGGAGGAGGAGCGCAAGCGCCTGCCGGAACGAAACTCGTCGCGCGACATCGTCAACGTGTTCCCGAGCTACGGCGACCTGATTTCAGGGAAGGTGCCGGGCCGGACCAGCGACGAGCAGATCACCTTCTACCAGAACAGCGGCATGCAGGGGCTCCAGTTCTCCGCCGTCGGCGGCCATGTCGTGCGCCTCTGCCAGGAACGCGGTCTCGGCCGCAGCCTGCCGCGCGAATGGTTCCTGCAGGATATCAGGGACTAGCGAGCGCTGCCTTTTCCGCCATCGCCTGCCGGATAATTCGGAACGCAGACGCCAGGAACAGGCCGGCCATGATGGCGGCGACCAGCAGGTCGGGCCAGGCGGCGGCGGTGGCGAACACGCCTGACGCGGCAAAGACCACCGCGACATTGCCGATGGCGTCGTTGCGGCTGCACAGCCACACCGAGCGCACGTTGGCGTCACCTTCGCGGTAGCGCAGCAGCAGGAGCAAGCTCACGAGATTGGCGGCGAGGGCGAGAACGCCCACGACGCCCATCGTCAGCGGCTCCGGCACGGTATAGGTGAAGACGCGCCACACGGTCGAGCCGAACACGAAGAGCCCCATGGCCGCCAGCGACACGCCCTTGAACAGGGCCGCGTTGGCGCGCCAGACGGGCGGGCGGGAAAGGACGAACAGGCTCAGCGCGTAGGTCGCGCTGTCGCCTGCGAAATCGAGAGCGTCGGCCTGAAGCGCCTGCGATCGTGCGGCGATCCCGGCGACGATCTCGACGATAAACATCGAGGCATTAATGACGATGACCGCCCACAACACGCGCCGATAGGCCGGGCTCTGTCCGGCAAATGCCGCATCCGGTTCATGGCAGGCATCGTGGGGCATATCAGTTCAGCCGTTTGCACGGCTTCGCGCAATTATCGTTCGGGCCCACTCCGCCACCCGGCCACCCATCAGAATACTCTCCCAAAAGATTGCTGCGGTGGCCGAGTGGGCTTGGCATGGAAATTCACATCAGCCTAACGCAGCGGCCTCGAACTGACGCCCGAAGACGGTGCAGGGGCAGGTCTTTCGCGCGTGCCCCTGGGCGAGACCGTCATGGAAATGTCGCTGCCGCCCAGCGTCCGGCTGGAGATCTGGATCGTGGCGATACGGTCGCCGCGGCTGTAGGTCAGGACGCTGGTGCCCGCCCGAACCGTTGTGATCGGGTTCCACCCGAACTTGCTCATCTCGGCGAAATAGAAATCGTAGACCCGGCTCGGGACGGCGGCGACGGTCATGACCAGGCGCCCGATCCAGGCTTCCCGTTCTCCCAGCAGAAGGGAGCGTTCCACATCCATCTTCGCACCGGTGGGCACGGGGACGTCGCTGAACTGCGCAAAGCTCGGTTCGGTTTCTCCACCCTTGCCGTCGGTCCGGCTGCTGGCCGAGAGCGGCGTCGTGGATTCGCAGGCGGCGACCATGCCTGCGAGGAGTATCGCGGCGACGGTCGGCATGAAGCGGCGAGCCGCAGGAAAACGATGTTTAGCAGTACGCAACATGGATTTCGTCCCAGATATTCGGAAGAATTATATCACGTCGGATGGTCATGGACGGGGCAGGTGATTCGCCCGATTCGCCTTTCGTTAAGGATCGAATTTAGGCTCGCGTTAGGTCTGTAGCGCTAGTCTGGGCCGATAGAGTCCCACCCTGTCAGGTTCCGTCATGGCGCAGGCGATCTCGATTCCCGCACCGTCCGTTACCGTCGGTAACGCGGTGTCGCTCGACCTGTTGCGGCTCGGCCCGCTAAAGCTGCTGGCAGAATCAGGCGCGCCGGCGAGCGGCAATGCGACCCAGTCGCTGGCAGGCGCCAATCCTGCAGGACAGTCTTCTGCAAGCGGGGCCCTCGCAGGGCAGCTCCTTTTGGGACAGGCAGGTCTGTCGCAATCGGCCAAACCCTCAGCGCGCGGAATGGCGCGCAGCGCAGACGCGCCCGTGGGAGGCGGCGCGTCGTCCGGGACATCCGGCTCGGGGAAAACGGCAGGGCCGGCGTCCGCGCCTTCGACAGATGTTCGACCGGCTACGGCACCGCCGGTCAGCGTCGAGATCGCTCTTCCCGGACGGAGCGCCGGCATCGCTCTTGCGTTCGAAACCATCGCCACCGTTCTGCGCGCGGATGTCCGGCTGCAGGCCGCCGACAGGGTGTACGGCAATATTCTGCAGGCGCTCTCCGGTATCGGCGGGCGCACCGCGGGGGATGCCGCCAAAGTCACGGTCGACGATGCTGTCAGGATGGCTGGTCGCGTGTTGCAGGCAAGCCGGGCAGGGGGACTTATCGATCTTTCGGGGTTGGATTCGACCGTCGCCGGTCGCAAAGGCGCGCCGCCGGCGAATGCAGGGCGGGCTTCTGCGCCTCTGGGTGAGAAACCCTTCCTCGACGTCGTCCAGAGTCTTTTCCGAATTCAGTCCGGCCGTTCCGATGCGTTGTTTCCCAGCGCTGCTGTCGACGCCTCTGTCGAGAGGATTGACGTCGCGCGATCTGTTATCGATTTCCGGCGCGGTGCGCTGGAGACAGCGCTGTTGCGTATTCTGCAGGAGCGCTTCTCAGCGCTTCCGTCCTTTCCGAGTCCCGTACCCACCACTGCGAACACAGCCGGTCGCATGACAGGGCTGTCGCTGCTGGTCGCCAGCCATCTTCTTTCGACCGGTTCTTCAACTGGCGCGAACCGACAGGACAGCGCGAACGCCGGCCGCCCGATTCCTTCGCTCCTGCCTGTGGCGTTTGACGCGTCGCACCGGCGCGATCTGTTAGCGCTCCTGGCCAACGACCCGTCAGGCACCGACGAACCTGCCCTTCTGTCGCCGCGGCAGGCTGCGCTTCAAGCCGAACGGCCGTTGCTGCCGATACAGCAACTCCTGCCGCAGATTCTTTTCGGCCTTTCGCCAGCCGGCGGCCGTGCCCGTGATCCCATCCGCAAACCTCCTGACCGGAAGTCGAAACGGCCCCCGCACCGACGTCCTGATCCCGGCGACAGGGCGGAGGAAGGGGAGGCATGATCGCGGAATCCGCATCGTGAATCGGTGTAGCGGAAAAAAATAGAAGGAAAGTGCAGTCGACTCGCCAGTTCGGGGCGCCGCTGGACAGTCCGATCACACCGGCCGGGACTTTTTTATGCCCCAAATATTATTATTGATATTGTTAAAAAAAGCTCGGAAATCCGCCATACCAGAGCTACATTATTGGTTCGCGTTGTGGCTCTTTTCCACTATCTGAAAAAAAGAGTCATATTTTTGTAGAAAAGCGTTTGACAGGGTTCGGGGCTGGACGTATAACCCCGGCTCTTCGCGGCACGGAACACTTCGGGTCGCAACGGTTTTCTGCCCTCTGCCGGTTCGCCGGCGAGGGCGTTTTGAAGACCGGGCTGTATGAAATGTGAATGATGGAAGGGATGCGCAGGCGGCGACGTGTCGGTGACACGTCTTGGTCGTATGCGCATCTAGATAGACTTAGTTGCGCATGCTTCGGTGCCAAGACGGGTCTCAAGAGATGAGCTTCCACGCTGCTTGCAGCGGTTTTGCTTCGGCAGAACAGGAGGCGAAATTAAACTTGAGAGTTTGATCCTGGCTCAGAACGAACGCTGGCGGCAGGCCTAACACATGCAAGTCGAACGAAGGCCCGGAGCTTGCTCCGGTAACCTTAGTGGCGGACGGGTGAGTATCACGTGGGAATCTACCCAGCAGTGCGGAATAACTACTGGAAACGGTGGCTAATACCGCATACGCCCTTCGGGGGAAAGTTTTTCGCTGTTGGATGAGCCCGCGCCCGATTAGCTAGTTGGTGGGGTAAAAGCCTACCAAGGCTACGATCGGTAGCTGGTCTGAGAGGATGATCAGCCACACTGGGACTGAGACACGGCCCCGACCCCTACGGGAGGCAGCAGTGGGGAATATTGGACAATGGGGGCAACCCTGATCCAGCCATGCCGCGTGAGTGAAGAAGGCCTTAGGGTTGTAAAACTCTTTCAGGGGGGACGATGATGACGGTACCCTCAGAAGAAGCCCCGGCTAACTCCGTGCCAGCAGCCGCGGTAATACGGAGGGGGCTAGCGTTGTTCGGATTTACTGGGCGTAAAGCGCGCGTAGGCGGTTTATCAAGTCAGGCGTGAAAGCCCCGGGCTCAACCTGGGAACTGCGTTTGATACTGATTGACTAGAGGCCGGGAGAGGGTAGTGGAATTCCCAGTGTAGAGGTGAAATTCGTAGATATTGGGAAGAACACCAGTGGCGAAGGCGGCTACCTGGACCGGACCTGACGCTGAGGTGCGAAAGCGTGGGGAGCAAACAGGATTAGATACCCTGGTAGTCCACGCCGTAAACGATGAGTGCTAGATGTTGGGAGACCTAGTCTTTCAGTGTCACAGCTAACGCGTTAAGCACTCCGCCTGGGGAGTACGGCCGCAAGGCTAAAACTCAAAGGAATTG
>Ga0255776_10004647_pt1 | contig 14462 bp, 7 predicted proteins | sample 071ome_19_FD_179974 | JGI IMG/M metagenome (GOLD analysis project Ga0255776, IMG submission 179974) | Coastal salt marsh microbial communities from the Groves Creek Marsh, Skidaway Island, Georgia - 071413AT metaG (version 2) | ecosystem: Environmental > Aquatic > Marine > Intertidal zone > Salt... | reverse complement strand
TGCCGATGAGCGGGAACACGTTCAACGTCTTGTTCAACCTGAACAAATTCATCTTATTCGAAACTCGAGACCCGTTTACGATTCGTCAAGAAAGAGAAGAGAAGCATTTGACCGAGTGGGATCGATTCGCGCGAGTAGAATACATGCGTTTGTCTCAAGAAGACGACGAAATAATGTCAGACGCCGACGAAGACGCCGACTTGTCCTCCTTCGCGGTGAGCATGAACGAGGACGACGAGGAAGAGGAAGAGGAGGATAATAACCATACCAGTAACAACAGTAGCATTAGTAGAAGTAGTAGTAAAACTTACAAGAACAGCGCTTCTTCGTGGGACGACGATGACGATGAAGGCGTTGATTATTAGTAGGTTACATTGTAAAAGCTTTTAGAAGAGAGAGAGAGAGAGAGTTTGTGTATTATAATTTTTTATTTGAGCGAAGCATGCTCCATATTCATTCAACTGTCAAATTTTCGTTGGGTCATCGCACACACAAAAAGGGAGACAAAAAGTTCGACCAAAACAAGAGAAACAAACACCCAAAAAACCATATCGCCAGAAAAAAACAAGACAGAGAACATTTTCACGAGACGCTTTTTTTTTCACTTCAAAGGAAAAGCGCGTCAAAACAACCTTCGCGGGTTCTACATTCACATCGTAAGACACACTCACATACACCATGCACGCAACCGCTACCAGCGCGCGCGCGCTTGCCCCTTTATGCGCGAGGTACGTCTCTTCCTTTAGCGAAACGAAAAATCTCGCGTGAGAATAAAATAAAAAAAATTGTCTGACTCACGTCCTCCTTTTGGGACCCCCCCCGCGACGCTTCCGAGACGAATCTTTTTTTTTCCTTTCCCGTTTCGCGCGTTTGTTTTGATGGTCTCGCTCTTCCCCTACCAATCCGATCTTCGATGAATCGCTCGGATCTGCGAGTGATCGCGGACCGATCGATTTTCAGATCGAAAATCGCCGGAGAGAAGGAAGAGGAGGAGGAAAGAGAGAGAGAGAGAGCGAAGCGTGGCGTCGGCCTCGTGGTGGAGACGTCTCTTTTTTTGGCTGAAAATTCTCGATTTTTTCGACGTGTCGAACTAGGAGAGAAGAGAGAAAGGGGGTGCCTTTTCTGAAAAGATAAGGAAGACAAGAAGAGAGAGGACGAAAGGAGCAGCGGCCCTAATAAAAAGCAAAAAAAAATAAAGGGATAATATATTTTTACTGACGAGACGTTTTCTTCTCTCTCTCTCTCTCTCACACACGTACACATTTTACTTCTGGTTCGTATTACGACGCATAAACAAACAGAACGACCTCGAAATCGCGATCGACTGCTCGCAGAGCGAACGTATGCGTCAAAGCGGCGACGGACGAGGCGAAGAAAGTCGTCCCGAAAGTTATCATCGATAACTTGTCGGACCCGTTGGCGACTATCCTCGAGATTGAGTTTGGAGACAAACTCGGAGAACTCGCGGATACCTGCGAAGCGATTAGAAAATTGGGTTTGGATATTTCCCGAGCGGAAATTACGGAAAGCAACCAAAACCGCTTCTACGTGACGGATCACCAAAGTTCGGAGAAGATCACGGCGTCGGCGAGATTGGAGGATTTGAGACAAACAGTGTTGACAACTATGTGCTATTATCACCCGGAAGCGCAAGAGTTTGTGCAGCAAACGGCGAGAAACTCGAAGCCGTACGAAGTTACGGACGATGCGGAAACTGAGTACGTGACTCCGACGAAGAAGAAGAGACAAATTGTGCCGACTAGAATCACGGTGTCCTCAGTCGCCAATGGGACCAAGTCCAAGTTGTTGATTGAAACTACAGATAGACCGGGTTTATTGTCTGAAATTGTTCGCGTGTTGAAGGATTTGAACTTGAACGTCGTCCAGGCGGAAATTGATACGATCGGCGCTGCGGCTGTGGATACCATGTTGTGCACGTATCACGGAAAGGCGTTGAACTCGAACATGGAGCAGTTGGTGGTGAACACGTTGCAATACTATCTCGGTCGTTTGGACAGAGACGAAAGTTATTAAGGGGAGAGCAATACGCGCGAAAAAAATTATTTCATCGTCATCGAAAACAATAAATAGAATAGCTAAACTGTGAAGAGAGAGAGAAAGGAGAGGAGAGGAAGCGTGCGGGTATACGCGTGGAGATGAAGAGAAAGGGAGAGCGTTCGCGCCGGAAGAGCTGCGAGTGCGCCCCTCGAGAGGAAAGTAAAAGAGCAAGAAAGTGAGATGGGAAGAGCGAAAGAGAGAAAGAGAGAAATGGAGGCGAAAGAGAGAGACCCATACGTATATATATAAGCTTTTGTCATAAGCCAAAATTGTCCAAACACATTGATATTGAATACTTTCGCTGCTCTTTCGCTGCACCTTAGCACTCCCCACGTAAGAGACCACACAAAAATAAAAAATTGGAATCCACACAAGAGATACAAAACGAGAGAAAGAGAGAGACACATAACAGGCCACGGTAAGAGAGTCTCTTTGCTTCTTCTTCTTCTCTCGGTGATTAGAAAGAGAGAGAGGGATGTTTCATTCGGCGCTGCTGCTGCGCGGTGGTGCGGCTGCGGCAACGAAGACGACGACGACGACGACGACGTCTTCTTCTCAGTGTCAACAGCAGCAGCACGAGCAAACTAACGCGTCGTTGTCGTCGTCGAATGGAGGAGGAGTGCTTTTAACGTTCTCTTCCTTCCCGACGAAGACGACTGTAGGTTTGTCATCGGCGAGAACAAGATGGAGTGGTGGTAATAGAATAAGGCCCACGCGAACGGAAAGACGCCTGAACAGAACGAGAGCGCTTTCCTCTTCGTTGGCGTCGTCGTCGTGCTCCTCAACGTCCTCTTCTTTGGAAATCAATTTTACCCCGTTGGGGGCATCGTTCGCTTCAAGAGCAGCGACGCGTTGTCATCCCCTCGGAGGAGCTTTTAGGACGCGCGCGATACGCGATTCCTCTTCGTCTTCCGGTGGTGGTAGTACAGAAGGAGAAGAGAAGAAGAGAAAAGCTGCGAGCGAGGATAGCAAAACCAGGAGTCCACGAGAAGGGAGAAGAAAAGCGGACGACGAAGAGAAAGAGAAGGGGGTCAGCGCGAGAAGATACGTGCAACGACAAGTAGAATCAAGCGGGGCTTACGGGGATATTTCGAACGAAAGATTGCCTCGGCAAAATTTGCCGTCGTCGTCGTCGTCGTCGTCGTCGTCGTCGTCGTCTGGGCGGCAGCAAAGCTCACCATCGCGGAATAAACATGTCGCGGACACTCGTCCGAATATAAAAGAGAAGAGCAGAAAGTCTGGCAAACTGCTATCCAAAAAATATATGAAAGACGCTTTCATATTTAGAAACGATACGATTAAAAATAAACCAAACATAAAATCGTTGCTGAATTACATCAATGGTAACGGTATGAACTTTAGCGTGGTGAACTGTGCGACGGCTGTTCACAAGTGCGGGACTTTTGTTCGCGATAGCAAATATCTTCGAACGTCTAGTGACAAAAGACAGATTTCGTTGACAGAAGTAAATCCAAACGCTAGAAGCTTGGTGGAGAAAGGTGGTGACGAAGGGGAGGACGAATTTGCAACGAACGAAAACATCATCTACACGTGTAAGACCATTTTGGAGAACAAGCACTTCCAGAAGTTGCTTTGGCGCATAGAAGAGTTGCTACCCAGATCGAACGATGCAAACGACTTGAGAGATCTGGCGAAGGATTACGGAACGCCTTCGAGCCGTGAATATTCGAATATGCTGTGGGGATTAGCGCACTGCGGAGCGCAAACGCGATTGCAGGCAAACGAACTCATTACACTTTTGATTCGACAGTACATAAACTGTGCGAAGGAGAACGATTATATGAAATTTACAGCGCAAAACGTTTCAAACGTACTCTGGGCATACACGATTATGAGCGCTTCGGGTAAATACGACGAAGCCGTCAAAGAAGAAAACATGCTTTACTATAAACGCGATGATCATAACGTGGAGGACTTGTTTTCGGGCATTCCTACGGAGCAAGTCCCGCAGAGTATGAGAGCCGAGTTTCTGGACGCCATCGAAAAATTGAATTTGAACGTCATGGAAGGGTACGTTCCCCAAGGTGTCGCCAACTGTTTGTGGGCATACGGTACGCTAGGCTATAAACTTCGGCCCGAAACGGAAGCGGCGTTTAGAAAAGGTATAGCGATGCATTTAGGCCGACCTCGCACATCTTCAGCGTATGGCTTTGGTGCTGGCAGCTTCAAGACGCAAGAAACTTCCAATATTTTGTGGGCGTGCGCGCAACTCAAATTTGACATGGGAGAAGATCTTGCGAGCATGTTCCTTCACAGCATGACAGAAAACTTATTCAATGATCCAAAAATATGGTCGATTCAGTCGCTCACGAACATACTCTGGGCTCTTGCAACGTTGCGAGAGCAAGGTCTTGGTGATGTTTACACGCCTCCGCGTGGTTTACTCAAGCGAATTGAAGATATGCTCGAACCAAAACTTGAAACGATGTTTGTTCAGGGCATTTCAAATAGTCTTTGGGCTTACGCTTGCTTAGAGTACGAGCCAGAGTATGACTTCATAAGACGAGCGAGTGATAGATGGGACGATGATTTGCATAATCGAACGACGGTGGAAAGTTGCAACGCGTTCTGGGCGTACACTAAGTTCAAAAACTTTCGTCCGAGTCAGAAATTTGTGGATCATCTCGCGATGCTCTACTCGCGGAGCACGATGGTGAAAGAAAAGTGGCTTGCAGAGGATACATCCGAATCTACGAGAATGGGCCAAGCTTACACGGAAGATACGCTTACGGTCATGGTATTCGTAAATGGAATCTACGGGATGTCAGAAATTGGTGTCCATCCGAGTGACAACGGAAGGTGCTACCAACACGTCATGAGAGAAATGACCGAATGGCTTAAAGTAACGTACGATCCGCATCAAAAGAATAAGAACTGCACGCAACCAATCGTCAATTACATGAGAAGCTTGGCGCTCACAACGTATTTACCCGACGATGATTTCGTTGAAATAATGAGTAAAAGAGCTAAAATGGAAGCAGAAAACGACCAATTTACAGTCCAAGGGATCTCGCAAATGTTGTGGTCGTGGTCGATTTTAGGTTTAAAAATTCCGAAAGACATAGTGTATGCGCTCGTGCAGTCGCTGATACGGCAGATGGATCTAACCACCATTCAATCATTGACGACTTGTATTTGGGCAGTTGCAAATATGGGATTTATCGAGGAAAAAAATATTTTTGAAGCGTTTCGTCAAAAGTTCGCGACGATAGACCTTGAGAAATTTCTTTCCGAGAACGATAATCGTCTCGTGACTGGAGGAGCAATCAAGCAAATTTCCTTGAATCAAGCTTATCAGGCTCATTTTGCGTACGAGGTCCTTTCTTCGCACGGTGGAAAATTAATATACCCGGAGTTGGAAAGCATGGCGAGGAAGAGTTGGACGGAAGTCACGAGAAAGTGCGTGACGATTTCTACGTTTCATCAAGAAGTCTCATCGACGCTTTCAGAAATGGGTGTCCCTCACGAGCTCGAATTTCTCAGCGAAGGTGGTTTATATTCTTTAGATATTGCGTTGAAAGGTCGTAAGATTTGCATTGAAGCCGATGGACCGACCCATTACGCGACGAACCGTCCCACTGTTCGAATCGGTGGCGATAACTTGAGAGAGGCCATCTTGGCAAAACAAGGATGGACGCTCATTCAAATACCATGGTTCACTTGGCATAATATAGCAGAAAAAGATAGACGCGAGTACGTGGCAAATCTTCTCTACGAGCACGCTGGTTTAACCATGAAGCAGTTGACTGCTGGAGCGCGAGAAGAAGCGTCTCTTAGAGATCTAGGAGCTGACGTTTTCATGTCTGAACTCAACGCCCCAGACTCAAAATCGTCGTCGTCAACTACGTTTAGTCCGTATGGTATGGGTTTTGAAATACCTTCTTCTTCACATTCTTCTCCTTCCCGTTCTATGGCGTCGTCGGCTCCGGAACGGAAGAAAACTGATCCAACAGGGGCTCTTCGTGCGACCACGACTGGTCGCATTAAGAAACCGTCCGCTTCCTCCTCCTCCTCCTCTTCCTCTCGAGTGATACAACCAGTCGCCCCAGGTACTCGCCGAGTGTCCGCAAAGTCCCATCGAAGAACCACATCATCAGCGTCATCACTTTCCGATGCAGAATCGAAACGTTTAGCCGAAAAGTTGGGCTCTCGAAAAGTAGAAGCGCCGACGAGTGAGGGCGGTTCTCCCAAGACGCGAAAAGTCGTCAAGCGCGTGAAAAGAGTCGTTTCGTCCAAGGACGACGACGCGACAAAAGCGAGTGGATCGACGACGAGAGCGACGACGAGCGATGCCAGGAAGAAGACGAAGAAGAGCGAGGAAGCAAACGAAGAGAAAGAGCGAGAGTAAACCACACGAGAGAGAGAGAGAGAGAGAGAGAGAGAGAGAGAGAGAGAGAGAGAGAGAGAGAGAGAAAATATGTTAATAGCTTGAACATAGAGTATGTTTTTATAAACCAGCGTAAATTTTGAAGCATCGTAGTCACACCCCTCCGCAACTGCTTTCGGGCAAAATAGAATCACAGGTCGCGAATCAAAAAAAAAGGGAAATAAGAAGCAACTTTTTTTTGGTTTGCAGCTTTGCCGATTCTTTATTTTTTTCCTCAGGGTGCTTTCGTGCTTCTCGCGTGGAAATATCCCGAGTATCTCTCGCTGAAACGCAGACTTTGAATACTTTCGCACGCGTTTGAGTGAAGTTATCGAAAGAATACGGTTCGCGAGACGCCCATTGCGACAGAAAAGAGAGTTTCATTTTTTTTTGTCTCCATTTTCCGCAAGGAGGGGCGCATTTCGAGGAAAGAGAGTGCACAAACACATTTTTTCTCGTCAAATTCGCGTAAAAATCACTTAACAGAAAACGCAAATCAAACGAGCAAAACAACCTCGAAGCGAAGGATAAACGCACCGAGAAAGAGTGGATTCGAGTAACAAAGTATTCGAGTTATATAGGAAAATGTCCGCGCCCTGGGCCAACGTGCTCAAGCAGTCCACCGGGTCGCCGGCAGCTGCGGACGAGAAAAAAAACACAGCGGCTGTAAAATCCGCTCAAACAGAGGAAGCCAGTGGGACGAAAAAAGACAACTCCTCATCGTCGCGCTCGGAGAAAGATAACGAAGACGGAGCTGCTTCTTCGGCGGTAGCAAACAAACCCGAGGAAGAGAAGAAAAAAGATTCGGGCTCAAACGAAGGCCAATCGACCGCGACGACCGTCGGGAGCATGGCGGCCGCGGCCGTGACATCGTTCGCGTCTTTGTTCGGCGGCGGGAAGAAGAGAGTTGAGGATACGTTAAATGATACGATTGAAACAACTTCTCAACAAGACAACAACAATAACAACAAAGGTTCCTCGGGTTCGAACAATAACAAATCTTCGGGCAAAAAGAAGAAGAATAAAAACAATAACGATAGCAATAGCGCTAATAATAAAGACTCGTCGTCGTCCGATAATAAGAAAGAAGGCGGAGATAAGAAGGAGAAACCAATAAACTTAGTGCCGGCGGAAGCCCCTTCGAAACCGGCGTGGGGAGGAGTGAAACTCGGCGGAACAACGCCTGGTTCGAGTCCGACCGCGGCGGTCGCAGAAACTGCTGTCTGGCCTTCGTTAGGAGATGAAACGGCGGTACCTACTGGCGCGGAGAGCGAGTTATTGAGAGCAGCAGCGGCGGAGAACGGAATGAAAGGCGCTTCAAACTCGGGCTCAAAAAAGAGCCAAAAATCGAGCGAGGATGGCTCAAATGCGATGCCCAAAGATGCCAATAATAATAACAACGAGAATAGCGAAGCAAACAAAAACAAAAACAAAAACAAAACCAATCAAAACAACAGCAATAATACCAACAACAACAACAACAACAACAACAACGCCAATCCGAATGCGAACAATACCAACACCAGTAACAGCAATCGGCCGGCGAGTGCGGCCACAGGCGGAAGAACCGGCCCGGGTGGGAGAACTGGCCCCGGCAGAGGCGGTGTCGATACGAACATTAAAGCCCGAGGACGTGGGCGAGCTGGAGGTGGTGGTAGACACAGTCGAAATGGTTCCATAGGATCTGTAGGATCAGACCACGGCGGCGAGTATGCATATGGTAGCGGAGGTAGAGGAAGAGGAGGCAGAGGGGGCGATAACGATAACTCTGGTAGAGGAAGAGGAGGCAGAGGGCGAGGAGGCATGAACAATGGTGGAAGAGGTTATAACCAACAGCCGTACAACGTTGGTTACATGCCACAAGGGTATCCCGTCCGAGGAAGAGGTATGCCGCCTCAAAGCTATGGATATTATCCGCAGAATATGGCAGCCCCGGTAGCGACTAGAGCTCAGATTTTGGCGGCGTTGAAGCGACAAGTTGAATACTACTTCTCGGTCGATAACTTATGCCGCGACTTATTCCTTAGACAAAAGATGGACCCGACGGAAGGTTGGATTCCTCTTTCTGTGATTGGCGCCTTCAACAGAGTGCGTATGCTTACTCCTGATCCGACCGCGTTGTCTGAAGCGTTGCAAGGGTCGACAGTGATTGAATTTAACGAGGCTAAGGATGCGATTCGAATCGGTGGTGATCAATGGCGAAACTGGCTGTTATCTGCCGATGGATCAGCAAGCGCACCACAACCCGCAGATAGCAACGCGGCAGCAGCAGCAGCAGCACCACCACCAACGAAGTCGGACGACTTCGAGATGGATGAAGACTTTGGCGACAATAATAATGAGTCCGATGACGAAAACACCGACGACGAATACGAAGAGGATGATATGAATGACGTCGATGTTGGTCGACTAATGATTGTCACGCAGAAGGGAGCCCGCCACGGTCCGGGAAGTACATCCGGGAGTTCCGCAGCGAGGCCGATTGCGGGAGCAGGCGCGACGCCAGCGATGTCAACCCCGGTGAGAAATTCTGTCACTGGCTCTTGGAAGAAAGATACCGCGAACTTCTTCCCTTCATCGCTTCCTAAAGATGGGCAGACCCAACGCGAAGACATCGGCTGGTTGATGGGTTCGTTTTCTCCTAAAATTGGCTCTCAAATGCATCAAGCCGCACAAGCAGCGCAGCAAAGAAGAGCAGGAGACTCACCTTCACACGTTTCGCACGCCTTGTTGGAAGAAAATGGCTTCAAGCAGCAGAAATATAAAGCATTCCACGAACGTTGCATCGAGGAGCGTAAGCGGGTTGGCTGTGGTCAATCGGAAGAAATGAACACTTTGTTTCGATTTTGGAGTTATTTCTTGAGGCAAACTTTCAACGTGAAGATGTACAAAGAGTTCTGCCGTCTCGCTGAGGAAGATGCACGAGCAAACCACCACTATGGGTTGCAGTGCTTGTTCAGATTCTATTCTTATGGCTTAGAGTCGCGCTTTCGAACTGCAATATATCGTGACTTTGAAGAGTATGCCTTGAGAGATTATGAGAGTGGATCGCTCTACGGGTTGGAAAAGTTTTGGGCTTTCCATTTTTACTACAAAGGTCCAGAGAAACCAACCATGCGAGATGACTTGAAAGAGATCATGGAAACCAAGTTCAAGACTTTAGAGGACTTTAAGAGAGAAAGAGCAAAGAAGAAAGTCGACGCGTGATGATCGCGACTAGAACGAGTAAAATACGCTAAAAGCTGCGCGCAAAAGAAAGAGGCATTTTGAAGAGAGAAAATAAACAAATAAAAAGAAAATAGACGACGATTAACGTACGTAAACTAAAGTAAAGGATAAATTTAGCTCTTTAGAGGCGGCTACTCCGGGGACTTATTGCCTTCGGAAAGATTAATATATTAACAACGTAATTATATAAATACTGAAACAGATGTAAATCTCAGCGCTCACTCTTCACTACTCTGGGATGTCAAATTAACTGGTTTGCCGTGATGATATTGATCCTTCATGACACTTCTTTACGAGGTGCCAAGAAAGCCGAAGATGGCGTCTCGAAGGTCGTCATTGGCACTGAGTGCGTATAAAGCCGCTGCCGCACCAATCGGAACGATGAGACTCTCTAAATCGATGCTTTGTCTTTGATTGAGTAAACTCTTCTTCATTAACAAAGTGGTCACCTTCACGACTCTCGCTTTCCCGTCGCTCTGCATCTTCAACGCATTTTGATTTTTCAGCGTTTTCGCAACTCTATACCCCAATTTCTTATACAACGAACGAGCTTTATTATTCGAACTTTCTACTATCAAAGCGCACTCTTCGAAGCCGTTATTCTTCGCCTCCTTTTCGCACTCTCTCACCAATGCCTTTGCGTAGCCTTTCCCTCGAGCCTTTCGAGAGGTGGCTAAGTTTGCAATAATCGGTACCGTTATCGAGGACCCGAGCGAGAATCTATCCACATCATCGGGAACGTTATCATAATCATAATCGCCTAAATAACGTCGATACTCCACCCCCGCGCACGCCAACAAATCGCACGTCTCATCATCTCGCACGATGAACATCGCCCCTTTCTTTGCATTTGAGTATCTTTTGGATAAATCAGACGCCTGGGCGCGCTCTAAAGAGTCGATTTCTCGGTCGTTCGGATTCGATTTACCGTCGACGAAAAACGCATCGACAAAACACTCGGCAGCTTCGCGAAAATCACCTCCTCGAGCGCGTTCTATGTCCGCGTTGGTCAACGCAGCGTGGGAACATTTCATTTTTCGTCGATGGACTTGTGGAGCCGAGTGACGTTGTTCAGGAAAGCTTCTCCTGCTCGAAAACGTATATTTTTGAGTACGATAAGAGGAGGAAGAAGACGTCGATGGCGCACAAACGAATCGAGCGTGTGCGAGCATTTTTCGTCTTTTGCGTGTGCGTGTGAGATTTGAAATCTGCCCTCCCCGTTCCGCGTGTAAGCCTACTTTTTGTGTTAGTGTGTAAATGTGTGGATTAGTTTGTGTTTGTCTTCGTGACTCGCCTTCGAAACATAAAATTATATGTGTGTGTGAAAACAACCTGAACGCGAGAGAGAACTCAAAAGAAATAAAGCATGTCGCTGGATTTATATTATTCAACTATTACACCATCATCGCCTCTTCTCCTACATTGTTCACATTCACTGGTTCTTCTTCTTGTTCCTCATCTTCCACATCTTTGCTGGCTACCATTTCGGGGAATAAGTCTTTCATATACACTGTTCTTCTCAAAGCGTTCGTGAAGCCTTCGTTGTATTTGTATTTTGTAACACCAATACTTGTCAAAGATTTTGGTTTGGTACTCGCAGCCATTTTGTGTTTGTTCCCGCCGGAGAAGCCGAGCTCGAGTCTCGCGTTGCCGGCTTTCTTCATCTCGTCGTAAGCGGCAGACTGAGGCAAATTTACGACGTTTTGATTCGTAAACTGCTTTTTTTCGACACCTCCTTCGCCTCCTTTTTCTGGAGTGAACACGCGTTCAGGATCAAAGCTTCTCGCACGTTCGCGGATTTCGTCCATGGCAACTTCTCGGGCGACCAATGCTCGAGCGTTAGGACCAAGCTCGCGACGATCGACAAGCTTTTCGTTTCTTAGCTTCTCTTTTTCATCGTTCAATGCGTTTCGTTGTGCGATCCATTCCTCGCGAGACATTCGGATGGCGGCACCATTAGCAGAGATTGGTTTCGACTCCGTTCCAGGAACACTACATCCGTATTTTACGAGTTCGTCAATCGCCGGTTGTAACTGTAAATCAGAACTGTACGCCTTTCTATCGAATGAACCTTTTGACGACGGTTTTGCATAAGTCAGACCAACTGAACGCGTCACGTCCACTGCGCGCTTCAACACTTCAGCCTCATTTTGCGACATGAAATCGTACCCAGCAGCTCTGCCCACGTCAGGAGCTATAATTGTCAAAACGTATGGTAACACGTCAACCGGACTGGACTTGCGCATTGAAATAGAACGCGAATCAATCTTTGCTTTCTCCATCCATTCCTTCGAGATTTCGCTTTTCCTCTGCAGTTCTCTCTCTGCGGCTTTGATTTTTGGGAATTCCATGGAATCCATGGTACTGCAACCACTCGCGCGGTGGTGCACGGATGCAATTTGACTGTAGAAATAATCCGTCGAGTTCGCTAGTTTCGAGCTTTTGAAAACATCCGCGTTAGAAATGTCTTTCGAGGCCAACGCAAACATTTCCATAGTTGAATCCTGAAGCTTCGCACTGGGAAGATTTTCAAAAGTAGACTCCAACAACAAATTGTCATCTCCAAACGTTTCAAATCTATCGTACATCCAGTCAAAATGCTTTGCCGCTCCCGGGTACGTCTTCTCCATGAATGTATGTCTTCCTCGGTATACATCACGCATCATCTCTAACGCTTTTGCCCCAATATCTTTATTCTCGCCGGAAATGGGCGCATCCGCCATGGTAAATTTACCTCTCCCGAGCGACTTGTATTGCAAATGATTCAAACAGGCACGAATATCTAATTCACACATCTCTGCCAACTGACTGAGTGCTCTTGGATCAGATGAAACTTTCTCCTTCACACTGATTTCTCGCAACCTATTGGTGACTCTCGCTGCCATCGGCGGACGCAGCCTTACGAGCTTCGATACCTCTCTCAACTGTCGCAACGCGGCCGAATACATATCGTTACAAATGAGGATAATCGGACGATTCAAGGGACCATTTGAGTTTTTCTTCTTACCAGCTGAAGTTCCGTTCACAAGTTTTAGAAGAGCACCCATGGCGCCTTTGCCTTCATTTCCTCCAAAGATGGCATCAATTTCATCGATGACTAAACAGTTTGGCATCGCATTTTGGCTACTACTCGATGTTGAAACGGAGATCCCTTTCATCGATTCCAACACCGAGCGCATCTCTACGGCTTGCTTTACGGCTTCGACGAGTCCATTGGACGATTTCTGCGTACTTGAAGCGTTGATTTCTACGACTCGATATCCTGCGTGTTTCGCTGCAATATGCGCCAGCGTCGTTTTACCAACCCCAGGACCGCCGGAAACCAAAGCTATTTTCTTCATCGGCCTTCCCGATGCATCGTAAAGTTCTTCCGTTTTTTGTTGATACTTGCCGTTATTGTTCCTATTCTGTCCTTTGCTTCCGTTCATAACCGAAGGATTAATCATTGAATGATTCATCTTTTCATCGGGCGTCTTTTTGTTGAACACGATTTTGTCCCACATTTTCAACCATCTCAACAACTCTCTATTCGATCGTTCGTCGGATATCAAATCCGTAAACTTTCTCGGCGCGTATTTTGTCAACCACGACGAACTCGCAATCTTCGCCTTCAACTCTTTAATTTTCTTCTTCCTTCTTTGCATCTCCGCCAATTCTTCCGCGCTCATCTTCTCTTCTTCCTCTGCGCTCCGCATCTCTTCCTCCGTAGGCATTGTGTTCTCTCTGTCCGCTTGCTCTGCCAATCTCGCAGCCAAAGCGGCTGATTTTTTCTCTTCAATTTCCATCAGCATATCGTTTATTGGTTCATTCAACAAGTGAATACGATTGATAGTCGCTCGAGCGTGGTCGTAACCTCTCTTTCCTTTCTTTCGCGCGAGTTGGTTTTCGCTCAACAAAACATCGTGTTCATCGTTCGAATCACCATCCAACTCCCCCAATGGGCGCTCCTCGACTTTCAAATACACTCTCTTCGTCACGTCGTTCGGATCGGTCACGCTGACGACTTTGAATCCCGCCGAAACGGCTTCGGCCGAAGTTAACAAAGGTGGAGCATTTCTCGCCACGGACTTGTATCTCAAAAGTTCCAACTCCAACTCTCGTTCTTTCCTTTCCAACTCTTGCTGTTTTCGTTTCTTCTCCTCCAATTCTTTCGCCAGCTCTTCCTCGGTCAAGGACGGCGTCGGGTTCGTCAGTCGTTTCTTTGCCGCTGCCGCCGTCGCCGCCGCCGCCCCCGCCGAGGCATCATTTCCGCCATCGTTTTCGGCGCGCGCATTTTCAAAATCTTCTCGAGAAGAGGGACGTTTTTTATTTGAATTTTGCGTCGCACCGGCTTCGTTCTCTAACCAATCCAAATCTTGCGTCCCGGGCGGATTTTGAGTTCCCCCGGCGATGTTCTTTTCTTCTCCTTCGTCTCCGTCGTCTTGTTCCGCTAGAAATGCCATATCTTCCTCGTCTTCATCGATGTACGTCTCCATCTCGTTCTCGTCGTCGATGAGGGCGTCCAAATCGTCCATCTCGTCCATATTTGCTTTTTCAATGCACGCACACAACTCTCTCTCTCTCTCTTTCTCTCTCTGATTTTTTTTTATCTTCTGTTCCTCTTTACAATAGATTTACGCGTGTGTGTGTGTGTGTGTGTGTATTTCTAAACCGCGTGCGCGTGTGTTCGCGCCCGTTTTCTGTTTGAGAAGTGTGGTTCTTCAACAGATGAGGAGGCGATGTGATTGATGTCTGTTGTTGTTGTTTTTTGAATTTTTTTCCCACCAGGGACCAAGGCCAACGCCCTGAG
>Ga0255776_10004641_pt1 | contig 14471 bp, 15 predicted proteins | sample 071ome_19_FD_179974 | JGI IMG/M metagenome (GOLD analysis project Ga0255776, IMG submission 179974) | Coastal salt marsh microbial communities from the Groves Creek Marsh, Skidaway Island, Georgia - 071413AT metaG (version 2) | ecosystem: Environmental > Aquatic > Marine > Intertidal zone >... | reverse complement strand
GTACAACTCCGGCATCGCCTCGACGGGGAACTCCACGTCGACGACCGGGCCTGTCACGCGGGCTACGCGCCCGACGCCGGTGGTGGTCTCAGTCGTTGCGGTCATCGTTGTTCCTCTTCCTTCGCTTACTTGTGACTTGGTCTTAGGCCGAGAGTGCGTCGGCTCCACCGACGATCTCGCTGATTTCCTGGGTGATCTCTGCCTGGCGAGCCTGGTTCGCCTGGCGGGTGAGGGAGCGGATGAGCTCCTCGGCGTTATCGGTCGCGGACTTCATGGCGCGACGCCGAGCCGCGTGCTCCGACGCGGCCGACGTCAGCAATGACAGGTACACCATCTGCTCGATGTACCGCGGGAGGAGGGCGTCCAGGACACCCTCGGGGCTTGGTTCGAACTCGTATAGCGGAAACGGCATTCCCGACTCTGTCGGCTCGACAACCTCGTCGACAACTTCGAGCGGCAGGATCCGACGCACGCGGGTCTCTTGCGTGCCCATGTTGACGAAGTGCGTGTAGACGACGTGGATCTCGTCGACCCCACCCTCACCGTTCTCGTCGCCGTGGAAGGCCGCCAGCAGATCCTCGCCGATCCGCTTGGCCTCGGCGTACGTCGGCTGATCGGTGAAGCCGGTGTATTCCCCGCCCATCTCACGGCCACGGAAGCGGTAATACGAGACACCCTTCCGACCGACGAGGAACGGCACCACCTTCATGCCCTTCTCGTTCAGGTTCCGAGCGAGAGCCTCGCCCTCCTTGATCGCGTTGGTCGAGTATGCGCCCGCGAGCCCACGGTCGGCAGTGATGATCAGCACCGCCGCGCGCTCTTGCTTCTCGGCCTTGGCCGTAAGCGGGTGCTTGGAGACGTCCGAGGCGTGCGATGCCGCAGCCGATACCGCGTCGACGAGCTGCGTGAGGTACGGCATCGACGCATCGAGGCGTTGCTGCGCCTTGACGATGCGCGAGGACGCGATCAACTCCATCGCCTTGGTGATCTTCTTGGTCGCCTGGACGGAGCGAATCCGCCGTCGGAAGACCCTGAGCTGCGCACCCATGAATTAGCCCCGCACCGACCGAGTGATCTGCGTGGGATCGATCTCTTCGTCTTCGATGGCGTCCACCGGCTCATCGTTGATGAGCAGTTGACCCGACGAGGTCGAGAACTGCCGCTTGAACTCTTCGATCGCTGACTCCAGCACGCTGACGGTGTCGTCTGACAGATCTGACGTGCTGCGGATCGCCTCGAACACCTCACCCTTGTTCCGCTCGACGTAGTCGAGGAACTCGGCGTCGAAGCGTCGAATGTCCTCGACGGGGACGTCGTCGAGCCGACCGGTGGTTCCGGCCCACACGGAGACGACCTCACGCTCCATCGCTTGCGGCTGGTACTGAGCCTGCTTCAGCAACTCCACCAAACGTGAACCGCGCTCGAGCTGCGCCTTGGATGCGGCGTCGAGATCCGAGCCAAAGGCTGCGAAGGCCTCAAGCTCACGGAACTGTGCGAGGTTCAAACGCAACTGTCCGGCGACCTTCTTCATGGCCTTTGGCTGCGCGGAGCCACCGACTCGAGAGACCGAGATACCGACGTTGATGGCCGGGCGAACACCGGAGTTGAACAGGTCGGACTCCAGGAAGCACTGGCCGTCGGTGATCGAGATGACGTTGGTCGGGATGAAGGCCGAGACGTCGTTCGCCTTGGTCTCGATGATCGGGAGACCGGTCATCGAACCGCCGCCCATTTCGTCCGAGAGCTTGGCGCAGCGTTCGAGCAGGCGGCTGTGCAAGTAGAAAACGTCACCCGGGTAGGCCTCGCGACCCGGGGGACGACGCAGCAGCAGCGAGACCGCGCGGTAGGCCTCCGCCTGCTTGGAAAGATCGTCGAAAACGATCAGCACGTGCTTGCCGCCGTACATCCAGTGCTGGCCGATCGCCGAGCCGGTGTAGGGCGCGAGGTACTTGAAGCCGGCGGGGTCGGATGCCGGGGCAGCGACGATGGTGGTGTACTCCATCGCGCCGTACTCCTCCAGCGCACCCTTGACCGAGGCGATGGTCGAGCCTTTCTGGCCGATCGCGACGTAAATGCATCGCACCTGCTTGCTCGGATCGCCACTTTGCCATGCCTCACGCTGGTTCAAGATCGTGTCGAGGCACACCGCGGTCTTGCCGGTCTGGCGGTCGCCGATGATGAGCTGCCGTTGTCCGCGACCGATGGCGGTCATGGCGTCGATCGCCTTGATGCCCGTGAGCATCGGCTCCTTCACCGGCTGCCGCTGCACGACCGTCGGCGCCTGCACCTCGAGGGCGCGGCGACCTTCGGCCTCGATCGGGCCGAGGCCGTCGATCGGGTTGCCGAGCGGATCGACCACACGTCCGAGGAATGCGTCGCCGACCGGAACCGAGAGCACCTCGCCGGTGCGGCGCACCGGCTGGCCTTCCTCGATGTGGGCTCCGTCGCCGAGGAGGACGACACCGATCTCGCGGACGTCGAGGTTAAGGGCCACGCCGAGCAGGCCTCCCTCGAACTCCAGGAGTTCGTTGGTCATCGCCGAGTGGAGACCCTCGACGCGGGCGATGCCGTCGCCGATCTCAGTGACGCGACCAACCTCTTCTCGGGCGGTGGACGGCGAGTACGCCGCGACGTTCCGCTCGATCGCATCCCGGATCTCTTCCGGCCGGATCGTCAGCTCCGTCATGGTGTCCTGCTTTCCTTCATCGGGCCCGCGTCCTGCGGGCGGTTTGTGCGGGTGGTTTCTGGTCTGTTACTCAGCCCAAGACTGCTCTGCGGGCCTGTTCTAGTCGAGACGCGACGGTGCCGTCGATGACTTCGTCACCGATGGTCACCATGACGCCACCGAGCACGGCGGGGTCGATCGCGACGTTCAGCCGCACCGTGCGGCCTTTGAGGGAGGACAACGCCGCCGCGAGCCGGCGGGACTGTTCTTCGGTTAGCGGGGCGGCGACGCGCACCTCTGCCACGACGCGCTCTCGCTGGCGGGCAGCGAGTTCGCACAGAGTGTCGATCGCTGCATCGAGCCGTTGGCCGTGGAGTCGACCAACCGTGGCTTCGAGTACCTGGCGGGTCGCCGCCGTGCTGCGATCAGCGAGGAGGTCGCGAACGATGGCGGCCTTCGTCTGAGCGGTCTGGGCAGGATCGCCGAGCGCCATCTGTAGCTCTGCTGAAGCGTCGACGGCGCGACCGAATCGGAAGATCTCCTCCTCCGTGGCATCGAGCGTGCCGTTGCCCTCGGCGACCGTGAACGCTGCCTGCGCGGCGAGCTGCTCGAGAGCGAGGACGAGATCGATGTCCGTCGACCAGCGTCGATCCACAGCGTCCACCACGACGTCAACGGTCAGATCGGACACCTGCCCGCCGAGGATGTCGCGGATGAGCGATGCACGCACTGTCGCGTTCTGTCCGGAATCGGCCAGGGTCGAACGCAGTTGGGCGTTGTCGTCCAGCAGCGCCGACACCGCGAACAACTGCCCGGACAACTCATCGAAACCCGGCGCCTGACGACGGGCATCGAGAGCCGCCGAGCAGGCGGCGAGGGATTCGCGACTGGAGCCGAGCATCAGCGGGACGCCTGCCTCTCGAGATCGTCGAGGAAGGCATCGACCGTGGAACGCACGCGGGCGTCGTCGGTCAGCGCCTCGCCCACGACCTTGCTGGCGAGCTCGACGGACAACTCCCCGACCTGACGAGTGAGCGTGCTCATTGCCTGGGCACGATCGGCCGACATTTGGGCTTCGGCTGCTGCCGTCACCTGCGCGGCCGCCTGGCGAGCCTCATTCTTGGCCTCTTCGACTATCGACGACCGATCGGCCTGAGCCTGGGTTCGGATTGCCGATGCCTCTTCACGGGCGGACGCGAGCTGCTCCTTGTACTCCTCGAGCACACGGCTGGCCTCGGCCTGCGCCTCTTCGGCGCGCTTGAGCCCGCCCTCGATGGCGTCGGCGCGCTCATCCAGTGTCGCCTTGATTTTGGGCAGAGCGAACTTGCCCAGAGCCCCGAAGACGATAAGGAACGCGATGAGGCCGATGATCAACTCATCGACCGGCACGGCGAGGACGCTAGGCATCTCCTCGCTTGCGGCGCTTACTGCAGCCACAATCTTCATTGCCGAAACCTCTCTGGTTGGTGGTCAGACGGTAGGGACGGTCGAACGAACGTCACGTCTCGAGTCGAGGCGATGCCCGCGGCTAATCGGCGCGCACCGCCATCGATCACGGTCCGAAGACGAAGGGAACGACGAAGCCGATCAGCGCCAGTGCTTCGGCAAGTGCGAAGCCGAGGAGCATGTTCTGGCGAATTACGCCGTAGGCCTCGGGCTGGCGGGCGATGGCCTGCACACCCTGGCCGAAGATGATGCCGATACCGATACCGGGACCGATCGCGGCGAGGCCGTAACCGATCGATCCGATGGAACCGGTGAGTTCCGCGAGAAGCGACATGTCGTTTCCTTTGCTTTCCGGGCCGACGGCGGTCTCCGTCGGTCTGGGGTCTTGGGTGGTTATTCAGTTGTATGCGAAGGCACTGACGAGCAGCGTTCGGTCGATCAGTGTTCCGCGTGCAGCGCACTCCCGATGTAGACGGCAGCGAGCAGCGTGAAGATGTAGGCCTGCAGAGCCTGAATGAAGGCCTCGAAACCCGTGAGGGCCACGGTCACGGCGAACGACGCGACCGAGCCCAGAATTCCGATGACACTGGCGCTGATGAGGTAGAAGGCGGCGATGCTGAACGTCGCGAGCAGCAGGTGGCCGGCGAACATGTTGGCGAACAGACGCACCGCGTGGGTAAACGGTCGCACCAAGATGTTCGAAATGAGCTCAATGGGTGCGAGCAGGACGTACATCGCCTTCGGCACACCCGGAGGGAACATCATGTTCGTGAAGAACTTGATCGGGCCCTGCTTGATCATGCCGAGCGGGACCCAGGTGAAGTAAACGATCAGGGCGAAGGCCACCGGGATCGCGAAGATCGACGTGGCGGGCAGTTGTGCGCCGGGAAGGATGCCGAAGAAATTCAGAATCCACACGAAGAAGAAGAAGCTGAACAGGAATGGGACGAACTTCTCTCCGCCATGACCGATCGTCTCCTTGGCGATTCCATCGCGGATGAAGACGTACCCGACCTCGCCAACGTTCTGCGCTCCGCGCGGAACCAACTTGGGCTTGCGGAAGGCGTAGGAGAAGAAGCCGACGATGACGACGACGCCGAGGAGCAGCAGGACGGTGACCTTGGAGAAACCGAACTCAAGGGACGCGAGCTGCAGCGTGAAGATGTCCTCGAAAAGGAAGATCTCGGCTCCCGGTGCGGGGAAACCGCACCCGGACATCAAGTGGCAATCGAGCCCGCCGGATGCGGGGACGCCTGCGGAGACAACCTCAGCGAACACCCAGGCCCTCCATCACGCTTGATCCTTCCCGTCGGTTCCAACGTTTCCCTGCGTCCGGTGCTGAGCACTTCGTCCCTGCCGGACCGCATCCTCGCGGGCGAGCCCGGTGAAGATCAGGTAGTACGACAGGCCGAGCCCGATGAAGGCACCGATGGCGATGAGCGCCGGTCGGTTGCCCCACCACTGGGAGATCAGCCAGCCAAGTCCGGCGTACAGCACGATGCCGGCGATCAAACGACTGGAGATCGTCCACGCGGCGTTGTCCATTGCCGGGGAAGAGGGCGCACCTTGCGGTGTGGACGACGACGGGGTCGAACGCTGACGCGCACGGTACCAGGGCTGGTGAGTACTCACGACCCGGCCTCCGGGTCCACGTAGAGCACCTTCGTCCGCGCGAAAACCCAGACTTCAGCGGTGGTCCACGCGATGGTGCATGCCACGATCGTTCCGGCAAAAACTTGTGTATTGAAAAGGGTTGTTTCGGCGAAAGCGATAATCAGCACGAACAGCACACCGATCTTCACCAGGTAGATCGTCAGGGCAACAGTCATCGCCATCTGGGGGTTAGTTCGCAGGACTGATCCGAGGACAAATTGCCCCACGCTGAAGAAAACGATCACCAGGACTGTGGCGAAGATCCCACCGATCACGCCCGGCCCACCGAACGCAATGGCACCAATACCGATCCCGACGGCTCCAACGAGCGCGGTCACAAGCCCGGAGCGCTTCAGGATCAGAGCATCAATACTCGGGGAACCGGCGGAGGCACTCTGCGGTGCGCTGGCGTCGTTGGTCATAGTCATGGGGGAACGGATGGGCCGTTCGCTGCGCTGACGCTATCGCACCATGGACAGCGTTTCATCTCGACGGCCGGAGGGACAGCGCTGCATGAGCGTGCTATTCATCACCCCGCGGAGGAGTTGCGGTCCGAGACCCCCGGAAGGGGGCGAATCTCTGCCTCGGCGGTGGTGCTGACCTTCTCTCGGCCTGGCCGGCGCACGAGCCACAGAAGCGCACCGAGGCCCACCAGGAACCCGCCCGCTGCGTAGGGCCATGGAACGAAGGCAATCGCCACCGCGGTGCCCGCAACCAGCCCCGTCCACGCGTACATCAGCAGCACTGCTCTGCCTTGGGAATGACCCATTTCCAGGAGCCGGTGGTGCAGGTGCTGCTTATCCGGGGCGAACGGGTTGCGTCCCGCCCGGGTCCGACGGATCACCGCGAGGAATAGGTCCACCAGCGGAATAGCCATCACTGCAATGGGCAGAGCGATCGGTAGGAGTGTGGGGATCAGAGCTCCGGTGGTGAGCGCACTCGGATCGACCTGTCCGGAGAGCGTGATCGTTCCCGCGGCAAGCAGAAGTCCGAGGAGCATCGAGCCGGTGTCTCCCATGAAAATTCGAGCTGGGGTGTAGTTGTGCGGGAGAAACCCAGCCGTGATCCCGACGAGCAGCACACTGACCAGGGTGGCAAGGGTTGCCCGATCCAAGCCCGATTCCACGCTCAGCAGATAGGCATAGCCGAAGAACGCTCCTGCCGCGACCAGCACGATTCCGGCGGCTAATCCGTCGAGTCCGTCTACGAAGTTGATCGCGTTGATGCTGATGACGACGATCAACACGGTGAACAGCACGCTGGTCAGCGGGTCGAGGACGAATGTCCCTCCGATGGGCAGCCAGATGATGGCAATTCCCTGAAAGGCCATCACACCTGCAGCTAGTACCTGACCGGCCAACTTGGTGGGTGCGTCAAGGCCCCACTTATCGTCGACTATTCCTAGCGCCACGATGATGGCGACACCGGAGAGAAGTGCAAGCGGCGTGCGGCCACCCTCGAAAACCGCACTCATCATCGGCAGCTTGCTGGCCAGCACCAGCCCGGCGAGCAGTCCGCCGAACATCGCGAGTCCCCCAAGGAGAGGCGTGGGGGTGTCGTGGACGTCACGGTCGCGGACGGGTGCCATGACCTTCCACTTCTTGGCGAGCTCTCTCGCAAGTGGCGTCAGCAGGTAGGTGACCGCTGCAGCGGCCACCAAGCACAGGATGTACTCCCGCACGAGTCGAAACCCCTAGGGCTGTGCTTCTCGGGGATAGGCCGGATGCCGGGCCACCAATTTGCCGACCTGTGCGGCGATATCCGCCGAGTGCGACCCGTCTGCATCGATCACTGCACTGTGAATGAGGTTGGCAATCTCGCGCATGTCGGATTCGCCCATGCCCTGCGTCGTGACTGATGGCGTCCCTACTCGGATTCCGGAGCCCACCGACGGTGGCTGGGGATCGTAGGGAATCGCGTTCTTGTTCAAGGTGATTCGAGCGGCGTCACAGCGTTCCTCTGCCTCGGCACCGGTAACACCCAGCGGCTGTAGGTCAATGAGCGCCAGGTGAGTATCGGTGCCGCCGCTGGTAGGTCGCATGCCGTGCTCGGCGAGACCTTCGCACAGCGCCTGGGCGTTCCGGATTACCTGAGCCGCGTAGTCCTGGTAGTCCGGAGTCGCCGCTTCTTTGAGGGCGACAGCTTTCGCTGCAACACCGTGCATCAGCGGGCCGCCCTGCATCATGGGGAACACGGCCTTGTCTACCGCTTTGGCGTGCTCGGCCTTGCACAGCATCATCCCGCCACGAGGACCGCGGAGGACCTTGTGCGTGGTGAAAGTGACAACGTCCGCGAACGGAACCGGGCTCGGGATCGCCTTACCCGCCACCAGTCCGATGAAGTGTGCGGCATCGACCATCATGATCGCGCCGACTTCATCGGCGATTTCCCGAAATGCGGCGAAGTCGATCAACCGCGGATAGGCCGTCGCCCCACAGATGATCATCTTCGGCCGGTGCTCACGGGCGAGATCGCGAACTTGGTCGTAGTCGATGAGTTCGGTGTCCTCGCGAACGCCGTAGGACACAACGTTGAACCACTTGCCGGAGAAGTTCACCGGAGAGCCATGGGTGAGGTGTCCGCCGTGCGGCAGGCTCATCGCGAGAACGGTGTCTCCCGGAGACGTGAATGCCCCGTAGGCGGCGATGTTCGCGCTGGCACCGCTGTGCGGCTGCAGGTTTGCGTGTTCAGCTCCGAAGAGTGCCTTGGCGCGTTCGATACCGATCTCTTCGGCCGAATCGACTTCCGAGCACCCGCCGTAGTAGCGACGACGCGGATACCCCTCGGCGTACTTGTTGCTGAGCGTGCTTCCCAAGGCCGCGAGCACCGCGGGCGAGGTGAAGTTCTCGCTTGCGATCAGCTGAAGTCCGGTGCGGAGCCGCTCGAGTTCACCGAGGATGATCTCGGCGATCTGCGGATCCTCCGACTGGAGGGCACCGAAATCCGGCCCCCAGAAGATGTCCTGATCTTGTGAACCCATCGTCACTCCTGCTCGCGCTCAATTTCGACGGCACCCTCGCTCGATGCCGTCGGCTCCGCCACTGTATCCCCACCAGCCTCCTGGAGGGCTTCCAACACCGCCTCGACGCGTTCGACGCTCACCGCACCCTCGCGAACGATGGAGACCTCTCGAAGGCGAACGTCCACGATGGTGCTGGCGAGTTCATGGTCCTCCGACGATGACCACGCGCTCTCACCGAGCAGGCCGGCATCGCAAGCTCCCGCGACGTCGTCCCCCAGGGACTCCAGGGCATCGTCGATGGTCCGGGGTGCGTCGCCCCCCGCGATGGTCGCAGTGCTCGCAGCGATGGGACCAAGCCGCGCGCACACCGCCAGCGTGAACGGGTGCAGGGGCATCCGGACAGCCAGCGGCGCAGCCCTCGGGTGGTCCCACGCCAGCGTCGCCTGTGGGCGAACCAGCAGCGTCAGCAGGCCCGGCCAGAACGTGTCCATGAGCACTCTCGCCGGACGGGGAACGCGAGCCGCAACACCGGTAACCATGGTCGGCGACGCAACGAGCAAACCAAGCGGCGTATCGGCTGGTTGCACTTTGGCCCGTCGCAGCAGCGACGTTCCCCGAATGGAGAAGGCATCGGTGGCGACGACGTAACTGTTCTCCGTGGGGAGCAGGACCAATCCGCCGCGACGCATAGCCGCGACCGCGCCACTGACGGCCTTGTCCCGGTCTCGCCCATCGGCGCAATTCCAGATCGTCGAAGCGCTCATTGATGTCCCACCCGAACTATCTAGCTATCCGGCAATCCGAGTCGCGAGGGTAAACCTCGGCAGTCCAGCCAAATCCAGTCGGTCGGTGACCGAGCCGAACACTGAGGATCCCGGAACACCAGGGACCATCGATGCCAATTCTTCGTCGAGGGTTAGGCCTCGCAGCACTCCCACCACGCCTCCCCCGTCGGCCTCGGGGCCCTGAACGTCGGCGTGCTCAATGGCGAGCAATCCACCGGGCCGCAGGAGTACAGCCGCGGTCCGCGCGATTCGACGTACAACATCCAGTCCGTCGTCGCCTCCAAAGAGAGCCACCGCGGGATCGTGGTCGCGAACCTCTATCTCGCGCGGAACCATCGAATCGGGGATGTAGGGCGGATTCGCAACGACGGTGTCGACGGTCTCTGCCAGCGAACTCAGTGCCTGGCCAGCGTCGGCGACTTCCCCGGCGTCTGCATGGAGAACCTCGACTTTCGAACCGACACCGGACAACGCCGAAGCGAATTCCGACGCGTTGCGCCGGGTCCACTCCACCGCGGCGTCGTCGAGCTCGACGAGGAACACCGTCGATCCCGGGGCTTCCAACGCGAGAGATATTCCGACCGCTCCGCTCCCGGAACACAGGTCCACTGCGGTTCCACCGCCGGCCTCACGCAGGACGCGCACGGCTGCCTCGGTGATCAATTCAGTCTCCGGACGAGGGATGAACACTCCGGGCCCAACCGCCACCTCGATTTTTCGAAATGGAGCCCGCCCAGTGATGTGCTGAAGGGGAACCCGGCTCAATCGTCGAGCGACGGCCTTTTCGAACTCCATCCGCTGCGCCGCACTCGGTTCGTCGTGCAAGAACAATCGATTACGAGGAACGTCGAGAACCCACGACATCAGCCACCCGGCGTCAGCCTGTGGGGATGCCACGCCTGCAGCGGCCAATCGACGCTCGGCGTCGTACAGCAGATCGCGAACCGATGATCGGCCACCGCCGGTGGCCTCGGACTCCGAACTGAGCCCATCGAAGAAGTTGGATGTGCCCGCCACGATGTTCCGTTCGCTCAGACCGACGTCTCGGCAGACCCGGTCAGTCGACTCTCACGGTCGGCTGCGGTGCAGGCGTCCACGATCGCGTCCAGGTCTCCGTCGAGGACCTGATCGAGATTGTGGGCCTTGAAGCCAACGCGGTGATCGCTGATCCGGTTCTCGGGGAAGTTGTACGTGCGAATGCGTTCGCTGCGATCGACCGTACGCACCTGACTGCGTCGGGCGTCGGAGGCCTCCTGCGCCGCCTGCTCTTCTGCGATGGCCAGCAGTCGGGCCCGCAGGATCCGCAGCGCCTGCTCGCGGTTTTGCAGCTGGCTCTTCTCGTTCTGGCAGGACACCACGACACCCGTAGGTAAGTGCGTGATACGAACCGCGGAGTCTGTCGTGTTAACGCTCTGCCCTCCTGGACCGGACGAGCGATACACGTCGATTCGAAGATCGTTCGGATCAATGGTGACGTCCACGTCTTCGGCTTCCGGGAGCACCAGCACCCCGGCCGCAGACGTGTGGATGCGACCCTGGGATTCGGTGACCGGGACACGTTGGACGCGGTGCACGCCACCTTCGAATTTCAATCGGGCGAATGGTGCATCACCGGGCTCGGGCGCACCCTTGGCCTTCACTGCCAGTGAGACATCTTTGTAGCCGCCAAGATCGGATTCGACGGCATCGATGATCTCCGTGCTCCACCCACGCCGCTCGGCGTAGCGCAGATACATCCGCAGCAGGTCACCGGCGAACAGGGCTGATTCTTCGCCACCTTCACCGGCCTTGACCTCGACGATGACGTCTTTGTCATCCATGGGATCGCGCGGAATCAACAACCCGCGGAGCTTGTCCGCCGCCAGTTCTTCACGTTCGGCGAGCGAGGCAGCCTCCTCAATGAATGAGGCATCACCCATCTCGGCGAGCTCGACAGCAGCGGCGTGATCGTCGTGCAGTGCGCTCCAGTCGCGGTAGGCGGCCACCACTGGACGCAACTGGGCGTAGCGACGGCCGAGCTTGCGGGCCTTGGCTTGATCACCGTGCACGGAAGGGTCGGCGAGTTCGGCCTCGACCTCATCGAGTTCCTTGGCGAGTTCCTCGCAACTCTCGAACACCCTGCCGCCTTCCCACGACTCCCCGGTCGATGCACCGAGGAATGCCCCCTCGAAAAGAGATCGGGCGCCGGTCGGGGATCGACCGCGCGACGGGGGAGACACGCGGCCGATCCCGGGCCGGCGCCCGGGAGTCTTGCTACTTCGATCCTGAGCCGGATCCCTTGCCGTAGCGAGTTTCGAACTTCGCCACACGGCCACCCGTATCGAGGATCTTCTGCTTGCCAGTATAGAACGGATGACATTGGGAACACACGTCCGCGTGGATGACACCGTTCTTGGCGGTGCTCCGGGTGGTGAAGGTGCTCCCACAGGTGCAGGTCACCGTCGTCTCCACGTAATCCGGGTGGATATCAGCCTTCACGATCGTCACGTCCCTTACTAGTGCTTTTGTCTTGCCCGGCTCGGGGTCGAGCCTGGACAGCCGGACAAGTATGCCACGGCTGCTTTCGGCTCCCCCGATCAGTCCTCGTCCGAGGATCCCGACACCGCCGGGGTGGTCTTTTGGACCTGGAGGAGGAAGTCGTAGTTGTTGTCGTTCTCGCGGAGCTTGCTGAGCAGCAACTCGATCGACTGCTGTTGGTCGAGCGCATGGAGCACCCGACGCAGCTTCCAGACGATCTTGAGTTCCTCGCTGGACATAAGCAGTTCTTCCTTGCGGGTTCCGGACGCGTCCACGTCCACCGCCGGGAAGATGCGCTTGTCCGCCAGACGCCGATCGAGCTTGAGCTCCATATTTCCTGTGCCCTTGAACTCCTCGAAGATGACCTCGTCCATCCGCGAGCCAGTTTCCACCAGCGCCGTGGCCAAGATGGTGAGCGATCCACCATTTTCGATGTTGCGAGCGGCACCGAAGAAACGCTTCGGCGGATAGAGCGCCGTGGAGTCAACACCACCGGAAAGGATGCGTCCCGAAGCCGGAGCCGCGAGGTTATAAGCGCGGCCCAGACGGGTCATGGAGTCGAGAAGTACGACGACGTCGTGTCCGAGTTCGACCAGACGCTTGGCTCGCTCAATCGAAAGCTCGGCGATGATCGTGTGATCCTCGGCCGGGCGATCGAAGGTTGAGGCGATGACCTCGCCCTTCACCGACCGCTGCATGTCGGTGACTTCTTCCGGACGCTCGTCCACCAGAACAACCATGAGATGGACCTCGGGGTTGTTTTCGGTGATGGCGTTGGCGATTGCCTGCAGCACCATGGTCTTGCCAGCCTTGGGCGGTGACACGATCAGGCCTCGCTGCCCTTTACCAATGGGCGCAACCAGATCGATGACGCGTGTGGTCAAGTTCTGCGGAGTGGTCTCCAGACGCAACCGGTCCTGCGGATACAGCGGCGTCAACTTGGAGAATTCAGGGCGTTCCTTGGCAGCTTCGACGTCGCCGCCGTTGATGGTCTCCACACTGACCAACGGATTGAACTTCTCGCGGCGCTCACCGTCACGGGGTTGACGTACCTGACCGGTGATGGCATCACCCTTGCGCAAGCCGTACTTGCGAACGAGCGAAAGCGAGACGTAGACATCGTTGGGTCCGGGCAGGTAGCCGCTGGTGCGTACGAAGGCGTAGTTCTCCAGCACATCGATGATGCCGGCCACCGGCGCGAGGACGTCGTCCTCGGACACCACGGGCTCACCCTCGCCGTAGCCACCGCCTTTGCGATCACGGCGGTCGCGGTAGCGGTCCCGTCCGCGACGACGACGACGACCGTTGTCATCACGGTCGCCACGATCATTGTTGCGATCTCCGCGATCATTGTTGTTGCGGTCGCCGCGATCTCCACGATCGTTCCGGTCACCGCGGTCATTCCGGGCGGACCGTGAGTCGCTGGAGTCGGCGTCCTTAGCCGGGCTCTCCTGCTTCTCGGAATCCTGCTCGGAGGCCTTCTTGTCGCTCTCCGGCGCGCCTGCTTCGCGGGATGCACTTCGCGAGGAACGACGGGGGGCTCCGCCCTGCTTCTGCCGTTCGCTGATGGCGGCGATCAAGTCTTGTTTGCGCATCCCACTCGAGCCGGTGATGCCGAGTTGCTGGGCGAGCTGCTTGAGCTCGGGCAGGAGCATCGATGCCAGGCTGCTGCCACGATCGGCAGCGCGGGATGTTGTTGTGTCGGTCATGGTTTCCTTCGGATTACCTGACTCCCGGTGGGAGTTCGAAACGTCGGCCCTCGGTAATCGACCGAATGTCGGGCCACCTCACGAACCTTGGTTTTTATCCCTGGAAGAAGACCGTGGATGGAGAAGAAACCGGGGGCTCGCCTGATGCACAATCATCGTGCACCGTCCGGAATCGGACTACTGAGGCGGTAGAACCGTACCACCCGGTGGGTTCTCACAGATCGATGGGGCGTTCCAGCGCGCCGTGGCCACTGATGGGCAGGTCGTGCACGACCCACTCCCCCGCCTTCGCTGCCGCTGCCCGAATCTGGTCGATGTCCCCGGGGCGGTCGGTCACCACGATGACCGAAGGGCCAGCTCCGGAGATGGCCGCCGCGATGCCGGCGGCACGCAGTGCATCGACCAGAGCAACCGATTCGGGGTAGACACCCACCCGAGCGTGCTGGTGCATCCGGTCCGACATCGCTTCCCACATCAACCCGGGCTCCTGCGTCATCGCGTGCACGAGCAGCGCAGCGCGGCTGACGTTGTGGACCGCATCGGGGTAAGCGACATTGTCCGGTAGCACCTGACGAGCCTCGGACGTCGGCACAGCGGTGGCCGGAATAGCGAGAACGGCGCGCAGGTCGGGATGAGGGTCCATCCGCACGCTTCCCGGCACGCCCGACTCAGATAGCCACGCAACGGTGAACCCGCCGTGCAGGGCCGCGGCGAGGTTGTCCGGGTGGGATTCC
>Ga0255776_10004640_pt1 | contig 14472 bp, 14 predicted proteins | sample 071ome_19_FD_179974 | JGI IMG/M metagenome (GOLD analysis project Ga0255776, IMG submission 179974) | Coastal salt marsh microbial communities from the Groves Creek Marsh, Skidaway Island, Georgia - 071413AT metaG (version 2) | ecosystem: Environmental > Aquatic > Marine > Intertidal zone >... | reverse complement strand
TGATGGATATCGAAGGGCGCCGCATCGACGAGATGGACAAGAACGGCGTCGAGATGATGATCCTGTCGCTGAACGCGCCCGCGGTACAGGCCATCTACGACCGCGACCGGGCGAACGAGATCGCCAAGAAATCCAACGACATGCTGGCCGAATGGGTGCAGCGCAATCCGGGCCGATTTCGCGGCTTCGCCGCGCTGCCGCTGCAGGATGTCGACATGGCGTGCGCCGAGATGGAGCGCTGCGTCAAGGAACTCGGTTTTGTGGGCGCTCTGGTCAACGGTTTCTCGCAGATCGATACCGAAGAATCCGCCGTTTATTACGACCTGCCGCAATATGCGCCGTTCTGGGACGTTATGGCCGGTCTCGACGTGCCGTTCTATCTGCATCCGCGCAACCCGCTGCCGAGCATGGCGCAAATCTACGAAGGACATCCCTGGCTTCTGGGGCCGACCTGGGCGTTCGGTCAGGAAACGGCCGTGCATTCACTGCGCCTGATGGCGTCCGGCCTGTTCGACAGGCATCCGAACCTTCAGATCGTGCTGGGACATATGGGCGAAGGCCTGCCGTACAGCATGTGGCGCATCGATAACCGCAACAAATGGGTCGGCGACGAACGTGCCTATCCCGCGGAAAGAATGCTCGGTCACTACTTCCAGAACAATTTCTATATAACCACGTCCGGCAACTTCCGCACCCAGACACTGATCGACGCGATGCTGGAAATCGGTTCCGACCGTATTCTGTTTTCCGCCGACTGGCCGTTCGAAAACGTCGACCATGCGGCGAACTGGTTCGATTCCTGCACGATCAGCGAGGACGACCGGCTGAAGATCGGCCGCACCAATTCGATGCGGCTGTTCGGGATCGAGATTTAGTAAAGCGCCACCGTCAAAAGAGAAAACAGCCTAGCCGAGTTCCGCCCTGATTCTGGTGATGGCCTTGCCGGTTCTGGATTCTGGCCGGTCGTCTGTCTCCGCCAGGATCTGTTCGGCGGCAAGCCGGGTGTAACGGCGGCGAAGATCCTCGATCGCCGCCGATTTCGGATTTTCGGCGGCGCTTTTGATCATGATTTCGATGATCCGCTCGGCGCCGTTCAGCCGTCCGTATAGCAGGTCGATCTGGCGGAGTTCACGGTCGAGAAATCCCTCGAAGGCGCCCATGCCCGCCGATTCGAGCGGTTCCGAACGCTTGCCTGCGATCTCGGCATCGTAGGGCGAGATGCGCAGGGTATCGATTTTGATCAGGTCCGAGATGCCTGCCGCATCCATCAACGGAAAAAGCGAGATGTCGTGGAACGGGAAAACGACCAGTTCCCGCGCCGCGTCGTATCGCATCTCCTCCGGCAGCGTCATTATCGCTTCGCTGAGCCGGTCGTTAAGTTCCGTGCCGATATCGATAAACCGCGACGACAGGGTGTGGAAGACATCGTCCAGAACCGCGCCGTGTTCTCTGACGAGGGTTGCGGGATCCCCGATCAGGGCATTCAGAATATTCTCGACCGGCGTGTCGATCATGATCCGGGTAACGGCGTCGATCCACGCGCGGTCCGTCTCCGGATCGTCGAGCGTCGCTTCATATTTGTGAACGATGTCGGCAAGCAGACGTTTGTTGGTGTCCAGCGGTCGCCGATCCGTCGCCTTGTCGTAGCGGATATTGATAAACCGGACCAGGGCCCGTACCCGGCACAGCCGGAACGGGATGTCGAAGGCGCGCAGCAGCTGAATCTGGCTATCCGCGAGCTTGTCCGCCTGTCCCGAGACATGGGGATTCAGAACGTTTTCCGACCCCAGTTCCCCGGAACCTCGATCCGTCTCCAGCCAGTGGCGGATGAGACTGCGGACCGAGAACGCGTGACGGGAATCGTAGGGGGCGTTGATCGCCCGGCAGAGAACTTCGCAATACAGATCCGCCGCAGTCCTTAATTTTATGCCGACATATCCCGCATAGCCCGAGAGCGAGTTGGCGATCAGTTTCTCGTTCGCCTGCTGCTGAAGGTCGTTCAGCCTGGCGCGCGTCATGGCGTCATCCCGGCCGGTAAGAATACTGTCGACGAACCGTGCCGCGTCGCGCTCGTTGTGAGTCCGGAACGTGGCGATCCGGCGAACCGCTTCATTGCGCGCCTGCAGGCGGCGCAGATCTCCCAGAATGGGCTCATGGCGGAACAACCTGAACAGGTTGGAAATCTGATCGAAGACTCTCGGGTCCTCCGGCGGCGGATAGCCGAATTTTTTTCCGGATCGGGATCCGACCTTTCCGGGTCGGGCTCGATATAGGCCACGACCCGCTTCACTTCGCGGTCGGCAGGTTTGGCTTCTATCGCGCGGGTTACATCGCTGAACGGGCGGTTATCCAGGACGCCGCCATCGACCATCCGTGCCCGGTCGGTCGGAAATTCCATCAGTACATGTTCCCGAAGATACATATCGTCGAAGGATTTTTTCGGCCGGACCTCGCCGGCCGGGTTTCCGTTCAGGAAATCGTCTACCGTCGTTTGATAGGTGATCGGCGCGAAGGCAAACGGGAAGCCGGCCGTCGTCCTGGCGCCGTAGGTCAGGTCGAAATCGGTCACCGTATTCTTCTGAGTAAGGCCAAGTTCGGGTACCGCCGGCCGAACCCTGAATGCCATCACATGCGCATGCGTTCGTTCGGACAGGTCTTCGCGATGATACGCGTCGCTCACTGGCAGGTGCCGTGGCCAACCGTGTAGATCGGTACGGGTCAGAAACAGATCGAAGGTGCCGCGATTGGGCAGCAAGGGCCCCGATTTTTCGCCGCGGGACATTTCGGCAAGTGACCGCGAAATGATTTCGGTAAAGAATTCGCCTTTCAGCGGCGTACGGCGGGCATCCTGCGTCGTCAGCAGAGTGTAGACCGTATTCCGGACCCAGTGCCAGTCGAGCGATTTGTGCGGCGCCAGGCTGGACCGGTATTTCTTCGCAAACGGCAGAAAGCCGAGAATGGCGTCGATCGATCGCCAGAACAGGCCCGGTTTGTCCGGGTCGCCCTTCAGGTTCGAAATATCCGCATCGTCCAGCCAGACCCGGTTGAGGATCGTCGCATCGGCGCCGTCCACGATGGCCTTGAACAGAGCCGCTCCGTTCACGCCTCCGGCCGAGGTGCCGGCGACCGCGTCGATCACGACGCGGATTTCGGTCGTGTCGTCTCGCCCCGCGAGTTCTGAGAGAAGATCCGCATATATTTTCGCCGTCCCCCAGAGCTGTTCGGGAGGGATCTGACGGTTCGCCCGGGACGCACGAAGCGCCTGCCAGAATTCGGTGACGACCCCGTTGATGTAAACCGCCAACGCGACGCCGCCATAGAGAACAAGTCCTATTCGGAGTTCTTTCATTCTACCCGCCCCGTGAATCTTGCGCCGTCGCCATACCCGATCGACCCGTCCTTCGAGAAATACGTTACTTAGCGAAGGTCTTTCCCGTCAAACTTGCGATCAGGTTGTCTGCCGCATGGGTACGAGGAGTGAGGCCAGATATATAAGCGCCGCCGCGACGACGATCGCCGGGCCCGACGGCAGGTCCCACAACAGCGACCCTTGCAGGCCCAGGGCGACGGCGATCGACCCGGCGATGGCGGCGAACACCGCCATTTGTTCCGGCGTACGCGCGAATCTGCGCGCGGCGGCGGCAGGGATGATCAGCAATGCCGTGACCAGCAGGATGCCGACGATCTTCATCGCCATCGCAATGACCAGCGCGAACAGGATCATGAAGGCGATCTGAGTGCGCATGATGTTGACGCCTTCGGTGCGCGCCAGATCTTCGTGCACCGTGATCGCGACGAGATCCTTCCAAAGCCACGCCAGCACGCCCAGCGCCAACGTGCCGCCGCCATAAACCCAGCCGATATCCGTCGGTGTGACGGCCAGAATGTCGCCGAACAGATAATTCAACAGGTCGATACGCAGCGCGGAGACGAAAGACACCGTCACCAGTCCCAGCGCCAGCGACGAGTGGGCAAGAATGCCAAGAAGGGTGTCTTCGGCGAGGTGTCGCTGACTGCGGAGATACACCATGCCGACGGCGATGATCAGACAGACGACGACGATACCGATATTCACGTCGATCCCGGCGATAAATCCGACCGCAACCCCAAGCAGCGCCGAATGCGCCAGCGTGTCGCCGAAATAGGCCATGCGCCGCCAGACGACGAATACCCCGGTCGCGCCCATCACCGACGCCACGCCGATTCCGGCGATCAGCGCATAGAGAACGAAATCAGGCATGATGATGGTCGTGTCTGTGGGCATAGACGGCGACCCCGGAGGCGGCTTCGCCGAACAGTTCCAGATAGGCGGGATCCTGCGACACAGCGTCCGGCAGGCCGGAACAGCACACATGGCCGTTCAGGCAGATCACCCGGTCGGTGGCCGACATCACCAGGTGCAAATCGTGCGACACCAGCAGAATGCCGCAGCCATGCTCGTCCCGGATGGCGCGGATCAGTTCGTAGAACTCGGTCTGTCCGTGAATATCGACGTTGGCCGTCGGCTCGTCCAGGACCAGCAGATCCGGTTCGCGCAGCAGGGCGCGGGCCAGCATCACCCGTTTCAGCTCGCCGCCGGACAGAAGGCGGATCTCCTGGCGGATCGTGTCCGCCGCGCCGACCCTGGAGAGTACTTCTTCAAGTTTTTCGGGATCGCCAATGCCAGACATTTCGAGAAACCGGCGGACGTCCAGCGGCAGGGTGCGGTCCACCGTCAGTGATTGCGGGGTATAGCCTATGCGCAATCCGGTCGCCGATCTGACGGTACCGGTCTCCGGTTTTTCCAGACCCAGCAACGTCCGAACCAGCGTGGTTTTCCCCGAACCGTTGGGACCTATCAATGTGACAAGCTCGTTCCGATGGATGGCGATATCGACATCATGCAGGACCGTTCGGCGTCCGTGGCGCACACCGATGCCGATGCCCGATACCAGCGGTTCCGGCGTTGCGATCGCGCCGTCAGCCATTCGCCACGTCCGCACAATCCCTGCAAAGACCCGAAATTTCGATGGTCGGCTGCGCGACTGCGAAACCCAGCCCGGCCGCCTTTTTTTCAATCAGTGCCGAAATTTCCGGATCGTCCAGTTCACCTACCTGGTTGCACTTCTGGCAAATCAGAAACTGACCGGTATGCTCTTCGCCGGCGCGGCCACAGCCGACGAAGGCGTTGAGAGACTCGATCTTGTGAACGAAACCGTGTTCGACGAGGAATTCCAGCGCGCGGTATACCGTTGGCGGGGCGGCGCTTCGTTTGCCGTCGCGCAGCTCCTCCAGGATGTCGTAGGCCCCGGTGGGGGCGTGCCGGTTCCAGACGATTTCCAGCACCCGCCGGCGCAGCGGCGTAAATCGCAGCCCTCGGGCCCTGCACCGATCTTCCGCGGCGACCAGTGCGTCGGAAATACAGGCCGTGTGGTCGTGCTCCGGTGCCGGAAAGGCATTCTGCCGTTTTGATCTTGCCATCGGGTTTCCTCCCGCAATTGACGCAAAACACCGTCTGTGTCAGGTATCGTTATACTGTAACATATTGAGCTTCGATGCCCACCCGTCTCCCCATTTTGATTAGCGGCCTGATTCTCCTGCTGTCCGGCGCTTCATCTGCGTTTGCGCAGCCCCGCGTGGTTGCGACCTTCCCGCCGCTGCATTCTCTGACCGCCCTGGTGATGGAGGGGGCCGGATATCCGCAGTTGCTGCTGAAGGGGACGGAATCGCCCCATAGCTATTCGCTGCGGCCTTCGCAGACGCGGATGCTTGCGTCCGCCGGGATCGTCATCCGGATCGGCGACGGCTTCGAAGTTTTCCTGAACAAGCCGCTGCGGGCATTGGCGGGCAGCGCAATGGTGGTCGATCTCGACAAGGCCGAAGGTATTCGGCATTTGCCGGTGCGGGATCATCACCACGATCGTGATCACGGCCACCATGCACATGGGACGGCGCGCGATCCGCACATCTGGCTGCATACCGGGAATGCGGTTGCAATGGTAGACGCGATAGCAGCTGCTCTGGCGACCAAAGACCCCGAAAACGAGGCACTCTACCGTGGCAACGCCGCGCGCGTCTCGATACGTCTGCGGTCTCTCAGTATGGAAATCGACCGTATCGTGCGGCCTGCCCGAAATTATTCCTTCGTTACGTTTCACGACGCCTGGCAGTATTTCGCAGACGAATTCGGTCTCAAATCCGTCGGCGCGCTGACCCTGAACCCGGAACGCAAACCCGGCGCCCGGCGGTTGGCTCAGATCCGTAAGACGATCCGCGATAGCGGCGCGCGGTGCCTGTTTGCCGAACCGCAGTTTCCCTCCGCACTGGCGCAGGTCGCAGTGCGCGGTACGGTCGCCAGGATCGGCGTCCTGGACCCGGTCGGCGCCGATCTGCCCACGGGGTCGGATCTCTTTTTCAGCCTGATGCGTCAGACCGCAAAGAATATGACGATGTGCCTCGAAGGTTCCGCAGGTTAGGCTGTCCCGACACCAAACACCCAAACGGAGGCACTCATGAGCACGGATATGCTCCCGCCCGATATCGACCCCGACTCCCGCTGCCGCCTGCCGCTGCCGGACCCCGACCTCCTGGACGACGCCAGCCGCCGCACTTATGACTCGCTTGCGGACCCTGACGGCGGCTCACTGGCCGGTCTGCAGGGGCCCGGCGGTATCCGGCTGCACAGCCCGGCGCTATCCAGCGGCCTGCGGTCCGTCAATCTGCATCTGCGCCAACCGGACGTCATAGATGCGCGGACCCGGGAACTGGCGATTCTCGTGACCGCCCGCGAACACGATTGCCAGTTCGAATGGCATGCGCACGAAGCCGAAGCCGTGCTGCAGGGCGTGGCGCCCGAAATCGTCGATATCGTCAGGCACCGGCGCCCGACAGGCGGGTTGGAAGAAGCGGATGCGGCGCTGATCGATTTCGGGCGGGAGCTGTTTCGCGATCACCGGGTATCCCCGGAAACCTACGCCCGGTTCGCGGCGGGGTACGACCGCCGTACGCTGGTCGACCTGGTCAACCTGATGGGCATGTATGCGATGACCGCGGCCGTTCTGATTGCTTTCGATGCGCAACTGCCCGACGGCGCCGAGCCCGGCCTGCCCACCGACTGAGCTTCTATACGCCTGCTGTCTCGTCCGGTTCCAGGTCCACCTCCAGCGCCTGGAGCACCCGCGAATGCGATATATAGGCGCCGACCATCAGGGTCAGCTCGACGACCTGGCGGTTTGAAAAATGGTCCTTCAGCGGTGCGAAGGTTCCGTCCGGCACGACGATGTCCCGCGCCATCGCATCCACATAGGCCAGCGCCGTTTGTTCGGCTGCGTCGAACAGATCGGATGCTTCCCAGTCCGCCAGCGCGTCACATTCTTCCTGCGTCATGCCTTCGTCGGCGGCCAGTTTCGGTACGTGCTGACGCAAAACATAGGCGGAGGACACCAGGTGCCCCAGGCGAATGATGACGATTTCCCGCAGCCTGCCGCTGAGTTCGGTCCCCCAGCGGATCTGGTTGATATGATCGAACCAGCTTTCGGCGAGCGGCGGGCTGTGCAGCAGTGTCCGGTATACGTTGATCAGCTTGCCGCGACGGCGACCGCTGATGCGTTCCACCAGGTCGGTATGTTCGGGCAGATCCTCGGGATTCAAAAAGGGGACGCGGGCCATGTGTGCCTGTGCTCCTGAAGGTATATGATGGATCATCAGCTTAACGCGTTCGGGAGATACGTCACATGGCAACTATCGTCGTACAGGACGACAAAATTCTGCGGTTCCTGCAGGTCATTCTGGATCCGGATGTGGCGCCGTCGCGCGTCAATGCGTTTCGCGATTATCTGGCGTTCGATATTCCCGATCCCGATGCCTGGTTCGAAGAGCAGCGCCAGCGCGCGACTGCGATCTATCCGTCGCGCATTCTGATGGTGGAAGATGAAGACGCCATGCGGGCGGCGTTGCCGGAAGCGGATGCCGTCGTCAGCGAGAGCTTTCGTATCGGCGCCGGCGATCTCGCTCTTGGAACGAATTTGAAGCTGGTGCAGAAATTCGGCATCGACGCCCGGAACGTCGATCAGGATGCATGCCGCGATGCCGGCGTTCCGGTCCGCACGCTGCGCCGGCGGGTCAACGGCACGGTGGCGGAGCACGCGATCCTGCTGATGCTCGCGGTGGGACGAAAACTGATCGAAACCCATGGCGCCCTCGATTTCGCCTCGTTGCAGGCGCTGGGCTACAAGCCGGCCAAATTCGATCCCGATCATGTCGCCGGCGCCAACTGGGCGCGGATCCACGGATTGCGCAGCCTGCAGGGCGCGACGCTGGGTGCGCTGGGGCTGGGTGAAGTCGGCCGTGAAGTGGCGACCCGTGCGCGGGCGATGGGAATGGAGATACTCTATTATCAGCGGACCCGCCTGCCGAAAGATATCGAGGCTGAATGTTCCGCGACCTATGTATCGTACGAAGAGCTTCTCCAACGGTCGGATTTCATCAGCGTTCATTTGCCGTTGAACGACTCGACCCGCGGCATGCTGAATTCCGATGCATTTGCCCTGATGAAGACCGGCGCGATCGTTGCCAACATTTCGCGCGCGCATATTGTTGACCAGGACGCCCTGATTGCGGCGCTGGACGGCGGCCGCCTCGGCGGGGCGGGTCTGGATGTACATTACGAGGAACCGGGTGCATCGAACGAGCCATTGAAAAACTACCCAAACGTGGTGCTCAGTCCCCATATTGCCGTCGCCCAGCGGGCGCACAATCTAGCGGATACGGCTGAACTGGTTGGAAATCTGGCGAACGCGCTTAGCTAAATATCCAGTTTTCGGCGATTAGTTCGGACGCGGTCGTGTTTTGCAGGGTGGCGACGCGGATCTAGTCGATGGTAACAGACGTATCGATCTCTGCGGTGGTGTTTGACCCTCTTTGCTGGGGTCGTAACCGACCGTCGCCAAGAGCATCCGCACCGCCTTATCCTAATGACCCAGATTTTTTTTATGGGTAGATAATTCCATCATCCTGCAGGCTGTATTATGATTTACTCATAGCTTCATCGCTTGACCCGCGCGACGCGGTCGATGCGCGAGTTTAACGACTATGTCGTTTGAGAAGATTAAATTCTCTTGTCGCTCCCGCGGCATTTTGTAACTTTCTAAGGTGCCCACGCCGCACACAGGAAAAAATATGAAATTCGGTGTCTTCGATCATGTCGACAAGTCGGGCCGCGCGCTCGCGGCACAGTTTGCACAGCGGGTGGACTACGTCGCCGCGGCCGACCGGCTGGGCTTTTACTGCTATCACGTCGCCGAACACCATGCGACACCGCTTAACATGGTACCGGTGCCGGGCGTATTCCTTGGCGCCGTGGCGCAGGCGACCGAGAATATCCGGCTGGGGCCGCTGACTTATCTGCTGCCCCTCTATTCTCCACTGCGCCTGATTGAGGAAGTCGGCATATTTGATCATCTGTCGAACGGGAGAATGGAACTCGGCGTCGGGCGTGGTGTGTCGCCTTTCGAACTGAACTATCACAACTATGACTCCGAAACAGCGCGCGAAGTCTATGGCGAGGCGCTGGAGGTTTTGCTCGCTGGAATGACGTCGGGCTCGCTGTCCTATGAAGGCAAGCATTTTAACTACCGTGACGTTCCGATGGAGCTGCGCCCCCTTCAGGATCCGCATCCACCGATCTGGTATCCATCCTCCAACCCTGGCGGCAGCGCCTACGCCGGCGAGAACGGTTTCCACTACTGCACGCTCGGCGGGGTCGATGCCGCCAAGGAGAGCATCCAGGCTTACCGCGAGGCCTACGCGAAGCGCGGAAAACCGCTCGGCCCGGATCGTCCGTTTCCCGGCGGCACCGCGGTGGGCATAAGCCGACAGGTCACGGTGGCCGATACCGACGAAGAAGCGTTGCGAATCGCTGGGCCGGCATACAAAGTCTGGCATGACAGCCTGACCAAGCTGTGGCGCGAAAACCACGTAGAAGGTCCGTCGTTCGCGCGCAACACGGTCGATACGGTTGAAAAGGCGATGGCGGGCGGCGCTCACATCGCTGGATCACCTGACACGGTCGCCGAACTGCTGGCGGAACAGATCGACGCCCTGGGCGTGAACTACATGGTCATCGCGTTCAATATCGGCAGCATGGCGCATGAGGATGCCATGCGCTCGATCGAGATGTTTGGCCGGGAAGTGATGCCGAAACTGGAATCTCTCTGACGGGGGGACCATGCAGACTGACACGGTTCAGGGAACCGCCCGTTGGAGAACCCATGAAGAACTGCCGCTGACGCGGGAAAATTTCGACGCGCTATGCCGTTTCGAAATTCCCTGTATCCGTATTCGAGCTTTTGCCACCGGGGCGGAATGCGACGATCTGGTTGCCGCGATGGATGCGGTCGGTCTGCACAAGACTTACAACGTCCCGGGGCTGGAACAACCGCCCAGATATGTCGGGCTGACCCAGTTCGAAAAACGCAAGGCGACAAAGGACGATTATTTCGCCGAGGTCGAGCAGGCCTGGGCCGAACACGAAGCCGTGCTGGCGCATATGTCGTGGAATCCGTTAGAGCGCATGTGGGGATTGATACGCGGCCTGTATCCCGAACATACGCTGGCCCTGGCGGAGGAGCCGGGGTATGGGCGCTATTACGCCGGCATTATCCGCGAGACCAGCGGCGGCGGCACACTGCATGCGGATGTCACCATGTACAGCGCGCGCGATTACGTCATCGGCAAGGTTGCCAGCCAGATAACCTGGAACTTCTTTGCGAGCCACGTCGAAGGCGACGGCGGCAAGACGACCCTGCACAACCGCCCTTATCGCGTGCAGGCGGCGCCCGGCGGCAAGGTCGAAATCGAGGGCTTCGACCGGTCCTACGTCGACGGCGCGGAGACGCACGTCTACACCCCGGCCAAGGGCGACGTCATCCTGTTCAATTCCCACAATCCGCACGAATGGACCGCCGTCGATCCCGGCCAGCGCCGTATGGGCGTCAGCACCTATATCGGGCGCATGGCGGACGGCAATTTCATCTACTGGTCCTAAGAAGCGGGCGATCGTTCATGTTTCGTCCCCCCCACTCCCTGGCCCCCTTCCCGGAGGGGCGAGGGGACTTGCGTCAATCACTCAACAGCGGCCTGACCGCCTCGCGAAATTCCCGCCGCCGGTCGGCGTGATGCAGCCAGCCGTAATCGTAGTTCAGCGGCGGCGCGTCGCCGGCCTCCACTTTCAGTGCGGCAAAGACGGGTCCCGGCGCGGCCAGCAGGTCCGGCAGATCCGTGGCGAACTGGTTCAGACCTTCGTAAGCGTGCGCCTCTGCGTAGCCGGCCGCCGACGCCATGCCGGCAAAATCGGCAGTGCCCTGCGCCGGGGTCGGGTGGCCGCCGTTTGCCTCGTACGTTCCGTTTTCCACCACGAAATGCACCAGGTTTTTCGGCGCCGCGTTGGCGATGGTGGTCAGGGTCGACAGGTTCATCAGCAGACTGCCGTCGCCGTCAAGCACGATGATTTTCTGTTCCGGCAAACCGATGGCGAAACCCAGCGCATGCGATGACGCCTGGCCCATGGCGCCGACGCTGACGAAATTGCGCGGGTCGGGATCGACCCGGTGCCATTCGAAGGCCGATGTATAGGTGGCGACGACGATGGCGCCGCCGCGGGCGTCGCGGATTTTCTCGAAACAGGCCAGGCGCTGCATCATGGCTCCACCCGCCGGCCGATCAGCGCCACCATCGGGCGCGATGTCTCGTAGGCCCGGTCGATGGCGGCAGGCAGTTGCGCCACGTCGTTCGGCTCTTCGATCAGGATGTGGTCGATCTCCATCGCGTCCAGCACCGGTTCGACGATACGCACCCCGAAACTGGCCGACTCCGACGGCGCCTTGTCGGGCTCCTTGCCCAGCAGGCCGACGAGCATGCAGACCGGCTGTTCGTTTTCGCAGGCCACGGCGCGAATGTTATTCAGGGAATCCATCAGTCCCGTCTGCTGCATCAGCAACACGGCCCGTTTGTCGCAATACGACAGCGCGGCGCAGATCGACACGCCTTCGTCTTCCTTGGAAAGCCGGATCAGCGTCAGATCCGGGTCTTCGGACAGAGGCCACAGCAGCCCGGCGCTGGTCGTGATGTCCGGAAGGGCGGCGATGTGGCGGACACCGGCCCGTTTCAGGGCCGATATCAGGTCCCTGCCGCTCGGTCCCGCCGCATCGGCCATCCGATTATGCGGCGACCGACAATTCGGTCAGGAATGCGGACAGCGCGGTGTTGACCGCCTCGGGATTTTCAATGTTGGCGATGTGTCCCGCGCCGTCGACCACCACATGGCGGCAATTGGGGATCGCCGCGGCGGCTTCGGCCAGGATTTCCGGCGGGGCCCCCTTGTCCTGGGCGCCGCCGATAATCAGCGTCGGCACCTGAATCTTGCCCAAGCCGGATCCGAAGGCCAGCCGTTTCAGCGCTTCGCAACAGCCTTCGTGCCCGACCGGGTTGGTCGAGCGCAGCATGTTGCGCACCTTGTCCAGCGACGGCGGGTTGGCCGCCACGGTTTCCGGCGTGAACCAGCGGGTGATGGTCGGTTCCACCACGCCTTCCATGCCTTTTTCGCGTGCGGTGTCGATACGGTACTGGAAATAGGCGGCGTAGTCCGGCGGCGCGTCGGGGCGGGAATCGCAGGCGGTCAGCGACAGCAGGCGGTCGCCGTGGTTCTGCGCCATCCCGTATCCCAGCATGCCGCCGATCGAGAGGCCGACCCAGTGGGTCTTGTCGATCCCGAAATGATCCAGCAGGGCGCAGGCATCCTTCATCAGGTCGTCGAACGAATACGGACCGGGCGGCGCGTCGGATCCGCCGTGACCGCGATGGTCGTAGCGCAGGATGCGGTAATCGTCCTTCAGCAGTGCGACCTGATCGTCCCACAGGGACAGGTTGTTGCCCAGCGCATGGCTGAAGGTGACCCAGGGGGCGCCTTCCTTGCCTTCCACTTCGCAGTTCAGTTCGAAATCGCCGACGCTGACTTTCATTGATGCCTCTCCGTTTGTTATTCGGGCCTATTATACCAGAACGGCTTACGCCGTCTCGTTGATCGCTGCCAGAAACGGTTCCGCGAAATCACGCAGCTTGGCGGCGCCGACGCCGTGGACTTCGGCGAATTCGTCTCCGTTTGACGGTTTGCGCCGCGCCATGTCGATCAGCGACCGGTCGGCGAATATCACATAGGCGGGAACGCCCTTGGTTTTGGCGAGCTGCAGGCGCAATTCCCGCAATCTGCCCAGAAGTTCGGTATCGGCATCCGGCAGTTCTGCATCGGCCGCCAGATCCTTGACCCGGCGTTTGGCGGCGCGCGATTTTTTCAGCGTGTCCTGGCGGTAACGGAAGCTTTCCTCGCCGCGCATCAGGTCTTCGCCCTTGGGCGTGATGGTCAGCCCGCCATAGCCCTGCACGTCAAGCTGCAGGAACCCGGCAGCGACGAGTTGGCGGATGATGGATTGCCATTCCTGCTTGCGCAGATCGGCGCCGATCCCGAAAGCCGGGCGCTGGTCGTGCCGTGCCTTGGAAATTTTTTCGGTCGGCACGCCGCGCAGGATATCGATCACATGGGCGGCGCCGTAGATCCGTCCCGACTGGTCGACGGCGGCGAGCACCTTCTGGCCGTGTTCGGTGCCGTCTATCAGTTCGACCGGATCGGTGCAGACATCGCAATTGCCGCAGGCGTCAATTTTCTCGCCGAAATAGTCCAGCAGCGACCGGCGCCGGCATTCCGGCGCTTCGCAGTACCCGACCAGCGCGTCGAGGCGCTTGTGTTCGCGGCGCTTGCGGTCGGGCCCGGCGTCTTCGTCCTCGATAAAGACGCGGCGCATGCGGATGTCCTGCAGGCCGTAGATCATATGCGCGTCGGCCGCCGCGCCGTCGCGTCCCGCGCGGCCGATTTCCTGATAATAGGCTTCGACGCTGCCCGGCAGGTCGACGTGGAGGACGAACCGCACATCCGATTTGTCGATCCCCATGCCGAACGCGATGGTCGCGACGATCACGACACCGGGGTCTGTCATGAAGGCGTTCTGGTGCGCCTGGCGGTCTGACTGGTCCATGCCTGCGTGATAGGGCAGGGCGTTTATGCCCCGGTCCCGCAGATAGCGGGCGGTTTCCTCCGTCTTCTTGCGCGACAGGCAATAGACGATGCCGCTATGGCCGTCGTGCCGCGACAGGAAGTCGGTCATTTGCCGTTTCCAGTCCTGCTTCATTTCCACCGACAGGCGGATATTGGGGCGGTCGAAACCCAGCACCACACTTTCGGCGTCGCCGCCGAACAGCCGGGCGACGATGTCGTCGCGGGTAACGGCATCCGCCGTGGCCGTCAGCGCCGCGACCGGCACGTCCGGGAACAGACCGCGCAATTGGGACAGCGCTTCGTATTCCGGGCGGAACGCCGGACCCCATTGCGAAATGCAATGCGCCTCGTCGACGGCGAACATCCGGATATCAAGCTTTGCCAGTGCC
>Ga0255776_10004636_pt1 | contig 14479 bp, 9 predicted proteins | sample 071ome_19_FD_179974 | JGI IMG/M metagenome (GOLD analysis project Ga0255776, IMG submission 179974) | Coastal salt marsh microbial communities from the Groves Creek Marsh, Skidaway Island, Georgia - 071413AT metaG (version 2) | ecosystem: Environmental > Aquatic > Marine > Intertidal zone > Salt... | reverse complement strand
GATGGCCTAAAACCGGTTCATAGAAGAGTATTGTACGGCATGCACGAAGGCGGCCACACCTCAGATAAGAAATTCAGTAAATCTGCTCGATCGGTTGGTGAAGTCATGGGTAAATATCACCCTCACGGCGATCAATCAATTTATGATACAATGGTTCGAATGGCCCAAGAGTTTTCATTGCGGTACCCACTTATTGATGGGCAAGGTAACTTTGGTTCAATCGATGGCGATCCTCCTGCTGCGATGCGATATACAGAAAGTCGTCTCGATAAAATCTCAAAACACATGCTAGAAGATATCGATAAAAACACGGTCAACTTTGAACCAAATTTTGATGATTCTGAACAAGAACCGACGGTTTTGCCTTCAAGGCTTCCAAATCTTTTGCTCAATGGTAGCGACGGTATCGCAGTTGGAATGGCGACAAGAATACCACCGCATAATTTGACCGAAGTTGCCGGTGCAATAGAAATGCATGTCGATGAAATTATACAACAAAATGTAGCACCTGGCGTATTGCCTTCAATCTCTATAGAGCGTTACATGGAGCATGTCAAAGGTCCAGATTTTCCCACTGGTGCAACAATCTATGGCATTGATGGAATCAACGATATGTACACGACTGGAAAAGGGCGATTTCACGTTCGAGCACGCTGTGAAGTCTTTGAAGATGGTGAAGGGAAAAGAATCATCATCACAGAAATTCCATACCAAGTTAAGAAATCAGACATGCTTGAACACATCGCTGATTTGGTTAACAAAGAAACCGTGGTTGGCATTCGTGATATTCGCGACGAGTCTTCAAAGGAAGGTATCCGGGTTGTCATTGAAGTCAAAAACAATGCAGACCCACATGCTGTTCTCAATCAACTCTACAAATCATCGAGGTTACAAGAATCATATTCTGCAAACATGATGGCTATTTTGGACGGGCGACCAGTTCTCATGACTTTACCTGTTATGCTCCAAACCTATGTTGCTCACAGAGAAGAAGTCATTGAAAGAAGAGCACGCTTCGACTTGGATAAAGCGGAAAGTAGAGCTCACATACTCGAGGGCTTAGTACGAGCACAAGACCGCATCGATGATGTGGTTGAAGTTGGAAAACGAAGCGAAAGCAGAGAACAATTTGAGGCCGTCCTCAACGGAAGAGAGGTCATGGCTCCAATCGCTGTTTTCGACTTTAGTGAAGCCCAAGCAAAAGCAATAGCAGAACGAAGATTGTATCAATTAAGTCGACTTGATGTGAACAAGGTCATCAATGAGCACGAAGAACTAAAACGTACAATTGCAGACTTAAATGAAATCCTTGGATCTCGTTCAAGGCGATTGAACATTCTTATGACAGAATTGAAGGAGGTCGTTGAGAAGCATGGCGATGAACGACGTTCGGATATCAATGACATGCCACTCTCGATGGACCGAGAAGATCTCATTCAAGAGCGTGCCATCGTCATCACACTTTCTGAAGACAATTATATTCGACATACACCGGTGGAATCCTTCCGAATCCAAAACCGTGGCGGCAAAGGACTGAAAGGTGTTACCACAAAAGAAGAAGATTCACCTCAAGCCATCGTTACTTGTTTTAGCAAAGACAGGTTGCTCATCTTCACCAGCAAAGGTCGAGTGTACGGACTAAAGGCATGGGAAACTCCTCTTGGAAGTAGATTGAGTCGTGGAACTCACATTCGGAACCTCCTTGAAGAGCTCCAAGAAGATGAAGACATCATCACAATTCTCCCATTGCCGAGAGAGTTGGTTGATGATGTGACAGAGCGATGTTTGAATATCAAATTAGAACCAGGAGAAAAACGACCTCCTTCTGGCCACTACCTCTTGTTTGCTACCAAGTTAGGTCTCGTCAAGAAAACAGATTTGTATGAATATGTACGAATCAATAAAAACGGAAAATACGCACTTCGATTTAAGATCGATGAGGATGAACTTGTGAATGTCCGTCGTTCGACAGATGAACATGATATTGTGATGATATCGAGTACGGGTTATGCATGTCGTTTCAAGTGTGCATCAATTCGTCCATCGGGCCGTGTTTCAGGTGGCGTTTACGGCATCAAAGTCGGTGAAAGGAAAGGCTCCGGCGGCGGTGTTGTTGTCGGCATGGTTTCAATTCTTGACCCATCAACACAAATTCTAACGATCTCAAAATATGGCATGGCAAAACGAAGTCGGCTAGGAACAGCCTTGCGAATTCCTGATGTTGATGCACAAGGTGAGCAAAAATACGACGATGAAGGAAATGCAAAGATGGTCACTGATGGCTATCGGTCAACTAAACCTGGCGCGAAGGGCGTTCGAACAATGAAACTTGATGAAGAATTCAATGATTCCATCGTAAGTGTTCGTATTATCCCCAACGAACTGGACCAACTGTTTATCCTCACCAAAAAAGGAATGCTCATTCGAATCCGAACGAGTCAAACAAAAGAAACAACTGGAAAAGCAACAAGGGGAACAAGGGTGATGGAATTGAGAAACGTTTCGAAGACTGGATTTGATGATGAAATCATCTTTACTTCTCGCCTTCCTGCCGAATTGATTGAGGAAGAATTGGCACAAGCCGAGGAATCTACTGGTGAAGAGGAATAATCGGTGATTTGAAACGACATGAGATATTCGCTTCCATCGAGCAAACATCAAGGGAGGTTGCTTCATGGCCGACAACACACTCATTTACGACTGGAACACCATTGAATATGATATTCAGAGAAATCCTGCAAACCACCCTCACGATGTTTGGTTTGACGATGAGACATTGCGCGATGGCTTACAAAGCCCAAGTGCTCGTAATCCAACGATTGAAGAGAAAATTGAATTACTCACTTACATGGAAAGACTCGGGCTCCAAAAAGTGGATTTGGGCTTGCCAGGGGCTGGGCCTTTTCACAGAGAGCATATTAGTGCAATGTTATCACATATCAATGAGAATTCGTTCAATATACGACCTGGTGCAGCAGTTCGGACACTCATGGGCGATATTGAACCTCTCGTTGAGATGCAAGCACAACATGAAATGGAAATTCAAGCATCTGCCTTTCTAGGCACAAGTCCAATTCGACAATTCACAGAAGGATGGACCATGGAAAAACTGATGTCAACCATGGAAAAAGCGGTTTCTTTTGCCGTGGAAAACGATGTCCCCGTGATGTTTGTTACCGAGGACACGACACGATCAAAACCTGAAGATGTCAAAATGATCTATCAAAGGGCGATGGAGCTCGGCGTTCGCCGAATATGTGTCTGCGACACCTGCGGACACGTCACTCCAAATGGTGTGAAGAAACTGCTTCATTTCATTGATGAAGAGGTCATTAAAGACGCAGGTTATCATCGAAGTGAAATTGAAGTCAATTGGCATGGCCATCAAGATAGAGGACTTGGGGTTGCGAACAATATCGCTGCGGTTGAAGCCGGGGCGGATGTGATTCACGGCACTGCTTTGGGTGTTGGTGAGCGAGCTGGAAACGCACCATTAGACCAGACCCTAGTGAATCTCAAACTCATGGGCGTTATTGATAACGATCTATCGTTACTTGATGAATATGTGAGAAAGGCCAACGAATACATCGAAGTTCCACTACCTCGAAACTACCCTGTTTTCGGGAACGATGCATTTGAGACAGGAACTGGTGTTCACGCCTCCGCAGTGATCAAAGCAATGCGAAAGGGCGATGATTGGCTTGCAGACAGAGTATATTCTGGAGTACCCGCTGGCGATTTTGGCTTAAAGCAAATTATTCGAATAGGTCATATGTCTGGTCGATCGAACATCATCTGGTGGCTTGAGCAAAACGGAATTGATGCAGATGAGAACTTGGTTGAGCATTTGTTTGAAGTCGCAAAGCAACAAAAGCGAAACATGCTCGACAGTGAAATTTTCGATGCTATAACTGCTTTTCACACCGCATGATTACTTCTTGTCGGGGTCTGATTCTTCGCTTTCAACCTCTTCGGCATATTTACCAGCCCATTCTGAATCAACACTTCCACCACTCCATTCACCAATGAGTTCTATTTCATTCACATCTGTTTCATCTCGCCAAACAGGATCTTCTGTGCTTCCACTGACAATAAGAGAACCATTTTTGTCGATTTGTTCCTCGAGTAAATGGAAATGTTTGGAAATAGGCAGGAAATGACCAACTGGCATACCAGGTGCGGTAAATGGGTTGGTTGCTGCACCGATTATCAAACCATCTTCGGGAGCAACGATATCAACCGATATGCCTGGTGTAGCAGGGTCAGAAATCATGGCGACAACCTCGCCTTCCTTCATGACACTTCCAGAACTCACGAACATATCCAAAAGTCCCCCTTCTGCCGCTCTTAACCACGATGAACCACTCGCCATAATTCTGAACCTTGGTCGTTGAGGTTGCCCTGGTATCATGCGAAGTGACCTCAATACATTGAGAACACCGTGGACTGCAACCTTCACGGATTGGTTACCTAGAAAATCAGCACCGCCTCCTTCATACGTGACGCACGGAATATCGACATCATTTGCCGAATAACGAAGTGAACCCTTTGGTGGCGATGAATCCAAGATGATTTCAATACCAAAAGATTTTGCAAGTAAGTGTGAACTTGCATGTGACAAGTTGGCTCGGATTTGCGGCATATTGGTTCTGCCTTTTGCAGCACTATGCAAGTCAATAATCGCATCAGAATCTTGAATTAAATTTTCAAACAATTGATGAGCGACACGTTTTGTTGTCGAGCCTCTTGGATTGCCAGGAAATTGTCGATTGAGGTCTCGACCATCTGGAAAATAACGGGATTTCGACCTGTAACCTGGCAAATTCACAACGGGCACAATTCGAATTGTGCCAGCTAATGTTTTGGGGTCGAGTGCCCCCCCATCATCTGTAAACACATTGGATAAGAGATTCGTGCATGCAGAAGGCCCAGTCAACTCATCGCCGTGGATTCCTCCAAGGACAGTAATGCATGGGCCAGGTCGATTTCCATGAAGAATAGTTACGGGAATAGGCCACTGGTCACCTAGGGTTACATTGAGAAGTGGAAGATGTATTGTCCGCATGGTGCCAGGTTTAATTTTTCTTCGGAAAAAGCGAATTTCGCCCCAATCTGCATCCCTGTCCCACTCTGGTCTGTCTTCGCTCTTGTGTTGTTCGAGGGCTTTTGAAATTTCCATTTTTCGCTTCCTTGGAAGTTCATGGGCAAGACGGATTGGTTTCTTCCCTCCTTCTTCACCCATGCCTCTGCTAATCTGTTTAAGGACATGAATACTACGATGATTTGACCATACAATCAAAGACTTTCAAGGTAACAGACGACCATGGAAGATTTGGGAGTGCAAAGGAAATATGCCCCATCATCGATCTGCTTTGGATGTGGACCAGCAAATGATGTTGGACTTCAAATCGATTCACATCGAATCGAAAATGGACTCATCCTCCATTTCACACCAAAAGAACACCACCAAGCATTTCCCGGAATGATAAATGGTGGAATTATTGGTACGTTACTAGATTGTCATGGAAATTGGACAGCTGCAGTCGGTTTGATGGATGCATGGGGAGACGACGAACCTCCGTGTACTGTTACCGCATCATATGAAGTTAAATTACGCAGGCCAACTCCACTACATGTCGAACTTGTGATTACAAGCCAAATCACAGAAATCGATGGTAAAAAAGTTCATGTTGATATGATGATGGAAGCGAATGGAAAAGTCTGTGCTACCGGCCATGGAGTATTTGTTGCCGTAGAAGAAGGTCATCCTGCATATCATCGCTGGTCATGAGGGATTCCATGGTGCTACCGGATGAAGACCAGCTTCATCGTCTGCGGTACCTTCGACAAGATGTATTGAGAACGATGACCGAAATCAATGACTTTGATACGACAAGATTCGAGGTGCTTGAAACTATTCCTCTTGGCGTGTTGCGCAAGAATGCAACCCAAAAGCACGGCGTAACAAAATGGAAACAACATCAAAATTATCTTGAAATTGAATCTGTCGAGATTCACCCTGAACTTTTAAAAAGAAGATGGAATGATTATGCAAAATTTGTTCTTTATCATGAATTTCTACACGCTATTGGATTCAAAGATCATGATGCCATTTTTAGGCATCTTGAAGCGAGATGGCCAATTGAAAATCCAAGAAAATCTGGAAGAGAATTTACACTTTTTTTACAAGAAAAAAGCGCTTCATGGAAATGGTTTTGCGATTCATGTGGATTAACGGTGTTTAGGAAAAAATCTACACATGGAAAATACAAATGTAAATCTTGTAACATCGTTCTTCGCGATGAGCCTGTATCTTCACAATAGGCATTAATTCATATGTTCACGGTTCGTGGAGTCAATGATAGACATGATGAGGAAGACGGTCTTGAATCTCATCATCCTCTTTCTTATCTTGCCCATACAAAGCGTTGAGGGGAATATGAATCAATCGCAAGGAGGCGGACGATTTTACCTATCGTGTGTGGATGACACGACATGTCAACTAACGCCCACTCCAATCGGAGAAGAGACGATATCTGGCCAGTCTATGGCGAACATCATACAAAAAGAAACATTAAATTTTGAATTCTATATCTCACCACAACAAAGTCATATTGCCATGCTCCCCAACACGCTCGATCGACTTACAATCGACTTTATGCAACAAACGGAGACCCTCGGTGTGTTTCGACCAGAAGCAGAAATACGACTCATCACGGGCGACAATGTACACATCTGGCAATTTCAATCAACGACATTTTCAACGCCTTCAGCATACGAACCATACGAAGTCAACAATGAGCCTCTCACATTTTCAGATTCTGGCGTTCTTTGGCCAGGTCAACAAGTCAAACTTTTTGTCTCCATTGTTCTTGAACAACCAGGAACGTGGGAATTAAATTTACGTGGTAGTTCCTTTCTCGAACTCAATATACCATGGTCTATAGACCCTACAATTGCCGATGTTGATGAACCATCATCACAACTTGAACCTGTAGATACGGAGTTCGAGACCATCCATTATGGAGCATTGGTTCAAAATGACATGGATTGTTGGAGGTTCGAAGTTGAGACAAACGAAATTATGAGGCTCTACATCGATTGGATTGAGGTACCCTTAGTCGTAGAACAGCCGCACAGTGCACCTCTCGTTTTTGATTCGATTGGTAAGGAGTTGCCCTATCCAGAAATTGTAAGTGAGTTTGATGAAGGAAAATTGAGAATTGTCTACAGGTGGCGTGCAGTACCAGTTGATGTGTACACTGCATGTTTTTCGGGCGTAGACGATAAATTTCAGCAGTATGAATGGGGCGGTTCATTTGGTTTCGAGAGTTTGGGTCCAGTAAATCCTGATGGGTTTCAACCCTTCTCTTATTATCCAGCAGGCTCAAGTTTCTTGGGTGACACAAACTCGAAAGTCTCTCTTGAAGAACAGGGCTTGGGAGGACTTGTGTTCTTTGCATTTGTCTTTGTGTTTGCTTGTCTTTTGTTTACACAACCCACCACAAACTTCTCATTAAGGTACATGGTTTTCTTACCTGGTGTTTTGATGATTTTAACTGGGGGCGTCATATTCCCTCTTATTTCAGTGACTGGGCAATTGGAATCTGAAGATACGATAACATTCGATGACCTCATCGATATGCGTTTACATCAACTTTGGGATGTTGCTGCACCCGGAATACCTGAGCAAAATTTGTACAGGCACAGCGGCGCATCATTTGGATTGCTCGATGGTGATTCATTCACACTGCGACTTACAATTCAACAAGCCTTCAAAACGAATGATGGACGTTGGCAGTTACAAATAGAGGAATTGCAATCATTTCGTATCGATGAGGCCATCTTCAGCCAAATATCAAAAGGAGGCACTCAAGTAAATGAAAATGGAATGTTAGAAGATCATACCGTTAAATTTGCTTTGTTGTCTGGTCGCTCACTATTACTTGATTTACTGTTACTTGAATCCATGATGGTTGTCGAGGAAATGCCACAATCTTCAGTTTTTGACATCCAATTTGATATGGTAAGCACCACGCCAGTCGGATCATTGAATGCTCCTGCATGGGCAACTCGTCCTTCGAGTATTTCTGAAACAGATTGGTCGAGAATGCAATCTTCGTTATTTCCTGAACGGTTAACTATTTCTCTGTGTGATTGTGAGTTAGACCTCATTGATGTTCGGTTTGAGCCATCCATTCGATTTGATTCGACGGATGTACCTTCTGCAACGTATGTGCAGAACAATGCAAATGCCCCAACATTAATGTGGATGATTTCATTTTTCGGATTCCTTCTTTGCTTAATTGCCGGTTCAATTGAAATGAGGAGACTCTCAAATGCTAGAAGTCTCGCAATACGCTCGAGGCAAATCGACAGCGAATGGAATTAATTCACTCTTTTTTCTTGGCTTTGGATTCTGCGTCCTCGATCACTTGGTCAACATCCATCTTCGCTTCGGAAGCGGCTTTTTCAATCATTGAACGCTCGGCATCTGTGATCTCACCATCTCTTGCAGCCGACTTGATCGCAGCTTCTACATTCATCTTTGCAGCATCTTCATCAGAGATGCCCAATGCCTTTTGGAACGATTTCAGTTCTTCATATTCAGAGTCAGAAATGACTCCATCTTCCCATGCTGAGTCATAAGCACTCATCAAAAATTCAGTGTATGCTTCTGGATTAAGTAGCACATCACGAATCAATCCGTGGTTGATATCTTCAGATTGGTTTGCGATGTCCATGAGTGCAATTGAGCGACGAACTTCTTTCACTGCCATGTCCTTTAATCCATGCCCGGCCCAAATTGCTCCGGCTGCAACGACAGCGGAAGCAAACCATCTCATAATATTCTCATCAACGAGATTACCTGGGCTGACTAGATGGAATATTCCTAGCACTGCCATCGCAGCACCACACATGATTTCGACCCAGTCATTAAGGTCTGGTTCATCATCAAAAACCGAAAGTCGTTGGTCAACCAGTTCTTCCATCTCATCGCTCATGGTTAGTACTGACACCGAAGAAGGTCTTAGGTATGTCGGCCAAAATTTCATCCGTTTTCCTTTTGGACTATTGACACTTGTCTCTCAACATGACAATTGAAGGGACAACGATAAATTCCCTTTCAATCGATGAAAAGTTCAAGAAATTTCTAACGAAAAAGTGGGGTATTGAACAATTATATCCCCCTCAGTCCCAGGCGATTGAACCCATTCTAGAGGGGAAGAATACTTTGGTATGTATTCCTACTGCGTCAGGAAAATCATTACTCGCATATTGTGGCATTGTTCATTCGATTCGGGATACACAACTCGCAAAAGCAATTTACATCGTTCCACTCAAAGCTTTGGCGAGTGAAAAATATGAGGAATTGGTTGAGATTGGTACGCATCTAGGCCTACAAATTGGACTTGCGATTGGTGACGCATCTTCTGAAACAAGAAATATTGACAAAGCCGACATCATTGTCTGCACATCCGAAAAATTAGACTCATTATTGCGACACAGAAGTGAGTTGTTTGAACACTTAAAATGCATCGTGGCAGACGAATTCCACCTCATGAATGACGCAACACGAGGACCTACGCTTGAGATGAACCTCACAAGGTTGCGACTACACTATCCCCATGCACAAATCATTGCATTATCAGCGACAGTGGGTAATGTCAAAGACCTAGCCTTTTGGCTCGAGGCCGAACTGATCGTGTCCGAATGGCGACCCGTTGACCTGGAATATTCGACATTTCACAACTTTCATGTTGAGCCGAGAAAAATTCAAGGTCATGGGGCTCAAGAAAGAACTCTTTCACCACCACGTACGTTGGAAGGTTTAGTGTCTCACCCGGTATGGAGTGTTGTGGACGATGCAATGAATGAGGATTCACAGGTTCTATTGTTTGTAGGCACTCGTAAGAGCGCACAGGCAGAAGCACGAAATCTAGCAAAACGAGTTCTCAAGCGGCTAAAAAAGGAAAATTCATTCAAACTTCAACGCCTTGAAGAATTGAGCAAACAGATTTCTAAATCCTCCTCACAATCAAGTATTTCAGATCACCTTGCCGATGCAGTTCGTGGTGGCGTCGCTTTTCATCACGCTGGATTAACGCACCAACAAAGGAAATTGATTGAAAATTCCTTCAAAAGCGGTGAACTCATTGCACTCACTGCGACACCAACATTGGCTGCAGGTGTGAATCTACCAGCCCGCAGAGTCCTTATTCGTGATTTAAAAAGATGGGATGATGGTTTCAATCGGCCTTTACCCATCATGGAGGTTCGACAAATGATGGGCAGGGCTGGTCGCCCAAAATATGACACAAAGGGCGAAGCATGGATCTACTGCAAGAATTCTGATGGATGGGAAGAGGCAGATGCAGTTGCACAACGTTATTTCTTTGGGCAGGTGGAAAATATTTCATCCAAACTAGCATCTGAACCTGCATTACGAATGCACCTTCTCGCTCTTATCTCAACAGGAGGATACCACCACAAAGGCCGTATCCTTGAATTTTTTAAACACACATTTCTTGGTACATCCCTCCCGTTCTCGCAATTAGAAGAACGAATAACTCAAATGATTCAATGGCTTATCGATGAACGCTTTATTCGCGACCTTGGCCCAGATAACGAATATATCGAATCTGAGGTGATCCTCAACACAAGTGCTGAGAATGATGAGCCATGGGATGACTCCATCCCATCTTGGGTGACTGCAGCTCAAGAAACCGAAGGTGTCGTTTATGGAACGAACAAAGAAGATGCAAAAACGAGTGCTCATTCATCTCCTGTGTTTGGCTTTCAAACAGCACAACGGATGCAAAACTCAGATGAAGTCGTTGCCCAATATTCAAACGATTACAACTTTCAATTTGAAGGGACGGAATTGGGCATTCGAATATCTCAGATGTACATTGATCCTTTATCCGCCACAATACTTCGAAAGGGTTTGAGGCGACTTGTTCGCCGTTCAGTACGTCAAGACGGACCTATCACAACCCTCGGGATACTTCATCTTGTTTGTTCAACCCCTGATTTCCCATCTCTTTGGGCGAAATCGAAAGATTTGGAACCAAATTCAAAAATCTTCTTGAAAATGAACAGTGCTGAGGATGAATTTGTTCTTGACCAAACGTATCTTGAGGATATGATTGGAAGAGTAAAAAGTGCTTGGATGCTTGAACAATGGTGCGAAGAGGACTCATTTCGAACACTAGAACAGTCGTTTGATGTTGCCCCAGGCGATGTTCATCACCGAACATCAATCTCTGAATGGCTTCTGTATTGCTCAAAAGAAATCCTTCTCCTCGATGATGTTTTTTCGCATGAGCATTCGACACACATCGCAGAAATTGCACAATTTTTTGGACTTGCTAAGCAAAGAATTCGGCATGGGTGTAAAGAGGATCTGCTTCAACTCGTCAACATTCGTAATGTAGGTCGTCAACGTGCCCGAGAATTAGCTCAATTGAATTTACGGACACCAAAAGATGTGATGGCGATGAATTCTCATCAACGTGCTGAACTCGAAAGCAAAAGAGGATGGGGCCCGGTTTTAGTCGAATCAATTCTGAATGAAATACGAAAAGTAACGAAAGCAAGCCGGAAGAAAGGGAAACCTCGATTCGATGATACACCTCTTGAAGGTGAACGAAGCGACTGATTCAAAAACATGAAGATGGAGGGAGAAGCATGCAACAATTTCCCAAGTTTGCTTGGAAAAAGAACGATGGTGAATTCGACCGGGACATTATACAACAATTCATCGATGTTCGGCCAAATCACCACTGGGTCCTCTGCAACAATGATGTGGTCATCTCCGATTTACAACTGTGGACTGCATGGGAAGCCTGTACTCGTCGTTTTCACAGAAAATCTTCACTCGCCCGCACAATAGACGCCGAATTTCTTCGTTATTTGTCTGGAACACATCATGTCTCTGAAGCATTTGCTCGTTCTGGAGTTAATCTCAATGATGAACAAGGGTGGTTACTTTTTTTACCACATGCTATTTTTTCCGACGATACAGAGACTCAACATGTCATCGATGTGGTCGATGAAGATGTTCAAGATGTTGCAGTCCAAATCCTCGAACAAATGCAATGTTATCTTGAAGATAGAAAGCCAGCCCCCTCCACATCAAGTTTGACCCAACTTGGTATTTCTAACGACATTCAGTCAATGGATATCGAGCAATGTTCAATTGCACACATTCACCAAGCGGACTTACAATCCTAAGCACATTTTAGGAGGGTTAAAGGACTCCACCACTCTAGGCTTGTCATGGTCATTTCTTCCGAAAGGAACTCCAGTGAAGTGAAATCGAATCGCTATCTCGATGCTAAAAAAATTGGAAGAGCAATCGACATGGCAATCCAAGAAGGAGCACAATATGCAGAAGCAAGGCTGGTTGCACTCACCGAAACAGATATTCGGATGAAAGACAGTCAAATCGAATCTGCGGTTCCAGGCCAGCAGGTTGGACTAACCTTACGAGTTCTTGTCGATGGTTCTTGGGGGATTCATTCAACTACTGATTATCATCAAATTCACGAGCAAGTTCCCTCCACCGTAAAACTCGCAAAGGCAGTTGCTAATCGCAGAGCTGCAAACATGAAGCCTATCGATTTAGCAGAAGTGCCAATCTACCAAGATGAAGTACATTGGGAAGCGAAAAAGGATGTTCGATTTACTGAACTTGATGAGAAATTATCTCACATGCGTGAATTCACTTCGTCGGTAAAGCACGATTCTATCCAATCCGTAAAATGCGGATGGATGGATGAACACATCCACACAGAACTCATCACATCGGAAGGAATGGATAGGGTCTGGTCATTTCAAAGAACACTCATGCATGCCACCTTAGAGGGAAGAGATGGAGATAACGTGATGTCATACAGGACTCGTGTTGGCGGAGAGGGCGGCGTAGAATTGATTGATGACGCAGATCTCGATGCTCTCGCAACAAAAGCGGAAAAGGCAACTCTTCGACTTCTTCATGCATCATCTGCACCTTCTGGAAAAATGCCTCTTGTTGCTGACCCAGATCTCACTGGCGTCTACATCCATGAAGCACTTGGCCACCCATGTGAAGCGGATCTCGTTGCAGCAGGCGACTCGTGCCTCGATGGCAAACTCGGACAGAAAATTGGCAGTGAGATCGTAACCGTGGTTGATGATCCAACAATACGAGGAGGATATGGTGCCTTTCCAATCGACGACGAGGGCTTGAACACAAGAGAAAAATTACTCATTAAAAACGGTGTATTAACCGAATATCTCAATCACAGAGAAACAGCGCATCACTTTGAACTTGAGCCAAATGCCGGTGCCCGTGCTCAAGATGGTTTGCATCACCCTATGGTCAGAATGTCGAACACCATCATTCAAGGTGGTCACCACAAAGACCTCGACGATCTTCTCGAAGACATCCAATACGGTGTATACGCATGTGGCTCTCGTGGAGGACAAGTCGATACAGGACGGGGGTCCTTCCAATTCTCTGCCCAAGAATCATGGCTTATCGAAAATGGGGAATTGACAACACCACTCAAAGATGTTAGTGTCAGCGGAATGACCCTTGAAATTCTAAAAAACGTGGATGGTTTGACAAAAGATGCCATGATTGCCTCCCCCGGATTCTGTGGAAAAGGGCAAACAGTTCCAGTGGGTGATGGCGGACCGTTGATGAGAATTCGAGAAGCACTGGTTGGTTGAACAATGATTCCAACTGATGCACTCGATAGGCTGATGGAAAAGGCTGATGTTATTTCACAAGCATGTCGCCAATCGGATGTTGAGCAGTGGGATATTGTCGGAATTCAAGGCTACAATGAAGAAGTTGAAATTGAAGCTGGAAAAATCAGTCTTGCTGGCGGTGGAGGAGAAGGCGGCTTTGGCATTCGAGTCGTCGAGGATGGACGCTTTGGATTTGCTCATGTCGTTGATGTTAGTAATGTGAATGCTGCGATCGAACTTGCACAAAAAATCGCAAAAATCTCTCCTAAAATTGATGGTTTTGAACTACCATCTCTTGAACCCACATCAAAAGTCGGTGGCATGTATGATGATGCTATCGTCAAAACAAGTTCAGAAGAACTTCTCCAAAACGCTGATGATATCTTATCTCACGTAGCATCATTAAATGAAAACGCAGTTGTCACAGGAGGGGGTATTGAAATTTCTTCAACCGCTTCTTGTCTTATCTCAAGTTCAGGGATTGAAGAGTCTGGTCAATCCACTATGAATTCTATTGGAGTGCAACTTTCTATAGACAAAGAAACTTTCTCTTCGAGTTACGATCACCAATCATCTCGTAAAAAATTAAAGGCGATTCCTGAATGTATTGATAACGCTCTATACTGGGCTGAAGCTACACAAAATCCATTGAAACATACACTTCAATCCGAAGATTCCAAGGTCGTTTTCACCCCCTCCTCGTTTTCAAGTTTGTTTCGATACATTGTTCCAAATTCAG
>Ga0255776_10004634_pt1 | contig 14481 bp, 13 predicted proteins | sample 071ome_19_FD_179974 | JGI IMG/M metagenome (GOLD analysis project Ga0255776, IMG submission 179974) | Coastal salt marsh microbial communities from the Groves Creek Marsh, Skidaway Island, Georgia - 071413AT metaG (version 2) | ecosystem: Environmental > Aquatic > Marine > Intertidal zone >... | reverse complement strand
GTTACGGACTCGGAGCGGAAAGTTTAACCTGGATGCTTCCATTCCTGCTTGCTCCTTTTTCATGTATTTATTACCCGCTGGATACTCTTCCTGATTGGATGCAGGTAATTGCCCAGTATCTGTCAACTACCTACGTGTTTGAAGGAATGCGTGCCCTTATTTTACATGGAGAGTGGTTGCCAGATTTATTATGGAGAGCGTTTTTACTAAACGGAATATATTTTATTTTTGGTGTGAGTGTTTTTTGCATCGCTTTCCGGGCAGCGAGAAACCGTGGCCTTCTTCTGCAATCAGGCGAATAAGGTATCTGCAATTTACAGCTATTCATAAAGTTACAGATTTTCCTCGCTTTCGTCTTTTCTAACCGCATGGGTATGAAAAGTATGAAGAAGAGATATGTTGTGATTATGGCTGGCGGTCGGGGAGAAAGGTTTTGGCCACAAAGCAGATTGAAAAAGCCCAAGCATTTGCTACCCATTGTGGGTGATGCACCTATGCTTGCTCAAACGGTGAACCGCCTCAATGGGTTAGTTCCACCATCACAGATTTTTGTAATTACCAATAGTGAGCAAAGGGACGCTGTTTTGGAAACTTGTCCGGATCTTTTGCCTGCTCATGTTATTGGTGAACCACAGGGTCGTGATACTGCTGCGGCAGTGGGCTTGGCTGCCTTGTTGGTTGAAAAAACTGAACCAGGTGCAGCATTTTGTTTATTACCTGCTGATCATGTAATTGCTGACGGCGTGGGCTTTCGACGCGTTTTGGCAGGTTCTTTCGAAACAGCGGAGAAAAATGATTTTTTGGTTACTATCGGAATTCGTCCTGATTTTCCTTCCACTGGATACGGGTATCTAAAAAGGGGCGATGATATTAATACAAATGGTGAACTACCGGTTCATGCAGTTGAACGCTTTGTGGAAAAACCCAATTTGGAAACAGCCTCCCGATACCTTGATGAGGGTGGATACTTTTGGAATGCTGGCATGTTTGTTTGGCGCCCGAAAACCATTCTCTCGGCAATTTATAAGTATGCCCCAGAACTAGGTGCTGGGTTAGATCAGTTGTCGAATGAATGGACAAACTCCGAATCGCTTCAAACGGCGATGCAATTGGCCTATCCACAACTCAAAAAGATTTCCATTGATTTTGCAGTAATGGAAAAAGCGGAAAATGTCGTTATGCTTGAATCTGACTTTGATTGGGATGATGTCGGAGAATGGCCTGCGATCGCCCGGCACTATCCCGCAGACGAAAACAACAATGTGTTTAAGGGCAACGGCGTGGCTTTAAAAGCAGGTAGTAATTTAAGCTTTGCTGATCCTGGCCACACCATCACCTTACTTGGAGTAAGAGATTTAATTGTGGTTCAATCAGCAGATGCAACCTTGGTCTGTCATAAGGACTGTGCACAGGAGGTTAAGGCGATGGTTCAAAAAGTTTCTCAAGATAACCCCGAGCTTACTTAAATATTTTTTGAATGATCATGCCCAACTACCTGGCAATTGATTACGGTACCAAGAGAATAGGATTAGCCTGGGCTGACGATCTCCTCATTCCTCTTCCTGTAACTGCGATTCCTGGAATCGACGAAAGTGGCTGTTGGGATGCATTAATTAGCGAGGTAAAAAAAAGATCGATTACTGATCTAGTAGTTGGTTATCCAATCCACATGGACGGAAGAGTGGGGATACGTGCCAAAGAGGTTGATCGTTTTGTTGAGGAGATTGAGAAACGGCTGAAATTACCCGTCCATCGGGTGGACGAGAGGTTAACTTCGGTAAGTGCACGAGAAAGTCTGGGGAATAGGTCTTCTAAAAAGGGAGAAGACAAGTCAGGACGAATCGATTCTACCGCGGCGTGTCTGATTCTACGTGATTTTTTGCAGGGGTGACTGATTGGGGGAAGTTAACCCGTTGGAAGTGTCTTTGTGCCTACGACGGTACTGATTTTAATGGTTGGCAGAAGCAACCTAACCGCGAGGCGGTACAGGATAAAATTGAGGATGTTCTTCAAGCCATATTTGGATCGAGAATTCGAACAATTGGAGCAGGTAGAACGGATGCGGGTGTCCATGCGTCTGGCCAGGTTTTTCATTTTGATGCAAGTTGGAAACATGGAGCAGATGCTTTGCTGCAAGCATTCAGGGTGTCCTTTCCGCCTGGCATAAGTCCAAGAAAAATCGAATCAGTAAATAGTCGATTTCATGCTCACTTATCAGCAAGAGGAAAGCAATACCGCTATCGAATTTGCAAGGGTTGGGCCATGCCGAGCGATGAACGATTTGTGCATTCAATGAAAGGCCGTCCATTGCGTGTAGATTTGATGCACGAAGCCTCACTCCATTTTTTGGGGACTCATGATTTTGCTGCCTTCGCCGCCAGTAGGGGAAACAAAGACAAGGAACCTACGGTGAAAAAGCTGTGGCGTATGGAATGGAAGGAAGCAGGCGGAGAACTTCAACTTTTAACTGAAGCGGAAGGATATCTCTACAAGATGGTACGCAGTATGGTTGGTGCTATGATTGATGTTGGATTAGGGAGAATAACACCCAATGAAATTAAGAAAATTTTATTAACCAAAAAGCGCACTGCCAGGGTCGTAAGTGCTCCTGCAAAAGGATTGAGCATGGAAAAAGTTTTCTATCGTTTGCCAAAGCGTGCTAATTCCTAACTTATTTGAAAGTAAGCTGGAAAGATTGGAGGGATGCATTAATTGACATTTTCTTTCCTGGAGAATGTCCGATCTGCGAAAAGGGAGCTTACCTAGACAACGGGGCGTTTGCCTGTCTGTCCTGTCTGGATCAATTGTATTGGCTGAATGGGGCAAGATGTAAAATTTGTGGAGAGTCTATGCAGGTTCATGTTTCTATTGAACTAACCTGTTCAGAATGTAGATTGCAGAAACCTTTTTTCAAGGCAGGGAGATCAATGTTTAAACTAGACGATCGTGGACGCGCTTTGATTCATTCAATAAAGTATGGGGGATCGAAGAGGGTATTGACCGATGCATGCCATTGGATTCAGCGATCTGATGGTTTTAAGAATTTTATTCGAAATACGGTCTTGATACCAGTCCCGCTTCACCGAAAAAAATTAAAAAAAAGGGGGTTCAATCAAAGTCTTTGGATTGCCCGCGAGTTTGCCAAGGTCGCGGGTGGAAGAACGGTGGTTTATGACTGCTTGGATCGTGTGCACAATACGACAAGCCAGACGAAGTTGTCGAAGAGTGAAAGGAAATCAAATGTTAAAAATGCTTTTGCTCTGAAGCCAGATTCCTGTTTAGATGGGTTTGATGAATTTGTCCTCATTGATGATGTCTTCACCACTGGTGCAACGCTTGATGCTTGCGCCCGTGTGCTGGTCAAGGCAGGTTATTTAAATGTTAAGGTAGCCACGATGGGCCGAGGTTAATATTTTTTCTACTAAACATGGCATTTTTCAGTAAACCTAAGTATTCTAATGTTAATGTAAAATCGCGCGAGGGAGTAGCCAAGGGTGTTTGGACTAAATGTCCTGAATCCGGGGACATGGTCTTTGCCAAAGAATTGAAGAAAAACCTCATGGTGGTACCTTCCAGCGGTTATCACTTTCCTCTGCCAGCCCCCGAGCGCATTGAATCATTAATCGATGCTGGTTCCTTTAAAGAATATGATGCTGGTTTAAGGTCGGGTGATCCTCTCAAGTTCAAAGGGGTTGCCTCTTATCAAGAAAAATTAAAACAGAACCGTGAAAAAACCAATATGGAGGACGCGGTGATTTCAGGGGTTGGAAAAATGGATGGTCGAACCGTGAGTTTGGCAGTTATGGACTTCCGGTTTTTGGGTGGAAGTATGGGTTCCGTTGTGGGTGAAAAAATCACGAGAGCGATAGAACGAGGCTTGGACATGAATATCCCTGTTATTGTAGTATCCGCCTCCGGTGGTGCCCGAATGTATGAAGGGATTCTAAGTCTTATGCAGATGGCCAAGACAAGTGCCGCATTGTCTCGTTTGTCCCAAGCTGGTATTCCGTTCTTTTCAGTTCTGACAAATCCTACCATGGCTGGAGTAATGGCAAGTTATGCTTCACTAGGTGATGTAATCATTGCAGAGCCTAAAGCCCTTATCGGATTTGCCGGACGGCGTGTTATCAAAGAAACTACTCGTGCTGATTTGCCAGAAGGATTTCAAACCTCAGAATTTTTACTCGAGCATGGTCTTGTTGACCAAATTGTTGAGCGCCATGAACTGCGAGATAAATTAATCTCGCTGATGAATCATTTGGCAGGTCATTTAGAATGTAAAAAGCCCGAAGCAAGGAAGAAACCCACTGCCAGGAAAACCGCTATTGCCAAGAAGTCAGCTGCTGGCACAAAGAGTCGCGGAAAATCATAAAGGGTGAATAATTTTGCTTACTGGAGAGAAAAAATCTCCAGTGGCGTTATTGTTTTAAAAGGATGAGCCAGATTCTAGATTATCTTTACTCTCTCAGAAATTCCGGTTCAAAATTTGGAATCGATCGAATGCAGCTTTTTACTGAAAAATTGCAGCATCCCCAGTTAAGTTACCCTACTATTCATGTTGCTGGTACCAATGGAAAAGGCTCTGTCTGCACTATGCTTGATCAAATTTACCGTAACAACGGATATAAGGTTGGACTTTTTACCTCACCACATCTTCTGGAATTAGGAGAAAGAATTCGAGTTAATGGAAAAAACCTGCTTTTTAAAGAAATCGAAAATTGGCTCGAGAAGTTGATGCCAGTTTTAAGGGAAATCACCAATCGTGAATCAAGTATGGAACCCACTTTCTTTGAAGTGATGACCATGATCGCATTTTTGGAATTTCAAAAGCAGCGAGTGGATATTGGTATTTTTGAGACAGGACTTGGAGGACGACTTGATTCAACCAATGTCTTAGAGCCGATGATTTCAGTAATTACATCGATAGGATATGACCATTGTGAAGTTCTTGGAGATTCAATTAAACAAATCGCCTACGAAAAAGCGGGAATAATTAAAAGTTTAAAACCAGTGGTTTTGGGTTGGTTAGAAAAAGAATCAAAAAAAGAAGTGGCGTCAATCGCTCGAAATAAAAATGCCCCTCTTTATTTGATGGACGAATGTGAAAAGAATTATCCCTACACAAATCTTTCTGGCTCTTTCCAAAGAAAAAATGCTGCAATAGCCCTAAAAACAGCCGAGTTAATTACTGACTTCTTACCTTTGGATCGAAAAAACACCGAGGATGCCCTCACTAAGGTTCATTTTCCAGGAAGGTGGCAAACCTTGTCAGTGAATCCTACCTTGATTGTGGATGCTTGTCATAATGGCCATGGTGCCCGGGCCGCAGTGGAACTTTGGGAAAGTTTGCCTGGGCATACAGAGGTCTGGTTTGCATCATGTGGAATGGACAGAGTAAAAGATATAATTCCCCTTCTTTTTAAGCACTTTCATAAGGTAAATTTTATCGAACTCAATCAACCTCGATCTTGTCGCATTGATGATTACAAGACTTTGGCGGTCCCCTATAACAAAGACATCAACTTTTATCCTGAAGAAGATGTTCCCAGCTTGATCGCTAAATCTGGCAGTAATGCTTCCATATTGGTAACTGGATCCATTTATCTCGTAGCTTCGGTTATCAAATACTTCTCTAGCTCACCTCATTCTGTTCCGACTAAAAATTGGCAGGATGTTTGGTAACTTCTAGCCCATGATCAGTTTTCCTGATCAATTCTCCAATAGTTTGGATCTGGAAATACGTTTAAAACGAGAAAATGAGTGCGTAACTGGTGAAATTTTTGGCCGAATTTGCCTTCACTTCGATTGTGAACAAAATCTTGAACTATGGCGAATAACTTACAACAACTTCTGCTTGGAAAATGATCGATTTGTTGTCTTTATATTCTCCTTCTCAAGCATTTGCATTAAAGAGTTGCAATTTGCATAATTTAAACAAAAACTTATTAACAACACTAGATACAGGGGGCAAGATGATTCGTAAACACTACATGCAGGGGGTGCATTTGAAAAAAAAATCACCAATTTCAATTTTTTTCTTTTCTTTTGAGGCAGCAACCGCCACTATCGACTTTATCGTCAGGATGTCCACGTTTTCCTTGCCTCAGGAACGCACTTCAGGATTCATTTCGGTCGTACAATCGTGAAATTTTAACAGGGAAAAGAAGGGAAAAGTAAATTATGGATAAAACTTATGAAATAGGCGGAAAAAAATTCGTTTTAGACGAAAACAAGGCTGTGCAAGCCTTCCAAGAGAAAAAAGTCATCAACGGAAGAGAGTCGATGACCTTTAATCTCTTACCACTCAAGTACCAGTGGGCATACGATCTTTACCGCAAGATGAAGTCGAACCACTGGGAACCTGAAGATATTCCAATGCAAAAAGATTTGGAGCAGTGGAAAAACCCGGCCGAACTTTCCGACAGTGAGCGGTGGATTATCATGATGGGAATAGGCTATTTCTCTGCTGCGGAAGGTATTGTGGGTGATAATATCCAACATGTCGTTCGTGAACTTGTTACTGCTCCGGAACTCAAATTGGTTCTTGGGCGGCATGCCCATGAAGAAAATATTCATGCCGACAGTTTGTTGTACATGATCAGTTCCCTGGGGATTAACCCTCATGAGTGTGAAGCAATGTTTGAACAAATTGATACAATCCGTCGCAAAAATGAGTTTGTCACTCGAGTTTCAAAAAATTTGCGGCGTGATCTTGACCTTACCAAGACAGAAAATAAGCAAGAACTCGCGAAAAATATCTTTATTTTTGGCCAGTGTATGGAAGGAACTCAGTTTTACGGACTCTTCGGCATGGTTCTCAGCCTAGCACGGCAGAATAAATTTCCAGGCATAGGTCAAATGTTCAGGTACACCCTGAGGGACGAGTCCAACCACATCGAACTTTTCCGAAATCTTTTCCGAGTTCTCATTGATGAAAATCCTGATATTTGGACAAACGAGTTCCGCGAAGAACTTGTCAGTATTATGAAGGAAGCTGTGGTTCTTGAAAAAGATTTTATTCGGGATTGCCTACCGGTTAATTCAGTTGGGCTTAGTTCTGAAGAGTTCTGCACCTACATTGACTTCATTGCTGACCGCCGTCTCAACGGAGTCGGTTTGGATGTATTGCACCCTGGTCTTGAGAATCCTTTTCCTTGGCTTGCAGAAATGATGGATGTTAAAAAAGAACAAAACTTCTTCGAGGGCCGTGTTACCGAGTATCAAAAATCATCCGCACTTTCAGAAGTGTCGGATGATGAACTCTAATCTGCTTCATAACTGGCTTTAAAGACTGAGTGTTTAACTTTGTAGGATGGAAATTTGACTGATGCGTAATACTATATTTGAGGAAGATCGATTGTTAACCAAAGCGGCGGAAACGCCCCGAGAGAATAAGCCCCGATTCGATTGGGCGGAAGATTTGGGAGAAAATCGATTCGAAATTCCAAAAGTACGTATTACGGACGGCGCGGGTGATCGTGATTTCCACATCGCCGAGGTGGCCGAGGTCATCGGAGAGGCATTGACCGATCTGATGCTCTCAAGGGAAGAAGAGGAAATATACACCCCACAGAATCGGGAGCTCGTGGTGGAGTCCTCCCGGCTCGTCGCCACCCGCTTGATCGAGCGGTTGGAACAAGAGGAGGAAGGCGGTGCCCCCCGCCTCTCCTTCGACGAGCTTCACAAGTTGATCGAGAAAGCACTTGTAGAAAATGATGCCTATGATGTTGCCAAAAGTTTAGTCTTCTCGCGATCCAATAACGGGGGACTTGATGGCCTTAGCCATTCGGATAGCCCTGTCGATAGTTCGCAAATCCGCTTGATTCGAAGGAGTGGTCAGGTTGTGCCTTGGAATTCTTCCAAAATCGAGGTTGCCATTCGCAAAGCATTTCTTTCTCTCCGTCTAGATTCGGAACCTGCAGTTCAGGTGTCTGATGAGGTTACCCGTCGTGCGATCGGAACCGGTCAGGCATTTATCAACATCGAAGACGTTCAGGACATCGTTCAGGAAGAATTGATGAAGCACGGTTTCTTCAAGGTGGCCGAGTCTTACATTCTCTACCGTGCTCGCAGGCGTGTAGAAAGAGAGAGTAATACCGCAAATCATGAGGTCCGTCAGGACTCCATGATTGTGGTAAAAAAGAAAGACGGAAGTACCTTTTTTTGGGATGGGTTGGATCTTAAAAAAAGGATTACCTTCGCTTCCATCGGGCTGGACCTATGCCTTTCCTCAGAACAGATTGAAGAAAGTCTTCGTCGTTCTGTTTTTTCTGAAATTACAGAGGAAGATCTTCGCAAGACTATTATTTTAAACGCCAAAACTTTAATTGAAAGGGATGCCGACTTTGCCAAGTTTGCTGCCCGTATACTTCTTACTTACATCTATGAAGAAGTACTTTGTTGGGATGTTTCTCAACACAGCATTGAAGAAATCCGAACCTTTCACGCTAAAGAATTCAAAGCATATTTAAAGCGAGGTGTGCAGATCAATAGATTAGACAAAAAGCTGCTCAAATTAGATGTTGAAAAACTTTCTCAGGCAATTGACCCTTCTGCCGATTTGGATTTTGACTACCTTGGAATACAGACTCTATATGATCGTTATCTCGTAGTTGATAAAACCGGCGAGATTCCATCTCGTTTGGAGACACCCCAATTTTTTTGGATGCGTGTTGCGATGGGAATTTTTGCTCATGAAGAAAATCCTGAAGAACAGATTGTAGCCCTTTATAATTTGTATAAAAGTCGGCGTTTTTGTTCTTCCACTCCGACTCTTTTCAATTCGGGTACTCCGCATTCACAGCTTTCTTCCTGCTACCTTTACAAAGTTGATGACACGATTGAGTCTATTATGTACCGAGGCATTGCAGAGAATGCATTCCTATCTAAGTGGGCAGGTGGACTTGGGGGAAGTTGGACTGCGGTTCGTGGAACGGGTAGTCATATCGCAGGCACCAATGGTGAAAGCCAAGGGGTTATTCCATTCCTAAAAATGCACAACGACCAGTTATGTGCTGTCAACCAAGGAGGTAAGCGAAAAGGCTCAGGTTGTGCTTACTTAGAAACTTGGCACTGCGATATTCTTGAGTTTCTTGAGCTTCGTAAGAATACTGGTGACGACCGCCGTCGCACTCACGACATGAACACGGCTAACTGGATTCCCGACTTGTTCATGAAGCGTATGGAGGCTCGTGAAAACTGGACTCTGTTCCGCAGTAATGAGGTATCTGACTTGCATGATCTTTATGGTAAAGCATTTGAAGAAAAATACGCAGAATATGAGAAAAAAGTAGAAGATGGAGAGATTTGGGGACATTCCATTCCCGCCATCGATTTATGGAAGTCGATGCTAAAAATGCTTTTTGAAACGGGCCATCCATGGATTACCTTCAAAGATACTTGCAATGTTCGTAGCCCTCAGGATCATGCTGGAGTAATCCATAGTTCGAATCTTTGCACAGAAATTACCCTTAACACTGGGGATGATGAAACTGCAGTCTGTAATCTTGGCTCTGTAGTGCTTGACTCACATCTTACAGCAGATGGCGATATTGATCATGAAAAACTGCGTGATACTATCCGAATCGCGATTCGTGCACTGGACAATGTAATTGATGTCAATTTCTATCCCACCAAGGCGGCTAAAACATCAAACAGTCGTCACCGCCCAATCGGATTGGGAGTAATGGGGCTTCAAAACGCACTCTTTATCAAAGATGTTTCTTTCACCTCTGAAGATGCAGTAGAATTCAATGATGAGTTCATGGAAGCCATTTGTTACTATGCTTACGAAGCGTCTAGTGATCTTGCCAATGAGCGTGGAACTTATTCCTCTTACCGAGGATCAAAATGGGATCGCGGGATTCTTCCACAAGATACGATTCAAATACTAGAGGAAGAACGTGGGGAAAAGGTAGAAGTACCTAAATCCTCGAAAATGGACTGGTCAGTGGTTCGCAAGAAAATTGCCAAACACGGCATGCGTAATAGCAATGTGATTGCGATCGCACCAACTGCGACAATTTCCAATATTATGGGTTCTTCCCCCTGTATCGAGCCCACCTACAAGAATATGTTTGTTAAGAGCAACCTTTCAGGTGATTTCATGGTACTTAATCGTTTTCTTGTGAATGATCTTAAAAAAGCGGGTTTATGGAACAAGGAGATGTCTGATCAGTTAAAATATTTCGATGGTGAGTTGGCTCCAATTGAGGAAATTCCTGAACAGATTAAGAAAAAGTACTTAACCGCATTCGATGTATCCTTCGAATATGTGCTTTCTGCTGCTGCCCGTCGCCAAAAATGGATTGACCAGTCCCAATCGGTGAATTTGTTCCTTGGTACCCCTGATCTTAAAAGCCTTTCACACATGTATCGTGCGGCTTGGAGAAAAGGGCTCAAAACCACCTATTATTTGCGTACTTTAGGTGCTTCAAACATTGAAAAAGCTACTGTTGACTTGAAAAAATCAAAACCTTTGGCAGGTGCACCATCTGACGAACCGTCTGCTAAAAAAGAATTTACTGAGGCAGAAAAGAAAGCCTGCAGTATCCAGGCTATGCTCAATGGGGAAGAGTGCGAAGCTTGCCAGTAGAGATACCGTTGAGCTCGGAACTTTTACAATAATTTTGTTTCGCTAGTTTCCTAGCCTTTAAATCTACTCTTTTCACTCCTTTTGGTGAATGCCACAGAGCGACTAGAAAAGCATTTAGCTGAAGAACCCCTCTACGGGCCAGATGTATTCGTTGCCCCTACGGCCGTGGCATTGGGTGATGTACAGATGGATGAGGGCTCAAGCTTGTGGTATGGGGGTGTTTTGCGGGGTGACATTAATTCTATAAAAATCGGAAAATTTTCTAATTTACAGGATGGGGTGATAGGCCATCTGGCAGATGATTATCCTCTGGTGGTTGGACAGTATGTTACTATTGGACATGGGGCGGTGATTCATGCCTGCACGATCGAAGACGAATGCCTGATTGGAATGAATTCCACCGTTTTGGACGGGGCACAAATCGGTAAGCAATCGATTGTTGCTGCCAACAGTCTGGTGCCTGCGGGGATGAATGTCCCTGAGGGTAGCCTGGTTGCCGGTGTTCCTGCCCGCATCAAGCGGCAGTTATCAGATGAGGAAAGAAACAAACTCAAAGGATGGGCGGAAAAATATTTGGTGGTGGCCAAGGCACATCGTGAAAAACTAGCAAAGTTGCGACCTGGTCCGCCAGCCTAACGCTTCTTAATTAGGCGTCGGTCGCACCCTCCATCCCATAGCGGGCGTAGAAATCTTCAAGGGTACTGCATAAGTTGGGTAGGGGTGTACTTCCACCGACCGCCTCGGCACAGCATGCGAGATAGGAACGTAAGGCACTTTCATCAGCCTGTTTCCCATTTTCCCGTAAAAGTTCAGTTAGTCGGTGTCTTGCCTGCATCCATTCCCCGGCATCATAGCTATAGTCGACCATTATATCCGACCATGGATGTCTGTCATTTTCAGGAAGTTCGCTTAGTTCCTTCATAGGTTTTATTCCCACCATGCCCTACGGAATTCTATGGGCAACCGATTTATTAAAAAAAAATATTTCATTTCTCTTGGATTGTTCGCTCAGCTTGGTAAGAAGAAATGCATACATTCCTTTTTGTCCCAATTATGTCCCATTCACATGATCCCTCCGTCCCCAGTAAGGACAACCCCTACCAGTCAATATTACTGGTCAACCGCCTGCTTAACGCAGGTTCTGATAAAGAGACGCGTCATTTCGAGCTTTCGCTGGCTGACAGCGGGCTAAGTTACGAACCCGGCGATTCGCTTGGGGTCATCCCGCAAAACTGTCCGCGGGTGGTGGATGACTTATTGGGTGCAGTTGGTCTTTCCGGTGAGGAGACTATCGAACTTGGTGAAGATACCATTTCCTTAAAGGATGCTTTGAGTAACCGGCTCGCCTGCACGGTACTCAGCAAAATTCAGGTAAAAAAGTTTAATGAACTTGCCCAGTCCCACAAGCTGGAAGACTTGCTTCAGGCGGCCAACCGCGATGCCTTTGCCGAATATCTCTGGGGGCGCGAGCTGATCGATCTCTTTTTAGAATTTCCTCAGTCAGGGGTGAGTGCGATGGATCTGGTTGGCCTTCTTCGTCCCATGCCTCCCCGTCTTTATTCGATCGCTTCCAGTATCAAGGCCCACACCGATGAGGTCCATTTGACCGTGGCCATAGTTCGCTACGAGTCCCATGGCCGTAAGCGCGAGGGCGTCTGTTCCTCCTACCTGGCCGACCGGGTGGGGGAGAGCATTCCCTGCTACTTTCACCCCAACAAAAATTTTAAGCTTCCTGAAGACTCTCAGACTCCCGTCATAATGGTGGGCCCAGGGACAGGCATTGCTCCCTTCCGTGCCTTTATCGAGGAGCGGAAAGCGACCGGTGCTGCGGGTAAAAACTGGTTATTCTTTGGAGATCGTTCCTCCAAGACTGATTATCTGTATGGGGAGGAATGGGAGCAGTACCGAAAAGATAGATTGCTCACGGACCTCGACCTAGCGTGGTCCCGGGATCAGGCAGAAAAGGAATATGTGCAGCACAAGATGCTTGCCAAAGGAAAAGAATTATTTGCCTGGTTGCAGGATGGTGCTTCCTTTTATGTCTGTGGAGATGCGTCCCGAATGGCTAAGGATGTCGACTCCGCCTTGCGTCAGATCGCTCAATCCGAAGGATCGATGTCCGAAGAGGATGCGGGTACCTGGGTGAAATCGTTGCAGAAGGAAAAACGCTACCTCAAGGATGTGTATTAAGGGTGATATACAGAGAGCAGACCTCTGTTTTGATCACGAGATGAATTAACTAACTTTATTCTTTGTTGCTTAGCTCGCTACCGATTGGCGGTAGGATTCCACTTCCCAGTTTTCAATAAACTCGCGGGCTGCATCGGACATATATTCCACGCCGCCGAAGGCTTGAGATAATTTCAAAACCTGAGCACCGTCCATCGCAAATTCCAGGGCAAGTCCGGCATTCTTCTGGGTGTTACCCAATCCATAGACCCGGTCATTCGCAATGACCACTTTTGGCGCAAAACCGTGGGTGGATCGATAAGCATCGGCATTTTCCTGAGTTAATTCGCCATCAAAAGGAAAGGCACGGGCATAAACCAAATGGTCCGGGGTGATTGGTCCGGGCACACAGACAAACGAACCACTGGACTGGACAAATTTGGCATCGTCTCCAAATAGCTCCTGAATTTTATTTTCGGTTTCGGAATCTGTCTGCGAGTCAGAAATGGTCAGACCCTCATTAATTCCCAGCCGGCCATATTCAGCACGCAGAGGTTCCATGATCGATGCATAGTGGGCCCGAATCTCCTCGGGAGTATTTCCAGAAACAAATATACCATGGTTTTTTAAAAGAATGACACCGGGTGTTTTGCCATGCTCCGCCTCGTACTGCTCGATACGACCTTTAAGTTCCATGCATAGAGTATAACCAGCATCGATGTATTCCACCCACAGGGCTTCAGGAAAGAGACGCTTGGCCACTTCCTCACCTTCGACCGCACAGGTCATTCCATTAACCAGCAGGGCGTGGGTGTGGACGACGTATTTAGTCGACAGCACATTGTGCAGAGGGGCCTCTACCGATGGGCGTCCCGATCCACCGGATACGGCATCGGCCATCATATTTTTAACCAATTCCTCCCTGGCAGCGGAATCGGCCGGGGTCCCGGTGTTATAAAGATCATCGATCTTGGAACGGTTAAGCTGTACAAAAGTTTCCTCAGTCAACCCTGAGAGGGTGGTGCCCGAAGGCTTAACCCAAAGAGTGGATTCATTTTTGTATGAGGTGTTTCCTCCACCTCCCTTGACATATTCAGGAGTTCCAAATTCGTGAGACAATTGTGTGATGATACTGAGTTCTTCCATGAGGTCTTTGATCTTAGCAGAACCATTCATTTGAACGAGTCGAAATTTAGTACACCTCGGAAGTAAAATTCATATTCTTTTGATATTATCCTTTTCAATGAGTTCAAATTTTAACTTTCTTTAAAGCATGAAGACTTTGAAAATTCTGCCTCTTTTCTTTTTCCTTATTTGCTCTTTGGTTGCCCGTGAGGAAAGGCCTAATGTTTTGTGGATCTATTTAGAGGATGTTAGCGGATGGTTCAGTTGCTACGGGGAAACCTTGATTGAGACTCCCAATATAGATCAACTGGCAAAAGAGGGCATTCGCTTTGACCGTTTTTACACACCCGCAGGTGTCTGTTCTGCAACCCGTTCTGCTATTGTCACTGGGATGATGCAGACAAGCATTGGTGCTCATAACCACCGTTCCTGCCGGGCCAACTTTCGGGGTAAAAATATGGATGAGTATGATCGAAATGATTTAGAGATTCCTACCATTCCAGAAATTTTTCGGCAACACGGCTACTGGACTGCCAACCACCAAAAGGATGATTACAACTTTCACTGGGAAGCAGAAAAGCTGTATGATTTTC
>Ga0255776_10004633_pt1 | contig 14481 bp, 9 predicted proteins | sample 071ome_19_FD_179974 | JGI IMG/M metagenome (GOLD analysis project Ga0255776, IMG submission 179974) | Coastal salt marsh microbial communities from the Groves Creek Marsh, Skidaway Island, Georgia - 071413AT metaG (version 2) | ecosystem: Environmental > Aquatic > Marine > Intertidal zone > Salt... | reverse complement strand
ACGTGGCGATGATTAAGAGAGAAGAGCCGATGACCGAAGTCGCGAGGAGGGCTTTTGATTTTGAGACCGTCCTCCCCCTCATTCTTAAGAGTTGAATGTATGACGAGAATGAGTTTTTTGCCTCGAAAAGATTCGGAAAAACAAAAGAAAAAAAGCGAGAGAGACTCGCTTCGGGATGATGCCGTCGAAGACCGACCACACGCAACGATACGAACGCAAATAGAGGATAAGATATACATGCATACATCTACATAAAAAATAATACAACGCGAGATAAAATTACAACTCGTCTCTGGTCCCACCGGGTCCGATTTTCCCGCCGTTTCCTTTATCCGGTCCTAATCCCTCGAGCGTGAGCTTGGTGTAATCGCACAAGCCTTCTTTGAGCGAGGACACGGTGACGTCGTCGAACCAAGCGGTACCGGCGTGCCAACGAAACATGGCGTATAGGGTTATGCTTTCGATGGCTACGATTGGGTCGATGACTCCGGCTTTGAACTGCCAAGTGTGCGTGCCGACGTCAAAGGCGACGAAGTAGCCGTACATCATTTTTCCGTCGATGAATTTGATGTCCGCGTAGATGGAATAGCCGCCGTCAGAGCCGCCGGAAACGTCGCGGGCTTTCGACCAACCGGAGATTATCACCGCGGAAGGTTCTTTTTGGTGCAAGTGGATTTCTTGGACCGCACCTCGCGCGTCTTTCCAATCTGGGTTTTGCATGCGCAAAGCGCGAGTATCCGAGGAGGATTCGGAGATGCGTCCGTTTCGTTTGTCGATGTTGTACCCGTCCGCGAATGGAGACCAGGATTTGAAGCGTTTGTTTTTCTCTTCCAAACGTTCGTACGAAGGAGATTCGACGATTGAAGGATCGTCTTCGTCTAACGCAAATTGCGAGTTTTCAACCTGGTTTTTCGCGGTGGTTGGTATTAAGCCATCGTCGCACAAATCGTTCAGACTCGTGGCTAACGTTTTCAACATTTTACGCACGTCGCGCATTTGGCCGTTCTGTTCTTCTAATTGGCCGGCGGCGACATCGTGCGAGTCTTTCATGCCTTGCGCGAAAAGAACGATGTGATGGAGTTTTTGTGGTATTTGACGGAGATACGGACGGATGGTACGCGCGGCGTTTCCATATTTCGCAGTTTCGTGAGAGTGCGACGTATCACGAATGCGGTACCAGTACAGCGGAGACGGAATGGATTCGAGTTTATAACCGCCCAAGACAGATTTAGAGAATAACTCCCAATCTTCAAGAGCGTAACCGTAATCCTCTGGGAAACCGCCTAAATCGAGGAAGACTTTTCGTCGAATCATGGCGTTCGTATCTCCGTAGAGATTTTGAAACATGCCTACGGTGGTCGCAGCGCCGAGAGGAACCCATCGTCCAATCGGCGGTCTATTCCCAGGTAAATCTAATCCGTAAAAGTATTCGTTCGTACACGTCAAAACGTCCGCTTTCGTGTGCATGGCAACGGAAACAAAAGTGGCAATTTCTCTCGGTTTGGCAAAGTTATCATCATCCATGAACATTATGAATTCACCTCGCGCGTGCTTGGCGCCGTTGTTACGCGCCGCCCCGGGACCTCTGTTGTCTTGTTGCAAATAGACCCATCCTTTGCGTTTGAATTCGGCGTCAATCTCGCGTAAATACGCTTGAGCTTCCGGCAACGTGGATCCATCATCAATCAACACGACTTCAACTTTCGCATACTCTTGTTCATAAATCGATTGCAAGGCTTGTTTCAACAACTTAGGGTTGTTATACGTGACTACTATCACCGTAACGAGCGGTTCTTCCCACGTTTGTAAGGTTGACATGGCGTTCGAGGAATCTTTAGATTGGTGCACTAAGTGATGCTGCCAAATCGTCCAATCTTTTTCCACGTCTTGCTTGATTTTCGATTTGCCCGGAATGAATCCGTTCTTGAGAATATCTCTGATCTTCCCCGCCAGCGGTTTTGGCGTAGGCACGAACAAGACTCTCTCGGCGTCATCGTCGTCGATAAACTCTCGCGCTGAACCAACGTCCGAGGCGATCGCTGGGATACCCATGATCAAACATTCCACTAAAGTGTACGGTGAATTCTCCAGCAAAGAGGGCAACACGACTAATTTATTATACACGTTCCCTTCCTCGATGTACTCGTACCTTTGCTTCACGTCCATGTCTTTCAGAATCTGCCAATGGAACGACCATTTCTTAGCACGTTGACGAATGTATTGATCGACTCTCGCTCTCGCACCACCTTTAATCGTCAATTTTTCTTCCGCCGAGTTGCTCAAATGACCTAAAAATGTGACCCGCACGCCTTTCATAATTTGCGTATCCCCTCTCAAAGCGAGCTGGTCCATGGCGTCGCAAAACAAAACGATACCTTTGCGCAGCTCGAATCGACTGAAAAAGACAATCTCGTTGATAGTGCTCGCTTCGTGCGCGATTTTATTCTTCGATTTCACCCATTTCGGCAATGGATTCGTGTGCACTCTCGTTGATTTCGTTCTGTTCCACTCCCATCCTTGCTCGGTGAACCATTTCAAAATGTACTGACTCGGCGCGACTATGTGGTCGGCCATTTTCATTTGTTCCTTTTCTAAATGATCGATGACTAAATCGTGCAGTGTATCCAACGTCTGCAACGAATTCGTTTTGTGCCACAAATGAGGCTGTTGCGCGTGAACGACGAATTCGGTGTGTTTGAACGCTAAGGCTTGTTTTTTCGCCGTCAACGCGAAATAGCCTCTTCCGCGATTATCCATGAAATGGACGCAATCGTACCACTGCTGGTCGTTCATCCACATGAACACTCTGTGCGCGATGGCAACGTCTATGGGAACATCGTAAGAAACCCCAGTCTCGGGTAATGCGACTACGTTAATCCCTTTCGCGGTGTAATACCCAACCCAAAATTCTAAATCCGGTGGTTTATGAATCGCGTACCCGGTGTACAAAATCGTCACGTCGAAACCGCTTTCGTGCAACTCCTCGGCTAACGTCGTCACCGCCGTCGCAGGTCCAGAACCCGTCGATAATCCTAAAACGTAATCAGAAACTAAACAAACTCTCCCGTACTTTTTAATTCTCCAAGCCTCGCTGGAAGCATCAAAAAATGATTCGTAATGTTCCCGGTACGGGTCCAAGAAATCGGACAGCTCCGGAAACGGTTCCATCGTCGCCGGATCCATCTTTCTCTTTCTATCTAAGCCTTTTTTCTTCTTATTTCTATTCTTTTTATGGTCGTAACCTTCCATGAAGTCATCCGAGACTTCCTCGTCCTCTTCGTCGTCGTCGTCGTCGTCGTCGTACTCGCTCCCAAACGCGCCAAACACGCCTTCTTTTTGCTTCCCGCTAAACTTTGGCGAAGAAGACTTCCTCGAAGAGGAAGACGTCGCCGGCGACATCATCCCGCTCTCTACCGAACCGCCGCTCGACGATCCCCACAACTTTGGCATCACGTGTGCGCCAAAAAAGAACACCGCGTTCGATAACGGAAACCCGATTAAAATTGCCGCGAACAAGAGCGGTTGCAAGCGCTTCCAAACCGATATCGAAACGTCCTTCTTACTACTCTTGCTTCCACCTCGCATCGTCATCGTCGACCTCAAAACGCTCGGCATTGTCGCGTGCGACGACGCGCCTCCGCCCCAAAACCCCGAGCCGTAACCATTAGCAGTGCCTCCTCCTCTTTTTGATCGACCGCCGCGATGAGATCGATGACCATCCTCCCTCGCGTTGGTGGTATCCTCGCCGTTCAAGTTTGCCAATCCTTCCTCCAACGAGTTCGAGTTTCTTTGGGAAGCGCGCTGGTGGTGCGAAGAAGACAAGCGCGCGTGCAACCCGGCGTGCATTTTTTCAGTCGCGCGCTCCGCACTCACACCAACACCAACGCCGCGCCCCGCTCTTTCGAGAGAGAGAGAGAGAGAGAGAAAACCTTCCGCTTCTTTTTGTTTTCCGTGTGTGTTTCGTGCAAAAGTTGGAAATTTTGAAGCGTAGATAACGAATACGAATACACGAATAATGCGCGATTTTTATCCCGCGCGAGCGCTTTCTCTCCGCTACGTTAAAATTACACGCTACGACATTTTTGTCTTCTAAATCTACTCTAAACTACATCTTCTCGTGGCTCTGCGCGCACAACTTCTCTTCCGCTCTACATGTTTTTCGTCGTGGATGCGAGTTTCGCGAGGCGTTTTTTCATCGCTTTGCGCATGACGGTTGCGACCTCGTCGCAGCCTTTCGCGCACGCGCGAAGCACGCCGTCGACGGCGGTCGCCGCCAATTTACCGCCGTAAATGTCGTAGGAAACGATTCGCTTGACATCGTCGTCGTTCGCGTCGTCGTCGTTGTTTTTTGAATTGAACCCGATGTTTCCTTTTAAACCGTCTGTTTTTTTCCTCTCTTTCGTTTCCGCGACGACGAAACACTCCGCGCCGCGCCCTCGCTCTTCGACTTCGTTTTGGTCCAACAACGTTTCGCCGTCCAACCTCGTCGCGCACATCGCGACGAACACGTCCAGCAAAGGAATCCCTGCATCCACCAGCGCTAATATTATGCTGTTGAACAACGCCGCCGACGCCGAGCCGTCGTCGTTTATCGTCGCCGCCGATACGTACACCTCCGATCGAGGGTACCGCTTCGCGTCCACGCACTGACTCAAAATCTGCTCAAACTTGAGCGCTAATTCTTTGTTCTTTCGATCCGATTTGGACGACGTCGAGCTGCTCTTCAACGCAAAAAGCGACGACTGCGTTTTTCTCGAAGAGGGAGGCGCATAAAGAGCAAAATCCGTCCCGAACGCCGCGCTCGTGATTTCCACCGTCACTTTGAGCTGTTCTCGCGCGAGTGCGTCCACGTTTTGCATCGACGCGTTGTTCGACGTCGTCGGTCCAAAAACCGCCGCCACGCACACCGTTTGCCCGAGCTTAAACTCCGCCGACCCGCAGCATCCGTTCGATTGCGACACGGGATTGTCGAAAGTGCACGCGCAGAATCGGTGTTCGTTTGGCCGTCGGCCGTCCGTTCGTAAGCCTTCCAGGGATACGTATTCCATCTCTTCTTTGCGATTTTATTTTTGCGTTTTGTTTGCGTCAAAATGGGGAAAAAATTCGGACAAAATATGCGCGTTGTTAAACGACTCCATCGTCGTCTCCTCCTCCTCGCGCGGGAGCTGACGCACTTTTTGCGTTTCGTGCTCCTCTTACTCTCCTACCGTCTCTTTCCGTCGAAAGCTTCGCCGAAGCGGAAGTTACTCTCCGCGCATTTGAACGATAAAAACGCCAGGAAAGGCACCGGGAAATCATCATCTTCTTCAACGGTTTTTGGCGGCGAGAATGTCTGTTACGTCGACGCGTCGTTTACTACGAGCGAAAATGAGAACGGATGCGCGGGAGTCGGCGTGTCGTGTTACTATTCGCCCGGGCACGTCTTAAATTTTGCCGCCGGCGCGTCGAGATCGAGCTGCAAAGACAGCAACAGCGCGGAAGTGTTGGCGTTTTTAGTGTGCGTGATGAGGCACGACTTTCGAGAGCGATTGACGGTGTACACGGACTCTAGGTACGTGTTGAAATGCGCGGAAAGTTTTAGGTCGTGCGACGGTAAGGACGATGCGTTCGTTGAAAACGTGAGAGATAAGAAGACGAGGTGGTATTTGAAGTGCCTGCGCTGGGCGTTGCTCTCGAGAGAAGGACGAACGGTAGTGCATAAGGTGAAGGCGCACGCGGAAGGGAAAGGCCGATCCGCGGGCGGCGGCGGGAAGAAGAATGGAGGAGGGTCCTCGTCGTACGCGGCGAGGATGAATAACGCGCGAGCGGACGCGTTGGCGAATTACGGAGCGAAGAGTAAAGTGGACGTTTTTCAGAATTTAGGTAGCTTTTGGGGGATTGTGGTAGCGATGTACCGATTCGCGAGCGCGAGAGGGAGGAGAGGAGAAGGAGAGGAAGCGCCCGCGAATTCTTCTTCTGCCGACGAAGACGAAGACGAAGACGAAGAGGAGAAGGAAGAGAGAGAATATTACGAGAGAATGGCAAAAAGGAGACCGTTTGGGCTGGGCGCGTTGCGCGTCGTTCGTAACGGGCGGATTATTAATCTATTCGATGAAGAAGAGAAAGAGGACGATAAAGACCGCAAACGACGAGAAGTTCGTTCGGGACCTCCGAAACCACTCAACGATGATTTTTCCATCACCGACTGTTTAGCGTTGGATTGCGAAATGGTAGGAGTTGGTTTAGGCGGCGTGAAAAGCGTTTTAGGTCAAGTTTCCGTCATCAACGAACATTTGAACGTGGTGTACACGAGCTATTGTCGTCCAACGGAAACGGTGACCGATTACCGAACGCAATGGTCGGGATTGACTGAAGTACAACTCCGAGACGCGCCGAGTTTTGAGGAGGTGCAAAAGAAAGTCATGGAACTCTTTGGGACCAACAGCGATGGCGAAGATGATAACGACGATAATAACGATAATGAAAACAACGCGCCGCGAGGACGTATCATGACCGGCCACGGATTAGAAAACGACCTCGAAGTTCTCCGAATGACGCACCCGAAAGAACTCCTCCGCGACACGGCGACGTGGAAACCAATCTTACGTCCACCGCACTTCAAAAAACCGCAAAAGCTGAGAAAGCTCGTAAAAATTCACTGTAACTTTTCGATTCAGCAAACGACGACGAACGGCACAAAACTCGGTCACGATCCTTCCGAAGACGCCCGAGGCAGCATGGTTTTGTATTTGAAGTTCAGGAGCAGATGGGAACACGACATCGCGACGAGAGGCGCGGCGCGAGCAAACATCGCGTCGAGTAGATATAGATAGGTTTAGCGAGCAGTAGTAAAAATGCACGTGTAGTGTATGCGTACGCGTAATTATAGCTTCTTTTTACGTGCCTCCCCGAGAGAGAGACATTCTTCGCGCGCGCGTGAGCAGTCGACACTTTTTGCATTTTTCTTTGTTTGGGGAAAGCTGTAACTAACTCTTACTCTTCACTCCCGAGGGGCGCGCGTTCGCGATCAAAAAACGAGAAGACGAAGGGAAACGGCGGCGGCGAGGGAAAGAGATGACCATAGACTACTCTCGCTTCGATGCCATCGACACGGACACGTCGTCGTCGTCTTCATCGCGCGCACAACGACGAGCGACGACGAGGACAACGACGGGAAAAGAAGAAGAAGAAGAAGAAGAAGAACTCGCGCGGCGCATGATGAAGGCGACTACGAGAGCAAACGACGACGACGACGACGAGAACGTTACGACATCATCACCACGAGCAACGAACGAGACGGACCGTTTCAGATTTGGCGAGTGCGCGAGAGTGCCGTGCGCGAGTCATCGAAGAACCAACAACCTTCTTTTCTTGGTTTCAGATTTCGAGAGCTTCGAATTCGCTCGATACGCAAAGGCGTTCAACTTGCCGCAAACGGAGATTTGGGTCGTGCCGTTGAGGAGTAGCGATGATAGGAAAAAGAGTGCGAGTGAAGCGATAACAGAAGAAGGAGATGTAAACGCGAACGCGAAGAGAGTGTGTGAACTCGCGCTCGTCGCCGCGGACGCGTTGGAGTTTGATTTGGAGACGCAGATTCATTTTTTAGCATACGGAAGAGAGGCTTCGCGAACGTGCGCGGAAGCGTGCGCGATATTCGGGGAGATGTTTGAAGGTGTGGGTGGTGCTTTCATGATTCACGACGACGAAACGCGCGTTGATGCGAAGTGGTTCGAGAGCGCGAGTTTGTCGTCTGCGACGGAGCATAGGCAGGATTTTTTCATCGATCGAAAGTTTTGTACGATTGAGAAGAAGAACAAAATGGACGACAAAGTTGCTGGATTCACAAGCGAGAGGAAGAAGACGCGGATGACATTTTTAAAGTATTCCACCGCGGCCAAGAAAGAAGACGTCGTATCCTCGCTCGCGGAGAACCAAAGCTTCCGAAACTGCGAAATCTTCCATCACGAATCTGCGCGCACTCCCCTGGAGAGCGAAAAAGTAAAAAACTGCCTCATCGCCAACGAAACCGAAGCGAGAATGTTATTCTCGCACTTAGGAAAGACGTTGAAACAAACGCCGGACGATCCAGATTTGATCGATTTAACGCGTCGTCCTGGAGAAGAAAAATCGTACGCCTACGACGTTTCCTCGCATCCGAGAAGGAACTTGGTTCGGAAAACGGGAGATTTGAGCGACGTCTTCGAGGCGATGTTCGTTCGCCAGGTGTAGTCTCGACTACTTTCGAGGCAAACGTAGAGAGAAAAAATCGCCCACATCGCGCGTTTAGCCGTCGCGCAGTGCATGTCGCGCGTGTAATAACAGTAGAAGATTTGACGCATTTTGAAACTTTTGTTTGATTAGATGATTACGCGGTACTTTTTGCCCTCAAACACGTTTTTCTCTCTCCACAAACTCTCTCTCGTCATAAAAAAAAGCAGACGCCGAGACGCCGAGTTCGTTTATCCATTTTTCTTTGAAAACATGCCCCTTCTCTCATCGTGATGGAGCCGATATCCGAGAACTCGCCTCCACCTCGCGTGGGTAAAGCTCTGCCAAAACCCGCGCATTTGAGGGTGACGACGGCGGACCAAACGAACGCGTCGCGCGCGAGAAAGACGACGGGGGAGGAAAATGGTGACTCAGACGCCGACGAAAAAGACCGGGAAGAAGAAGAAGAAGAAGAAGAAGAAGAAGAAGAAGAATACCTCCCGTTCCACATCTTACCGCACATTCGAGAGCGACTGCTTCTTCTTTACCTCGGCTTCGCCACGTTCGCGCTGCGCCGAAACATTTGGGAAGGGTTCACCGCCTCCGTAGCTCTGGAAGCTTATTTTTTAGTGTATATTTTGCTTCGGTTCGTGTTACCGGTGGTTGTCGAGCTGGCGAGGATGGGATGGAAGCTTGTCTTTTCGCGCTCTTCTTGGAGTGAGAGGAGCAAGACGACGAAGCGAAAGAAGACGACGAAGAGAGGGACATCTGCGCGCGGGAACAACAACAGCAACGCGAGTTTGCTGAGACGGTCGATCGATTTAGGCTCGAGGGATTTCATTCACCATCCGGCAGAGGATCAGACGCTTCTTCTCAGAGTGGACAAACGAAAGAGTTGGACGAGTGCTATTTCGAGCGCGAACGTGCCAAAGATGTCCTCGAATTTAGCCGGAATTGTTAACGATACGCACAAAAACGCGTTCGTGGAATCCGTGGTGGAAAATAACAGCGGAAGAAAAAATAGTGCTGCAGATTTGACCGAACGCGCGGACGTTGTTTGGGAGAAGATTCACACGGGGAGCATAGAAAGCGCGAAGATTCCGTGCAGATACAGAATGTATTGCTCGACATCTGACTCTTCGCGCGCGCACGGAAAACATATCGCACGCATTAAAATGGAAATTGCCATCGATAACGTCGACGCTGATGTCGTGGCGAAAGTGCAATTGGATGAGCACAGGAGAAACATTTGGGGCGATTCCAACACGACGAGTAGAATTTTAGCTAGAGACGAAGAGAAAGAGTGCGATTTAATCTTTTGGCGCGTCAATTACCCTCGATTGATGGCTCCAAGAGATTACATCGGTATTCGGCGAGTTTGGCACGACGAAGCGACTCGGTCGACTATTTCCGTCTGCGTCGACGCCAACGGAAGCGAAGAGGCGTATAAGAAAAAGAAACACACGCAAGTGCAATTAGGCGGAGGTGGGTACGACGTGCAACACTTATACGCAGCATGTTTAGTACAGCCAAAATTTGACGACGAAATGCCGAGAGGTGAAAATGGTGAGAAGGTTGAAAATGGAGCAATGTTAGTTTCCACGTATTGCGAAGCGCCTGGCGTGCCGAGGAAGCTAGTGCACATGACCGCAGCGAAAGGTCTGGACGAGTACATGCTGTCGTTTCACAGAGAGTTGAGACGGGAGATGAGGCTGCGGAAACGCCTAGAGAGAGAGGGTAGCATACAATCGGTGAAGAGTTTTGACAGCACGAATAGTTTAGGAGAACAAGGAAACGACGCGATTTTGAAAAACAACAACAGAGGAGACAAAAATAGTAATAACATTAGCGATACAAACCTAGCGGAACGCGAGCAACGACAAGAAAAGCTCTTCGACGATGACGCGGATGTATTAGACGAAGAAGAACGTGCCGAGCGACGCCGACTCCGCGAAACGCCTTTACACTTGCGTCGAAACGCTCGATTTTTAAGGAGCATGCTCCGCAACGGCCTGCGCAAACTTGCCAATCGACTCGAAGAGAAGGAAGAACGCGAGAAACTGAAATTTCAAGCCGCGGCATCCTTGAGTGATGGTGAAAAAGAGCGGGCGCGAACGCGTCGGGAAAATAAACAGAAGAGAAGAATGGCACTGAAGCGATGGACGAAACGAACGATCGGAGTCGGCGTCGTATTCGTGGCGAAGATTTTGAACGACGGTAAAGACGACTAAAGCAAAACCGAGTAATACATTTATTGACTGTGTTCGTACAAACGTACCCGTAGTTTAGCGATTACAATATTATATCTAATGATCAGAATCTTCTTCTAATGCAAGGATTCCTTGCATGACTGTTAACAGTATAATGTACATGCCTATTTATAAGTTTTCTATTCAAACACCAAAATGCTCGGACGAAGGACATCTTCGCATTTTGTTTGTTTTTCACACTTTCGACATTCTGTCGAAAGTGTCTAAGATTATCGGTATTGCCAATTCTACGGATTGAACTGTCTCCATGTGATCGCATTCAAAAACTTGAACGATCGCTTTCGTTCTCGACAAAGCGCTCATCTCCTTGCTATCTCTTTCCATTTTTTTCTCTGAGTACGGGACAAACTTGTCGCGACGGGCGAGCGTAAAACTCGCCGCATCTAGTATACCATCGAAATTCAAAAGTTTTTTCGTGGTCTTCAATTTCTTCGCGTGTTCTTTAATTCTCCACTTTAAACTGCTCAAACAGGTCATATCGTTCATAAACAATGCCAAAAGTTTTCGCATTTTATTCCGTCTCGCTTTCAAATTAGTTTCCTTCCTCGCCTCGTGGTACGCCTCACTCACATCCTTCGTCATTTTATCAAGCGAACTTAACTCTTGTTCGGCCAGCGTTTCCAAATCTATCAGAATCGAAGCCATGGGTACTTTTTGTTCGTCTTGAAACCAATCAAAATAGCTCGTCCACCCGCAAAAAACGGAAATGCCAATTTTCAAATCTACCATGCGTTGACTCTTCTTCATTTTCTTATTCTTTGTCAGCAACTGTGCTAAGCTCGCCGCTTGCGCGCAGTAATACCCACCAATCGAACACCCAGATATTACCAAACCTCCGTTCTCGTGTTCGTGCATCGCCAACTCTTCCTTCACGTACGCCGTCAACGCGACCACGTCCGTGTAAGTAATTAAGGCTTTAGTGCAAAAATCCGAAAAAGATCTCATGAAAAACTCCGTCTGTCCTTTCAAAGCTCGACGAGTACCGTAATACGCAAACTCTGGAATCAAGCAACACACCCCTTTCGCGACCAACTCTTGACTCCTCTCCCTCCTGATGAGAAAACCTTCGTCGCCGGTAAACGGCAACAAAATACAATATCTATTGCACTCTCGCAAATCCACGTCAGTTCGCCACACGCGCATGACTCGCGCCTTTTGCAACGTCGATAACGACTCGTCGTATTCAATCTCTTTCTCTTCGATTCCGAAGCTCGCAAACTCTCCGATTTCGCACTTCAACTCGTAATCTCTCCGCTGCATGAAACTCGAATACTTCCACACCTCCTTCGTCGCTCCCGCCCAGCGAATATCCGCCGCCTCTGCGATTCCATTCTTCGCGCACGCGTCCACTAACTTTTCTCGCACGCTCATCGGACATCGAAGCGCTTCTTTCTTGTCCCACGTCCACCCGTGCGAGCACATCACGCGCGTTCGGTTCAGCCCGAGTTTGTTTAACCACCTCAGCACGTACACGCAGCAAGCGAAAATGCCGTCCTGTGAGACGCCAAACATCAAACGCGGGTAGTTGTGAACGAGGTAGAACGCGAACGACCAAAGCTTGTGGCTGAGTTCTCGCTCGAAGGAGGGCATCTTTCCGCGTGCGCGCGCGCAAAGGGAGCGCGTTTCACGGCTCTCTCTCACCAAATTCAAAAGACACATCAACTAAAGTACGGTTGCAACCCTAAACTTCATTTTGAAGTAAAAGTAAGTGTGGAGCTCTATTTCTTTCAAACTATCTGTATCTCTATTACGCGCGCGCGCGCGCGCATCTTTGACCGCTCAACTCTGCCGTTGTTGTTCCCGCACTCCTCGTTTCCTCTTCTCCTCTCGTTTTTCCTCTTTTATTTTTTCTTCAAAGACGGTGAGGCCGTGGTACGCCACGGAGCCGACGCCGAGGACGCGAGAGGTTGAGTGGTGATACATAACCACCGCTTGGCCGATAGAGACGGCTTTTTCCGGACTCGCGAAGGTGATTCGAAGGAAAGCCGGGGGAGGAGATGGAGAGGAGGAGGGAGAAGAAGAAGAAGCTGTCGTTAGTGGGAGCGATGATGATGACGATGTCGCCGTCGTTGTCGTCGCTTTCTCGTACGCCGAGCGGCAGAATACCGACACTTGTTGTTCTTGTTCTCGTTCCTGTTGTTCCGACGCGTTAGACGACGGTACTTTTTCCATCGTCGCTGGAACGAGAGGAGAGGCGTATCGCGTCTTCACGCGGACTTGTTGAGACGAGTTCAGGGCGTCTGTGTCGTCGTCGTCGTCGTGAACAAAGTGGATGTCTTTTATGACGCACCAATTCGTGAGCAAAGCGGGATGGTCACCGCCTTCGCACAAGTACACTTTGGACGACCCTTTCTCCTCTGTGCTCTTTCCGACGACAAAGTATGGGTTCGGAAGACCGCCAATGCGCGCACGTTGACCGACGGTCACGGAGTGCACGCTCTCACACTTCCCCAAAATGTATTTCTCGTCGATGTCGTTGCACTCGCCCTTTATTTCGAGGCCACGTCTCTGGCTACCGCTGGTGCTATTGCTGATGCTGCTGCTGCTTCTACCACTACTGCTACCAATACTACCTATATTACTACTGTCAAGCCTACTGTTCTCGCCCGATGACGAATTTTCTGACTTCATGCATTGAACGTCAACGAACCACGCCGGATCTCTTTGGACGTACTCGTGCACGAAATCCGAAAAGTTCCTCTTCTTCCCGACGAAACAAATCCCGGCTGACGACTTTCTATCCAACACGTTTGCCACGTTCCCTAAAACCTCGCGCGCAATCAACTCGACCACGTCGTCTGCTTTTGTCAACTCCGCCAACGGAAAAATCACGCTCTCCAAAGCTTTCGACGGCACCGAGGCTAAAAAATACGTCTGATCTTTCGTCTCGTCCTTTGCTCGACGCAGTTCGACTCTTTTCAACGACGAACGCTTGGTATTGTCGTCTCCGTACTCCCTCCAAACCTCCGCGTAATGTCCAGTCACGAGATACTTCGCCCCGATTTCTCCTTGTTTCACGTGCTCTAACAATTTCCCAAACTTTATCTCTCGATTACACCACACGTCCGGGTTCGGCGTTTCGCCTCGTTGCACGCTCTCCGTAAACGGAGAAAACACCGACTGCCAATACTCGCGACAGAAATCAACCTCGTGCAACGACAAGGATAAATATTTCGCCAGTTTCTCCGCCGATCTTCGGTCGGCGTCGAATTGACACTCGCTGTTCGTCTCCTCGCGCTCGTCCCAATTTTTCATCAGGATCGCTTTCAGTTCGATATCGTCCAAGTCTTTTTTGTTGTTGTTGTTGTTGTTCTCCAACTCTTCCCTCTCCAAGAGCAGCGCGTTCTTCAACAACCACGCGCTGACGAAGGAGTCGACGCCGCCGGAAAGCGCGATGGCCACGACCGTTTTCTCCTTCTTCTTCTTTTCCCCGACGCCGCTCGACGACGACGCCGGCGATAATAAATCTCGAGGGATTTGAGCCGCGACCGCTCGTTTGATGCGTTCTGGGAGTCGCGCGTACAGCGACAGTTGACGATTGGACTCGTCGTCCAAATGGTCGTCGTCGTCGTCTCGCGTCGTCGTCGTCGTCGTCGTGGTCGTTATCGTCGCAAAGCGACGACGACGACGACGACCATTTGAAACCGCGTCACGCGACGAGCAGTTGGAAAAAAAAGAGGAAGAAGCGGAGGAGGAGGTTCGATCGCCGCTCCGAAGAAAACGAGCGCCGCCGAGGAAAAGGAATCGAAAAGAGCGCATTTGAATGAAGTGCGAACGAAGCGCTTGTGCGTTTATGGGAAGATACTCGCGAGAAAAATTCGCAAAAATAAACCGGGTGTACCACACTCTTTCTCTCGCTGACAAAAAAAAGGCAAGCGCAAAACTCTCCCTTCTCTCTCTCTAAAAGAGAGGCAAGGAAAGGTCCTCTGCACTCTAGGTAGTAGCTATTGTGATCTCTCTCTCTCTCTCTCTCTCTCTCTTTCTGGGGTCGTCTTTTCTCCCTTTTCTTCCTTTTTTTTTTCAC
>Ga0255776_10004629_pt1 | contig 14490 bp, 5 predicted proteins | sample 071ome_19_FD_179974 | JGI IMG/M metagenome (GOLD analysis project Ga0255776, IMG submission 179974) | Coastal salt marsh microbial communities from the Groves Creek Marsh, Skidaway Island, Georgia - 071413AT metaG (version 2) | ecosystem: Environmental > Aquatic > Marine > Intertidal zone > Salt... | reverse complement strand
GACAATCAGCCCCGGCATTTCAAAGACGGTGTTGGTCAGGAAACGCTGGAAGATATGACCATTCTTCCCGGCAATTCAGGCTCTCAGTTGTTTGAAATGGCCGATAAGAACCTCAGCTCGATTTCATTGTCCGCCGCGTCCAGTAACCAGGCCGCTGTGCGCGATGCCGATATTACGATTACCCGTGACACGGTCGAGATCGATAAATACAGCATCGCCATTAATAATGTGGTGGGTGGCGGTGGCGCGACCATCACAGTAACCGCAACCGATGGCAATGGTAACTCGCGGGATGACACCTTTTTTATTGATACCGGTGCAGCACCAGATCCACTGGAAATGACAGGCGGTGACAGCGCGGTTCCTCTGACGATACTCGAAGATGCGGGCACCACGTCTCTCACGCTCAGTGATTTTGCCGCCAGTACAGGTGCAACCGGCACCATGACCTGGAGCGCCAGCGGTGGCACCAAAGGCACGGCCAGCGCATCAGGTTCTGTGGCGGCGCCGTCAACCGGTGCAAACCCGACATCAGTGACCTATACCCCGAATGCTAATGCCAATGGCAGTGATTCCTTTACCGTCACGGTAAATGATGGCTCTGCGACCGACAGTCGTAATGTCAACGTGACGATTACGCCGGTGAATGATGCACCAACGCTGATTGTTCCGTCGACGCAGCGTGCCAGTGGCACGGGTGGCACACAACGGACAGTCGCGGGTTTTGCAACAGCGCAGCCGGGAGGTGGTTTTGATGAAGCTGGTCAGACGTTTACCTACTCGGCGGATGAGACCCTTGATCAGAATAATGTCGTCTCGGCTGTTTCCATTAACTCGTCGGGAGATCTGCTCTTTACCCCAGCTGCAGATGCGGAAGGCTACGCTTACTACTCCATCACGGTGACCGATAGCGGTGGTACCGACAACGGTGGGGTAGATACCTCTTCACCTATTACTGTGACTTTGAGTATTGATACTCTGGCACCGGAACTCACTCTGGACACGCCGGTTGCCTCTCCGACCACGGATCACAGTCCGGAAGTCACCTACACCTCGAACGAAGCCGGCTACCTGTCTGGCGGAGGTTCGTGTGGCGTGGCAGATGCAGGGCTGAAAACTCCCGGAACTTACACCGTACGCCTGACGCAGACCGACAATAGCACGCCGCTGACTGACGGCACCTACAGTGACTGTACCCTGATCGTGGAAGACACGAACGGCAATGCCACTACATTGCCGCTGGGTACCTTCGTTGTGACGTCTGACCTGACGTCTCCTATCGTCACCACCGTCGATGTCCCTGCCTATGGCACCTACGGCCTTGGTGACACGCTGACCTTCACAGTGAACACCGACGAGGTCGTCAATGTGACCGGTAGTCCGGCAATCAATCTGGAGGTTGGTAGTTCGATCATCAAAGCGACCTACAGCAGCGGTTCTGGCACACAGTCGCTGGTATTCAGCGCGGTGATTGGTGCAGGTCTGGAGGATACCGATGGTGTTGAAGCACTCTCGCTGACACTGGACGGCGGTACCATGACGGATGCCGCAGGCAATGCGATGGAACTGGCGTTGCATGGCCGTGACCCGATGTTTGGGATTCTTGTCGATAGTCTGGCGCCCGTTGTCAGCAGTGTCTCTGTACCGGCTGCGGATACCTACACCGTGGGGGATGTACTCACCTTTACTGTCACTGCGTCGGAAGCACTGACCATTTCGGGAGGCACACCTTCTCTTGAACTGGTCATTGGTTCAACAGTCCGCCAGGCGTCAATGGTAAGTGCTTCCGGCACCGACATGACCTTTGCCTATACCGTCGTGGCAGGTGATCTGGATAGTGACGGAATTTCCGTTAACACTGTTGTGGCTAACGGTGCGACCCTACAGGATGCCGCCGGAAATGATCTGGCTACGGGCGTAGGTTCGGTTGATAGCAGTGCTGTGCTTGTTGATGCTGTTGCGCCTGAAGTGACTTCCGTTGCGGTACCGGCTGATGGCTTGTACATCAAGGACGGTATCCTCGATTTCACAGTTAATCTGTCAGAACCTGTCTTTATCACTGGAACCGACGCGGTGTTGAACCTGAATGTCGGAGGTCAGCCGCGCGAGGCTGAATTGCTGAGCGGCAGCGGTACCACGGCTCCGGTCTTCCGGTATACGATTCAAGCAGGCGATGAAGATACCGACGGCATCGAAGTGCTGACCATGGAACTCAAAGGATCGACAGCGGTGGATGCTGTAGGTAATGGACTGAATACGGCGTTGAATAATGTCGCGACAACGGCGGGAATTAAAGTCGATGCGGTCGTACCTGTTATCAGTGTGATTAACGCCAGCGGTGCAGCGACTATCCCTGTCGGCGGGACACACGACTTTATCCTGCGCTTCTCGAAGATGTCACTCTGAATACCACGGGTGGCAGCCCTCGGATTGTGCTCGATGTGGGTGGTGAAGTCCGTTATGCCACAGCACCGGCCTCCTTCTCCGGTGTGTTCGCGACCTTTACCTACACCGCTCAGGCTGGCGATGTCGATACTGACGGCATCAGCATTACGGCGTTTGAACCTAACGGCGGATATTTTGAAGACGCTGCGGGTAACCGTGTCGATTTGGCCAGCTATGTGACCCCGGATACTACGGATATGAAAGTGGATGCGATTCCACCTTCGATTTCTGCCTTGGAAGTCACTGCGCCAGACCACGCCAGAGAAGGTAATGTTCTGACGATTACTCTGGTTGGCGATGAGCCACTGACCCTGGTGCAGGGTATTCCGCAGTTTAATCTGCAGATTGGCAGTCGCACGGTTCAGGCTCTTTACGATAGCGGTTCAGGCACTGAGCGTTTGAATTTCACCTACAGGATCGTTGCTGGTGATACGGATACCGATGGTTTCACTATTCTTGGTTTTGATCAGGGGTTGGCGATCATCGAAGACGGTGCAGGTAATGCTCTGGACGCTACCTTGCCAGCACTGCCGGATACGTCAGGTTATCTCATTGATACCACTGCACCGGTGTTGACGTCGATTGCGCGTCACAACCCGGCCGATGAGACGACATCGAGTGATTCTCTGACCTGGCGAGTCACGTTCGACGAAGCTGTTAACGGTGTCATGCCATCCAGCTTTGTAGTCAGCGGTACAACCGCTGCGGTTGTTACGGCGGCCATTTCAGACTCGACTTACGACGTGACTGTTATAGGGGGCGACCTGGCGAACCTGAATGGTACGGTCGGGCTTAATCTTGCTGGTGGTCGAGGTATTACTGACCTCGCAGGCAATGTGCTGCCTGCGACAGAGCCCGCGACGGACGAAACCTATACCGTTGATAACACGGCGCCGGCGGTGAACATTCAGGCGCCATCAGCAACGTTAACGTCCAGTACAGCGATTACTTATGTGGTCCAGTACACAGACGCTGATAGCATCAGCCTGACTGCTGACGATATCGCCCTGACGTCCACGGGGGATGCCGCTGCGGGCACGATTACCGTGACGGGAAGCGGGCCAATGTCGAGAACCGTGACTCTGAGTGACTTCAGTGGCGACGGTACTCTGGCCATCGATATTGCTGCAGGCACGGCAGAAGACGGAGCAGGTAATGCCAGTGCCGCACCGGCCACGTCAGATGCCTTTACCGTTGATACTACGCGACCTACGGTAAGTATTACTGCACCGACCGCATCGCCTGATCCGTTCGATATTACAGTGACCTTCAGCGAGTCAGTGTCTGACTTTGTGGCAGGGGATATCACGATATCGGGTGGCAGCCTGAGCGAGTTTGCCGGTTCTGGTACAACCTATACGGTGAAAGTCACTCCGGATGTTGTCGGCTCTCCGGTTAATCTCAGTATCGCTGCGGATGTCGCTGAAGATGCCGCGACGAATGGCAATGAGGCATCTGCCGCTGTATCCGTCGACACTAACAACGTACCGACCATCACCATTACCGGCGATGAGATTGAAGGGCAGACACTCGCTGCTCAGCTCTCAGACAGCGACGGCGTCAGTGGCACTGTGACCTACGACTGGGTGTCAGGTACCGCAAGTGTCGGCAATGCAGAGACCTACACGCTGCAGGCCAGCGATGTGGGTAATCAGTTGAGCGTTAACGCGGTATATACCGACGATGCAGGCTATGCCGAAGATGTCACATCTGCACTGACCGGTGTGATTATCAGCATTGAGCAGAACGCCTGGAACAACATCGGCGACAGTGTCGGCTCGCCATCAACGCCAGCGTCGTTCGATGATTACCGTAATGTCGGTCTCGGCGGCCCGACCGATGACGAACTGAACCGTATAATGTCGATTCTGAATCGTGCTGTCAGCCAGCAGGCGGCAACCACGGATGTTGATGAACTCGGCGAACTGGAAGCTTTGGTCGCGACCATCATGGAAGGTCAGGATGACGATGAAGATGGTCTGCCGAATCTGCTTGAAGATGATGGCCTGAAGGACACCGACCGCGATGGCATTAACGATCGCGACGATGTCGACGCCGATAATGACGGTATTCGCGACAACCTCGAAATCGATGCTCTGGCTGCGATGGAAGATGACGACGCTGACGGTATTGTTAATCTCTTTGACGTGGATCAGGACGGTGATGGCTACCCTGAATCAAGAGACTTCAGTGATGCCAATCTGGATGGTGTGATCGACGAACTGGATACTCTGGAAGAGCTGGTGGACTACTTTGCGGCTGATGCTACAGCGCCAGTCGCCCCGGGTACGGTCACAGGTGCAGCATCGGCTCCGGCCGCCAGAACCGCCGAAGTGGATACCGATGGCGATGGCCTGATCAATTCACTGGACATTGATTCGGATAACGACAGTGTGCCTGATGTCATTGAAGCCGGCCTTGCAGATAGTAACGACGACGCGCTGGTCGATGATGGTACTGCCGTCATTGATGATGCCGATGACCTTCCGGACACCGACAGCGATGGACGTGCGGACTTCCTGCAACTACTGAGTAACGGTATAGACCGTGATATCAGTCAGTCTGCAGTCTTCACTGCAACCATAATCGCGGCTCTGGATCAGGACGGTGATGGTCAGCTTGATAGTTCTACCGATGTCGATCTGGATGGCTTAATGGATATTGTCGATAACGCGATCGGGGCGTTTGGTTCTGCCAAAGACTTCGATGGTGATGGTATTCCGAATCACCTCGACCCGGATGACGACAACGATAACCGTACGGATATCGAAGAGAACGCGGATCTGGCTCAGTACTTTACTGGCGAAGACGCAGATGGCGACGGTATCGATGACGGCTTTGATGCTGAAATTAATGGCCAGACATTCGGCACAGATACCAATAACAATGGTGTGCGTGATGATCGTGAACTACCGGACCTCGATGGCGACGGATTGGTAGATTATCTCGATGACGATGCCGATAACGACGGCATTCACGACAGCATTGATGACGATATTTCTCTGCCGGTTGATCCTGCACCGGGCGGTGGCCAGGCACCGGGTAACAATGATGCCGATGGTGATGGCGTGGATGACGATGTTGATGCATCGGTGAACTCTGATAACGACGTCGAAGTATCTACTGGCGTCGGTAGTGCTGGTCTGGCCACCTTATTTGCTCTTGGCTTAGTGCTGGTCGCCGTACGTCGTCGCCCAGCCTTGGCTGCGACTCTGCCTCTGCTGCTGGCCGCTCAGGTTGCCAAAGCAGAACCGGATAACGGCCATTGGAGTATCGGTACAGCGGTTGGGCTGAGTAAATACGATACCAATATCGTTGGCCCTGACCTTGAGTTAACCGACCGCGAAGGCCTCGGGTTTCAGCTCAACGCTGGCTATCACCTGAATAGCGAGCTGAGTGCTGAAGTCGCTCATACTGAACTGGGTGATGCGGGTGTTGGTACAGGCTGGGTCAGCTATCAGAGTCAGGCAATATTTCTCGGTTATCGCCCGGAGGCGATTCAGTATCTTGGCTTCCGGCCGCAACTTAAGGCTGGAATCAACCGCATGAAGTACGAAGGTCAGAAAGGTCTGAATATTGATAAGGAATCAGCCACGATGCCAGCCTGGAGTCTGGGCGCCGATTACCCTCTGGGCCGGGAAGGATATGTGGAATTAATGTTTACAGCCTTTTCAGAAGAGGTGAACTTCTACAGCGTTGGTTTCCGTCAGCGATTTTAGGCTCAGCGGCACGTCAGTGCCTGACCAAGGGCAGAGAAATAACACTGAAAGGCATCGTTAATTCTCTGCCGCTGGCTTCCTGAGGGATAAAGCCCCAGCTCGGCCTCGCGGGACTTTTTAGTGCCTTTGACCAGAAAGTTATTCCAGATGGAGGCATCTTGTACAAAGGCTTCGAACGCCCTGGCGGTCATTTCTTCCGGTTGTGAGTAATACAGTATACCGGCGGCTTTGTCGGCGCTTGCGGATGCTTTGAACTGTTCACTTGGCGCTGTTCCCGTGTCGTCAAGGAGCACTTCTCTGTAACACTTGAATAGCAGATCATTCAGAGGGTGAGCGACCGGTGTTGCTTTCTGATTCAACCACGCGGGTGATGCAAAGCTTGAGACAGGCAGGTCACTGAATGCTTGTTGGGCAATGTAATGATCAAAAGCATGGAACCACTCATGAGCAATGCTCCCGGGGCCTGCGTTTTTCGCCAGAGCGAAGACTTTTTCCTGCGGGCTGTAATGTGCAGCCACCCCGGGGCGGCCTCCGGTGCCAAAGTGCAGAGCAATCGACCCTCGCAGAGAAATGACCGCCTCCGGAACCTTTAGAATGCACATAAGGTCGCAGAGCGCGTCGTAAAAATGGACGGCAGCCTCCTGTTGCTCGTGGGTCGTTACCCAGCGACCGGTTTTGATTGCGTAGAATCCGAATCGCTCGCGCACTTCGCGGAAGGATATGTATTCGTCCTCTGAACGGTGTTGCGGTCCGCGTCGGACAATGGGGTACTTCATACTGTCTTGGGGTCCTGTTGATCAATAGCGTGACGAAGGTTATGCGGCAATTATACGGAATAAAGTGGCCTGTCTGGCTATATCACCAAACGGGGCTATAGTACATGTGTTGGCTACGCGCTAGTCAGCACAGGATACCGCGGTTTGTCCCAGCGACCATGGACACGGATAGTGCAATAAGGGATTACTAATGTGAACCGAAGAACTGATCATCAGTTGAGGCAATCAATCTCGAACCTTGAGAAGCTGCTGCTGAGTACTGAAACAGCGGACACGATACTTTGCCGTTGTCTTCGTGAGCTCGGGCAACTTCTCAAAGCGGGCTTTGGGTATGTCTTTGAAGTCCAACCCATGGAAGGCGGCACTGTGCGTTGGGATCTGGCCGGATTCGGAAGGCTGGACACTGGTTTTCAGCCGGAGGCTGCCATCTCGACCAGCCGGACTATCCCCCAATCTCTTTTATTTCAGTTCCGCAGCGGGCGCTTTATTACATCGAACGACGGTCTACCAGAGGCACATCCTCTGCCCGGAGGCGACCATGTGGTTAACAATGTGCTGTGCATTCCACTTGCTGATGTTCGTAATCTGTATGGCGTCGTGTATTTATGCAATCTGCCCGAAAATCCTGAGCACCTCGAGACTGATCGATTGCGTCCGTTTGTCACAGCAGCGTGTTGTCTGTTGAGAATGAGCTGGTCGAAGACTCTGACTCATGAGACGGCAGAGTTATCGGTCATCAAAGCCTCCGAAGTATCGATGGAAAAACTGTTTAATTCGTTATTTGATGGTGTCATCGTCGTAGACGGCCAGGGGGAAGTGGTACGGTGTAACCGCGCTGCATCCGAGATTCTTCAGGTTCCTCGTGACCAGCTCGCAGGCTTGCCCATATCTCAGTTCTTCGATTATTCCGTGGTGGGTCTGGTCAATGGCACGGGTCGCCTGACCGGCAGTACAGAAGCCAATGGAAGTTTGTCGATTATTCGTGGTGTTACTGTCAGCCCTGCGAGAGGGGCAAAGAAACTGGCCGATCTGCGCGTGTTTCCCTGCGGTATCTGGGGCAGTGACTGTCGGGGCATTGTTATTGATGATATTTCTGAACAGATGCGTTCGGCATCCGAGTTTCGTGAAACCCAGCAGAGACTGCGTGCGCTGACCACACTTGCCCCCGTGGGGATTCTACAGCTCAACCGGGCCTGGGAGTGCACCTATGTAAATGATACCTGGTGTGATTTTGTCAGTATGACCCAAGACGAAATTTTGGGGGTGGGCTGGGTCAATGCGGTACACCAACTCGACTGTGATCGCTTTCTGGATAGTGTCAGGAAAGAAGCCGCCGGGCATGGTCGCTATACAGGAGATATTCGTTTCCAGACGCCACTGGGTGACGTGAGATGGGCATCGATCAGTGCCTGTATGCTATATGATGAAACAGGCACCGTTGATGGCCTGCTGATGACTCAGAGCGATATCACTGATTACCTGCGTAAAGAACAACGGCTACGTGAAATTGCCGAACACGACCAGTTAACCGGGCTAGCGAACCGAAACAGCTTCCATACCCGCCTGACATCCGCGCTTGAGGAGTCTGAGCGCTACGGTCCTGTTGCGCTTATGTTTATTGATCTGGATAACTTCAAGCATATCAATGACACCTTGGGGCATGATGCCGGGGATGATCTGCTCATTCAGGTTGCTCAGCGTCTTCGTGATCAGATCCGTAAAGTGGACACTATCTCCCGCGTAGGTGGCGACGAATTTACCGTTATCCTGACCCACCTGAGTAATCAGACTGCAGTGAAGTTGGTGGCGGAAAAGTTACTGAAAGCGCTGGCTGAGCCTTTTGCTCTGGGTGAGAAAAACGTTTACGTGACCTGCAGCATTGGTATTGCTGTTGTGGAAGAGATGACCGACCGCAAGCAGTTTCTTAAGCAGGCCGATATTGCTCTGTACAAAGCGAAAGACTCAGGTCGGAACCAGTATCGTTTTTACACCTCTGAACTCAACCGCGATGCTCATTTGATGATGAGCCTGAGAGAGAGCGTGAAAGCCAGCGTTGAAGAAGACTTCAGTGTTGTATTCCAACCTTGGTATGCGGTCCGTAGCGGTAAAATGGTCGGTATAGAAGCGCTGACACGGTGGAATACAGAGGCTGGTGCGGATGTCAGCCCTACTGTGTTCATTAAACAGATCGAAGAATCCGGTCTTATCATCGAGTTTTCCCGGTGGCTGCTGAATGAAGTCTTCAGACAAAGCGAAGAGTGGATCGATTATCTGAAGCAGGGACTCAAAGTCTCGATTAACTTGTCTGAGCGGCAATTTCTCAGTGATGAACTGACTGACGAAATCACATTGTTGATACGTAAATACCGGCTGAATCCTTCTTGGTTTGTCCTTGAGGTAAGGGAGAAAGCCTTGATGGCAGACCCTGAAAAAGCAGCCAATGCGTTAGCAGGTCTCAGTCGACAAGGTTTCAGTATTCATCTCGATGATTTTGGCACGGGCTACTCGGCTCTTATGCATTTGCAGAATATGCCCATTAACTGTATCAAAATTGACCAGTCCTGCGTTGCAGATCTTATGTCGGTAGACAGTAAACAGAGAGTTCTGAATGCTGTCCTGAGTCTGGCAGATTCCCTGGAGATTGGGGTGATTGCTGAGGGTGTCGAAGACAAAGACACCAGTGATTGGTTGCTGGAGCATGGCTGCGTACTACAGCAGGGGTTTTTATTCTCCCCAGCAGTTGAGCCCGTCGAAATCTCAGGTATTCTGGAAGCATTACCTGTGAAATAACTCTGACAATCTGAATTATCTGGACGGACCCTGATGACTGAACCTAGTGACGCTCTGACCCCTACGCATTACATTGGCATCGGCGCGTCAGCCGGTGGATTGGAAGCTCTTCAGGACCTCTTTGCTAATACCCCCTCGGATACAGGGGTGGCGTACATCGTTGTTCAGCACCTCTCTCCCGATTACAAAAGCATGATGCCAGAGTTGCTGAGCCGGCATTCGCGGATGCCAATTCAGCAGATCACGGATTCAACGGAAATACATCCGGATCACATATACCTGATGCCGCCGCGTAAAAATATGATGATTGCGGATGGCAAGTTACTGTTGACCGACGCTATGCCGGAGCAACCCCCGCAGATGCCCATCGATTTCTTTTTCAAGTCACTGGCGCAGAATTACGGTCATCGTGCTGTCGGAATTATTCTCTCAGGGACGGGTAGCGATGGAACAAGGGGTATCAAGGCTCTGAAAGAAGAAGGCGGGTTGGTCATTGTACAGGAGCCAGGCTCTGCTAAGTTTGACGGTATGCCTCGCAGCGCATTGAACACGGGGCTTGCTGACCTGACGCTGGCGGCCACTGAAATCGGTGATAACCTGGTCCGGTTTTTCAAGCATCCTTACATTGCAGGAACTCAGCCTTCACGCAGTGAAAATGAGGAAGATAATCAGGTATATGACGACATTTTTAAACTACTGAAGCGTCAGTCCTCTATCAACTTCTCACAATACAAAGCATCGACTGTCGCACGTCGTATTGAAAGACGGTTGGGCATCAATCAACTGAACGGGCTTAATGCATATCATCGCCTGTTGCTGGAGTCTCCGAAGGAGTTGCAGGTACTCAGTAAAGAGCTACTGATCGGTGTGACTCGTTTTTTCCGTGATGCAGAAATCTTTGATTACATCAACAATCGCGTTGTACCTGATCTGGTCGCCAGTGCCATGGGCCGGGATCAATCACTGCGTATATGGGTCGCGGGCTGCTCTACAGGTGAAGAAGCCTACAGCCTGGCTATTCTGTTCCGCGAGTATATTGAGAAAGAAAATCTTGATTGCAAGGTCAGTATTTTCGCTACCGACGTTGATTCGAATGCGATCGCTGAAGCAAGTACCGGACTGTATTCTGAAGATATACAGTTCGATATGTCGGAAGAACGGTTAGAAAAATACTTTGAGGCACGCCCCGGTGGTTTTCAGATCGTCCGTAGTATTCGGGAATCAGTAATCTTTGCGACCCATAACATGCTGGAGGATCCTCCGTTTTCTAATATTGATCTGGTGACTTGCCGGAATGTATTGATTTACTTTCAGCAGGGTGCGCAGAAGCGTGTTCTATCATCGTTGTTCTTTGCGCTGCGTTATAAAGGCTATCTTTGGCTGGGCCCTTCTGAAAGTATGGGAGACCTCAAGTCGCACTTTGATCAGGTCAGTGATCGCAATAAATTATTTCAGAAAATATCGAATCAGCGGGTGCCAATCGGCAGTACGCCCCCAGGAATAACCCTACCAGGGAAGTCTGCGAGTCCAGTATCGATGCAGCCATTTAATAATGTGGCTCGGGCTTCCAAGGCTGTATCGGGGCCGTTGTCGTTGGTGCAGGACCGTCTTCTGAAGGAATTTGTGCCGGCCTGTATTGTACTCAATGACACGTTCGAAGCCATTCACGTGTATGGAGACGTCAGCCGTTATGTTCGGCCCATGGGGGCAGGAAAAGTCAGTAATAATATCAATGATATTATTCACGAAGATCTCTCGGTTGCGGTGTCTACTGCTCTCTATCGTTGTGAAAAATGTCAGGAAGATATCTTTTATACCGACGTCATTCTGCGTAACGAGAAAAGTGAAGACCTGAACATCAATCTTTCCGTTCTGATTGTTCGTTCGGGAGAGCGGGATTCTCCAGTAACAACGACTAATTACGTTATCCAGTTTCAGATTAACGAAGATGCCGAAAAGGTTGTCGAGAAGTCAGGTGTTGCTTTTGATCCGCAGGAAAGTTCGCGCCAGCGAATTATGGATCTTGAAGCTGAGTTGGTAAAGAAGCAGGAGCACCTGCAGGTTACTATCGAAGAACTGGAAACAACCAACGAAGAGTTGCAGTCAGCGAATGAAGAACTGATGTCCGCTAACGAAGAACTGCAGAGCACCAACGAAGAACTTCAGTCCGTCAACGAAGAGCTCTATACGGTAAACAGTGAGTATCAGGAGAAGATTACTCAGTTAACGGAGTTGAATGACGATCTCGACAGTGTCATCAACGCAACCAATATTGGTATTGTCTTCCTCGACGAGGCTCTTTCAATTCGCAAGTTTACCGAGGTCGCGAATCAATATATTCACTTAATGGCTTCGGATGTCGGCCGACCACTCCATCATATTTCTCACGATCTGAAATACGATGAGTTAATTAACGATGTTGCCTCTGTCAGTGCCAACGGAGGTGCGATTGAGCGAGCTGTGTATACGCGCAATGACAGCGCGGTACTTGTCCGTATACTGCCGTACCGAAATTCGGGTGGGCGTGTGAGTCGTGGGGTTGTGATCACTTTGACTAATATATCACGACAGCGTTTTGTTGAGGCCGCTCTTGAACGTGCGCAAAGCCAATTACGTGACGTCGTACTGGAAAATGGTACGCCACTATCCTCGGGGCAGGGGGCTTTGGATATTTCGGTTCTGGTGCTGGAAGATGATGAAGTCGATCAGCTTCGTATTAAGCGTATGCTGACGGAACTAGCCGATCGTGCGTTTACCCTTCAGGTTTGCAGTGAGATAGAGGAAGCTGTGCAAGCAGTAAAGCATGGTCATTTTGATGTGTGCTTGCTGGACTATCGCTTACCAGGGGGGACTGCTAAAGACTTCCTTGAGCAAGCTCATGAGCAGGTACAACAGACACCGTGTGTATTAATGTCAGGATTTTCGGAGGATGATGTTGACCCCACCTTCCTGGAGTCAGGAGTTTTTGATTTCCTGAATAAAGACGAGTTGACGGTTCAGCTTCTGGTCAGAAGTATTGACTATGCGATTGAGCGCAAAAAAGTTCAAGCCACCATTGAGGATATGAGCCATTCTGGAAGCGAGTAACCTGAACGCTTCATTCAGCAGGCCAGTGGCCAGCTGAATGAAAATATATTGCTGTATTTAATTAACTCGTCGCTGGAGCCTGTTAGTGCCGGGCGGTAAGAAAGCTCCCCGCCGAAGCCGCTTACTATTCTTTCGGCGATGGCGAGCCCCATACCACTCCCTTCGACCTGATCCCTTGGGCGAAGGGTTTGAAACATCTCAAAGATTTTCTGCCGGTATTCTTCGGGGATTTGTGGGTTCTGGTCCATCACCTCAATTATCAGACGCCCATTTTCTGTTTTAGACGTCACCTGTAGGTTATTTGAATCTTCGCCATGGTGCTTGATTGCGTTACTGAGTAAATTCTGTAGGACCTGCGACAGCTTAACCGAAGAGTAAAGGGTCTCTGTATGGGTGCTTTCTATGTGTAATGTCAGCCTTTCCGGTGGACACAGGGAGTCGTACGTTTCTCGTATTAGCTGACCGACATTGACAGTCTCTGTAGTCAGGTGAGTATCAGACCCCGAGCGTGAGTAAGCTAGAATATCCTCTAGCAGATGCTCAAGACGGCCGACCCGGCGATTCATCATATCAATATGACTTTTGACCGATTCCGGCGGATTTGGGAGGTCCTCCTCTATCCATGACGCTAGCTGGCGAATACCTCGTAAAGGCGCCTTAAGGTCGTGAGAGGCGACATAAGCGAACCGCTCCAGGTCACGGTTCGATCGTTCGAGTTCCTGCTCCCTATTTTTTTCTTCTGTAATATCCCAGTTTGCGCCACGCATTCGCAGTGGTTCGCCTGCGTCATTATAAAAAATCTCAGCCGCTGACTTTATGTAGCGGATAGTGCCATTCTGAAGGGGGACCCGAATCGTGGTTCTGAATGATGTTTCCCCTTTAATAGCCGCTTGCATGCGCCCTTCGATCTCTTTGATATCGTCCGGGTGGACCGCATTGCGCCAGTGCTCGTACTCCAGTGGTTTGTTACCTGGTTCAAGACCATAAAGCTCGCGCATGGTGGTGTCCCAGATAATCTGGTTGGTTTGAAGGTCCCAGAGCCAGATTCCAATACCGGCTGTTTCAAGTGCAACTTTGTTCGTTTCACTCACATCCTGAAGGCTGGCCTCCAGCTCACGCCCCATGACTTCCAGCTGGTCGCGTGCCTGCATCAACTCCGTCAGATCTGTGTGCGCACCAAGCATGCGCGCAGGTTGGTTGTTTTCGTCACGGATGATCAGCCCGCGACAGCGTATCCAGACTGTATGGCCCTCTTTGTGGCGATATCTGACGATCTGATCATAAGGGTGATCTGGGTCTGCTTTGTGCTTTTCAAAGTTGTCCAGTACGCCGGGTAGGTCTTCGGGAAAGATGTTTGCTTGCCACCAGGCGGAGGTATGTGGGATTTCGTCGTCTTTATAACCGAAGACTTTCTTAAACTGCGGACTAAGCCACTCGTGCTCAGGGTCATTCAGATCCCAATACCAGAGACCGTCGGTAGCACCCAGTTCGAACCAGTCGAACAGGTCTGCATCCTCCCTGAGCTTGTTAGAGAGCTCCGTATACAGATAATGAGTTTCCTTCGACATGATTGCTCCCTGTATCTTCTTCCGCTGAATTTTGCTGAGGCTTCTGACCTTGCGTATTGTAGTTACCTGCATTGCTAAGCTATTGTGGTGCAGTACTCAGAGGGA
>Ga0255776_10004624_pt1 | contig 14494 bp, 11 predicted proteins | sample 071ome_19_FD_179974 | JGI IMG/M metagenome (GOLD analysis project Ga0255776, IMG submission 179974) | Coastal salt marsh microbial communities from the Groves Creek Marsh, Skidaway Island, Georgia - 071413AT metaG (version 2) | ecosystem: Environmental > Aquatic > Marine > Intertidal zone >... | reverse complement strand
TTCTGAATAACCTCATACTGGGTGCCCAAATCAATGATTTCGCCCATTTTAGAGACACCTTCCCCGTAGAGAATGTCAAACTCTGCCACACGGAAAGGAGGGGCCACTTTGTTCTTGACAATTTTCACCTTGGTGCGGTTGCCGATGACATTTTCTCCGTCCTTGATTTGCGTAGAGCGACGGATGTCCAAACGAACGGAAGCATAAAACTTCAACGCATTACCACCCGTGGTAGTCTCAGGATTGCCAAACATCACCCCAATCTTTTCACGCAATTGGTTGATGAAAATACAGGTACAGTTGGTCTTGGCGATCGTTCCGGTCAATTTGCGCAGAGCTTGAGACATCAAGCGCGCATGGAGGCCCACTTTGCTGTCGCCCATATCGCCTTCAATCTCTGCCTTGGGCGTCAAAGCCGCAACGGAGTCAATGACAATGAGGTCAATGGCGCCCGAACGAATCAAGTTGTCGGCAATTTCCAGCGCCTGCTCACCGTTGTCCGGCTGGGAAATAATCAGGTCCTCCGTATTTACACCCAATTTCTCTGCGTAGAAACGGTCAAACGCGTGCTCTGCATCAATGAAGGCTGCGATACCGCCTGCTTTCTGCGCTTCCGCGATGGCGTGGAGGGTGAGGGTGGTCTTACCCGAAGATTCCGGTCCATAGATTTCAATCACACGACCGCGGGGATAGCCACCGATACCGAGGGCCACATCCAAGCCCAAAGAGCCCGAAGGAATCACTTCCACTTCTTCCACTGCGTCGTCGCCCATGCGCATGACAGCCCCTTTTCCATAGGTTTTGTCTAGTTTATCCATGGTAAGCTTGAGGGCTTTCAATTTGGCTTCTTTATCTGAGCTCATGAGGGATCGGTATTAAGACGTTAAAAGTGTGAAAATGGGATCCGCAGATCGTTCCTCAAATGTAGGAAACCCGTTCCAGCTTACCCGATGCTAAACGCATCTAAGCGACTAAAAACGGGTCCTAAAAGCGGTCCTGTTGAAAAGTTTAGCCTTTGAGGATTTGGCCGGCGCTGTCCTTGGTGTCGACTTTCTCTAAAATGCGCTCCAACGTGCCGTCCGTGCCGATGACGAAGGTCTCGCGGTAAACGCCGTCGTACTCGCGGCCCATGAATTTCTTTCGGCCCCAAACGCCGTAGGCATCGATAACCTTACGGTCCTCATCCGCGATCAACGGGAAGGGCAAGCTGTACTTGTCTACAAATTTGGCATGCTTCTTCACCGAATCGGGCGAAACGCCCACAATGGCATAGCCGGCGTTCAGCAGATCCTGATAGCCGTCCCGGAAGGAACAGGCCTCTGCCGTGCACCCGGGGGTGTCATCCTTGGGATAGAAGTAGAGCACAATTTTCTTGCCGGCAAAGTCTGATTTTGAAATGGCGTTGCCGTGTTGATCGAGTCCGGAAAAGTCAGGAGCGGGGTCGCCCACCTTTAAATGTGTCATATCTGTTTGAATGAAGTGAGAAATTTCTTGCAATCTAAACGACGTAGCCGTTTCCTTTGTTCCCATGACCAAAAAAGAAAAAGCGGCCTACGTCATTGAGGAACTTGAGCGACTCTATCCTGAAACGCCTATCCCTTTGGACCATGAAGATGCGTTTACGCTGCTGGTTGCGGTGGTGCTTTCGGCCCAGTGTACGGATGCGCGCGTGAATACGGTCACCCCTACCCTTTTTGCCAAGGCCCGAACGCCCCAAGCGATGGCGGCCCTAAGCGTGGAGGAGATTGCGGAGATCATTCGGCCCTGCGGTCTTACCCCGATGAAATCTAAGGGCATTCATCAGTTTTCCAAGATGATTTTGGAACTGCACGGGGGCGAGGTGCCGCAAAGTTTTGAAGCGCTTGAGGCCATGCCCGCCGTTGGGCACAAGACGGCTAGCGTGGTCATGAGCCAAGCCTTTGGGGTCCCCGCCTTTCCGGTGGACACGCACATTCACCGTTTGATGTACCGTTGGGGTCTGACGAATGGCAAAAGTGTGGAGCAGACCGAAAAAGACGCCAAAGCCCTCTTCCCGCGCGAACTCTGGAACAAACTCCACCTTCAAATCATTTTCTACGGCCGAGAATACAGCCCCGCTCGCGGCTGGTCGTTGGAAAAGGATTTCATTTCCGCCAAAATTGGCCGCGCTTCCCTATTGAAGACGTTGAAGTAAAGGTGCAGGGCGCACCCTAGCTCCCAAACCCCCAAACTCCCGAACTTCGCCGCAGGCGCTCGCCACCGGCGCACCCTAGCTCCCAAACTCCCAAACCCCCAAACTGCGCCGCAGGCGCTCGCCGCAGGCGCAAAGGGCGCAAAGGGCGCAAAGGGCCAAAAAAAAGCGGCCCGTTTCCGGGCCGCTTCCTTTTTCAGAGGACTGAACTCCTTAGAGTACAGACAACTTCATGGTCTTCACATCGTTGCCCTTCTGAACACGTACCATGTACATGCCCGCGTTGAGGTCACCGATGAAGATAGATACATTAGCGTCAGCACGAACTACCTCAGACTTCATCACCTTACCGGTCAAGTCTACGATAGCTACGTTGTAGTCGCCTACAGCCATGCCGAAGTCCAAGTTGATGAACTCAGAAGCAGGGTTGGGAGACAGAACGATTTGCTCCATAGCCTCTTCATCCACACCGATGCCCATACAAGCAGCAGCAGAAGTCGCGGGGCAGTGGATGCCACGGATCCAGAGGTTGTTGAAGCTCAAAGAACCAGAGTAGCCAGAGTACCAGCTGCCCAAAGCGGCCAAGTACATGTAGCCCGAGCCACCTGCTTTCGCCCACGTTTGGTCGTTGCGGATAGCCAGGTAGTTCGCACCTTGGTTGTTGTACATCGTCAAGTTGTAGAAGTACGCACCTTTAGAGAGCTCCAAGTCTACACCGCGGCCTGTGTTGGGGTCGGTGAAGTCAAAGCGCACAAAGCCTTGAGCGGTATCAGCAGTGGTCAATACCTTCTGACCGTAGGCGACCAACTTGTTGGCATCCCAACCACCGTTGTTGCCCAAGAAGGCAGAAGAGTCGTACACAGACAACTCAAGGATAGCACCAGACTGAGCCAAAGAGCTCAAGTACACCTTGGCACCGAAGAGCATTTCGTCGTCGACGAGGTCGTGGCGGTTACACATTTGGGCACCGTCACCCCACTGCGTAGCGTTGGTAGAAGCACCGATACTGTTGTCCCAGCTGTTGAAGTCCATAGACATCAAAGAGTCGTTCACGTACATCATGGTCGTGTCAGAGTAGACAGACACAGAGTCAGACAACAAACCGTATACTACGCTGTAGGCACCGTTCGCAGAAGGCGTCCAAGCCGTAGAGTAGGTGTTCAATGAGTTGTAGTTGGCCGTATCACCCGCAGGCAAGTTAGAGATGGTAGCAGAGTTGATGGTCTGAACCAAGGTCGTGCCGTCGTAAATCTTCATTTGAAGCTTCACGTTGGTTTGGGCGTTGGTACCAGAGTTGATGGCGTTACAGTCAAAGGTTACACCACGTGCCTGCTTCAACGTTTGGATACCCATCTTGGCAGAACCAGAAGCGCCTGGGCCAAAGATGATGTCCTGAGCAGGTGCACCTTGCCAATCGGTGAAAGCCAAACGGTTAGGAGGCGTATTCACGATAGAGATGTCGTCGATGTTCCAGAAGTAGTAGTCACCGTCAAAGCGGAAACGCACCTTAACAGAATCTTCGCCGCCGATGTAGCTACCCGCTTGGATAACGACAACATCGTTGGTAGACGTAGAGCTGTTAACCGAAACACCGCTGTTCAAGGTCACCGAGTAGGGCCAAGACGTACCGCCGTCCGTAGAGAAATCTACGTAGGTAGCGGGAACAGCCTGTGAACCACCGGGACCGGCAAAGCGGCGGTAGTACTGGGTGAAGATCAAATCCACTACAGAGTAGCTGGACAAGTCAATCATATCCGTGATCAATTCAGCTACGTGAGGAGCTGCAGCGATACCGTTGCCGAAGTTGCCGGCGATACCTGCATTGTCCAAGAAGTCAGAATCGAATACTACGAAACCATTCGAAGCGGTCGCAGAGGCGATAGGAGTCTGTGAAGACAAGTACGCGCCACGTGAACCCACCGTGTTGTTGGGGGTCGTGTTGGGGCCACGGTACTCCCACTTGGCGTCAGGATCCGACGTACCGTTAGCGGTACCGTAGTTCAACCAGGTGGTAGGAATGCCGTTGGCGAAGTCTTGCGACCAAACGGGCGTTTCAGCGCCGTAGAAAGCCGCCAACTGAGCAGGATTGAGGTGACGCACAGGCGCATCTTCGTTCATGCGAACGTTGGGGGCCGTACGCTCCACATTCTGACCGAATGCAGCCACAGAAAGGGCGGCAGCAGCGGCGAAAAGCGTAAGTTTTTTCATGCTTGAGATGGATTGTTTTTGTGAAGTTTCAATATTACGATAGAAAACGCGAAGTTCTTCACGCAGAATAGGCTTCGATGGGCGCGCATGTGCAAACGAGGTTTCGGTCCCCGTAAGCGTCGTCTACGCGGCGCACAGCGGGCCAAAACTTGTTCTCCGCCAATTCCGCCAAGGGGAAGGCCGCCACTTGACGTGAATACGGCATGTCCCAGGTGTCATTCGCCACCAATGCCAAGGTGTGAGGGGCATTTTTCAAGGGGTTGTTGTCTTTAGGCAGGGTGCCCGCAGCAATCTGGTCGATTTCTGCCTTGATGGTGAGCATGGCGTCGCAGAAGCGGTCTAGTTCGGCCAAAGATTCTGACTCCGTGGGCTCCACCATAACGGTTCCAGCCACGGGGAAGCTCACGGTAGGTGCGTGGTAGCCAAAGTCCATTAAACGCTTGGCGATGTCTGTGACTTCAATGGCCGCATCGCGTTTGAACGGACGGCAGTCCAAGATCATTTCGTGCGCACAGCGGCCGTTTTCCCCCGTGTACAGTACGGGATAAGCGCCTTCCAGACGGCTCTTGATGTAGTTGGCGTTGAGAATGGCGTACTTGGTGCTGTCGACTAAGCCTTTGGCACCGAGCATCTTGATGTAGCCGTAGCTAATCAGCAAAACCAAGGCCGAACCGTAAGGAGCCGCTGATACGGGGCCGATGGCCTGTGCGCCCCCTACTTGGTGGGTGGGGTGGGTGGGCAAGAAGGGCGCCAAATGGGCCTTCACACAGATCGGACCTACGCCAGGACCGCCGCCGCCGTGAGGGATGGCAAAGGTCTTGTGGAGGTTCAAGTGGCACACGTCCGCACCAATGTTACCGGGGGAGGTCAATCCCACCTGCGCATTCATGTTGGCACCGTCCATGTAGACTTGGCCGCCATGGGCATGAATGATAGACGTTGCGTCTTTCACTCCGGCCTCGTACACCCCATGCGTAGAGGGATAGGTAATCATCAAACAGCTCAAGGTGTCCGAATACGTTTCCGCCTTCGCACGCAAGTCGTCGAGATCGATGTTGCCTTTCTCGTCACATGCCACGACGACCACGTCCATTCCGGCCATCACCGCGGAAGCCGGGTTGGTGCCGTGGGCAGACGAAGGAATCAACGCCGTTTTGCGGTGGAAATCCCCATTGGCATGGTGGTAGGCACGAATCACTAAGAGGCCAGAGTACTCGCCTTGCGCACCTGAGTTTGGCTGCAAGGTGGTTGCATCAAAGCCAGTCACTTCGGCGAGGTCACGCTCGAGCGAGGTGATGACTTCGAGGTAGCCTTCGGCCTGGTTGAGAGGCGCAAAGGGGTGAATATTTCCAAACGATGGCCAGCTGAGGGGGAGCATTTCGGACGCCGCATTCAGCTTCATCGTGCAAGATCCCAGAGGAATCATCGAATGGTTCAGGGCGATGTCGCGGCGCTCCAGCTTCTTGATGTAGCGCATCATTTCCGTTTCCGAACGGCACGACGAGAAGATGGGGTGCGTCAAATACGCCGTGCTGCGCGCCAATCCGGCGGGGAGCTGCGTTTCACCCAAGGCAAAAGTGACCGTAGCCGCCCCCTTCGCCGCTGCCAAAGCATCGACCAAGGCCTGGGCATCGGCCGCGTTCATCACTTCATTCGTCGAAATCAAAATGCCGTGCTCACTGAAGCCCACGTTGATCTCGGCAGCCTCGGTGGCCTGCTTCACGGCGGCCTTGAGCGCGGCATCACCTTCGAGGTGCAAGGTGTCAAAGAACTGGCTGTTTAGCTGCGTGTAGCCCAGCGCTTTCACGGCAGCCGCCAGACCGGTGGCTTTCTGGTGAATGCTGGTGGCAATGCGCTTGAGGCCATCAGGACCGTGGTAGACCCCGTACATGCCCGCCATGACGGCGAGAAGCACTTGCGACGTACAAATGTTGGACGTGGCGCGGTCGCGCTTGATGTGCTGTTCCCGTGTTTGGAGCGCCATGCGGAGGGCGGGACCGCCGTCCGTGTCGATGGTGCGGCCGATGATGCGGCCAGGCATAAAGCGCTTGTACTCTTCTTTGGAGGCAAAGAAAGCGGCGTGCGGTCCGCCAAAGCCCATGGGAATGCCAAAGCGTTGGGTGCTGCCCAAGACGACGTCGGCACCCCAGCTGCCGGGCTCGGCCAGCAAGGTCAGGGAAAGGAGGTCGGCGGCGACGGCTACGCGCACTTCCTGCGCTTGGCAGGCAGCTACAAAGCCGCGGAGGTCTTCAATTTGACCCACCGCGTTGGGGTACTGAATAATGGCGCCAAAGAAATCGCTCGAAGGCTGGAAGCTCTCGGCGTCGCCCACGACCAATTCGATGTCCATGGGGACGGCGCGGGTTTGGAGCAAGGCCAGCGTTTGGGCAAAAACGTTGCGGTCCACGAAGAATTTGTGGGCGTCGCGCTTCTGCTGCTCGCGGCTGCGTGCAGCCATAAGGAGGCTCATGGCCTCCGCGGCAGCGGTGGCCTCGTCCAAGAGGGAGGCGTTGGCGATCTCCATGCCGGTGAGGTCGATGACCATGGTCTGGTAATTGAGCAGCGCTTCGAGGCGGCCTTGGGCAATTTCTGCTTGGTAGGGCGTGTAGGCCGTGTACCAGCCTGGATTTTCGAGAATGTTGCGCTGAATCACCGCGGGGAGGGCGGCGGGATGGTAACCCTGGCCGATGTAGGTCGCGAAGAGTTTGTTCTTCTGACCCAGGGCGTAGGCGTGGCGCAGGTAATCACTTTCGGACATGGCCGGAGCGACATCGAGTTGCGTCTCGTTTTGGATAGAGGCGGGGACGGTTTGGGCGACCAATTCGTCGATGGATGCAACGCCCACAGCCTCAAGCATGTGTGCTAAATCTTTGGGCTGGGGGCCGATGTGGCGGCCTGCGAAATCTGCCATGATAGCGAGGGATTGTCTAGTTTGAGAGGACAAAATTAGTTCTCATATAACCTACCTTGCGCCCTGAAGTTTTGGTTTATGAACGCCTTTTTCCATAGTGACGACGCCCAACAGATAGATGCTCAGGATGCACTGGGTCATTTTCGGGCCGAATTCCACCTCCCCGTCTGGAACAACCAGGAAGTTATCTACTTGACTGGCAACTCTTTAGGTCTCCAACCTAAAGGGACCGCCGCCGCCATCCTGCAAGAATTGGACGACTGGAAAAACCTCGGCGTCGAGGGGCATTTTCACGCAAAAAATCCGTGGATGCCCTACCATGAATTTTTATCGCCTTCGCTTGCTCGGTTGTCGGGCGCCAAAGAAAGCGAAGTCGTCGCGATGGGAAGCTTGACCGCCAACCTGCACTTTGCCCTCGCATCCTTCTACCGTCCCACCCCCGAGCGCCCCTGTATTTTGGCCGAGGCCAAAGCCTTCCCCAGTGACCGCTATGCCCTCGTATCGCAATTGCAGCAGCACGGCTACGGCGAGGCAGAACTCATTGAAGTGAGCGGCTCCGGAAGCGACGGTGTCCCAACGGATGAGGACCTGCTGGCCGCCATCGAAACGCATGGGGACCGCGTCCAAACGATGCTGGTGGGCGGCGTAAACTACTTTACCGGCCGCGTCTACGACATGGCCCGCATCACCGCAGCCGCCCGCGCCAAAGGCATCCTCGTCGGCTGGGACCTCGCCCACGCCATAGGCAACGTTCCCCTAAAGCTGCACGACTGGGGCGTGGACTTTGCGGCTTGGTGCTCCTACAAATACTTGAATTCGGGTCCCGGCAGCACGGCTGGACTCTACGTGCATGAGCGCCACCACGGGGCGGACGTGCACCGCTTGGCCGGATGGTGGGGCCACAACAAAGACAACCGCTTCAAGATGGGGCCTACGTTTGAACCCATCGCATCGGCGGAGGCCTGGCAAGTCAGCAATGCCCCGGTGCTGAGCATGGCGGCGCAAAAGGCCGCGTTGGCGCTGTTCGACCAGGTGGATCTAGCCGCGCACCGGGCCAAAGGATTGGATTTGGCGGGTCGCTGTATGGCCATGCTGGATGCCCTTTCGGTGGAGCTGGAGGAACCCCTGGAGATCTTAACCCCCCGCGCCGATGCCCAGCGCGGATGCCAGGTTTCGGTCAAATTTGCGAAGCGCGACCGCAGCTTCTTTGACGCCCTAGTGGCCCAAGGCGTGGTGGCCGACTGGCGTGAACCGGGCACCATCCGCATGTCGTTTATCCCCTTCTACAACTCGTACAGCGATCTGGCCCGCTTGGAGCAGATCCTGCGTCAATCCTTGCGTGCATGAAAAATGTTACCGTCGTTGGAGCCGGCTTAGTGGGCTCCTTGTGGTCTTTGTATTTGGCCAAACGTGGCTACGCCGTCGACGTCTACGAACGCCGCCCCGACCCCCGCAAGACGGGCAAGGCGGAAGGGCGTTCCATCAACTTGGCCTTGAGTGACCGCGGCTGGGCGGCCTTGGAAAAGGTGGGCATGGCGGAGGCCGTTCGGAAAGAAGCCATCCCGATGTACCGACGCGTCATGCACGACGTCGCAGGCAACCTGAGCTTTCAACCCTACGGAAAGGAAAACCAGGCCATTTACTCGGTATCGCGCGGAGGTTTGAATCGACTCATGGTGGAGGCCGCGGAAGCCCATCCCCATGTGAAGGTCCACTTTGGCCATGCCTGCGTGGATGCCGATGTCGAGGGAGGTACGGCCACCTTTGCCACCGAGGACGGCCACGTCACCTCCCAAGGCGAAGCTGTTTTTGCCACGGATGGCGCTTTTTCCAAGGTGCGCGCACAGTTCCAGCGCCGCGATCGCTTCAACTACCAGCAAGAGTACATTGACCACGGGTACAAAGAGTTGCACATTCCCCCTGGCGCCGACGGCAGCCATCAAATCGAACGTGAAGCCCTGCACATTTGGCCCCGCGGCAAGCACATGCTGATCGCCCTCCCCAATCCGGATGGAAGTTTCACTTGCACCCTCTTCTTCCCGATGGAAGGCCCGATGAGCTTTGACGCACTCGGAACGGCAGAAGCGGCAGAAACCTTCTTTGCCGAGCACTTTGGCGATGCGCTTGCCCTCATGCCGGACTTTCAGGATCAATGGCGCCAGAACCCCGTTTCTAGCCTCGTCATCATCCGCTGCTCCCCGTGGAACGTGGGCGGGAAAACCGTACTGTTTGGCGATGCTTCGCATGCTATCGTTCCCTTTTATGGGCAGGGCATGAATTCGGGCTTTGAAGACTGCCGCGTATTTGACGAACTCCTTGATGCGCACAAGGACGACTTTGAAGCGGCCTTCCCCGTCTTCTCTACGCAGCGAAAACCTCATGCCGACGCCATCGCCGAACTAGCCATGCGAAACTTTGTAGAAATGCGCGACCTGACGGCCCAGCCCGAGTTCCTCCTCCAAAAAAAGATCGAAGCAGCCTTTAGTGCCCAGTACCCAGGCCGTTGGATGCCCCTCTACTCGCAGGTGACCTTCTCGCACATTCCCTATGCAGATGCGTTAGCGGCCGGAAAGCGCCAGGAGGCCATCATGCAAACCATTATGGCAAGGCCCAACATCGAGGAAACTTGGAACAGCCAAGAGGTGATGGATGCGATTTTGGCCCAACTCCACTAAGCGTTTAGCTTTTTAGACGTTCTTCAGGGCTACACGCACCTTCTTGAAGAGGTTGCTTCGGAACACATAGTCCACCACGGCGGAATCGTCGGATTGCAGCACTTGGTCCATGGTGCCTTCCCACGCTTTTTTCCCTTTTTCAAGGAGGACTACGTGGTCGCCAATCTCCAGAACGGAGTTCATATCGTGGGTATTGATCACGGTGGTCATGCCAAATTCATGCGTGATTTCGTGAATCAACTGGTCGATGACAATCGCCGTCTCCGGATCTAGGCCCGAATTGGGTTCGTCGCAGAAGAGGTATTTGGGATTCAGCACGATGGCCCGCGCAATGGCGACGCGTTTTTGCATACCACCCGAAAGTTCCGCCGGGGTCTTCGTAAATGCTTCGGGGGCTATGCGCACTCGGTCTAGGCAAAAGCGGACGCGTTCGGCCTTTTCCTCAGGGGTCATTTGGGAGAAGAAATCCAGGGGCAAGCGAACGTTGTCCTCAATCGTCATAGAATTGAAGAGCGCGGAACCCTGGAAAACCATGCCCATTTCTTGGCGGAGGGCCTTGACTTCCTTTTTGGACATTTCGCCCAGAATTCGGCCGTCAAACGAAATGCTGCCCTCGTCTGTCGCATGCAAGCCAAGAATGGACTTGAGGAAGACCGTTTTACCCGAACCAGACAAGCCAATGATCAAGTTGCACTGCCCCTCGTGAAAATCCACGTCAATGCCGCGAAGCACGCGCTGCTCCCCAAAGGACTTTTGTAAACCTTGGACGCGTATCATTGCAGCAAGAGATCGGTTAAGATGTAGTTGAACAAAATGATGCTAAACGACATCGTGACGACAGATTTGGTGGACGCCTTTCCCACTTCGACCGCGCCCCCTTCCACGTTGTAGCCAAAGAAGCTACTTACGGTGGCGATGATAAAGGCGAAGACAAAGGTTTTGGTCAAACTGTAAACCACAAAGAAGGGGTCAAAATCATCAAAGTAGCCGGTGAGGTAGATTTCGGTATTGACCAATCCCAGCAGATCGCCCGCATAATAGCCTCCAACCAAGCCTAGGGCCATGGAAAAGACGATGAGGATAGGGTTGAAAATCAAACAGGCAAAGAGTTTAGGAAGTACCAGGTACGACGCGGGGTTGATGCCCATGACGCGCAGCGCGTCCATCTGTTCCGTGACGCGCATGGTGCCCAGCGTGGAGGCAATGTTGGACCCCACTTTACCGGCCAAAATCAGGCTCACAATGGTGGGCGCAAATTCCAGAATAATACCTTCCCGAACAGCAATCGCGATATAGCTATCGGGCACAAAGGGGTCGCCCAAGTTGATGGCGGTCTGAATCGTCAATACCGCCCCCATGAAGACCGAAATAAACGCCACCAAGCCAATCGACGAGAAAATGAGCAGCTCAATTTCTTTGAAGAACGATTTGCTGTACTCGCGCCAATGCTCGGGTTTGTGGAAGACTTCCCCTAGAAAAAGGAAGTAGCGACCCAAGCCATCCAAGAAGCGGTAAATCATGCTCCGAAAATACGCTAAATTCGGGGCGACATGAGGACAAAAATCTCCTGGGTCCGAATTGGACTCTTTCTTTTCATCTTGGCCGCCGCCTGTTCCTGCGGGACGCGTGAAAAATGCAATTGCCCCCACTTTAGCAGCCAAGCGACGCTAAGCCCCTCTAGCCCAACGGCATGAGCAACTGGGCGGTCGTGGCAGCCAAGGTGCCTGCGGCTGCGCATCCTCGGCTGCAGCGCTTGGTTGGTGCGTATTCGGGGCGTATCCGCCTGGCCGCACCGCGCAAGAGCAAATGGGGTGATTTTCGCTGGCAAGCCGGCCAGCCCAGCCAGATTTCCATCAACCGCGACCTCTCCCCCGAGGCTTTTCTCATTACCCTTCTGCACGAATTTGCCCATGCGCAAGTGCACGCTTGGGATCCCCACTACAGCAGCCCCCATGGGCCAGAGTGGCAATCGCGCTACCGCCAGCTGGTCTTGCCCTTCCTCACACCAGACATCTTTCCGCCTGCCCTTTTGACTGCCCTGCAGCGAAGCTTGCACAAGCCCAAGGCCAGCTGCGGCGCCGATGTTGCCCTGCTCAAAGCACTCCAAACAGACCTCCCTAAGCGCGGCCAAACCGTCGAGTCCCTCCCGGCTGGAAGCCTCTTCAAAGCCCCATCGGGCCGGATTTTCACCAAAGGGCCTAGGCGCCGCACCCGCTTTTCCTGCGTGGAGCTGAAGACGGGCCGTACCTTTGCCGTACACCCATTAACGGATGTCGAACTTGTGAATCCCCCCGCTCATGGCCGCTGAATCTCCTTTTTCCAATCCCCACGTTCAAGTCGCCTTGCTCGGCGGCGGTCAATTGGGCAAGATGGTCTTGGCGGAAGCGCGCCGAATGGATATCAGCGTCCGCGTCCTCGATCCTTCCGCTGACGCCCCTTGCCGCCTTGGGGCCGAACGCTTCGAAGTCGGTTCCTTCCAAGACTACGACACCGTCGTCTCCTTTGCCCAAGGCGCCTCTGCGGTGGGCATCGAAATTGAAAGCGTCAATGCCGACGCCCTCGAAACCCTCGAGCAGCAAGGCATCCCCTGCTTCCCCCCAAGCCGCGTCCTCCGCGTCATTCAAGACAAGGTGCGCCAAAAAGAGTTCTACGCGGCCCAAGGCCTCCCCACCTCCGACTTCACCCGCTACGAATCCCTCAGCGCCCTGCGCAGCGCCGTGACATCCGGCCAGCAAACCCTGCCCTTCGTCTGGAAGCTTGGCCAAGGAGGCTACGACGGCTTTGGCGTGAGCATCGTCCGCACTATGGACGACCTCAACGCCCTGTCCGAAGGCATCTGCATCGCTGAATCCTTGGTCCCCATTGCCACCGAAATTGGCGTGGTCGTTGCCCGCAATTCCGCCGGAGACGTAACCTGCTTCCCCCCTGTGGAAATGGAATTTCATCCTGTTGCCAACCAAGTGGAATTTGTGGTTTGCCCCGCTTCCCTGCCCGCGGAAAGCTTGGCCCAAGCAGAGGCACTGGCCGTTCAGGTAGCCGAAGCCTTTGACACCCTTGGCCTACTTGCGGTAGAGCTCTTTTACACCACCGACGGGCACTGGCTGGTGAACGAGGTGGCACCCCGCCCGCACAATTCGGGCCACTTGACCATTGAAGGCTGCAGCACCTCGCAATTTGAGCAGATGCTGCGCGCCATGTGCGAGCTCCCCTTTGGCGACACCTCCCTGCGTCAGCCTGCCGTTATGGCCAACATTGTCGGCGCCGAAGGTTTTAGCGGACCTGTGCGCTACGAAGGCTTAGGCCAAGCGCTCCAAACACCCGGTACCGCCTTCCACATTTACGGAAAATCCCAAACGCGTCCCTTCCGCAAAATGGGTCACCTGACCGCCGTAGGGGCGACCGTGGATGAAGCCCGCGCTCGAGCCGCCGCCGCCCGGGACGCCCTGCACGTCAAGGCCTAGGCCCCACATTCGGGAAATACCTACCTTTGGCTCATGGTAGGAATCATCATGGGCAGCGAAAGCGATTTGCCCGTCATGCAAGCAGCCGCTGATCAACTCAGCGCATTTGGTGTGGCCTTTGAAATGACCGTCGTGTCTGCTCACCGAACCCCCGAAAAAATGCTGGACTATGCCCATAGCGCAGCCGATCGCGGCCTGAAGGTCATTATCGCAGGCGCGGGCGGTGCCGCTCACCTACCCGGCATGGTCGCCGCCGCAACGTCGTTGCCCGTCATCGGCGTTCCTGTCAAAAGCAGCAATTCGATTGACGGCTGGGATTCTGTCCTTAGCATCCTCCAAATGCCCAAAGGCGTGCCCGTGGCCACCGTCGCCCTGAATGGCGCCGCCAACGCCGGCATCCTCGCGACCCAAATCCTTGGGAGCAGCGATCCCGCGCTTTACGCCAAGCTCCAAGACTTCAAGGCCGATATGAAGGCGAAGGTGGAGGAAATGGCGAAGAAGGTAGGGGGCTAGAGGGCTAGAGAGCTCGCGCTTCGCGCTGTAGCTAGAGAGCTCGCGCTTCGCGCTGTAGCTAGAGAGCACACATTTTGTTTGTTGGTTAGCTTTTTTGTTGGGTGACGCAATGCGCTTTTCCTTAAACGCTTAAACTCTTTTACCCTTGAACTATGGTGCGGACCTTCGCCGCGCGCTGGGACTTTCCCGCTATTTTGCCAGTCTCAAGCTCCCTAGCCCTCTAGCTTCCTAGCCCCCAAGCTCCCTAGCCCTTAAAGCGCCTTCAACCGCGCCACCAAAGTTTCCTTCTTTCGGTTGGCGACGGGAACTTGGCTGTCGTCTTCCAGAATGACGTAGCCGCCGTCCGAAGTGACGTAGCGCTTGACGCAATCCATGTTGACCAGGTGGGATTTGTGGATGCGTTCAAAGTGGTGGGGGGTGAGTAGCGATTCGTATTCTTTGAGGGTGCGGGAGGCAAGGAGTTTTTTGCCGCCGCGCAGAAAGAATTGGGTGTAGTTGCTGGTGGATTCGCAACGGAGGATGTCTTGGATGCGAACGATGTGCATGCCTTCGCTGG
>Ga0255776_10004608_pt1 | contig 14518 bp, 9 predicted proteins | sample 071ome_19_FD_179974 | JGI IMG/M metagenome (GOLD analysis project Ga0255776, IMG submission 179974) | Coastal salt marsh microbial communities from the Groves Creek Marsh, Skidaway Island, Georgia - 071413AT metaG (version 2) | ecosystem: Environmental > Aquatic > Marine > Intertidal zone > Salt... | reverse complement strand
CATGTTTCAGTACCTTTAAATTCCTCAAAAATAACCTCATCCATTTTGGATCCCGTTTCAACTAGAGCAGTTCCTAGGATTGTTAAGCTTCCACCACCTTCAATATTTCTTGCAGCACCAAAGAATTGTTTTGGAGGTGTGAGAGCTGTTGAATCAACACCACCAGAGAGGATTCTACCACTAGCAGGTGTTGCTAAGTTGTGAGCTCTGGCTAAACGAGTGATTGAATCTAAAAGAATAACAACATCTTTACCTTCCTCAACTAACCTCTTAGCTCTTTCAATTGCTAACTTAGAAACTTGAGTGTGCTCATCTGGCGGTCTATCAAATGTAGAAAATACGACTTCGCCATCAACTGATCTCTGCATATCAGTTACTTCTTCTGGTCTTTCGTCAACCAACACAACCATTAAATAAACCTCTGGATTGTTAGTAGATATTGAGTTTGCGATTTCTTTTAAGATTGTAGTTTTTCCAGCTTTTGGCGGAGATACAATCAAGCCTCTTTGTCCTTTTCCGATTGGAGCAATCAAGTCAATTATTCTCGGAAGAATTTTTTCAGGTTGTCCATCCATTTCAAGTTTTAATCTCTCATCTGGAAACAGAGGTGTTAATTTATTAAAGTCTACTCTTCTAGCAAGCAATTCTGGATCAGCATCGTTCACAGTTTTTGGCTCAATAAGCGCAGGATATTTTTCTTTTTGTCTTGGAGCTCTAATTGGACCCGAGACCAAATCACCCTTTCGCATTCTGTATTTTTTAATTGCACCTGCAGCTACATATACATCATCTTCACTTGGTTTATAACCATTACATCTTAAAAAGCCATAACCTTCAGGAAGTACGTCAAGTATTCCAGTTCTAGTATCGCCTTCTTTTATTTGACTATCGCCAGAGCTTACGACTGCCGGTGCATCGTCAGAAGAAGAGATAACCTCTACGTTTACTTCTTCAACAGTTTCGTCACTATCTAAAATTTCGTCACTGTGTTCAACAAGCAAATCTATTAATTTTGCCTTTTGAAGACCTTTATGCTCTATACCCAAACTATCCGCTATAGACCTTAAGTCTGCGACAGGTTTTGATTGTAATTGTGATCTTGCTGACATTTTTCTCCTATTTTCAAATCACTTACTTTTTAATGAAAGGAATTGTGACGTTGTCTGAAAGACAGTTTTATTATAAACTGAATTAAAATTTTATGTAATATTTAATTTATTTTTGTAAACGAAAATATTGCAACCGAAATAAAGCTCACGCAGTAATAAGTGATTCCAAAGATTGCAACTAAAGGTGCATTCAATATTATAGAAAGCGCTAAAACTATTGGAAAGTTTTGGCACACAGCCTCTATTTTTAAAGTGTTTGAATTACTATTTTCTAAATTTAGTAATTTCGTACACTGATTCACCCCAATATAAATACAAAGCAAAATAGCCACTGTAAAGAGAAAAGATTCAATGAAATAATCACTGATATAAGCTCTTAAGTCAATTGGAGTCCATATTGAAACTAGTACAATTAAAAATTTTAAGAATCTATCAAGTGAAACATTGATAAATTTATAAATTTTTACGAATCTTGACTTTATAATTATTCCGAGAAAATACGGAAGTAATATTGCTAAACAAAGTTGAAGAAATAGTTCTAAAAATTCAACTTCATAATCTTGAATATTTGCCGAGGATAATCTCAACCATAAAGGGATAGTTAACGGTGACATTAAAGATGTTAGAGATGTTAAAAACACTGACAAAGGAACATTTGCATTTTTAATATGCGAAAAATAGCTCGATATATGTCCTCCTGGGGTAATTAAAACAATTAGTACTGCTAATGAAAGAAGTGAATCTGAATAAATTTGAGAAATAGCAAAACCAATCAGAGGCACAAAAAAAAGTTGAATAACTAAACCAGCAAGTAAAGATTTTTTATCATTTTTAAACTTTTTAACTTGCTCAATATTGCTTGTCATTCCTAAATATAAAAACAACACAGGAATAAACATTGTTATCAAATTTATAGGAATTGAATTGCTAATTGCATCTCTCATAGTTTCACATTAGTAGAAATTTACTGAGAAGATATTGCCATACTCCAAACTCTTTTTGTCTGGTCAATAAACCAGTCATCATTGTATTTAGACCAAACTCTAAAATTACTGTCATAGCGCATCCATAGAAAGAGAGCGCCATTAAAAATCATTACTAGATCTACTGCTAACTTATGTGGATCGATTTCTGAATTTGATTTATTTTTATAATCTTCACACAAATTTATTACATAATCTAAAGGTTCATCACTAAGCCAATTTCCGCTTGATAAAATTTTATCAATATTAAAAAATGCAACTCTTATGGCATTTCCATACTTAATTACCTCTGAAGCTTGTAGTTCAATAAATTTGAGAATTCTCAATTCAGGATCAGATTCATTTTCCATATAATCTTTGAACTCAGAACTGATATTTCTTAAACCATAATTTAATATTGACCCATAAACATCCAGTAAATTATTTGGAAAGTGGTTGTAGGCTGTAGCAACTGATGTTCCTGCTTTTTTAGCTATTTGTGAAATATTAATGTTTTCATTAGGAAAACTCTCATCATTAATTAAGTCAATAGCACTGAGAATCAAGCTTAAGTGTGTGTTATCAAATATATTTTTTTGACGTAAAACTCTTTTATCAATATTCATAACTAAAATTTCTTTTCTTTGCATAATATTTTAAAACAACCCCAAAAATTAACAGTATGAGAATATAAATTATCAAAATTGTTGCAAAAGTAAAAGCAAAAGATCCCATTGCCATTAATTCCTGCTGAAGTTTATCAAATTCACTATCAGGTTTAACAATCAAAATACGTACGAACAACCAGAAACCGATAATAAATGAAATAATAGGTAAAATCTTAAAAAAACCTTTGGAATCTTTGAAAGATTCACTAAGTTCATTTCCACCGCCTGGTAGAGATTTAAACATAACTCCTTCAAGACACATCAAGTAAGTAAGTGCTGTAGCTGCTGTGAACAAACTAGAACTATTTACAACTTCCAAAGAAGTTAAGTAGAAGAAAAAGTATCCAACGCAAATCAATAATATAGAGGAGTAAAATTTGGGAGACAGCCTTGCTGTTTTTCTTTCAGATATAATTTGGCTTGTTGCAATAAAACCAAATACGAAACCAATTGGCATTTCAAAATAAATAAAAGAAACAGTAGATAATAGAGCAAAAAATATTGCTTGAGGTGCCCACTTAAATCGAACTGATTGTTTATAAACCTGCTTTTCTAAAATCGCCTCAGTTCCCTCATATAAAAATGTTACTGTTGCTAAACCAAAGAAAGCTGCAATAAAAATTGCTAAATTTTCTAAATCTAAACTTAGCTCAGCGCCTTCTTCGACATATCCAAGTAAAAACGAAGTTAGTAAAAGTGAGATGGATATATAGAAACTAGTTACAACCTTACTTCCTTGCTTGAATTCTTTATCTTTAAAGAGAAAGTTTATGTTGTGTGTGCTGATTATTTTGTTAAACCATTCTTGTAATAGCAGCACTAAATAAAATAAAAATATTATTCCTGTAGCAATTACAGATGCAATATTATTTTTTTCAATATCTGTAAAGTCAACTTCCTCATAAATTGGGATATTTGTTATTAAAGGATTTGTAATCTCTACATTTAAAAAGTTGTTATTTTTTGGAATTGTTGGAATAGTAGTTGTAGTTGTAGTTGTAGTTGTAGTTGGAATTGTTGTTGTGGTTGTAGTTTGAGGAGATTTTATTTTGCTTAAATTAGCTTCATTAACATATTCTATTTTTTTAAAATTAAAACACTCTAAAGCATCACAAGATTCATCTTCAATTTTTTCTGCATTGGTAACAACAACTACGATTTGTACTGTCACTTCATTGTCGTAACAACAAATTACTATGCTTCCTTTGTTAAATGGCAACTCATATTGTTCATTAGATTCATCACTAATAAGGTTTAGAACAATTGAATCATAGTCTTCATATAAAATCTCCCATGATATTTCAATTGATGCTTCTTCTACTCTAGAGACGTTTAAATTAATATTTGTTTCATCTTGTGTAAAAAAAAGTATTAAAGGAATACAAAATAACAAAAATATATTTTTTTTATTCATTAAACCTAATTGAATGATTCTATTTTTTTTAGCTCAGCTGTAACGACTAGTCTCTCTTTAGCTGAATACTTCGGATGACATGTAGTCAAGGTAAGTCTTGAATCTCCCTGATCGAGTAAAACATACTCTTCACCGACAGCACCCACAACTTTAAATTCAGTTACTGAGTAAATAAATTTGTTATTGCCAATTGTTACAGATACTTCATCTCCAATATTTAACTTATCTAAATTCTCAAAAGGCGCACCATATGTAGTTCTGTGTCCAGCTATTGCTAAATTTCCACCTTGTAACGGGTGGCTTGTTCCTAAGTATTTTCCTGGTCCATATTGCAGACTGTTTTCGTCAGTTCCATTAACTACGTAATGTTTCAAGCTGATGCTATCTGCTTCAATCAAGCCAAAAACAATAGGAAGGTTTTCTTCTTCATAATCTCCAACAATTGGTTTAAATATGCTTGAGATGTTTTCAAGGATTGTAATTTCACTTGCAAAATTATTAATAAATGTTCCCATTGTTTCATCTTCTTGAATTTCACTTCTAGAACCTTCGGTTGTGTCTACTAATGATTTGGCAATATCTTGTTGATTATTTTTATATAAGTAATCAGACATATAAGAATTATTAAGTACAGTTATTCCAAAACCTAAACCAACCATTAAAGACAGTGAAGCAAATCCTGATAAAAGTCTAAATTTTTTGCTTTTTATAGCTGAGATGTTTTGATTTAATGAATTTATCTCTTCTTTCAAGAATTTTATTTCTGACTCGAATTGAGCAGATTGCATATTTAATTTACTCAATTGATCATAAAAAGTTTGAATATTAGAAACGTTTTTAATTTTTGTATTAAATTCAGATTTTGTAACTTTAATGTAACCATCATTCTCATATTTTTTAATATTTCCTACAAACAATTTTGAAAAAGTTTTTTTATTCTGAGATTCAGATTTAAATAGAGATGCTGTATTCAGCAACTTCTTTGTTCTAATTTTTAATAATCCAAATATGCCAACAATTGTAAATATAAAAAAGTTAAGAATATTTTGGAAAAAATTAAATCCAGTATTAGCTAATTCCTGGCTTGAAAGAGTTTCATCTTCCATATAGAAATATCTAACTAAGTAATCCTCGTCCTGAACATAGTTTGTATCTGTTGAAAAATCCCACTCAACAAAATCATCACCCTCTGTTTTTGTGAAAGCAACATCATTAACATCAACTAATTCAACTTTTACGTTAGAGACAACCTCATCGCCATTATTTGCAGTTCCTAGAGCTTGAAGAGTGTGAACTCCCGGTTCCAAATCAGGAGTTGGGAGATTTCCTAAAAGGTTACCATTTGCGTCTGCCTGTAACACGCCTACAAATGTAGGTTCAGAAAACATATATATCTCTACTAAAGAATTGGGTTCAAAACCTGAAGCTTGTACAGTAATTTTTCCACTTAATTCACCACGAATAACTGCTTCGTCTACAACTTCTTCCTCTACAGATTTAGAGTCATTTGCGTTAGTTTTTTTAACTTTTTCATTACTTTCTTTTTCTTCTGCATCACAACCAATAGTGCAAGTTAAACCAAACTTCATAACAATATCATTATTTGAAATTTCGACCTCTGATTTGCTTTCAACTTCATATTCCATAGAATCATCAATTCGATTATTCACAAGGAAACTTGATTTTTTCGTTAGAGCTTTTTCTACTGGCCCCATAGTTGTAGTTGGTGAAGTGCCACCTATTGCAATTGAAGGATCTGAAATAATAGTTGTATTAGTAGTCTCTTCTTTTTTGTCCTGATTCTTAGGGCCACGTAGATTGGCTTCAGTAGCTGTTACTAGATTTTCTGGTTTCTTAGTATTATTCCTACCGAGCAAACAATTTGTATTCTTTTTAAACTTTCCAACACTCTTGTTTGAACCTAAAGAGTCAGTAATAATAAATCTAGTTTTATACTTAGCGTCCTCTGGGACGTTAGAGATTGTTGTAATAGATTTAAACTCACCTGGGGAAATTATATATTTGCTCTCAGCAACTCTATTATTGTCTACAAAAATTCTCACTACAAGTTCGGCTGCTACATTAGAATTCACATTATTTACAGACAAACCGTAGTTGGCACCACCATTCTCTTTACAGAACCTTTCGTTATAAATAATCGGCAAGAACTTATTCTTTGGAACTTCTCTCTCAACAACAGCAATAGTAACAGGCAGTGTAGTTGTTGTAGTAGTAGTTGTTGTTGTAGTTGTAGTAGTAGTTGTTGTAGTAGTTGTTGAAGTAGTTGTAGTTGTTGGATCTGGAGTTGAACAATCAATTTCTTCAGACTCTGCTTGAGCCTCTACGGACATATTTGTAAAATCGCCTGTAGTAAAGGAATCTGTAATTCTCCATATAATTGTTCCACCTTCAGATACTGAAGTTGTACTCGAACTATCAGAAGTGCTTGCTTCCACGGATAGGTTTGCTGAGAGGACAGTAAAAGTTGTACCACTATCCAGTGAGTACTCAACTTTATAAAATACTGTAGAAGACTCTCCATTAGTAATTGCTAAAGTAGAAATTTTTGCATCACTAACACAAGATGCAAATGAAATACTAAATGTAGAATCTGGATCACAATCAACTGCTGAGGACTCTGTTTGTGTCTCTACTGACATATTTGTAAAATCTCCAGATGTGAATGAGTCTGTTATTCTCCAAGTAATTGTAGAGCCATGAGGTACAGATGCTGTAACACTAGTATCAGTTGCTGATGAAGCAACTGATAAGTTTGAAGATGCTGTAGTGAATGAACCACTGTCAATTTGGTATTCAACTTTATGGTAAGTTGTTGATGATTCGTTATTAGTAATACTTATCGTTGAAGTTTGTGCACCACTTGAACAAGAACTAAATGAAGAGGTTACTGTCGAATCTGGATCGCAATCAACTGCTGAACTTGTACTTTGGGTTTCATAAGAAACACCGCTGAAATCATTTGAGCTCAAGCTGTCTTTTATTCTCCATGTAATTGTAGAACCATGAGGTACTGATGCTGTTAATGAAGTATCTGTATTAGAAGCTGCTATAGAAAGATTTGTAGCTGCAGTGGTGAATGTTCCACTATCAATTTGATATTCAACTAAATAATATGCTGTTGAGGATTCATTATTAGTAATACTTATTGTTGAAGTTTGTGCACCATTAATACATGATCCAAATGATGTTGAAATTGTACTATCGACAGCACAGTCAACAGTCGCACTTGTTGTTTGTGTTTCCGTAGACATATTTGTAAAGTTTCCAGATGTGAATGAGTCTGTTATTCTCCAAGTAATTGTTGAGCCATTTGCAACACTTGCAGTTACAGAAGTATCCGAAGCTCCACCTGCTATTGATAAGTTTGCAGACGCAGTGCTAAATGAACCACTGTCAATTTGGTACTCAACTTTGTAATAAACTGTAGAAGACTCATTATTGGTAATATTTATTGTTACAGTACCGCTTCCTCCTGAACAAGTAACGACGGGTGGATTTACTACCGTTGATTCAGGGTCGCAATCCACAGCAGATGTTTCCGTCTCGGTCTCAGTTGACATATTTGTAAAGTTTCCAGATGTGAATGAGTCTGTAATTCTCCAAGTAATTGTTGAGCCATCTGGCACTGAAGCAGTAACACTAGTATCTGTAGCTGAAGAAGCAACTTCTAAATTTGATGATGCAGTTGTAAATGAACTTCCGCTATCAAGTGAATATTCAACAAGATAATAGGCTGTTGCAGAATCATTATTAGTAATACTAATTGTTGAAGTTTGTGCGCCATTTACACATGAACCAAATGAAGATGTAATTGTAGAATTTGGATCACAGTCAACTGTAGAACTCTCAGATAAAGTTGTGTAATCTCCTGAGAAAGAGTTTGATGTGGAAGAAGTTTTATATCTCCAGGTAATTGCTGATCCATGTGATACAGATTGGGTTAAGGTTTCAGAACTATTTACAACTACAGATTGATTTGATGCTTTTGAAGTCCAATTAGAACCTCCATCTAAGGAGTACTCAACTAGAAAATAAGCTGTAACAGTAGCAGAGTTTGAGTTTGTCAGAGTTATTGTAGAGACTTGTGCTCCAGCACTACAGCTTCCCAAGGCTTGCGAAGCAGAAGCATCGAGAACTGGACAGTTAATGGTTACCGCATCAGCAGCAGTGTATGCTCCAGATGAAGGATTGGATGCTCCAGATCTTACTTGAAAATTAACAGTTGTTCCATGAGATACTGCCGAACTTAAAAAATACGTTTCGCTACCACCCGATGTAACAGAGTTTCCGTCTTGAAGGTCGCTCCATGTTGAACCACCGTCAGTAGAGTACTGAACATCAAAATATGCTGTACTGTTTCCAGTATTGATTACAGTTATAGAAGGTGTGGAAGATCCGCTTGAACATGATCCGGCACTAGTAGAAGTTGTAAACGTATATGTTGGACAACTTACAGTTCTAGAGGTTGCTGATGTGTACGAACCTGAACTTGGATTACCTGAAGAGTCTGCTCTGTATTGCCAGTAAATTGTCGTACCATGACTTTGAGCTGTAGGTATTGTATACGTCTCTGCATTTCCTCCTCCAGCAGCTATGGAATTACCATCTTCAAGAGTTACCCAAGAACCACTGCCAATTTTGTACTGCACATCAACATACATGGTTGCATCAGAAGCAGTAATTGTAATACTCGATGTTGCAGAACCACTAGAACAACTTCCTAACGATGTTGTTGCGGATACAGATCCCGTTGTACAACTTGATGCATCTATGGTTATTGACGATAGTGACGTTGTTCCGCTTTCAGGTTCTCGTAGATTTTCTGTTGTGTATTCTGCGTACCACGAAATTACGACACTAGCACTATTCGCTTGTCCTGGAACACTCAGGCTAGTATTTGTTGAACTAGAACTTACCGATGTACCCGTTGTTAAACTTGTTGAACTTCCTCCGTTTACTGTGTAAGTAACAACAAAGTTAACTGCTTTATTAGAACTTGAGTTATTCAACGTTACATCAATCTCTCTATTTGACCCATCACAAGATCCCTGTGTAGCTGTAACAGAAGGATTGAATGTGGTGTCAGGACTTCCTCTATGACATGCGGCACCATCATTGTTGTTACTGGAAGCTATATTGTCTCCAGTATCGGTCATGCTATAAGAACTACCGTTGGTTGTTATTTTATAAATATTTCCTGAGTCATTATTTGCTACATATAACTCATCTCCACCAAAACCATAAATTGCTCCAAAAGCATCTCTATCAGCAGAAGGAATTGAAACACTGTAAGCTTTTGTTACAATCGCAATACTCTCAGAGGATGTTCCTTGGTTTGAGATTGTATAATATGATGCATAAATTTTTTGATTTGCCCCATCTACACCTATAAAGTCTGGCTTGTTACTTCCTGAAACTGAAGGAAATGATGAATTGTCCTGTATCCAAGCAAAGTCTTTAGCATTCGATCTATTAGGATTGTAGCTACCAGTGTAGCTTGTGGAAAAACTACCTGTTTTTGCCAATGAGGTGTCAGAGTTAGATGCAAATCGAGCAAAACCTCCACCAGAACTAAAATGACCTTTCGAGTAAATTGCATACTCATAACCATTGTCGACAAAGAATGTAGCAGCATTTAAATTTACACCTGTATAGCTGCTTGAAACTAAAGTAGGTGAGCCTGAAGGGTTGACCAGGTACATATTACTTGCAGCTCCATTATCGCTATTTTTCTTTCTTTGAACGTATAAGTTTCCATCTAAATCCATGAACGAAGCATTTATTTCGCCTGTACCTGAGAAGCCAGAGCTAAAGGTAGTTGTAGCTTCAGTATTTGTTGAAAAGTTATATCTCTTAACTTCAAGAGAGCCACTTGAATATTTAGTTTGAAAAGCAATAGGTCTACCATTTGAATCCAAACAGTCCCAAGATGCAGCAAAAACAGGTTCTGGATCAACAGTTTCAATAGTTACAAAAGCAAGAGAGAAAATAAGAAAAAAAGCTAAAAAGCTATTAAATAGTTTATAAAAAAAGTTTTTTCTTCTGAAAATACCTATAAAACTTTGAGTTAACAAAGCTAATTTAATCAAACCTCACTCCTACAAAAGATAAGTTTAATTTAAGTTAGAAATGATTCCAAGTAAATTATTGAAAACTAGCTGCTATAGCTTCCTCTACTACGCTCACTGTATTTTCAAGGGTAAGAAAGCTTTCACTTTCAGAGTTATTAACAACTTCATAGCTAGAAATAACCGAGTTTATCGATTCACTAAATTTCTCAGGAGAAGCAGTACAAACAGCAATCGTAGGAAGTTTAACTGTTTGTTCAAGTGTCATGCCAATAGAAGTAACACTGTGGGGATCGAAAATAATATTAGACATCTCATATATGGAGACAATTTCTGATTTAATTTCTTCATCAAGAAAAGTCTTAGAAGAAAAAACTTGCTGTAATTTTTTAATACTGTCAGCACTTAAATTAAATTTTTGTGTTTCTACTAGTGAATCGTAAAGTGCCGAAGTATTGCCTTCAAGATCAAACACCAACCTCTCCAAGCTTGATGGTATTTGAATGTCCATACTTGGTGCAATGCTTGGCTGAGTTGTTTGTGGTTCTAAAGTACCTGAAGAAATGAACCTATTCAATACATCATTAACATTTGTAGAACATAGTATGTTATTAATTGCAAGTCCATGCGATCTTCCAAACCAGGCTGAATAAGCATTGCCAAAATTACCGGATGGAATCGCTACATTTATTGGTGAACTGAATTGATTTGTTAACCATACATAGTACGAAACCTGTCCCATAACTCTCAACCAGTTAATAGAGTTCAGAGAAATAAGTCTTCTGTTAAATGGATTTTTAGAGAGCATCTCTTTTACTATTCTCTGGCAGTCATCATAGGAACCCTCAATAGCAATATTCAAAACATTTGGTTCAGTAACAGAAGTCATCTGTTTTCTCTGGTATTCACTAATTTTATTTGAAGGATGTAACACTACAATATCTATATTTTTTGAACTTTTTACAGCTTCAATTGCAGCACTTCCTGTATCACCACTTGTTGCAACAACTACTAGTCCTCTTTCACCTAATTCAGAAAGTCTTTTATCGGCAATGGCTCCAAGTGGTTGGAGTGCATAATCTTTAAATGATTTAGTAGGTCCGTGAAATAGCTCCATAACGAATTTGTTATCAGATATTTCTTTGAGGACTGGCTCTGGGGAAGTGCTAAACCCAGGATAAAGTTTTAATTCATCAACATATGGTGCAGCATCTTTATCGAGTGCTATAAAAATTGTCTTTACAAAGTCTTCATAAGTAAGATCTTCTTGTGTCAAAAAGCTTAAATTCTCAAGCGAAGTTTTATTAGGCAGATACAAACCTCCATCATCTGCAACACCAGATAAAATAATATCTTTAAATGATAAAGTATATGAACTTCCTCTAGTTGAGTTGTAAGCAATCACTGAATTAAGAATAAACTCTTATGGTCGAAGTCACTGAACTTACAGCATCGAGATTTGCAATTTCATTGATTGCAGTTCTAAGATTTTTCTCTTCCGCCTCATGAGAAACCAGTACTAATTCGGCATTATCTCCCCTACCTTCTTGAATAACGCTTTCGATACTGACATTTTGATTACCCAACAATCCTGCAATCGTAGCAAGAACTCCTGGCTCATCTTTTACTGATAATCGCATAAACCAACTGGACTCTACATTGTCCATTGATTTAATCTCTCCTTTTGGAGATCGTAATGGATACCAGTTTGTTTGACCGCTGCTCATTTGATGACATGCACTAAGGACATCTCCAATAATGGCACTAGCGGTTGGGGCAGATCCAGCACCTGGACCTGAAAATACTAATTGATTAATGCTTTCGCCTTCAACAAGAACTGCATTTAATGCACCTCGTATTGAAGCAAGAGGATGCTTAGTGTCAACAAGAACTGGGTATACCCTTGAATTAAATCCATTTGTGTCGTTGTCGATTTGCGCAACTAACTTTATTGTTTTGTTTAATTTTTTTGCCCAGTCAAAATCCTCTTTTGTAACATTTGAGATGCCCTCTGTAAATACATCGTCGGCTGATGGTGAAACTCCAAAACAAAGCAGTGAGAGAATCATTGCTTTGTACTTAGCATCAATACCTTCGACATCATTTGTAGGATCTGGCTCTGCATATCCTAGTTCTTTAGCATTTTCTAAAGCACTATTATATGTATCTCCTTCTTCCATGGATGTCAAGATATAGTTACTTGTTCCATTTATGATTCCAGCTACACGAGTTACTGCTTCCCCTCTAAGGCTTTCTATTAATGGCTTCAATACTGGAATTCCCGCAGCAACCGCAGCTTCAAAATAAAGACATGTATTATTTTTTTGAGCTATCTCGATTAACTCTTTGCCGCAATCAGCAATGATGTCTTTGTTTGCAGTGATTACAGATTTACCACTTTCTAATAATTGTTTTATGTAATCTTTTCCTGGTTCTAGACCGCCAAGAACTTCAATTACCAACTGTATAGAGTCATCTTGAACAATATCTTCAAAGCTATCTGTCAGTAAAGAAGCGTCGAAACTTCTCTCTTTTGACGAATCTGCAACAAGTACTTTTTTTACTTCAATATCAATTAGATCCTCATCTATATCTAAAAGACGATCAATAACAGAAGCACCGATATTTCCTGCCCCAAGCACAGCAATTGTGTAGGAATTATTTTTCATAATTAGTAAGGATAAATGTTAATTTATAGGAAACAAGGTGTAATTTTTAGGAAATTTTACTTTTGACGATTTTACTAACTGTAGAGCCATCTAACCCATCAGCTTTAGCCATAACAGCGCCGATAATTTTTCCCATTTGTGACATATCAACATCACCTAATTCAGACAAAACCTCATCAACTATTTTTTCTACCTCTTCATCAGATAGTTGTTCAGGCAGCCACGTACTCAAAAAATCAATTTCTCCTTTAATTTTTTCAGCCATTTCTATACCTCTATCTCCAAGAGATTCATACTCTTCAACAGCTTTAATCATTTTTTTAACATAAGAAGATATAACTCCTAGAACTAGTTCGTCTGTAGCCTCTTCACCTTTTTCAGCTTTTTTCTTTGCTACCTCAGTCTGGACTTGCCTAATGGCATCTAATTTTGTTTTATCTTTAGACTTCATTGCTTCTTTTAGAGCATTACTTAAATCATCTATTACTGCCATATTCTCACTTTCTGTATAAATGCATTGTATCAGGAATGTCTGTGACAACTCCGTATAAATCAATTTCTAAATATCTTTGAAAATCTAACTCATTATTTACTGTCCAAAGGACAGTCCTTTCTTTTGGCAAATTAAAGTTTCTACTTTCAAAAAGATCTTTATTTACCATAAATAATATCTCTTCATCATGAATTCCTATCGCCTCTGCTTCAAATAACTCTTCTTCTTTGTGCAATATAATTCCATATTGACAATTAAATAAATGCTTAAATGACAATATCATCTGCCAATCAAACGAACTAATAATGTCTTGGTGGTTAAGAATTGATAACATTTTTTGAAATAATATTTCTTTTTGTGTTTGATTGAGCGAATCTGTTTTAATTTCAAAATTTACTTTTCCACTAAATTGAGACCTATTTTTTATAGCTATCTCTTCAATGTCTAATTGTTGTAATAAATTTGACAACTCTTCATAAGAAACTTCATTAATATTTATGTCGCCAATATTCGGATCATGATGAAGAATTAATGCATTATCTTTAGTTATACGTACATCAACTTCTGCAAAATCAACGTACTCGTATGACTTATTTATACCCGTAAAGGTATTTTCTGCATATGCACGAGGTAGCCCTCTATGTGAAAAAATATTTTTCAAAATCAAGTCCTTACAGAAATAAGCTTACTACAATAGATTGTGAAAGTTTTCACAAAGTTGGGAAGTGTGTGAAATGTTAAATATAGATTTTGAACAAGAAGATTGGATGCTTGAAGGCGCTTGTGTCTATGCAGACACCGATCTCTTTTTTCCAGTTGGTTCATCAATGAAAGCCATGAAACAGGCAAATGAAGCTAAGGCTGTTTGCATGGATTGTCCCGTTGTGAATGAATGTCTAGAATACGCAATTCGTACAAATCAAGACTCAGGTATCTGGGGTGGGACAACTGAAGAAGAGAGAAAGTCAATAAGAAGACAGTATAGAAAAACTGGTCTCGTCGTTAATATTTAGGAAACTAGTCCTGCTCCCCTTTTACTATCTTTATCTTCACTAAATTCAACAGCTTGAATCAAAGATGTATTTATAGCTATTTCACCATCATCATCTTTGTG
>Ga0255776_10004597_pt1 | contig 14528 bp, 5 predicted proteins | sample 071ome_19_FD_179974 | JGI IMG/M metagenome (GOLD analysis project Ga0255776, IMG submission 179974) | Coastal salt marsh microbial communities from the Groves Creek Marsh, Skidaway Island, Georgia - 071413AT metaG (version 2) | ecosystem: Environmental > Aquatic > Marine > Intertidal zone > Salt... | reverse complement strand
CTGACGCCACCGAGGTTTAGTAACGATATTTTGATTTTTACTATAGGTGCCATAAATAGTCGGTGTTGGCGATGTGGCTGAATCCACATATTCAAAATTCAGTGTGATGCTTGAGGTGACATCATCTGTATAAGTATATGGCAAATCCATTTCAACAGTCAGTATTTGGCCATTCATCGCCGCCACAGCCACACTGCCCTGGAGCGGCTTCACTGGATCAACGACCCATTGGGAGTCAGCCTGACGATTACCACTGTCCGATACCGACCAGCGGTATTTTAAGAAGCCGGAGCTGCAGCCATTAAACACCGCCCCCGTAGGTAATGTATAACTGATGCTAATCCGGGTCCGTAACGCCAGCTTCGCGGTAATGGCATAAAAGCTGTTGGTCCCATTCGTTGCGGGCTCGGCGCTGCCCTGGTCGACTTGTGAGGCATTGGCGATGCCGTTAGGTACTAATAAGGACTGCCGTGCCGCGGGGTTAACTGACACATCAAACACCTCAAACGAGCTTTGCTGCGATGGCACGCCATCAAAATGCACCACCCGTTTCGGATCGGCATCTTTCACACTAACGCGCAATTTGTACGGATCATTACCGCGCAGCGTATGCTTCGCGCTCAGCCCACCGCCCGACGGAACTGCGGCTCCTTTATTAAACTGCAGCGGCTGATCAGCGATACCCGTCACAAAGTCTTCAATGTTGCAACCAAATGGCAGCACCGCATCACCGCTGCTGTTGATGTATTCCACCACCCGCTTGGCACTAAATTCGGTATTCTGATTGCCTGAGCGATCAATCTGATAGCTCATTGGCTGCCCCATCAATACGTCGCTGTCGCTGGTATTCACCTCAACAATCGCCGCTTCGGTATCATCGCCAACAGTGATGATGGCACTGCCGTATAACCCTGGAATACTGCTATCTGCAGCACTGCCAACGCTCGGATTAATCGTCACCCGGAACACTTCTTCCAGGTCCTCCTGGTCGTTGTCGTTGTTTACCGCAATTGTCCAATCCTGCTGATTAGCCGCCAGGTTGGACGGATCAATGGCAACAAAATCGACCTCAGCATTGCTGCTGGTTAGCACCGGAGTAAAGTCAGTATCGGTTGCTACCGGGGTCCAGGCCGTTGGCGTACCCGTGTTATCAAATGCGCTGGCTTGCTCAACCGTGAAACTCAACGTCGCAGCATCGGCATAACGAGCATAGCGCTGGCGCTGAATCGCAATCGTGCCGCACTGTGCAATACCACTGAAGCCATTCTCATCACAACGATAGAACTCATTAGTAAAACCAAATACACCCTGTGCCACTTCACGCATATCCAGCTGCGCCTGTCGTTGCTGGGTTAAAACCGCATCACTGGCCTGAGGCGATTTAGTCATACCCGTGAGGTTAATAAAGATCGGCGTATCGTCATCAAAATAATCGCTATCGTTGCTGATGTTGCTCAACTCGATATGGAAACACTGCACAGTCTCGTTCGCCGCTCCGTTATCAGCAAACAGCACACTGCCGCTTGAACCGCTTGGCTGAATGGCTGTCTGGTTCGCACCATCCTGAGCTTTAAAAATGTAATCCGTGCCTTCAGCCAGGTCGCTGACGATGTCGTAATCAATAGTGACATCACCCTCACTGCCACTGTCGCGGAAGATACAGATTTCACCACTGTCACCTTCGTTGCGGACAATGCGCTGGCTGCGGTTTATCACACCGCCCGCACCCCGTGTTATGGCCCAAACCGAGAAGTTACCATCGGAGTTCGGGGTCAGGTCTTCCAGTGCCACGCTGTGCTCAGCAATCGCCCCCACCGTTACATCGTTGGCAGTGTCGTAACTGACCGGAGTATCCAGTGCCACAATTTCCAGCTGTGCGGTTTCTGTACCTTCATTGTCGCCATCATCAGCGCTGTCGATGCGCAGCTGAATATTACGAGAGCCAGTTTCACCGTCATTCCAGCTTACTTTGGCACCGGTTACGCTACCGGTTGAGCTGTAGTCGACAAATGCCAGATCGAGCGGGTTTCCGTCCAGGGTTGTTTCTGCACTGTTGCTGAAGCTGGCCGTGCCGTCGATGATTTGTACATAGGCATCCAGCTGCCCACGCTGACCGCGCAAGCGTTGCAGACTGATATCCACCACCGTATTGCTGTCGTATTCCGGTGAGTTCGTGGCAAAGTCGACAAAGCTCACTTCACCCACCGGCGGCGCCGGCAATAAGCCATTCAGGTCAACCAGATCAACACGGCGATTAAACAGGTAAATATCATCAATTAAGCCAACAAAGGATTCACTTTGAGCCGGGCTGGCACCAAACCAGAAATCACCGTCATTAGCCTGACCACTTTGCCCCGCCGGGTAGTCGTAGCTCATAAACGGCGTGGTAATGTCATTGATGTACACATCGTAGCCATTACTGCGCTTAACAAAAAACACGTTAAGCCACTGCTGTAAGTTAATGCCATCAACGGATGCATTACCGGCAAACGCATCACTGCTGGTGGAGCTGCGGCCATAGAGTCGTTCGGAGTCACCGAATAAAAACAGCGCGGGTTGGCGCTCGTTGACGCTGCTGCCTTTTTGGAAAATGCTGCGAATGGCGCTATTGCCGTCGCCATCGTGGGCCTGCTCAACACTCATACGGAACATAACGACGTATTCATCCGCCGGCAGCGCCAGGCCGTCGTTAGCATCGGTAGCAATTCCGGCGACGCGCATTGTGTCGCTGGCAGACAATTGCAGCGCACCATTCACCACGTCAGGCAGTGGATATGCCTGGCTATTGTAGGCATCGTGCCGATTGCCGGTGATATCGGTAGATGGCGATTGTGCGTCATTAAAATCGTACGCTGCCGCCAATGGCGCTTTGATCATCAAGGCAACTGTGCGTTGCGATACGGCAGCATCCGCCGCCGCCGGGGCGGTATCCTGCGCTGTTAATTGCAGCGTCAGCTTAATATCGTGAGTAAATAAGATGGGCGCATCAAACTCTGCCACTAACTGCGCCTGGCTGGCACCAACCGGCACTGCCGCGCCACCGCTGGCACTGCGATTGATCAGTGTTATCGCCGGAACAGTAGATGGGGTCGCCATGCCATTGGTGACGTATTCTATATTAACAATATCCAGCGTAATACTGGCAGCGGCGTCCGCTGCCGCAAAACCCGCCAGATCAATCAGCTCGCCTTCGGCATCACTCAGGTCAAAGGTCAATCGTACCCGGTCACCTTCGCGCACCTGATTATCCGAGACGGTATTCAAAGTGCCATTGCCCGCTTCTAGCGTCAGTGCAATTTCAATCGGATAGTTAATTTTATCGCCATTGATAGTCCAGCTGCCTTCATTCAGAGCATCCTGAGCATTGATCCAAACCTGCGCTACTCCGTTGCTGCCGTGCAATTCCATGGCCAGCCTCAGCTTGGCATTTTCCACATCATTGGTGGGGGCAGCAAAATACCAGTCACGCGACTGACTGCCGTCGTTCAGGGTCTGGCATGCGGTAAAGCCCGATAACCAGCCGGTATCGGAGGTATCTGAGTTCACCAACCGCCATTCGTAACCGTTAGTACAGGCATATAAGCGCGACTGGGAACCACTACACGTATCAGCGTACCAGGTACCACTACCGGCTACTTCGCGATCGAGATAGCCGCAATCACGAGGCTCGTCGATCAGTTCCTCTGTGCCCCAGTCGTCGAACGCGGCATGAGGCCGCCAGGCACCTTCGCTGCCCTGATCACTGAAGTTAATCCACACCGGATCACCACCGCCAATTGCGCTGGCGATCAGGGTGTTGTTATCACGTGCTGAGGTAGCACCAAAGGCAATTGCGGAATAGAACTCCGCCTTACCTAAATCAGAAAATTCCCGCTGGCAGGCAGCAAAACCCTGAGACCAGACGCCTTTTGCCTGTGTCACACGCCATTGTGGCTGGGTCACGCCAGCGGCCAGAATACGGCAAGCGAAGCGGGCTTCCTGTACCGAACACTTTGCGCTGAGCCAGCTGCCATCGGGCCGCGCCAAAGCACAGTCACGATTGCCTCGATTAGACGGTTCATCCACGCCCCAGAACGAAACCCGTGGTTTGTTGACAATCCATTGCGCCTCCAGATCCCGGTCATTCATATTGACCCAGACCTTGTCTCCGCCATTATTGTCGAGTTGTTGCAGTAACTCATTCAGCTCGGTTGGGTTGCGTGGTACTGCAAATAAAGCATTCGCGCCACGCTCATCGCAATAACGGAAACCATCAAGCCACCCACCGGCTTCTTCGATGATGGTCCATTCACCGGTAAAACAGGCATAACGACCAACACTGCGATCGCTGCAATTCATGTCTGACCAGGAGCCATCGGCATGAATGACGGTACAGTCGGCGCCATTGAAGTTATTAAATTGCGGTTGCTGCCATACACCGGTTTTTAACCGGTTCGCAAACCAACGATTATTGGCACTGTCCCGAATCTCATCCGCAAGGCGATAATAGTTAATCCAGACACGCTTTTGCTGCGCGTCGAAGGCGCGGATGGTGGCATCCAGTGCCAGCTCTTCGGCCCCGGTTACCGGTGCAGAGAAGTAGTAAGAACGGCCAAACTGCGATTTACACAATGCATCGGCTCGCTCCACAGACCAGTAATCGTCCTCGGTTGGAATTATTTCTCGCACACCGTTGTTCAGGACTCCCTGCGAGGTGGCAATATTCCAGCGAGAACCATCAAAGCAGGCGTAATGCGCCGAGCCGCTGATGCAATTTTGCAGCCGCCACGGGTTATTTTCACCAGCATCGGCGCTTTCTTTAAAGACGCAAATATTGGCTATATTATCCGCTGGCTCTTGCCCCGGATATGGATTTTGTTGCCAGTTGACAAACGGCAGATTAAAGCTCCATTCGTTTATCGCACCACTGCTGCTGTCTTCACCACCATCGTTGACGTTGAGCCAGACATTATCGCCGGCTGTACCACGCTCCTGATTGGCCAGTAAGCGGGCAAAGTCCAATTGTGTTTCATCATGAACCGATAACGGCGCAGCAAAGATGTAATCTGCACCGTATTCCCGGAAACACGCTTTATAACCATCGGCGATATTTTGCGCGCTACCGACGGCCTTGGTCACACGCCATTGACTGCCATTCGAGCACGCCCAGGGATATTGGCTTGCTGCCAAACAAGAGGTATCGAACCATTCACCGTTACCCGACTGATAAACACAATCCTCACGCCCGCTGGCACTGCCCGGTGCGACACCACCGTTGTCGGGCTGGGTCGCTGCCCAGTTCGGAAATTGAGTAATCGCACTGGCATTCAACAACCAGGTCGCTTCCTGCAAATTATCCGTCGCATTAATCCATACCGCTGCATTACCAATGGCAGCCTGAGCGGCCAGATTTTCGTTATAGGTTTCCGGCGCGGCAAAGGTCCAGCCACTGCCCTCGGCCTGACACGCCAATGCACCAGCGGAGAAATCCGCCAGATCACCAGTCGCCGCAGACACCCGCCAATCCGAACCGTTGCGACACAAATACCCACGATTACCGGCATCACAACGGGTATCCGCCCAACCATTGCCGGTACCATTCAGTACCGCGCAATTTTCACCACTAAGGCCATTCGGTTCACCGTTATTCCAATTGGGGACATTTAGATCGCGGACATTCCATTGCCAGTCGTCAAGGCCTGAGTTTTTATCGGCGATACGATTGCCATTAATCCAGAAAGTACCGGTCACCCCAGCCTGGCGCGCGAAGTAAGCCAATGATTCAATCTGAATTTGGTTTTTAGGCGCACTGAAAATATAACCAGACTGAATTGAATCACACACTGCCTGACCATCAGCAAAATTGTCGAGGGAGGTTGTTTGCGTCGAAAAATACCAGCGCCCGCCCGAGGTGCAGGCGACGGCCTGAACGTCGGAGCAGGAACGTGCTCGCCAGCTTGCCAGCGTAGTTGATCCTGAATTTTGCACCTCTGCACTAACACACAGTTGCGTATTATTGGACGACGGTTGACCTGATGCCCAGTCGTTCAACTCAACGTTGCGCTTCCAGATACCTTCATTGAGCCGGTCACTGGCATTAATCCAGATGTTATTATTGCCAGCACGGCTGCGTAAAGCGGTATTCTGCGATAAGGTCACCGGTGAAAAGAACTTGTAGGTGGAGCCAAACTCTGTCTGGCACTGCTGATTCAGCGTTTCATTATTCGTAAAGGGATAACCATTGACCGTTACTTTCCAATCACCATTGTTACCAAGCTGAGGATCGTAACAAGCAACCTTTTTTGACTGATTGCAGGTAGTGTCGTCCCATTTACCGGAATTACCGTAAAATTGCGCGCAATCGCCGGAGTTATTCGGCTCACCAACATTCCAGAACGGCGCTAACACGTCGGATTCGAGGTTAAATTTCCAGACGCCTTCGTACTTTTTATCCTGCAGGTTAATCCAGATCCGATTCTGTCCGGCACTCTGGGCAACTCGCTGCAAATTTTGATTCTGAACATAACTCACTGGTGCAGAAAAGCGATAATTACCCACCACGCCATCATCGTCCGCCACTTCCAGGCACGCTGCATAAGTGTCTTGCATATTGTTATTGCTTTCAGTGCCGCCATTTCCTTTATCGTCACCAAAGCGCGGCGAGCGGTTCGAGATTTTCCAGTCAAAACCGTTAAAACACGCCAACCTCAGTTGATCCCAGCAATCACGGTTTTCCCACAATCCGGCATCATCAACCAGCATTTGGGCGCAATCCCGGCGATCAGAAGTATCTGGACGTTGCGACGGACCTAGGATAGCCCCTCCAGCTTTCCACTGATCTAACGCTTGAGTATTAATCTGCAATGCCTGTTGCCGGGTAACATTATTAGCGCCAGTTTCGTAGTTTCGAAACGGCCCGGAGATCTCAGATTGTCCGTCAATGGTGTCGTACCATATTCCCTGCGACAAATCGCCGCCAAGAATTGTCGGATCATCATTCGCCAGCAGCATTGGACTGACAGCCAACAACGTTATCAATGCGATGAGATTTTTTTTCATAATATTATTCTTATTAAATTGCCGGAATCGGTTCAACGCGCAGATAACTACCCGGCGCTACGGTCAGACCATCAACATCCAGACGCCCGGTTTGCCCCTGGTACATCTGACCATCGCCTAAACGAATAGCATTAACATGAGCCTCCGCTTCAAAGCTTTCGACCGTCATATGCAGTCCTTTTTTGGTGATGTCGATCAGGGTCTCTGAGACCAGATTACCCAGCACCACCTCAGCGCTGATTTGTGCGTCATCGTCTTTTTGTTCTTTGAAGGTGAAATCGAACGAAGTCCCTTCTGCTACCTCAACATCCAGCCGGATACCTTGCTCACCGGCCCCCGACAGCGCCCACAATGATGAGGTAATTTCACCACCATTGAGGTTAAGATTCTCAATCGCCACCGACCCTAAACTACCCGAGCGGCCGGTCAGGCCATCGGCCTCACTGAACACAAAGGCACCGATGGTCAGATCAAGATCACTGATACCACTCAATACCGTAGTAAAGCCCCGGCCGAAGTCATTTTCTGTGCCTTCCAGCTCAAACCGGTAGTTAATTTCACCGTTGGTTTTCAGGCTGATATCCTCAAAGTTCATGCGTTTGTTATTGGTACGGTAAAAGGCCGTACCAATGGTCAGATCCGATGCCAACACACCCTGCAAGCCTTCACCGGTAGGATTGGCAGCCACCGTCAGGTACCCCTGATTGATTTCAACATCGCCATAGCCAATATCGCCAAACGAGCGGCCGTCCAGCAGTGGATCGCCCGCTAACGTTGACAACTGCAAATCGTTAATTTCCAATGTGCCGCGTGTTGTACCCAGTTCAATACGCAACTCGCCAGCATCAGCACTGACGAAAAACTCACTCAGAAAGGCCTCGCCGGCAGAGTTTTCTTTGAATGCAATGTTACTGGTCAGCACCAGTTCGTCTTCGATGTAGCGAAAATCAATGCCTGAACCTTCTGTCATATAGGTGCGGGCACGAATTTTCGTTGGCGTACCGCCCAGCACGGCAGTCTCAAGGTAGCTATCCGGCGCAAAGCGCCAGCGGGTTAAGCCCAAGGCACCGATAGAACGGCCACTGAAGCCAATGGAACCTACGGTAAAATTCAGAGCCTGAAGATCGGTACTGCGAATTAACAAATCACCACTGGCGAGCACATCAATGGTGGTATTGAAGGAACCCGGGCCAATAATATTACCGGCATTATCGAGACTCACGATCTGCAATTTAAGATCATTCAACTCCAGGTATTCATCACCCAGACCATCCTCATCGACTTCGGTGTAACGCACACCACCGACCGTGGCCACCGTACCATCGGCATTATTGGCGATGGTTTCAATGGTAATACCGGCCTGGCCATAAACCGACGCCATGCCATCATCATTAATCGCTTCAAGAGACACGGCCGCCGGTGCAACCAGAAAAGACAGCAATACCCATTTTTTCATCAGTGGCCCTCCACCTGCAGATAACTGCTTGCCGATAAGTTAATACGGGCGTCGAAGGTACCTAGTGTCGGAGCCGTGGCGAGATCGCGATCACTACGACGGAACTTAATATCGTTCGCCAGCAAGTGGATAGAGGCACCACTGTCGGTCTGACCCTGATCAAAGTCGAGGACGATACCTCGTTCTTTATCGACATTGACACGGGCATTTTTCACCGTGAAATCTTCCAGCAGAGTAAATGAGGCAGAGCCTTCATAAATATTGGCGTCAGAGACCACGCCGCTGGCAACATCAACCTCGCCAGCAATATAGACATAATCCAAGGAGCTGCGGTCTTTTAATACGGCATCCAGCTCAATACCTGAATCGGATGCATCACGCGCATTTTTAACCAGCACATAACCTCCGGGACGGAAGTCGATATTGCGATAAGCCACACTGTTGAGTACGTCATCCCCGAGCTTGGCATTATAAATATTGATATCACCGCCGTTGGTTTCCGGAATACCAATGCGCAACCCTTCATCCACAACATCGAGCGTTAAATTCTTCAGCTCAAGGCCGGTTTTACCGGATGCCGACTGAAAGCTCACGGTACTGGTCATACGTCCGCCAGGGTTGGTACCGTTACCATCTGGGTCTTCGTAGTAGGTATCAAAGGCCATGCTGTTTGGCAGACTGATATTCGCGGTGACGCCATTGGCATCATCGTAACCGGCACCGTACAACTCAACGCGATACTCGTCGGTTGCTGAGCCGCCGTTTTGCAAGCCGATCCGGAAATTATTCTGACCAAAGGCGCCTATCGAGACATCGTTGATTTCCATCTTGCCGACAGCAAGATCAATCGCCAGATCCCGGTTAACAAACACCAGCCCGGTGTCACCATCTGCATTGGTCTCGACGGTGATATCAATCACGATTGGGCGGTTGGTTGGGGTGGAAATCGTTACCGGACTGAGGCGCAAAGAACCGCCAAAAGCACTGATACCGTCAGCGTTCAGATCATTGCGGAAGTAGCCATCGTCATCGTAATAGGTGATGGCATCAATATTTGTTTCGAACTCGGACGTCAGGCGAATACCCTGAGCCTGACCTGTCACATTAGACATGGCGGTTTCATCGAGCGCTTCGAGTGCCTGTACGGTGCTGACATGAATCAGAATTCCTGCCAGACCCAGATAGCATTTTGCTGCCATCCCCTTCTCCCTGTTCTTATAGTTTTTATCTGAACGGACTATTGGTGATACGGTCGTACAAGTTACCAGATCCGGTTCAGGAGTACCACAAAGAAACAGAACGAATGTACAAAAACAACCAAGCTAATCTGTTAATTTTTCCTTATTTATCAATAAGTTAACCTCAACCTAAACCTAATGTAAATTTTGACGGTTTTTTGTAACACATCACTGCGTTTGCGGCACAAAAAAAGCGCCTCAATCGGGCGCTTTCTATTGGGTCCATTCAAGCCAGAATCACTGACCACTCATCCAAGATTCACCCCTGAGACAGCAACTCGCGTAAATCGAGAATGGCTGCATTGGCCCGGGAGATGTAAGAAGCCATCACCAGCGAGTGATTAGCAAACAAGCCAAAACCACTACCATTCAGGATAACCGGTGCCCAGACATCCTCCTGGGTTGCTTCCAGTTCGCGGATAATCTGACGCAAACTCACCAGTGCATTCTTCTTTTGCAGAATATCGCGAAAATCGACTTCAATCGCTTTCAGGATGTGGACCAACGCCCAGGCCGTGCCGCGCGCCTCGTAGAACACGTCATCAATCTGAGTCCACGGGGTTTTCACTTCCTGATCGTAGTCTGACGGCGTTGACTGCGATGCCGCCGAATCCCCTGCCAGATCGGTATTCAGGCGACGCTTACCCACCGAGGCACTGAGGCGCTGCGATAAGCTGCCAAGGCGCGTTTCAACATCAAACAGCCACTGACGCAGGTTGTCTGCGCGAGCGTAGAACTGCGCCGTTGGTGTATTCGGGTCAGACAGACGCTCGAGATAATTGCCCAGCGCTTTTAAGCCGCGCTCATATTCCGCTTCTGTTGACGGCACAGCCCAGCTGTTGCTGTCGAAATGCAATTGCGGTTCAGCAATGGCCAGATCTTTATCTTCGGTCGACTGACTTTGCGACCGGCTGAAATCTTTACGCAACGCGCGGGAAAAGTCGCGTACCTGCACCAACACTCCATATTCCCAGTTAGGAATATTATCCAACCACAACCCAGGTGGAAAAATGTCGTTACTGAGGTAACCACCACGCTTATTCAACAAAGTATCAGTCACCTGCATCAGGGTGGCGGTGGTGGTGAAACCGGTCACGGTGTCAACGCCCAGCGCTTCCGCCCTGGCGGCAGCGCTCTCACGTACAGCAAAGGTCTCAGGCTCTTCACTCCAGAAAAACCCCAGCACCAGAGACGCCAGTAAATACACCACCAAAAGAGCCGCAATGCCACCACGGGCAAAGCCACCATCTGCCCACCAGTCTTGAGCTCGTTCTTTCACATCCAACACGCGATCCTGTAGCTGACCACTCATTACTTTTTCCTTTAATGTCTGAATCTGCGAATGCTGCAAAGCCTACTCGTCATCGTGCCGGGCGACAAGATATACTCCCGCCAGACATTCAACTTTCCACCCACTCCCCTGGCCGATAACACCACCATGAATCTGAGTCACAGCGAACTGAGTCATCGATACCAGCGTATTCTCGAGGCCATGTCCGAAGGTGTCTATGGCCTTAACGCCGCCGGACACGCCACGTTTGTCAATCGCGCGGCTGAACGGCTGACCGGCTGGAGTCAGGATGAGATTCGTGGCAAAAGTATTCACCAGTTTCATCACCACAGCCATGCCGATGGCAGCCATTACCCTCAAAGTGACTGTCCGATTTACCGCACACTGCAAACTGGCGAAACCGCCTACAGCGATAGCGAGGTATTCTGGCATAAAGACGGTACTTTCTTCGCGGTAGAATATTCCAGCACCGCCATCATCGATAATGGCGAAATCATCGGCGCCGTGGTGGTGTTTAAGGACATCCGCGAGCGCCTCGAACATCAGCGCTCTCTGCAGGCGGCACTCGACCAGGTGGAACAACTGAAGCAAAAACTACAGGATGAAAACCGCTATCTGCAGCAAGCACTGCGCCAGCAACAAAACGACCGCAACATTGTTGGTCAAAGCGATGCGATGAAAACGCTACAGCAATCCATTGAGCAGGTAGCGCCGACCCCCAGCTGCGTATTAATTCAAGGCGAAAGTGGTACTGGCAAAGAATTGGTGGCGGAAGCCCTGCATCGCTTAAGCCCCCGAAACCGCCAGGCGATGGTTAAGGTCAACTGTGGCGCGATGGCCGACAACCTGCTCGAAAGCGAATTATTTGGCCACGAGCGTGGAGCATTCACCGGTGCGCATCAACGCCGCATCGGCCGCTTTGAGCAAGCCGATGGCAGTACGCTGTTTCTGGATGAAGTCGCAGAATTGAGTCCAGCAGCTCAGGTCAAGCTGCTGCGCGTACTGCAGGAGGGTGAAATTCAGCGCCTTGGCAGCAGCCAGACGTTATCGGTGGATGTACGCGTTATTGCCGCGACCCACCGTGACCTGCCTGGCATGGTTGAAAACGGTGATTTCCGTGCCGATTTGTACTTTCGACTGAATGTATTCCCTCTTACCGTTCCACCGCTGCGGCAACGCAAAGCCGACATTCCGTTACTGGTGCGTCACTTCTTGCACACCCTGGCGCAGAAGCTTGGTAAGCGTGAGCCCGGGCTCAGCCCGGCCACTCTGGAAACATTGATGAATTACCATTGGCCGGGAAACGTGCGGGAACTGGCCAATGTCATTGAACATGCTCTGATTGTCAGTCAGACAGAGCTGCAACTTCCTGGCCTCGGTAACCCAACCCAAACCGATTCATTGCAACACAAGCCGGAATCCATGCAGGAAGCCGAACGGCGCCATATCCTCAAGGCTTTACGCTATTGCAACGGCGTGATCGCTGGCAAACAGGGGGCAGCGGAACTGCTGGACTTACCGGCATCAACATTACGCTCACGAATGAAGAAGCTGGGGCTGTATCATCCCAGTACTCAATAAGCCTGCTTCCATATGCCATCAACATGGCAGCACTTTGCATCTCAACCAGGAAACGATATATCACAACTCACGATATATCGCGTCGATATATCGCACCTCTGATACTGAGCCACCTCAAAAGTGCCGCAACCATGCGGCTTTTTCCGGCACTAGCGGTTGGTATGGCGGTTGCCATAACGCTCTCAACAAGAATGATCGCATGAGAGAGCATTATGTCAGACACCCGGAACACAGCCTTCATGGCGCAGGCATCCAAATCGGAAACCGCTGCACCAGCCACTGAAGCGAGCTCATATACAGCCAGACACACGGGTCCGGATACAAGCCCGCAGAAACCTGTTGATTGGCAGGCACGCCGAATTGATATCAACGACATCACCCCACACCGGGTAAAAATCGCCAGTGGCCGCTTCCGCAACTGGCGACGCCTGACGACCTGGCCACTGCTGCTGTTTTTCTTCCTGACCCCCTGGCTAACCTGGAACGGCAACCCCGCGGTTCACTTCGATTTGAATAAAAAAGTGTTTCAGATGTGGGATTGGGTGTTATGGCCGGAAGACCTCACCATCATCATTGGCCTGCTGGCAGGCGGCGCCTTTGCGTTGTTCTTCGTGGCCATGTACGCCGGCCGCCTGTGGTGCGGCTATGCCTGTCCACAAACCACCTGGACGTTTCTGTTTATCTGGCTGGAAGAGAAAATCGAAGGCTCACGCAATCAACGTCGTAAACTCGACCAGGGCCTCGGCAGCAACGTACAGAAAGCTCGCCGCGCCATAAAATTCATAGCATGGGGCGCTTTGTCCCTGGCGACGGCCATCACCGCATTAGCCTACTTCTACCCGCTGCAGCAGTGGGCTAATGATGTACTGGCGGGCGATATCTCATGGATGGCAATCGCCTGGCTGATCATTATTGGTGGCTTAACCCTGATCAACGCTGGCTGGTTACGGGAAAAGTTCTGCACTGATGCCTGCCCTTACTCACGCTTCCAGTCGGTAATGTTTGACAGCTTTACCCGCACCGTGCGCTATGACGAACAACGCGGCGAACCGCGCGGCAAAGCGAACCCAGACAGTAACCAGGGCGACTGTGTTGACTGCAATCTGTGCGTTCAGGTGTGCCCGACCAATATTGATATCCGCGATGGCCTGCAAATCGCCTGCGTCGATTGTGGTGCCTGCGTTGATGCCTGTGATCAGGTGATGGACAAACTCGGACGGGCACGCGGTCTGATTACCTACGAACCGGAACAGCAACTGAGTTTCGCCCAGCGCTGGCGTTTGTGGGGTTATGGCATGGCTGCCACTTTAGCCGCAGTCCTGACATTGGTGTCGGCGTTTGACTCTCAGCCGCTGAGCATCAACATTCAGCGGGATCGTTTTTCGCTGTACCAACTGACCCCACAGGACACCATCACCAACCGCTATGTTCTCAGCCTGCATAACCGCACGGCTGATGACATGACCGTGACGATTATTGACCAGCAACAAACGCTTGCAAGACTTGGCATCCCAGCGGGTGCCCGGGCCGGACAAACCATTAATGTCGAGCGACCACTCACTCGCCCATCCGGCAAAATCGAACTGTCGATCGAGTACAACGGCCAGCGGCAAGTCGTTGAAGTCAGCTACTCCAACCCCTACGCAACACTCGCCTCCTACTAACTCGCCTCCTACTAACTCGCCTCCTACTAACTCGCTGCGTACTAACTCGCTGCTTACGAAAGCACAGTGCTCGCCTGATAGAATCCAGGCGCAATAAAAAGGCCGGCTAATCGTCAGATTGCCGGCCTTTTTATTGCCAAGCCAACGGTTATTGGTATCCCACCAACAGCGGCACAAAGGCCACCAGCATCAAGGCAATGCCCATGGTGACCAGAGGCAACAGAATTTTCTCATGGCGATACCAGAAGTTGTGCCCCTCC
>Ga0255776_10004576_pt1 | contig 14566 bp, 13 predicted proteins | sample 071ome_19_FD_179974 | JGI IMG/M metagenome (GOLD analysis project Ga0255776, IMG submission 179974) | Coastal salt marsh microbial communities from the Groves Creek Marsh, Skidaway Island, Georgia - 071413AT metaG (version 2) | ecosystem: Environmental > Aquatic > Marine > Intertidal zone >... | reverse complement strand
CGGCCATCCTTCCAGGCCAAGCTTCACCAAGCAGTAGTTACAACAAGCCTAAGCCTGAGTCTCACATAGAAATCGATCCGGATGGATCTGTTCGTGTCGATGGAAATTACATGGGCAACGCTTTGGAAAACTTGGAACTGCCTGATGTAAAACAATATTTATTGGGTGAAAAAAGTAAGCACGGTGAAGATTTTGTGGTACATATATGGACGGATCCACTTGCAAATTGGCAGGCACCCCTTGCTGCTTTAAATGCTTGTGGTGCAGCCAAAATAAAAAGTGTCTCTCCTAACATGAGACGCAAATAAGCCTGCTTCTTAATGATTGTCAGTAAATTCCTGCATACCCGCATGCGGGTCAATGATCTCGAACGCACTCTGGAATTTTATCAGCGTGTTTTTGGTTTTGAAGTCACACGCAGGCACGAGTCCCCAAGAGGTTCCAAGCTAGCTTTTCTGGCTGTACCTAACAGCGACGAAGAAATTGAAATCACATATTTTCCAGGCTCCGGTCCGGTCAAGGTACAGGAAGATTTGATGCATTTGGCTTTCGAGGTTGAAAGTATGGCGAAGTTTCAGGAGCACCTTGATCAAATAGGAGTACCTCTCAGTGATGGACCTACCCAAAGCTCATCGGGCTCTATTTTTGCTTTTGTGGATGCTCCGGAGGGGTACGAGATTGAGGTGATTGAACGGCCAAAAAAGTGAACCTAGGCATATTTGCCGATCCATCCTAGTTTCTCCCATGTGGTCTGTCCTCAAACTTTTCTTAGTTTTTGCAATTTTATCCAGGTTTTTAGTTTATGCAGAAAACCTAGGCGACAGCAGAAAGAACGAAAAAATTCTTTTTGATGGTTCAAGTTTAGATCATTGGACCGTTACCGATTACGCAGGTCATGGGGAAGTTTTTTTGGATGGAAATGGTAGTGTTGTACTCGAATTTGGAGTTGCTCTAACCGGAATCCATTGGGTTGGGAAAAAGTTGCCCCAATGCAATTATGAGATTAGTTGGCATGCTTTAAAAGTCTCCGGTACCGATTTTTTTGGCTCCCTGACCTTTCCTTATCTTAATGAACACGCCACTTTGGTACTGGGTGGATGGGGTGGAGCACTTGTTGGGATTTCTTGCCTTGATGGCTTTGATGCTTCGGAAAATCAGACGGCAACCGCTCACTTATTTAATACCAATCAGTGGTATCGATGTGTTTTACGTGTGACCGATACTCACTTTAAATTTTGGGTAGACCAAGAAAAACTCATCGATTGCGACATTCAAGGACGGAAGATAGCGATGAGGACGGGAGAAATCGAGCTATCCAAACCCTTAGGGTTTTCGACTTTTGACACCACGGGCTTAATTAAGGATGTTCGATTATCCAGCTTGGTTCCTTAAGAATCGTTTTGGTTGATTTCTCTTAATCGTAATTGGCCGCAGGCAGCATCAATATCATGCCCCTTTTCCATACGCAGGGTGACCCGCGGAGGGTGTGCATCCTTCACCCGTGTGTAGAATGCTTTTATTCGATCCAAAGGAGGTCTTTTCCAGGTTAGCCCTTCTACGCGGTTATATGGAATGAGATTAACTTTGGCATGTAATCGGTTGGCATGGGCGGCCAATAGGTCTGCTTGTTTCAGGTCGTCGTTGACCCCATCGATTAAGATATATTCGAGAGTGATCATTTTTTTGCGTTCCTCGATAAACTGCTCGCAGGCATTAAGAAGGACATCCAAAGGAAAACGATCATTGATGGGCATGATCTTTTGACGGGTTTCATCATCTCCTCCATGCAGGGAGATCGCTAATCTTATCTGGGCCGGATATTTCGCAAGTTCTAAGATCTTGGGAGCTAACCCACTCGTTGAAAGGGTTAAGTGCCTGGCACCAATACCAAGTCCTTTGGGTGAAAGGATCTGATCCAAGGCAGGCAGGAGGGCAGGTAAATTGGCGAGAGGTTCTCCCATACCCATGAAGACAAGGTTATCTATTCTACGGTTTGCTTGATTTCTTGCCATGAGGATTTGGCCAATGATTTCACCCGTAGTTAAGTTGCGTTTGAGGCCATCTAGTCCACTGGCACAAAATTTACAACCAATAGCACATCCTACCTGAGTCGACACACAGAGAGTTAAGCGGGATGACCGGATCCCTTTGGTTCCTTCTGTAGCTGGAATTAATACGCTTTCGATTAATTGATTGTCTCGAAGTTTCCAAAGGAGTTTTCGGGTTGTATCAGACGATCCCTGGGTGCGAATAAGCTCCATGGGCACTAAGTCAAAAATTTGTGAGATTTCATCTCTTAGGGACTGGGGCAGGTTCGTCATTTTGGACCAATCTAAACATCCATGCTCGAAGACCCATTTTCTTACCTGCTCCAAACGATAGGAAGGTACCTTGCCCATTTCCCATTGTTCAAATGACTTATCCAAAAGTAGAGGAATCACGCAGTATCTAATGCACGAAGGTGGACAAGATGGCAATCAGCCAAATAGATTCCTGCTTGCCGTTGAGATAAAATGGGAAAACATACTTGTAAGCGTATGACAGAATCTTTAGTAGAAAAAACATTATTACAGCTTAGCCAAGCTGGCTTGAGGGTAACCAAACAAAGAAAAGCCCTGCTGTGCACTTTGGCGGTTGCGGATAATCCACTGTCTGCTGAAGAGACCCATGCCCAGCTCGCCAAAGGGACTTGTGATTTGGTTACGGTCTATCGCTCCCTCGAACAATTTGAAAAGATTGGAGTCTTGCAACTGGGAGTGCGTGAGAATGGAACCAAGGTTTATTGCCTGTCTCATGGTCATGATCATCACCATCATTTAACCTGTCGTTCATGCGGACGAACCGAACGGGTTGATGTGTGTATGGGAGATGAGCTAGAAAACATTGGTCGTTCTTTTGGTTACACCAAACTGACTCACGTTATGGAGCTTTTCGGAAACTGCCCAGACTGTGTAAGCTAAAGACAGGGGGCTACCTATCCAAAGAAAATTTACTTTTCTTCGGATTCTTCCTTGATTGCCCCTGTTTTTTTATAAAATATACATGTTTTTTAAATATTACATGATTTGTCGCATCCTTTTATCTCTGTCCTTTATCTCGATTTGTTCTTCAACTTGGGGTCAAAAAGACGAAAATTTAGAAAAAATACAATCTGCTCTACAGGGTTTTGAAAAATTTGATACTCCGAAGACGCCCAAACTTCTCGTTTATTCGCATCCCAGTGGCTTTGCCCATAAGTCTATACCAACTGGAATTAAGGCGTTAAGGGAACTCTCTAAAAAAACCAATGCCTTTGAGGCTGAGTTTTCTTCATCGGTGGAAGATTTCAGCGTAGAGAATCTTTCAAATTACGACGGAATTATCTTCAATAACACAACCCGGGTCGAAAAAGCTTTTGTCACGAGTGAGCAAAGAGACAGCCTTCTCAACTTTATTAAATCAGGCAAAGGGTTTAGCGGATTCCACGGAGCATCGGACGGCGGTATGCCTAAGTGGCCAGCGTATACGGAGATGATTGGAGGATGCTTTGATGGTCATCCATGGAATGCAGGAGGTACCTGGCCATTTACGGTGGAAGACCCGGCACATCCTTTGTGTAAGAACTTTAGTTCTTCGACCTTTCAGTTTTCCGATGAAATTTACCAATACAAAGGATATGACCGGAAAAACTTACGGGTTTTAGTGAGCTTGGATTCCAACCAGAGCGGAATTTCCGGGAAGTCCCTCACGAATGATTACCCCGTCTCATGGGTGAAGTCGTATGGCAAAGGAAGAGTTTTTTACACGAACTTTGGTCATAATAAGGCAACTTGGTGGACTCCTTATTTATTGAAGCATTTCTTACACGGAATCCGCTGGTCGGTCGGAGAAATCGATGGTCCGGTTGCCAGCCTGGAGCTCACCTCAACCAAGTAACGTTTTCAAATCATAACACTATAAAAACGAATCATCTATAATGAGTAATACAGAATCAGTAAGTAGAAGAAAGTTCATGGGGTCCGCAGCTCTTGCCGGAGCAGCGGTTTCATTTCCCAATGTGCTTACCGCCGAAAGCAAAGGGAAAGAAGTAATTCGTTTCGCTTTAATTGGTTGTGGAGGCCGGGGTAAGGGAGCCGCAGCACAGGTTATGAATTCACCTCACAAGACCGAATGCGTAGCTTTAGCGGATGCCTTCATGGATACTGCAAAAGGGGCACAAAACTACCTTAAGCATGTTGGCCATGAGGATAAGCTTAAGCTCACAGATGATACCATTTTTGCCGGTCTCGACGCTTATAAAAAAGTCATGGAGATGGATAATGTGGACTTGGTTCTTTTGACCACCTCACCAGGATTCCGTCCGTTGCACTTCGAGCATGCAATCAATAAAGGTAAGCATGTCTTCATGGAAAAGCCTGTAGCCACGGATGGAGCAGGTGTGCGCCGGGTATTAGCTGCCAATGAAGAGGCAAAAAAGAAAAACCTTATGGTAGCCGTAGGATTACAGCGCCACCACGAGGACAATTATATTGAGACTGTAAAACGAATTCAGGATGGTGCCATTGGAGAGCTTAACTATGCCCGTGTATTCTGGAATAGTGGAGGTGTTTGGACCAAGAAAAGAACATCCAGTCAAAATGAGCTCGAATACCAAGTTAGGAATTGGTTTTACTTTAACTGGCTCTGTGGCGACCACATTGTGGAGCAACACATCCACAACACCGATATCATCAACTGGATTAAGGGTTCCTATCCGATCAAGGCCAATGGCCATGGCGGCAGGCAGGTCCGGGGCAACCCCGCAAACGATCCCGATTGGAAGGAACATGGAGAAATTTACGACCATCACTTTGTAGAGTTTGAATATGCCGATGGGTTCCGAATGTATAGCCAGTGCCGACACATCAGCAATTGCTGGCAAAATGTATCCGAACACATCTATGGTTCAGAGGGACATAGTTCTGTGGCTGCTCACCAAATTTTCCCTAAATCAGGTGATCCATGGCGCTACCCCGGCAAAAGAGTGGGCGGGCATCAGCAGGAGCAACTCAATATGATTGATGCCCTCGCTAAGGGAGAAATCTACAATGAGGGAGATTATGGAGCGAAGAGTACCATGACTAATATCTTAGGCAGATGTGCGACTTATTCGGGTAAGGAGATAAGCTGGAATCAGGCACTCACCTCTAAGGTTGAGCTATGTCCTGGTATTGATTCCCTGACCTGGGAGAGCGAGGCACCGGTTAAACCAAACGCAGCAGGCGGGTATGATGCTCCCGTGCCCGGAAAAACTCGTGTGGTGTAATTCGCACCTTTCCAGCACAGATTAATTTGCGACCCTGAGTTTACTGCTCAGGGTCGCTTTGTTTTGACCCGTTTGGATAATCCTTTACCAAGAATACCTATGATCCTTTCTGATAAAGCAATCCTCGCAGCTATCGATACACGGGATATCGTAATCGAGCCTTATGATCGTTCCTGCCTGGGCACAAATAGTTATGATGTCCATCTATCACCCCACCTAGCTTGTTATGTGGATGATGTGATTGATGCCAAGATGCATAACCAGGTAAAACACTTCGATATTCCGGAGGAAGGTTATGTTTTGCACCCCGGACAAACTTACCTCGGATCGACCTTAGAATATACCGAAACCCGGAGATTTGTTCCCTTTTTAGAAGGGAAGTCCAGTGTAGGCCGATTGGGGATTGATATCCATGCAACCGCAGGTAAGGGAGATGTCGGATTTTGTAACCACTGGACTCTGGAAATCTCAGTTTCTCAACCGGTCCGTGTTTATGCAAAAATGCCAATCGGCCAGCTCATTTACTTTTTAGTTGAGGGTGAGGTAGAGGTGGAATACTCAAGCAAGTCATCTGCAAAATACAACCAGCGCTCTTCCTTACCAGTTGAATCAATGATGTGGAAGAATTCATTTTGAGTGAAACAAAATGATGATTTATTGCGTGAGATTTTAGAAGAGCACGCTCACAATTCCACACATGATCAAAAGTTAGAAAGCTTTTCTCACCAGGCGGAATACCAAAGTAACAAGACAGGGAATACCTGTCATATTCAACTAAAGATTCAAGAGGAGTGCTTAGTGAAAATCTCAGCACAGGTTAATGGATCGGCACTAGCTAAAGCATGTGCATCGATTATGTGTTCAGAAATGGAGGGTTTGTCGCTTGGTGATATCCAAACCCAGTTAAAGCAATTAGCTCAATGGACTAAAGATACCCAAGAGGAACCTGTTTGGAAGGGCGACTTGCTGGTTTACCAATCTCTGGTTCATTATCCCGAGAGAATGGATTGTGCGATGCTAGGTTGGAAAGCCCTTGAAAAAGCGATTTCCTCAAATTGAGTCCTACATATAAATCAGTATCCTCTGCCGTAGCGACTCCATCCTGATTGACCGTAAGATCGCTCCCGACCAAATCCCCGATGGGAGTGGGCGTTATGAATTTCATACTTCGAATCCGGTAGTTCTTTGATGAATCTGCTTTGCATCAGTCGAACAGGGGTTCCTTTTTGATTGGCTAGGGTAGGGTAGAGTAAATAAAGCGAACGTTCTGCCCGGGTTGAGGCGACATAAAAAAGTCTTCTTTCTTCTTCCAAATCACTTTCACCATCGATCGCCCGTTTATTCGGAAAAAGACCATCAGCCAATCCGATGATAAAAACATGGGGATATTCTAAGCCTTTGGACTGATGAATGGTCGATAAACGGATACAACTTTCGCCATGCTTAACGACACGGTCTCCAGATTCTGAGCTTAATAAGACCAGCTGAGAAAGCATCTCTGCCAAAGTTTCGTGCTTGGAGGCAAAGTCTACTAAACTTTCCAAATCCTCTTCCCTTCGTGGCCAATTTTCGTAAGTTGCCCGAAGATATAATTGGTACCATCCTCCGATCGCTTCTTCCACGACAACAGAAGGGGGGGAGTTTCCGGCAACTTTGTGAATTTCGACCAAGGTTTCACACAAAGACTCCCAATCTTCTTTTGCGTCCTTGGGCACTTTTTGGAGAACCTTTTCATTTCCCAAAGCCTCGCACACGGAAATGGACGTATCTTTCGCCAATCCATTCGCTAGTTTTAATAAACGGATCGCAGTTTTTTCGCCTACTTTAGGCAGAAGGCAGGCAAAGCGAAGAAAAGCCGTATTGTCTTTGGGATTGGCTACAAACCTTAGTTGAGCAACCAAGTCTTTAACATGGGCTTGTTCAAAAAATCTTAATCCGCTGGTAATGAGAAAAGGAAGACCGCGACGGGACAGTTCTACCTGGAGTTCCATGGCATGATAATGAGCACGGTAAAGGATGGCGATCTGGTCATACTCCGCACCCGAATTGTATAGCTCCTCGATCTTAGAAATTACAAAATCTGCTTGTTGATACCCATCTAAGGTTGGAATTACTTTGGGTAAGTCCTGATGAGGTTTAGAGGCTTTGAGCTCCTTGCTAAAGCTTTTTTCGGAGGTGCGGTTTTCGAGGATGCCATTGGCAAGTTGTAAGATTTCTGGAGAACTACGGTAATTGGTCTCAATTTTAAAAATCTTAGTTCCTGGATGCCGGTCTGGAAAAGAGAGAATTTGATCTAAATCAGCCCCCCGCCAAGTATAGATACATTGGGCATCATCTCCAACCGCCATAATCTGATGGTTCGAGACTACGTAGTCGACGATTCTTGCCTGTAAAGAATTAACATCCTGGTATTCATCGACCAAAATATGGGAAAATCGATTTTGGAAGTACTGCCGAGCTTCTTCATGCTTTTCTAATAAGGTGAGCCAAAAGACGAGTAAGTCATCGTAATCCGTTAAACCTCGGGCAAGTTTTGTCCGAGTGTAGCCATCCAAAAATTGATCAATTTTGGTGATCAATTCTCGATTTGCAGGATACCTTGCCCGGGCAACTTCCTCAACATCCTTGCCCACATTGCGGGCAAAACTAATTAATCCTTTGATGGGCTTAGCTTTGGGGTTTTCCTTGGCCTTAAAAAAGTCTGGATCGATTTCACGAATTACTTCATTAAGCAAAGAGTCTGAATCCCCATCATCCAAGATGGTAAAACTTCTCGGAAGACCAATGAGATCGCCAAAGAGTCGAAGAGTCTGACCGCCCACATGATGAAAGGTTCCGCCCAGGAACCGATGGCTGCCAATACCGGTTAGCTCTTCCACCCGTTCGAGCATCTGTTTGGAGGCCTTATTTGTAAAAGTTAATAGCAGAATGGATTCGGGGGGGACTCCATTTTCGAGGAGATAAGCTACCCTGTATGTTAGGGTTCTGGTCTTTCCTGAACCAGCTCCGGCTAGAACGAGTGCGGGCCCATCTGGAGCGGTAACTGCTCTAAATTGGTCCTCATTTAATTCTTTTTTAAAATCAATTCCTTTTTGCTTGATGGGTTTGCTCGCTTGAGGGGGGGGGCCAAACAAATCATCCTCTTCATCTTCGTAGTCGTACATCTTAGTCTTCCTCAGAACTTTCTTTCTGAATTAATGGGGCTAGGAAATCGCGGTGAACCACTTCAGGGCGATGGCTCCACGGGTGTAGCGAAAGAACCGAATCATTATTCTGACCAATTATTTGATTGAGCTCATGATTGGAAAAGCGACAGATCCCCCGGGCAATGATTTTACCCTCTGGATTTAATATGGAGACAACCTCGGCTCGCCCAAAGGTACCACTCGCCCGAATAACACCGCTTGCCAGAAGGCTGGCACCATTCTTAAGAATGGCCTCACAGGCTCCATGATCAATTTCCAGGGATCCTTTAGGACTGGGAAAAAAGGCTAACCATTTTTTCCTTTGATTGAGGGACAAACCAGCAGGAGCAAAAAATGTTCCTTCCGCATCTCCTTGAATCACTTTCGGTAAGCGACCAGGATTTTCACCACTTCCGATAAAGACTGCACATCCAGATTTTGTAGCCACTTTTGCGGCCTCAATTTTTGTGGCCATGCCTCCCACCGCAGTGGCACTTTTTGTGCCTTCAGCCATCTTTTCAATTTCGGGAGTAATCTCGCTGACGAAAGGGATTAAGATTCCTGAATTCGCAGAGGTCATAAGCCCTTTGGCTGTTGTTAAAATAATAAGAAGTTCCGAATGAGAAAGAGATGCTAGAAGGGCAGACAAAACATCATTATCTCCAAATTTTAGCTCTTCATCACTGATGGAGTCATTTTCATTTACGACCGGAACAACTCCGTGTTGGAGTAAGGTCTCAATCGTTTCTTTCACCTTTTGAGAACGACCGTGTTGATTAAAATCTTCTCGAGTAAGTAAGATTTGTGCGGCCAACAATCCATGGTTTCCAAGCGAGGATTTCCATGCGTGCATCAATTCACTTTGCCCAATCGATGCACATGAGCGGAGTAAAGAGAGTTCGCTAGGCCTTTCCTCTAGCCCTAGTTTGCCCATACCTAAACCGACAGCACCGGAACTAACGATGATAACTTCAACGCCTCCTTTTTTGAGGGCATCAATACCAGAGCAAATCTGGGAAATTCTTTCGGCACGGATTTCTCCTTTTCCGGCCGATAGCAGACCGGTGCCTAATTTAATTACAACCCGCTTGATTTCCTGATCCACATCCTAACCTGAGTGTCCTAAAAATAACTTTGTTGATTTGGCATGAAATCCTTCTCTTGAGAGCACTTAAAAAGTAAAAAGTTCAAGTCAAACTTGCCTAAGGTCCGACTCTTTGGAAGCTAAGGCTTGGTTGATTTCATTGACCATATCATCTGTCATTTTTTGAACATCTTTCTCAGCTCTTTTAAAGTCGTCTTCAGGCAGTCCATCTTTCTGAAGAGCCTTCAGAGCATCCAAACCATCTTTTCGTGAAGCTCGCACTCCAATTCTCCCATTTTCAGCAAATCCTTGTGCCATTTTGCATAACTCTTCTCGCCTCTCGCCACTAAGTTCAGGAATAGGTAAGCGAATCAGCTCACTGGTAACAATGGGATTAATGCCCAGTTTGGCATCAATAAGGGCTTTCTCTATGGGGCCCACGGTTCCTTTATCCCAAGCTTGGATTTGAATTGTCCTGGAGTCTGGGGTTGTGATTGCGGCCACATCCCGGAGCTTCATCGAGGATCCGTAAACATCTACTGTCACACCATCGACCATCGATGGGTTGGCTTTACCCGTGTGTAAAGTGGCAAATTCGCTCAAGACATGATCTACAGATCTTTTCATGTCTTCTTTTAATTTAGTAAAGATAGGTTCAGTTTCCATGATGCTTATTGGGTTGGTGAAATCATATGAATTTAATTTTATAAAGAATTAACGTACGATAGTGCCAATCGGCTCTCCGCATACGGCTTTGCGAATGGATTGCTCTTGTTGCAGATCAAAAACAAGGATCGGCATCCGATTGTCCATGCAAAGAGAAAACGCGGTCGAGTCCATGACTGATAGTCTTTTTTCCAAGCATTCCATGTAAGTAAGCTCATCGAATTTAAGAGCATCTGCATGTTTATGGGGATCCTTGTCATAAATCCCATCCACCTTGGTGGCTTTGAGAATAATATCAGCAGAGATTTCACTGGCTCGCAAGGCGGCTGTGGTGTCAGTCGAGAAGTAAGGGTTACCCGTTCCTGAAACAAAGATCACTATCCTCTCTCGTTCAAGGTGACGGACGGCCCGGCGCTGGATGTAGGGTTCCGCTAGTTTGTCCATGGGGATGGCACTTTGAACCCGCACTACTGCACCCATTTTTTCTAACCTGTCCATTAGGGCCAGACCATTGATGACCGTTGCAAGCATACCCATGGAATCACCAGTTGTTCGATCAATTCCCTTATCTGCTCCCTGTAGACCTCGAAAAATATTACCTCCACCAACAACGAGACCAACTTCAACCCCCATATCGGAGACTGCCTTTATTTCTTCACAAATTTTTTCTAAAGATTGGGCAAAGATGGGTTCACCAGCACTTCGGTTACCTAATATTTCGCCACTTATTTTTAAAATAATACGTTTATATTTTGCTTTAGACATATTCTTTTCTCGTGATGTAGTTCCTTGACTTTAATGGACTAAGGGGCAGTATAAATCAACTCTAGCCTGGTGGTGTAATGGTAGCACAGAGGTTTTTGGTACCTTTAGTTGGGGTTCGAATCCCTACCGGGCTGCCACTTGTCAGGGTTTCGTACTATCCCGCAATGTTTTTTCGGGTTAATTATCGAACGGATCAAACGCAGGTGGCAATGGAGGCTCTTCTTCCGCCAAGGGAGGAGGTTCTCCGAAAACATCTCCAAGGGGAACTTCACTGGCAGGAGAATTTTGGCTATCCTCGTTTTGTGGCTGATCGAACGGATCAAAGCTTGGCGGTGGAGGAGGGGTCTCAAACGGACTTCCCGGAGCAGGTGGAGGAGGCACCTCAAATGGATTATCTGGGGCGGTAGGCGGAGGAACTTCGTTTGAACTAGGTTCTGCAAAGGGATCAAAGGATGGAGCAGCAGGAGGCAGGTTAGAATCCGAGAATGGATCGCTTGGCTCAGGATTGAAAGGCTCATTTCCAATGGGTGAATCATCGAAAGGACTGGTGGGTACACTCGGTTCCACTGGCTCTGGTGTATTTAATCCAGGAGCATCGGTTTCATTTGCGGGCAGGTCACCGAATGGGTCGAAACTGGGTGGATTCTCCGCTGAAGGGGGAGGAGGCGGAGGTAGTTCTGTATCGATTTCCTGTTCAGGCGCAGCAGGTGGTGCGGGCAAGGAGTCGGCAGTGGGCAAAATTTGGGTATTGGGAACTTCAACATCCGAAGGTACTTCATTCACTTCCGCAGTCTCTTGTTTGGGTTTCTCAGTAAGTTCGGTTTCTTCGATGGGTGTTTCGTTTTCAGGAACTGGAGGAAGATCAATCTTCTCAAGGGCGGTTTTTTCTTCTGGAGTGTCGGAAGTGGGTTCTTCAGTGGATTCAACTGGACTGGAGGGTGTAACGATTCTCTGCCCTGTTAGCAGGTCCTGCGAGGGGACTCCATTGTCAAAGCGAATTTCAGAAATCTTTTCTCCCTTTTCATTCCACTCTGTGCAAACCCCGTGCTCTAAATTGCTTTTGAAGTTATAATCAAATTGTTGCTGACCATTGGGAAACCAACCTTTGGAATTTCCTTCCATTTGATCATCTACAAATTGGGCGGATAGTCGTTTCTTACCGTTTTCATACCAAATGGTTCTGAGTCCGTGCTGTTTATCTTTCTGGTAAAATAGGCCAAGCTTTTGCTGCCCACTTGGATACCACTCCGAAGATGGACCCTCTCTGAGGCCATGGCGATAGATGGTGGAGGATTTTTCGGTTCCATCGGTATACCATTCCTTGGCTTCCCCGTGAGCAATTCCATCACGCATTTCAACTTGAAAACTTTTGACTCCGTTCGGGTGCCATTCAGACTTGGGTCCGGTTAGCTGATCATCGGCATAAGTTTCTTCACGCCACAATTCGCCGGTAATACGAAATTCTCGGGATGGTCCGTGGCGAAGGCCGTCTTTATAGACAATCGAGGTGCGTTTTCTGCCATTGTAGAAGTACTCTATTGTGGTGCCATGCCTCTTCCCATCTTTCCAGGATGAAATTGATTTGGTGGGGCTTTGTTCAAAAGTCTCGATTGCCTTGCCGCTAAAGGCTTCTTTTTGCTTAGTTTGATTTCCGTCCGTTTCGGCTTCTCGCACGACTCCATTATCATCCACTTCCAGCCAATGTAACATCACGGTTTGGTCTGTGGAAAAAGAGAGTGGATCAGAATTGGATGAACCAGTGTGAATACAGGAAACCAAGGGTAAGAGCAGGACAGATAATACGCAGGGAAACAGGGACTTCATCATACTTAAGGTAATGACTTTGGCGTAGGGTTCTGGCAAGAGGTTTTTCGAAGCCATGCAGGACAGTTCTTAGTTTGCCGAGCAGACCAATCTCTTAGGAAATAGTGAAATTAATTTTAGCGAGATTTGGCTTCCTGCATTCTGAATCCACGGGATTCTTTTTTCACGAGTTTTGCTGATCCGGATAAAGAAATTCATCCAAGGCACGACGTTGTTTCTTGGTGGGCCTTCCCGCCCCCTTACTTTTCTTTGCCGAAAGGGGGATCGAGTATTTTTGCTCTTTAGCTTTCTCATACTCCTCTGGACTTGTAAGATCTGTAATGAGATCACTGGCTAATGTTGCGGAAAGCCTCCTGGCGGAAAGGCCTTCCACTTGAACTTTCTTAAGTAGAGGACCTGTTTTAATGGTGATCGTATCTCCCACCTTGATTTCTCTGGAGGGCTTTGCCGGCTTATTTTCGACTTTTATCGAACCTTTTTTGCATGCCTCGGTCGCTAAAGTACGGGTCTTGTACAACCGAACCGCCCAAAGCCACTTATCTAACCGAAGTGCTTGAAGTTTTTCCTGGTTAGACATCGAAGAATGGATGTGCTCTATCGTTGTAGGCTGGTCTATTTGGGAATTCTTGCCCGAAAGTGCATCGATTCGTTGATGGCGGAAGAGTTTTTCTCATTGGAAATGGGGGTGAGCTCCAATAAGAAATAATCAGATTCAACATGGGGTAGGGGTTGTTTTTTCTTGGTAGATCCGATTTCTTTTGATGGGTTTTCTTGCTTTTCTTCCAATTGCAGAAAAAAAGACTCAGCTTGATCCCAGTTTTGATATAACCAGAAACCTGCACCTCCAAAAAGAATAAGACTAAGGATCAGGAAGATTGAACCGGAAATTCCTGAGGAAGTATTCTCTCCATTTTGGTGGGTAGAGTTTCTTTTTTCGATCAAGCTTCCAACCAAAATGGATAATTCAAAAAGAATATAGAGAGGAATGGTAAGAATGCAAAGGCTGACAGGGTCTCCACCCGGAGTGATTAAGGCAGCAGAGACCATTAAGATCACCAAGACAAACCGACGACTCTTACGGAGCTTCTCCACCGTAAGAACACCGACACGAACCAATAAAATTAAAACTAAAGGAAACTGAAATGCCAACCCAACCGCGAAAGTCATCCAAATAACGGTGCTGTAATAATTCCCTGCTTCTGGACGATAAACATCCAAACCCAAAACATTAAAGGAAAACTCAATCGTGAAGGCCAAGGACATGGGTAGAATGAAAAAGTAAGTCATTCCTGACCCTGCCAAAAAAAGAACGGTGGCTGCTAAACATCCCGGAAAGAAAATTTTCTTCTCCTTGAATGTAAGCCCCGGAGTGACAAACCCCCCCACAAAATAAAGTATGAAAGGAAGAGAGATCCCCAAACCTCCTAGAAAGCAAATCTTCATCGCAATGAAGATTGGCGAATAAGATCGGATAACCTGAAGCAGGTTTCGGTCTTTACCGCCAGCGAAATGAATCAGTAAACGGAGACGGTGCTGGGGTTCAGCAATTCCCCACGAAATTAAATCATCTTCAGAAGCATTTACTAATTCCTTTAAAGACACGCCTTGGTTTTCCAGCTTGGTCTGATATTCTGAAAGACCGGTCGCCTGGAGGTCGATGGACAGATTTCCAAAATCTTGCACCGCAGAAACGAGTGGTCTCTGTAGAAGGCGGACGGAATTATCTAAAAAAACTGCGACAAATAAACAACCGACAAT